>Ga0189292_10192_pt1 | contig 27816 bp, 29 predicted proteins | sample UW1oraminimetaG_FD_130317 | JGI IMG/M metagenome (GOLD analysis project Ga0189292, IMG submission 130317) | Marine microbial communities from the Costa Rica Dome - UW179A-orange mini metaG | ecosystem: Environmental > Aquatic > Marine > Oceanic > Photic zone | place: Costa Rica: the Eastern...
CAAAATTGCTGTTGTTTGCAGGGGTTTCACGCACGCATAACCGTTTGACTTGAAAGGAAATAAAACGAAAAACCCCGACACGTATGGTCGGGATTTTTCAACACCTTAAGCGAACGGCTTGCCCGTTGGGGCGTTTTTTTTGATCCGTTCTCAGCGCTTGAGCGACGGCGTCAAATGCGGTTGGATTGTGGTCAGTACGGCCTTGAAGCACTTGGTGTTGCCGGCAACGATCTGCCCCTTTTCGAGGAAGTCATGCCCGCCGCTGAAGTCGCTCACGAGGCCGCCGGCCTCCTGAATCAGCAGGGCGCCCGCTGCCATGTCCCATTCGGCCAGGCCGAACTCCCAGAATGCATCGAAGCGGCCTGCGGCGACATAGGCCAGGTCGAGGCTGGCAGCGCCAGCACGACGCAGCCCCGAGGTCTGGCCAACCAGGCTGCGGAACATGTTCAGGTAGGCGTCCAGGTTGTCCATCTGGCCGTCCTTGAATGGAAAGCCGGTGCCGAGCAGGGCGCCATCCAGGCTCTTGCGCGCACTGACTCGCAGGCGTCTGCCGTTCAGAGCAGCGCCGCGGCCACGGCTCGCGGTAAATTCTTCCTGGCGCACCGGGTCGAGAACGACTGCGTGCTCGAGGCGTCCGCGGTATTTGCAGGCAATGCTCACTGCGTAGTGAGGGATGCCGCGAACGAAGTTGGTGGTGCCGTCCAGCGGGTCGATGATCCACAGGTAATCAGCGCCGTCACCGGTTCCTTCGAGCAGCCCACCTTCTTCACCGAGGATGCCGTGATTCGGAAAGGCTTTGCGCAGTGCATTGATGATGCTTTGCTCGGCGGCCTTGTCGATTTCAGTGACGTAATCCTTCGCTTCTTTCTCGTTGACCGAGATTGCATCCAGGCGATCGGTGGAGCGGACAATCAGTTCACCGGCGCTGCGGGCGGCGCGCAGCGCGATATTCAGCATGGGCTGCATGTATCAATTACCTGGTCATTAAAGAAAGCGCGAAATTCTATCAGGAAAGCGTCCACGCATGTAGCGTCAGCGGTGCCTTTGCAGGGCACGGCAGATGGCGAATAAGGAGGCGCTTCCTGTAAGCTTTCTGCTCGCTTTCAAGCCGAGAATCATTGTGTCGCTGCAAAAAATTCGTGTGGTATTGGTCAATACCAGTCATGCCGGCAATATCGGTGGCGCGGCTCGGGCCATGAAGAATATGGGACTGTCGCGCTTGGTTCTGGTCGATCCTGAGGACTTTCCTAGCCCTAACGCTGTCGCTAGAGCGTCTGGTGCGACCGATATTCTCGACTCCGCGCAGGTTGTTGCAACGCTGGAGGAGGCCTTGGTTGGCTGCAGTCTGGTCCTCGGAACCAGTGCGCGCGACAGGCGCATTCCATGGCCGTTGCTGGACCCTCGTGAGTGTGCGTCGGTGTCCGTGGAGCAAGCCGCCTCGGGAGGTGAGGTCGCGCTGGTGTTCGGTCGCGAGTATGCCGGGCTGACCAATGAAGAGCTGCAGCGATGCCAGTATCACGTACATATCCCGTCTGATCCGCAATTCAGCTCGTTGAATCTTGCTGCTGCTGTGCAGGTGCTTACCTACGAGGTGCGTATGGCTTGGTTGGTCGCCGAGGGGCGCCCGACCAAGGTCGAAAAGCTGGAAACCACTGCAATGTTGGATGCCCAGCCGGTCACCGTAGATGAGTTGGAAAATTACTTTGGTCATCTCGAGCAAACTCTGGTGGATATCGGTTTTCTCGACCCGGCCAAGCCGAGGCATCTGATGCCTCGGCTACGCCGCCTCTATGGCCGCAGTGGTATCAGTAAGCTTGAGATGAATATCCTGCGCGGTATCCTCACCGAAACTCAGAAGGCGGCCCGCGGCGAGCCCCATAAGCGGAGAAGTGACTGATGTTCGAACGCATGCGCGAAGACATTCAGAGTGTTTTTCATCGCGATCCAGCGGCACGTAATGCGTTCGAAGTTCTGACCTGCTACCCAGGGCTGCACGCCATATGGATGCATCGGCTTTCCCATTGGCTCTGGCTGCGTGAGTGGAAGTGGCTCGCGCGCGTGTCTTCGAATCTCGGGCGCTGGTTGACAGGGGTGGAGATTCATCCGGGTGCCAGGATCGGCCGGCGTTTCTTCATTGATCATGGGATGGGGATCGTGATCGGTGAGACTGCGGAGATTGGCGATGACGTGACGCTTTACCATGGCGTGACACTAGGCGGCACCAGCTGGAATAAGGGTAAGCGCCACCCGACGCTCGAAGATGGGGTGATTGTGGGGGCGGGTGCCAAGATACTAGGCCCGTTCACTGTCGGCGCGGGTGCGAAGATCGGCTCCAATGCAGTCGTCACTCGCGAGGTGCCGCCGGGGGCTACTGCGGTGGGGATCCCGGGGCGGGTCATCGTCAAGTCTAGCGATGAGCAGGAAGCCAAGCGCAAAGCCATTGCCGAGAAGATTGGTTTCGATGCCTATGGTGTCAGCGAGGATATGCCGGACCCCGTCGCGCGAGCCATTGGTCAGCTGCTCGATCATGTGCAGGCCGTCGAGGAGCGACTGGAGGGCATGTGCGGGGCGCTCAAGGCATTGGGAAGCGATTACTGCGCCAAGGATCTGCCAGAGCTGCGAGAAGAGGACTTCGTGGAAGTAAAGTCCGATGTTGGTGAGCCGCGCGCCTGAAGTGCGGTGGCTGGCAGCAGCTGGTATCATGCCGGGCTGCCGCATTGGTGCGTCCAGCTGGTGCGGATCAGGCGGAGTCGGGTAAAGACCTACTAAATTAATAGGTCTTATAGTTGACTCAAATACTCGGGAATTGCATAATTGCGCCAAACCGTAAAGCTTGGTGCAGACCGATGCGATTAACCACCAAAGGCCGTTATGCCGTTACCGCCATGCTTGATCTGGCGCTACATGCGCAGCATGGACCGGTCTCCCTGGCCGACATTTCCGAGCGGCAGGGGATTTCCCTTTCCTATCTCGAGCAACTGTTCGCAAAACTGCGCCGTGGCAGCTTGGTGACCAGCGTGCGTGGTCCGGGCGGCGGCTATCAGCTCTCGCGTGACATGGCGGGCATTCAGGTGGCCCAGGTGATCGATGCTGTTAATGAGTCTGTCGATGCCACGCGCTGCCAGGGGTTGGGAGGCTGTCACTCTGGTGATACCTGTCTGACCCATCATCTGTGGTGTGATCTCAGTCAGCAGATCCACGAGTTTCTCAGCGGTATCAGTCTGGCTGATCTGGTCAAGCGTCAGGACGTACAGCAGGTCGCGCTGCGCCAGGATATGCGTAAATCTGGTGGCACTACGCCGCAGATGGACAAGATAGAAACGTCCGCCATCGAATGAGCAGGGCGACTGCCTGATAGGAGATATCTGAATGAAATTGCCGATTTATCTGGACTACTCCGCGACCACACCGGTGGATTCGCGTGTTGCCGCCAAAATGATTGAATGTCTGTCTGTCGAAGGCAATTTCGGAAACCCGGCGTCACGCTCGCATGCTTTCGGCTGGAAGGCTGAAGAAGCAGTCGAGAATGCTCGTCGTCAGGTGGCTGAGCTGGTCAACGCAGACCCACGGGAAATCGTTTGGACATCCGGCGCAACCGAATCCGATAATCTGGCCATTAAGGGCGTGGCGCATTTCTACGCTTCCAAAGGCAAGCACATCGTCACTACCAAGATCGAGCACAAAGCGGTGCTGGATACCACCCGCCAGCTCGAGCGCGAAGGCTTCGAGGTCACTTACATCGAGCCGGGAGAGGATGGCATCGTCACTCCGGCGATGGTCGAGGCTGCACTTCGTGATGACACGATTCTAGTTTCGGTAATACACGTCAATAACGAGATCGGCACGATCAACGATATTACTGCCATCGGCGAGCTGACGCGTTCGCGCGGTATCCTTCTGCATGTCGATGCGGCGCAATCTACCGGCAAGGTGGAGATCGATCTGGAAAAGATGAAGGTCGATCTAATGTCTTTTTCTGCCCACAAGACTTACGGGCCGAAGGGAGTTGGTGCGTTGTACGTTCGTCGCAAGCCGCGCGTGCGCCTTGAAGCGCAAATGCATGGTGGTGGGCACGAGCGCGGCATGCGCTCCGGTACCTTGGCAACTCATCAGCTCGTCGGGATGGGTGAAGCCTTCCGTATAGCGAAGGAGGAAATGGCCCAGGAAAACGAGCGCATCCGTGCGCTGCGTGATCGCTTCTACAAGCAGGTCGAGCACCTCGAAGAGCTTTATGTGAACGGCAGCATGACCGTTCGTGTCCCGCACAATCTCAATCTCAGCTTCAACTATGTTGAGGGCGAATCGCTGATCATGGCGCTCAAGGATCTTGCGGTTTCTTCGGGTTCTGCCTGTACGTCTGCTTCGCTGGAGCCTTCGTATGTGCTGCGTGCGCTGGGTCGCAACGATGAATTGGCGCACAGTTCCATTCGCTTCACCTTTGGCCGGTTCACGACCGAAGAAGAGATCGACTACGCCGCGCAGAAGGTGTGTGAGGCCGTAACCAAGCTGCGTGAGCTCTCGCCCCTGTGGGATATGTTCAAAGACGGTGTCGACATTTCCAAGGTCGAGTGGCAAGCCCACTGACCGGCGCCCAGCGCCGCATAGCCTGATCTAAGAGGATTGCACCATGGCATATAGCGATAAGGTCATCGACCACTACGAAAATCCGCGCAACGTCGGCAAGTTCGACGCTGAAGACCCTAGCATCGGTACCGGCATGGTTGGCGCGCCGGCCTGCGGCGACGTAATGCGCCTGCAGATCAAGGTCAACGAGCAGGGCGTCATTGAGGATGCCAAGTTCAAGACCTATGGCTGCGGTTCGGCCATTGCTTCCAGTTCGCTCGCCACCGAGTGGATGAAGGGCAAGACCCTGGAAGAGGCCGAAACCATCAAGAACACCCAGCTGGCCGAAGAGTTGGCGCTACCGCCGGTGAAGATTCACTGCTCCGTGCTCGCCGAAGATGCGATCAAGGCTGCGGTACGCGACTATCGCGAGAAGAAAGGTCTGCTCTAAGGGAGGTTGCGATGGCTATCACCATGACACCTGCTGCAGCTCAGCATGTTCGCCGCTCTCTGGATGGGCGGGGCAAGGGTGTAGGTGTAAGGCTTGGAGTGCGTACTACGGGGTGCTCCGGCCTGGCTTACGTCCTTGAGTTCGTCGATGAGACGGCGGAAGAAGATTCGGTGTTCGAGAGTCACGGGGTGAATGTGATCATTGATCCCAAGAGCCTTGTGTATCTCGATGGCACTGAGCTCGATTTTGTTCGCGAAGGCCTCAATGAGGGCTTCAAGTTCAACAACCCGAACGTTCGTGGCGAATGTGGCTGCGGCGAGAGCTTCAATATCTGAGGACGCCGTGGGTACTCCTTGTCATTTTGCATTGTTTGAGCTGAAGCCCGATTTCGAATTGGATCTCGCGCATCTTGCTGATCGTTATCGCGACCTTGCTCGCCAGGTACATCCGGATCGCTTTGCGGACGCGGGTGAGAGTGACCAGCGTAAGGCGCTCGAGAGTTCTGCCAATCTCAATGAGGCGTACCAGACGCTGAAGAGCCCAAGTCGGCGCGCGCGCTATCTGCTCGCGATCGGTGGGCATGAGGTGCCGCTGGAGACGACGGTTCAGGATCCTGCCTTCCTTATGCAGCAAATGCACTGGCGCGAAGAGCTCGAAGAGCTGCAGGAGCAAGCAGATCTTGATGGTGTTGCTGCTTTCAAGTCTCGCTTGAAACAAGCACAGCACGGGCTAAATAGCGATTTTGCCCAGATCTGGCGAGATCCGGCGCGCCGCGAAGATGCAGAGCGCTTGGCTCGACGCATGCAGTTTCTCGACAAGCTGACCCAGGAAGTGCGCCAACTAGAAGAGCGCCTCGACGATTAACCCCGCGCAGCGCTTTGCGTTGCGCCCGATATCAGACAGACATGGCCTTACTTCAGATTGCCGAGCCCGGACAAACCCCGCAGCCACATCAGCGGCGCCTGGCTGTCGGAATAGACTTGGGTACCACCAATTCGCTCGTCGCTGCGCTGCGCAGTGGCATTACGGCGCCACTGGCTGATGCCGATGGACAGGTAATCCTGCCGTCGGTGGTGCGTTACCACGCCGATCGCGTGGAGGTTGGTGCGCAGGCCAAGCTTGCCGCTGCTACTGATCCGTTCAATACCATCAGTTCGGTCAAGCGCCTGATGGGGCGCGGTCTCGCCGACGTCAAGCAGCTTGGTGAGCAGCTGCCTTATCGCTTTCGCCAAGCTGAGTCGCAGATGCCGTTCATTGAAACGGTACAGGGCGCCAAGAGCCCTGTGGAGATTTCTGCCGAGATCCTTCGCGCGCTGCGCCAGCGCGCAGAGGCGAGCCTGGGTGGTGAATTGGTCGGAGCGGTGATCACAGTGCCGGCCTACTTCGACGATGCGCAGCGTCAGGCGACGAAGGATGCCGCAAGGCTCGCCGGACTCAGCGTGTTGCGCCTACTCAATGAACCGACTGCAGCGGCGGTCGCTTACGGTCTGGATCGCCAGGCGGAAGGCGTCGTCGCGATATACGACCTGGGCGGCGGCACCTTTGATATATCGATCCTTCGCCTGACCAAGGGCGTTTTCGAGGTGCTGGCGACTGGCGGTGACACGGCACTGGGTGGTGATGATTTCGACCATGCCATAGCGGACTGGATCCTCGAGTGTGCTGGTGTTTCAGGCGATCTCGGACCGGGTGCGCAGCGTGAATTGTTGAAGATCGCCTGCGATGCCAAAGAGCGTCTCAGTGATGTAGATGCGGTGAGTGTCGATTATGCAGGCTGGTCGGGTGAGCTGCATCGGGAAACCTTCGATGCGTTGATCGAGCCGATGATTTCGCGCAGTCTCAAGTCCTGCCGGCGCGCGGTGCGCGACTCGGGGGTGGAGCTCGAAGAGATCACCGCCGTGGTCATGGTCGGCGGTTCGACTCGGGTGCCGAAGGTGCGCTCGGCGGTGGGGCAGTTGTTCGGTCGCGAGCCGCTGACCGATATCGATCCTGATGAGGTCGTAGCCATTGGCGCGGCGATTCAGGCCGAAACGCTGGCTGGCAATAATCGCGACGGAGAAGAGCTGCTTTTGCTGGATGTGATCCCGCTGTCCCTTGGTCTGGAAACCATGGGCGGGCTGATGGAGAAGATCATCCCGCGCAATACGACGATTCCGGTCGCACGCGCTCAGGACTTCACCACCTACAAAGATGGCCAGTCGGCCATGATGATTCATGTGCTGCAGGGCGAGCGTGAGCTGATTTCCGATTGCCGCTCGCTGGCTCGATTCGAGTTGCGCGGTATTCCGCCAATGGTTGCAGGCGCGGCAAAAATTCGTGTGACCTTCCAGGTCGATGCTGATGGCTTGCTCAGCGTGTCGGCGCGTGAGTTGGCGTCCGGCGTCGAAGCCAGCATCCAGGTCAAGCCATCCTACGGGCTTACAGATGGCGAGATCGCCAGAATGCTGGAAGACTCTTTCCGCCAGGCTGATGTGGATCGAGATGCGCGCGCACTGCGTGAGCAGTTGGTAGATGCCCAGCGCCTGCTCGAGGCGGTGGAGGCCGCACTAGTCGCCGATGGCGAGCGTTTGCTGTCCGTCGAAGAGCGCGTAGCGATCGACTCGCAAGTGGCTGAATTGCGCGGGCTGCTGGACAGTCAGGATGTAGTAGCCATAGAGCGCCAGACCAAACGCCTGAGCCAGATTACCGACGCCTTCGCTGCGCGCCGGCTGGATTCCACCGTCAAGGCCGCGCTGGCCGGGCGGCGGCTTAACGATATTGAGGATTGACCCTGATGCCGCAGATCATTTTCCTGCCCAACGCCGACCATTGCCCGGAAGGGGCCGTTATAGAGGCGCAGGTCGGCGAGACGGTGCTTGATGCCGCGCTGCGTTATGGCATCGACATTGAGCATGCTTGCGAAAAGTCCTGCGCCTGCACGACCTGTCACGTAGTGGTGCGCGAGGGGTTCCAGTCGCTCGAAGCCTCCGACGAGTTGGAGGACGACATGCTTGATAAGGCGTGGGGTTTGGAGCCCAATTCGCGGTTGTCATGCCAGGCGGTCGTGGCTGACGCCGATCTCGTGGTAGAGATACCCAAGTACACCATTAATCAGGTTTCCGAAGGGCACTGAGGGGCATGCGTCATGCAGCTTAAATGGAGTGATGTGCAGGAGATTGCCATCGAGCTGGCTGAGCGCAAGGCCGATGTCGATCCGCGCTATGTGAATTTCGTCAATCTGCATCGTTGGGTGCTGGAGTTGCCGGATTTTGCCGATGAACCGAGTCGAGGTGGCGAAAAGGTCCTCGAAGCTATCCAGGCAGCCTGGATCGAAGAGGCTGAATAAGCCTGGTTGAGGTTTCTCCTGCTCGTCGTGCGCCCGTTGCAGACCGTTCGGCGGTCTGCTGCATCATCCAGAGTCCGGCCCTCTACCCTTATGTTTTGACATGAACCCGCGTATAATCCGCGGGTTTACTCGTTCGCTTTAACCCATCAGTTTTGGAGTCCTACATGGCCCTGCAACGCACCTTCTCCATCATCAAGCCTGACGCCGTCGCCAAGAACGTTATCGGCGAAATCACCACCCGTTTCGAGAAGGCCGGCCTGCGCGTCGTCGCTTCCAAGATGGTTCAGCTGTCCGAGCGCGAAGCAGCTGGCTTCTACGCCGAGCACAGCGAGCGCGGCTTCTTCAAGGACCTGGTTGCTTTCATGACTTCCGGTCCTGTCATCGTTCAGGTTCTGGAAGGTGAAGACGCCATCGCCAAGAACCGTGAACTGATGGGTGCTACCAACCCGAAAGAAGCTGCTGCCGGCACCATTCGCGCCGACTTCGCCGTTTCCATCGACGAGAACGCTGTACATGGCTCCGATTCGGAAGCTTCCGCTGCTCGTGAAATCGCTTACTTCTTTGCTGCCACCGAAGTGTGTGCACGCATTCGCTGATTGAGCGAAGGTGAATTCAATGATTGCCACGACCGGTAAAGTGAATCTGCTCGGGCTTACCCAGTCTCAACTGGAGAGCTTCTTCGAGTCCGTCGGGGAGAAGCGTTTTCGCGCCGGTCAGGTGATGAAGTGGATTCACCATTTTGGTGTCGATGATTTCGACGCCATGAGCAATCTCGGCAAGGCCTTGCGCGAAAAGCTCAAGGCTTGCGCCGAGATTCGCGGCCCGGAGATTGTCAGCGAAGACATCTCCAGCGACGGTACCCGCAAGTGGGTTGTGCGTGTCGCTTCGGGCAGTTGCGTGGAAACGGTGTACATCCCCCAAGGCGGGCGTGGAACGCTGTGCGTGTCCTCGCAGGCCGGTTGTGCGCTGGATTGCAGTTTCTGCTCCACCGGCAAACAAGGCTTCAACAGCAACCTGACGGCGGCCGAGGTAATCGGTCAGGTCTGGATTGCCAACAAATCATTCGGCTCCATCCCGGCGAAAATCGATCGTGCGATCACCAACGTGGTGATGATGGGGATGGGCGAGCCACTGCTGAATTTCGACAACGTCGTTGCCGCCATGCACATCATGATGGACGACCTCGGTTACGGTATTTCCAAGCGCAAGGTGACGCTCTCGACATCCGGCGTTGTGCCGATGATCGATGAGTTGGCCAGGGTTATCGACGTTTCTCTCGCGTTGTCGCTGCACGCGCCCAACGATGAGCTGCGTGACCAGTTGGTGCCGATCAACAAGAAGTATCCGCTGGATATGTTGCTCGCGGCATGCAAGCGCTACATTTCCCAGCTTGGCGAGAAACGCGTGCTGACGATCGAGTACACGCTACTCAAAGGCATTAACGATCAGCCCGAGCACGCCGAGCAGATGATCACGCTGCTGGCAAACATCCCGTGCAAGATCAACCTGATCCCGTTCAATCCATTCCCTCATTCTGGATATGAGCGGCCGAGCAACAATGCCATTCGCCGTTTTCAGGACATCCTGCACAAAGGTGGGCACAATGTGACGGTGCGTACCACCCGCGGCGAAGACATCGACGCGGCTTGCGGTCAGCTCGTCGGCCAGGTTCTGGATCGGACGCGTCGAAGCGAGAGATACATCGCTGTGCGTGAGCTACAGAGCGAGCCAGGTGCGGCGCAAATTGCTTCGAACCGATCCTGAGGGGGATGCTGATGATTCTGCGCGCTGCGCTGCTGCTTCTAATGACCGGCCTATTGGCCGGTTGTGTGTCTTCTGGAACCGTTGATCCGTTAAAAACAGACCAGGGCCGGCAACAGGCGCGTGACGCCTACATTCAGCTGGGCATCGGCTATCTGCAGCAAGGCGCCGCCGCGCGTGCCAAAACACCATTACGCAAAGCGCTTGAGATGGATCCGCGCAGTGCCGACGCACATGCGGCGCTGGCACTGGTGTTCCAGACGGAAATGGAAAACGACCTGGCCGATAAGCACTATCGTGAGGCGCTATCCAGCCGCAAGGATGCACGCATCCTGAACAACTACGGCAGTTTCCTGTTCGAACAGAAGCGCTATCCTGAGGCCATGGAGCGTTTCAGTCAGGCCGCCGAGGATAATCTGTATCCCGAGCGTGCGCGTGTCTTTCAAAACCTTGGAATGACAGCCTTGCAGTTGGGCCAGCGTGAGGAGGCCGAGCGTCACTTCACCCGCTCACTGCGGCTTGATGGGCGTCAGCCACGTGCCTTGCTGGAACTGGCGCTCATGTCCTTCGACGACAAGCAATACGTCCCAGCAAAGCGTTACTACGATAGTTTCAGCCAGTTGGCCGAGCAGAATGCACGCAGCTTGTTACTCGGTATCCGCCTGGCCAACATCCATCAGGACCGCGATACCGCTGCGAGCCTCGGATTGCAGCTAAGGCGGTTGTATCCCGGTACGGATGAGTACAAGCAATATCTTTCGGAGCAACGATGACCGCGCCGCACCAAGAATCCGCTGCACCGATGGGCAACAATCCCGGCGAAACCTTGCGTAACGCGCGCGAAGAAAAGGGCTGGACCCTTGCCGCGGTTGCGCAGCAGCTGAATCTCACCGAGCGATCCCTTGCCCGCATAGAAGCTGGTGATTTTAGCCAGCTCCCCGGGCATACCTTCGCCCGGGGGTACGTTCGTGCGTATGCCAAGTTGCTGGGTCTGGATCAGACTCGCCTGGTTCAGGAGTTCGACCAGCACACCGGCACCAATGCTTCGGGGAGCAGTGTTCACAGTCTGGGTCGCATCGAAGAGCCAGGCCGTTTATCGCGGAGCTTCATGCGCTTCTTCGGATTCGCGTTGCTGCTGGTCCTTGCTGCAGCGGCCTGGTTCTGGTGGCAGGAACATTCCGCGGGGGAGTCCACAACGCGACCTATATCAGCGCTGGAGCGAATCGAAGTTGAGGGCGCTGACGGGACGACGCAGATTCACTTGCTCGACCGGGCCGATGAAGTCGCGGAGCAGCAGGCAGAGCAACAAGCTGAGCCGCTAGCGCAACTGAGCGCAGGCGAAGAAGTCGTCGAGCCTTCCGAAACCACGCCGGCTCCCGCCGAGTCAGGCGCTAGCGCAGCGGGCTCCGAGGCAGCGCAATCACTGCCACTGGCATTGCCTGAAAGTGTGGCTGAGAACACCGTCGTTCAAGCGCCGGAGCCAGCAGCAACGAGCGAGTCGGCGAGCGCAGTGGCACCAGCGCCCGGCGAGTCGCAGCTGGAGTTGAGCTTTACCGCCGATTGCTGGACGCGTGTTAGCGATGCCGATGGTCGGGTGCTGTTCAGTGCGCTGGCCAAGGCCGGAACCAGCAGGACGGTAAGCGGCAAGCCGCCGCTAGATGTGCACCTGGGGTACGCCCGCGGCGCCAAACTCAGTTACAACGGCGAGGCTGTGAACCTCGCCTCTCACATGCGCGGCGAGACTGCGCGCCTCAAGCTCGGACAGTAACCTGACCATGCATTCCGAATCTCCTATCAAGCGCCGCCAATCTCGCAAGATCTGGGTGGGTAGCGTTCCGGTCGGTGGCGATGCGCCGATTTCCGTACAGAGCATGACCAATACCGAAACCTGCGATGTCGAGGCGACGGTTGCGCAGATCCAGCGCCTGGCCAATGCTGGCGCCGATATCGTCAGGGTTTCGGTTCCATCGATGGAGGCAGCTGAAGCGTTTGGTCGTATCAAGCAGCTCGTTCAGTTGCCGCTCGTGGCCGATATCCATTTCGATTACCAGATCGCTCTGCGAGTGGCCGAGCTTGGTGTCGATTGCCTACGCATCAACCCGGGCAACATCGGGCGAGAGGATCGCGTGCGCGCCGTGGTCGACGCGGCACGCGATAAGGGAATCCCGATCCGAATCGGCGTCAATGCCGGTTCGCTGGAAAAGGATCTGCAGAAGAAGTATGGCGAGCCGACACCGCAAGCGTTGGTGGAGTCCGCATTGCGCCACGTCGATCATCTTGATCGGCTGGACTTCCAGGATTTCAAGGTCAGCGTCAAAGCATCCGACGTGTTCATGGCGGTGGAGGCCTATCGCTTGCTGGCCGGGCAGATCGAGCAACCGCTGCATCTCGGCATTACCGAGGCGGGCGGATTGCGCTCCGGCACGGTGAAGTCTGCGGTGGGCTTGGGCATGTTGCTGGCCGAAGGCATCGGCGACACCATTCGCGTGTCGCTGGCGGCTGATCCCGTCGAGGAAATCAAGGTTGGCTTCGATATCCTCAAATCGCTGCGTCTGCGTTCGCGTGGTATCAACTTCATCGCCTGCCCGAGCTGTTCACGGCAGAATTTCGATGTGGTCAAGACCATGAACGAGCTGGAAGTCCGCGTGGAAGACCTGCTGGTGCCGCTGGACGTCGCGGTGATCGGCTGTGTGGTCAATGGCCCGGGCGAGGCCAAGGAGGCGCACGTGGGCCTGACCGGTGGCAGCCCGAACAACCTTGTCTACATCGATGGCAAGCCGGCACAGAAACTGAACAACGAAAACCTCGTCGATGAGCTGGAGCGGCTCATCCGGCGCAAGGCCGCCGAGAAGCTCGCGGCCGACGCGGCGGTCATCGCGCGCAGCTGATCTTTAAGGAATCCCATTGAGCAAGTCCCTGCAAGCCATTCGTGGCATGAACGATATTCTGCCCGCGCAGACCCCGATCTGGCGTTACCTGGAAAGCACTTTCGCGCAGCTGCTCGACAGCTACGGTTATAGCGAGATTCGCCTGCCGATCCTGGAGTTCACCGATCTGTTCGCTCGCGGTATCGGTGAAGGCACCGACGTGGTCGACAAGGAGATGTACACCTTCCTCGATCGCAACGAAGAGTCGCTGACCTTGCGTCCTGAGGGTACTGCCGGTTGCGTGCGTGCTGTCCTTGAGCACGGGCTGACCGGCGGCGGCCAGGTGCAGAAACTCTGGTACACCGGGCCGATGTTCCGTTACGAGAAGCCGCAGAAAGGTCGTTATCGCCAGTTTCACCAGATCGGCGTGGAAGTCTTCAACCAGCCTGGGCCGGATGTCGACGCCGAGCTGATCGTGTTGACGGCGCGCTTGTGGAAGCAGCTCGGCCTTGCCGATGCGGTAATCCTACAGCTCAACAGCTTGGGTTCCAGCGAAGCCCGCGCACGCTATCGCGATGCTTTGGTTGTCTACCTGCAGCAGCGTTTCGACCAGCTCGACGAGGACAGTCAGCGGCGTCTGACGACCAATCCACTGCGTATTCTCGACAGCAAGAATGCCCAGACTCAGGCGCTGCTGGCTGATGCTCCGACCCTGCATGACTACCTTGATGACGAGTCGAGGGTGCATTTCGACGGTCTGAAGGCACGCCTCGATGCAGTGGGCATCGCCTATCAGATCAATCCGAAGTTGGTGCGCGGGCTGGACTACTACGGTCGTACCGTTTTCGAGTGGGTCACCGACAAGCTTGGTGCCCAGGGAACGGTCTGTGCCGGCGGTCGCTACGACGGCCTGATCAGCCAGTTCGGTGGTAAGCCGACGCCTGGCGTTGGGTTCGCCATGGGCGTCGAGCGCCTAGTGCTGCTGCTGGAAACACTCGAACTGGTACCGGATGCGTTGAGCCCCGCGCCGCACGCCTATATCTGTGCCTTCGGCGAGGCTGCCGAGCTGGCTGCTCTGGCATTGGGCGAGCGCCTGCGTGACGCATTGCCAGGCCTTCGCCTGCTGGTCAATGCCGGTGGCGGTAGCTTCAAGAGTCAGTTCAAGAAAGCCGACAAGAGCGGCGCGCGCTTCGCACTGATTCTGGGTGAGGACGAACTGGCAGGGCGCGTGGTAGGTTGCAAACCGCTGCGCGACGACAGCGAACAACAAAGCATTGCCTGGGATGCTCTACCCGAGCGTCTGGCTGCCTGCCTCGAGCAGGTCTGAGACTAAGCGAATGAAAGGAGTGACAGCGTGACCTCGGGTACCGAAGAAGAAACACTGGCGCAGATCAAAGAGTGGTGGCAGCGCAATGGTAAGCCGCTGCTGCTGGGGGCGGTGCTGGCCCTGGTATTGGTGTTTGGCTGGCAGTTCTGGCAGAAGCATCAGATCAACCAGGCGCAGAGCGCCTCGCTGGTTTACCAGCAGTTACTGGTTGCTGCGTTGGAAGGCGGTGAGGCCGACGTCGCCGAGGTGTCACGCGTGGCTAATGTGCTGAAGAAAGATTTTGCCGGCACACACTACGCGCAGTACGGCAGCCTGTTCATGGCCAAGGTCGCAGTTGAGTCCGGTCGTTTGGATGAGGCGGCGAGCGAATTGCGCTCTGTTGTCGACAAGCCTGCCGACAAGACCCTGGATGAGCTGGCGCGCCAGCGTCTGGCTCGTGTACTGGCTGCCCAGGACAAGGCTGAAGAAGCACTCAAGTTGCTGGACGGCAAGGCCGACCAGGCGTTCGTCGCCAGCCGTGAAGAGCTCCGGGGTGACCTTCTGGTGCAGCTGGGCCGTAGCGACGACGCGCATGCCGCCTACACCAAGGCCAAGGAGTCGCTGTCTCAGGATGCCGCCATTGGTGGCTTGCAAATGAAGCTGGATGATCTGGCCCGAGGGGAGGCATAAACGATGCGCTGGAAGACTGCAGCGTTGCTGACCTTGGCCGTACTGGCCGCCGGTTGCAGCAGCAAAGACACGAAAGAGCTGGAGCCGGCAGAACTCACCAAGTTCAAGTCGGAAATCTCCTTGAAGAAAGAGTGGAGCCGCTCGATTGGTGATGGGCAGGGCAAAACCTACAACCTGCTGACCCCGGTGGTATACGGCGATCAGATCTACGCCGCCGACGTCGAAGGGCTTGTGGTTTCGATGGACCGGTTGACCGGCAAGGTCAACTGGAAGAAGAAGCTCGACAAGCCGGTTTCCGGCGCTGTGGGTGCTGGTTACGGCCTCGTTCTTGTCGGCACCCTGCGTGGTGAGGTGCTTGCGCTGGACGTCAGCACTGGCGAGGAGCGCTGGCGCAGCCAGGTCAGCAGTGAAGTGCTGGCCGCCCCTGCCGTCAACGGCGATATCGTTCTGGTGCAAACCCAGGATGATCGGCTGATCGCGCTGGAAATCGATACCGGCGCCCAGCGCTGGAGCTACGAAAGCTCGCCTGCCGTGCTGACATTGCGTGGCACTGGTGCGCCGCTGTTGACCAATCAGCTAGCTGTTGCTGGTCTGTCGAGTGGCAAGGTCGTTGCGTTGGATACCCGTCGCGGACTTCCGGTGTGGGAGCAGCGCGTCGCCATTCCGCAAGGTCGCTCCGAGCTTGAGCGGGTTGTGGATATCGACGGTGGCCTGCTTTTGTCCGGGGGCACGTTGTACGTTGCAAGCTATCAGGGCCGCGCTGCGGCGTTGGAACTGGAAAGTGGCCGGGTGCTCTGGCAGCGCGACGCCTCCAGCTATTCCGGGGCGGCGCTTGGTTATGGCAGTGTCTACCTGAGCCTTGCCGACGGTACTGTCGAAGGCATCGACGAGCGTTCGACTACTGCCCTGTGGCGTAACGAGTCGCTGGCCCGTCGTCAGCTTTCAGCTCCGGCGGTGTTTTCCAGCTATGTTGTGGTGGGTGACATCGAAGGTTATCTGCACCTGCTGAGTCAGGTTGATGGTCGTTTCGTCGCTCGCGAGCGTATCGACAGCTCCGGCGTCCGTGCCCGTCCGGTAGTCGAAGGCGACTGGCTGTATGCCTTCGGCAATGACGGCAAGCTGGTGGCGCTGACTATCCGTCAGGCTGACTGACCGCACGTTGCGCCCCACGGCTCCGCCTGGCGGAGCCCTGAATATTCGGCCGCTGCCTTGCAGCGGCCTTCGTGTTTTCTGAAATATCGCAGTGGAGAGCCTTATGGTTCCCGTAATCGCCCTGGTGGGCCGCCCGAACGTCGGCAAGTCCACCCTGTTCAATCGTCTGACCAAGAGCCGCGACGCCATCGTGGCCGAATACGCCGGTCTGACCCGAGATCGCCAGTACGGCGAGGCCAAATGGCAGGGCCGCACCTACATCGTCATCGATACCGGCGGTCTGACCGGCGATGAGGAGGGCATCGACGCCAAGATGGCCGAGCAGTCTCTGCAAGCCATGCAAGAGGCCGATGCGGTGATGTTCATGGTCGACGCGCGCGCCGGCATGACGCCCGGCGATCAGATGATCGCCGAGCACCTGCGCAAGATGAACAAGCGCCACTTCCTGGTGGCGAACAAGGTCGACAGCATCGATCCGGATATCGCCCGAGCGGAATTCAGCCCGCTGGGCCTGGGCGACGCCCTGCCGATCGCCGCCGCCCATGGCCGTGGTATCACCCATATGCTCGAGCAGGCGCTCGGCGTGTTTCCCAAGGACAACGCCGAAGTTGCCGAAGGCGAGGGTGAAGAAGGCGAGACGGTTGCCGAAGGCGAAGAGCTCAAGCGCATCCCCGGACCGAGCGAAAAAGATGGCATCAAGATCGCGATCATCGGCCGGCCCAATGTGGGTAAGTCGACGCTGGTCAATCGCATGCTTGGCGAGGAGCGGGTCATCGTTTATGACCAGGCTGGTACAACCCGTGACAGCATCTACATTCCCTTCGAACGTGACGACGAGAAGTACACGCTGATCGACACGGCCGGTGTGCGCCGCCGCGGCAAGATTTTCGAGGCCGTCGAAAAGTTTTCGGTGGTCAAGACGCTGCAGGCGATCCAGGACTCCAATGTCGTGATTTTCGTCATGGATGCCCGCGAAGGCGTGGTCGAGCATGATCTGAACCTGCTCGGCTTCGTGCTGGAAAGTGGTCGGGCGCTGGTCATCGCACTGAACAAGTGGGACGGCATGGAACCGAGTGAGCGCGACTACGTGAAGACCGAGCTGGAGCGCCGGTTGTTCTTCGTCGAGTTCGCCGACATCCACTTCATCTCTGCCAAGCATGGCACCGGCGTCGGCAATCTGTACAAGTCCGTGCAGGCTTCGTTCACTTCGGCCGTGACGCGATGGCCTACCAGCCGTCTGACACAGATCCTTGAAGATGCGGTTCGCGAGCATGCGCCGCCCATGGTTGCCAGTCGCCGGATCAAGCTTCGTTACGCGCACCTGGGCGGCGCCAACCCGCCATTGATCGTGATCCATGGCAACCAGGTCGACTCGATTCCCAAGTCCTACACCCGTTATCTGGAAAATACCTACCGGCGCGTGTTGAAGCTGGTCGGTACGCCCATCCGTATCGAGTACAAGGGCGGCGAGAACCCCTTCGAGGGCAAGAAGAACACCCTGACCGACCGCCAGGTCAACAAGAAGCGCCGTCTCATGTCGCACCACAAGAAGGCCGAGAAGAAGCGCCGCGACAAGCGCTGACGGCTCAGCGATCTCCGTCGAACGACTGGTCCATATCCAGGGCCGGTCGTGCGTGGCGCGGCGTACCGACCTGACGGGCCGGATTGCCGACCACCGTTGTGTGTGGTGCAACGGCGTGCAGCACGATGCTGCCAGCGCCCACCTTGGCACCCTCGCCGATTTCGATGTTCCCGAGAATCTTCGCGCCCGCGCCGATCATCACGCCGCTGCGCACCTTCGGATGACGATCGCCGCCTTCCTTGCCGGTACCACCCAGAGTCACGCCCTGCAGGATCGAGACGTCATCGCCCACTACCGCGGTTTCGCCGATGACGATGCCGGTACCGTGGTCGAGCATGATGCCGCTGCCAATTCGGCTCGCCGGGTTGATATCGATACCCAGACGTTCGTTGCAGCGCGCCTGGATGAACATCGCCAGCAGACGCTCGCCCCGGGCTTGCAGGTCGTGGCCGACGCGATAGGCCTGCAGCGCCAGAAAGCCTTTGGAGAAGAGGAAGACTTCCAGCGCCGTGTCGAACGCTGGGTCACGGCTGACGATCGCTTGAAGGTCGCGGCACGCTGAGTCGGCAAGCTGTGCGGCATGGTGGTGGACGCCGACGAAGCGATCGGCAAGCGAATGGCTCTGCTCGGCACTTTCCGCGAGCGCATGGCCAATGCGGTACGCCAGCGCACTGCCGAAGTCGGAATGCTCAAGGATGGCCTGGCGAAAAAACGTAGCCAGCGTCGGCTCCGTTTCCAGAGCGTGATTCGCCTGGGTGCGCAGGTCGCCCCACAAGGCGCTGACGGAATGGCTCGGCATGGGGGATTCCTTATGATCGATGCAAGTGATGCCTGATGATTGCAACTGTAGCAGCCCAGCGGGGGCCGCTGTGGCGGTCTCGTATCGCGCAGTCGTCATCGGCTATCCTGTTTGCCTTCCTGCCGAACCCTCCATGCGGCAGGCTTGTCGGAAGGCTGACATGCTCATCAGTAAACTGCCCAACGTTGGCACGACCATCTTCACCACCATGTCCCAGCTGGCGGCGGACACGGGTGCGCTGAATCTCTCCCAGGGCTTTCCCGATTTCGATGGCCCCGATGCGCTGCGCGAGGCACTGGCCCGCCATGTCATGGCGGGACACAACCAGTATGCACCGATGACCGGATTGCCGGCCCTGCGCGAGCAGGTCGCGGTGAAGGTCGCCGGGCTGTACGGACGAAAAGTGGATGCCGCCACCGAGGTCACGATAACCCCGGGTGCTACCCAGGCGATCTTCTGTGCGATTCAGGCGGTGATCTGCCCGGGCGACGAGGTCATCGTCTTCGATCCCTGTTACGACAGTTACGAGCCGTCGGTGCAGCTGGCTGGCGGCGTCTGCATTCATCAGCAACTGAGCCTGCCGGATTTCCATATCGACTGGCAGCGCCTGGCCGACGCCATTACGCCGCGCACACGGATGATCGTGCTGAATACACCGCACAACCCCAGCGGTGCATTGATCGATGCGGGTGATCTCGATCGCCTGGCAGCACTGATTCGCGAGCGTGACATCTATCTGCTCAGCGATGAGGTGTACGAGCATCTGGTATTCGACGGGCGCGAGCATGCCAGCGTGCTGCGTCACGATGAGCTGTATCAGCGTGCGTTCGTCATCAGCTCCTTCGGCAAGACCTACCACGTCACCGGCTGGAAAACCGGGTACGTCGTGGCGCCGCCGGCGCTCAGCAGTGAGCTGCGCAAGGTGCACCAATATGTCAGCTTCACAGGGGTTACGCCGCTGCAGTGGGCGCTGGCGGACTTCATGGCCGAGCATCCCGAGCACATCAGTGAGTTGCCGGCGTTCTACCAGGCCAAGCGCGATCTGTTCTGCGAGCTGCTTGCAGGCTCGCGTTTACGTTTCACCCGGGCTGCCGGGACCTATTTCCAGCTGGCCGATTATTCGGCGATCCGGCCTGATCTCGACGATGTAGCCATGGCTGAATGGCTGACCCGTGAACATGGCGTTGCGAGCATTCCAATATCGGTTTTCTACCAGAACCCGCCGGCCGATCTGCGGCTGGTGCGCTTCTGCTTTGCCAAACGAGAGGAGACGCTGCGTCAAGCGGCGGAACGACTATGCGCGATCTGAACAATCTGCCCGACCTCGAACTCGCGCTGGTGCAGACCAGCCTGATATGGCAGGACGCTGCCGCCAACCACGAACGCTTCGCCACCTTGCTGGATCAGGCCCGCGGCGCGGACCTGGTGGTGCTGCCGGAGATGTTCACCACCGGTTTTTCCATGGATTCGGCGGCGCTGGCTGAGCCGGAAGAGGGGCCGACCTATGCCTGGCTGCGCGCTCAGGCTGCGGGGCTGGACGCAGTAGTTACCGGCAGTGTGATCATCGAGGCGGCCGATGGCAGCCATCGCAACCGCCTGCTCTGGGCGCGCCCCGATGGTGAGGTGCTGCATTACGACAAGCGCCATTTGTTCCGCATGGCCGGCGAGCACAAGCACTACACTCCCGGGCAGCAGCAGGCGCTGTTCGAGGTGAACGGTTGGCGCGTGCGCCCCCTGATCTGTTACGACTTGCGCTTCCCGGTGTGGAGCCGCGATCCACACGGCACCGACCTGCTGCTTTACACCGCCAATTGGCCTGCTGCGCGCCGCGACGCCTGGAACCGCCTGCTGCCGGCGCGGGCTATCGAGAATCTTTGCTATGTCGCAGCGGTCAACCGGGTCGGCGAAGACGGCAAGGGCTATCCCTACAGCGGCGACAGCCAGATACTCGACTTCAAGGGCGATACGCTGCTGAACGGCGAAGATCGAGACACGGTACTGCGCTGCACGTTGCGCTCGCGCGACTTGGCGACCTTTCGCGAGCGCTTTCCGGCTTATCACGACTGCGATGAGTTCGAGCTGAAGCCGTAGTGGCTCAGGGTCGGGTTTGCGCGGCGGGTGTAGTGCCGCGCATCAGCAATAGCGGGAGCCCGGACGCCAGGACCAGGAGCCCGAGCAGCGCGCCTGCGCCAGCGTACAAGGTGCTTGAGATGAACAATGCCAGGCAGCTGGCGGCGAAGATCAGCGGCAGCGCGGGGTAGAACGGCACCTTGAATGGGCGTGGAGCATCTGGCTGCAGTTTGCGCAAGCGCGGCAGCGACAGCGCCGTTATGCACATGAAGAACCAGAAGACCGGGGCGGTATAGGCGACCATGGCCTGCACGCCGCTCTGGCTTAACGCGCCGAACAGGATCAGCAGCAGCGTAATGGCAGCCTGAACCAGAAGCGCGCGAACGGGTGTCGAGCCGCGCTCGTTCCAAGCGCCCAGCATCCCAAGCCGTGGGACATCGCGCCCCAGTGCGTAATACACCCGGGCACCGGTAAGAATGGTCGCGTTAATTGTGCTCAGCGCGGTGAGGCAGATCAGTAGGCTCAAACCCTGTGCGGCCCAGCTCCCGGTAACAACTTCCAGCAAATCGGCGCCGATCGCATCCGACTGGCGCAGCGCCTGCAGGCCGAAGATCTGAAGCAGCGCGATGTTGCTGAGCAGGTAGAGCAGGGTCACGACGACGGTGCCGAGAAGCAGAACCCTGCTCATGTTGCGTCCCGGATCGCGCAGCTCTCCGGACAAGTAGGCTGTTTCGTTCCACCCGCCGTAAGTAAGCAGCACGAAGACCATGCCCATTCCCAGCATACCGATCCCTCCATCGATGGGTTCGATCACCGGCTCTGGCTTGGTCTGTTCAGGTGCGAGCAGGCCGGCGAACATCAGCGTGGTGAGAGCGAGCAGCGTCAGGCCGCTAAGGACCACCTGGATGCGTTTGGATTGACGGGTGCCGAGCACGTTGAGTGTGGTCAGCAGGACCACGGAGAAGGCCGCATGCAACGCGCCTCCATGATCACCCAAGGGCAGGAGTCGCTGTGCGTAATCACCGTAGATGAATGCGACGACCGCAATGGCGCCGGTCTGGATAACGGTGCCGCGTGCCCAGGCGAACATCAGCCCTAGCCTGTTCCCCCAGGCCAGACATAAGTAGTGGTACTCGCCGCCTTCGCTCGGGCAACTTGCGCCAAGCTCCGCATAACAGAGCGCGCCAACCAGCATCAGCACGCCGCCGGCCAGCCACAAGACGATGTAAGTCGCTGAGCTGTCGGCATGCTGGGCAACCAGTGGTGGAAAGCCGAAGATTCCCACGCCGACCACGACGCCCACCAGCACGGCGACCCCGTCGAGAACGGAAAGCCCGGTTGCGTGCCGGGTATCTGCGCGAGCGTCCATGCTCAGCTGCGCCGCGCGCTCCAACCAGCCGCTGAGCCTTCGCCTTTCAGCGCGCTGATGCGATCACCTTCGACCTTTCCGGCGTATTGCTTGCCACCGACGTCGAAGTGGATCACGTCCCCTTCGATGCTGCCGCTCACGGCGTTCTGTAAACCACCGGAGCTGGCGACCCCGAGTACCTGCTGAAACTGCTGCTGCAGATCGAGGATGAAGCGCCCGTCAGGCGTCTCGACCTCCCAGCGACCCTCGACCTTTGCCGGAACGATCCACAGGTAGACATAGCTGCCGCCGATATAGTCCGTGCGGTCGGCTGTCCAGTCGTCCATGCCGAACGCGTGGGACACTACCCGCGTGCCGGGCTTCAGCGTGTCGAGGATGACCGGGCGCAGGCGCATGTTCAAACGGGGCAGCAAGTACATGGTCAGCACCGTCGCCTCGGAAATGTCCTTCTTGAACAAGTCGCCCTGTTCAAAGCTGACCTTGTCGGTTACGCCAGCCGATTTCGCATTGGCCTCGGCTTCCTCTACCCGTTCGGGGTCCAGGTCGATACCCACGGCCGAGTCGGCGCCGCGATCACGGACGGCGGCGATGGCGATGCGCCCGTCGCCGGAGCCGAGATCGATGACGGTATCGCCGGCCTTCACGTTGGCCATCTCAAGCATCCGGGCGACCACACGGTCCGGCGTTGGCACATAAGGCACGTCGAGCTCTGGCGCGTCCTGCGCATGGGCGACAGTCAGCGTGGCGATTAGAAAAGGCAGCGCGATGAGTAAAGCGGGACAGCGAGCGAACGCGAGTGACATGAATTATCCCCTAGGCGAGTTCCAGCCCCGTTCGGCTTGGCTGGGGCGTTAATGTCCCGACCCGGCCACCGCCACAAGGTTCTCGGCGCAGGGCTACGGACGATGCGCAAGATGTCGAAACGCACCCGCAAAGACCCGTCGATAGACGCTTTGGCCGAGTATTGGCAGCTTGTAACCCGATGTGAAAGTGCGACGCCGAAGGCGCCTCGGCTACTTTCTGACCGACTCGTGAGTGACGGCATTGCGCCGCCGGCGCCACAGCAGCCAGCCGTAGATGAGCAGGTTGACCAGCACTACGACGGCAGCCAGCACGTACTGAACCGGAGTGCTCAGCCAGGCCGGATAGATCAGTGGCAGCAGATAGTGCTCGATGAAACCGGCCCGGTAGCCCGCGTCGCCCGCCAGGTGTCGCAGCAGATTTTCCCAGTACGTCAACGGGCAGGGGCGTCCGGTCAGTTCGACGAACACGCCCCAGACGATCGCCGGAATGTGCAGCAGTACAAAGCCGCGTTTCCACGCGACCAGCAAGCCGCCAAACAGCACGAAGAGAATGAAACCGAGGTGCAGGAGCAACACGGCGTCCGCGCCAACACGATAGAACATCGCGCTACTCCGCCTTGTCCGGACGGCTCATGCGTGTGATCTGACCATCCTGTACCCTCGCCAGCAGGGCGACGGACCAGAGCGCTCCAAGCAGTGCCATGAACATGTCCGATTGGGTATCCCATGGATCGCCCTGGGTTCCGAGAAAGTCCTCTGCGCCTTGTCCGGCAATGAGTGCCACCCACCACTCGATCAGCTCATAGAACGCGCTGAACGCCAGCGCGACGCAGACTGCGAGAAAGCCCAGCATTCTCCCAGGTGCAATGAAACGCAGGCGTAGCAGGATCTCCCGAGCGAGCAGGGCAGGTGTCACGCCCTGAATGAAATGCCCCAGTTTGTCGTATGGATTGCGGCTGAGGTCGAACCACTCCTGCACCCAGAACCCCGGCGGGACTCGCGCGTAGGTGTAGGTGCCGCCGAGGATCAGGATCAGCGCATGAACGGCGATCACCACGTAGAGCAGTCGCGTCAGCGGCAGGCGCTGGTGGCTCCACAGTAGCAGGGGCGCAGCAATCAGTACCGGAGCGACTTCCAGCAGCCAGGTGGCACGGTCATACGGAGCAATCGCGGAGCAAGCCAGCGCCAGCAGCACAACCAATCCCAGCGTTGAATAGAGCGTTTTGTCCTGCATCGGGTTAGCCGTCGTGATCGATCCAGCCGGCAGCATGCCGGGGAGCCAGACGGCCTGCAACCGGACGCAGGCGAGTGGTGTTTCAGCCCTGGCGGCCGGCTGCCGTTGCCGAGCGGGAGATCGAGCGATTGCAGCGCCGCAGATCGACTTCACCGACATAGGTATTGGCGTTGCCCTGCACGCAGGCGATGCGCTGGTTGCGCGTGCGCTCCCATTCGCTGACCGGGTGCTGGCGGTTCCAGATGTCGTACAGGCGCTGGTCTTGCTTCGACAGGCGCAGCTTGTAGCGCTCGCTCATGTACAGATAGGTGCGGGCGATGGCGCCGCGGCTGTACTCGGGCGGCATAGCCGTGCGCTGTTTGAAGTTCACCACGAAGGGGCAGGCGCCGTACTGGCTGGGCTTTTCGCTAAGCATGCCGAAACCGAAGTTGCTGCGGTCACCGTTTACCTCGCCGACCACCGGGACCAGGTTGTGCAGATCGGCTTCGGCCAGGCTGAAAACGGGGTCCTTGGCGGTGCACTGCTTGCGCCCGCCCTGTTGCCAGCACTGACGCTGATGGCCGATGACCCAGGCCGGAACGATGTGTTCCCACTCGACCCGTTCTGCGCGCTTGGGCTGCTTGCGCGGGACGTAGCCGCAGCTGCGCAGGTCGATGCGATTGCCCTTGAAGCTGCAGCCGCAGTAGAAGTCCACCGGTCGGTCGGCATAAAGCGTCCAGGCGACCTTCTTCGCTTCACGGAAGGTGCGAGGAGCATCGGCATAAGTAATGGTGCAGCAGAACAGGGCAAGCAGGAAGAGACTGAGGCGACGCATGGAATTCTCGACAACTGAACGAGTGTCGCATCCATGCGCGGGCCGGCATCTTACCTGTCAGTTAATTAAAAGTCATAAAAAACAATGGTTTGCCTGATGTCATCAGGCCTTCATCTGACCCAGTTGATTGATCTGCAGGGAGGCGAGAATGATTGCGCCGCCGACCGCTAGCAGTATCAGGTTGGTCGTAGTGCCCCAGAACAGTAGATTGAGCACCAGACCCACCGGCACCGCCATGTTGTTCATCACCGCCAGGGTGCCGGCATCGACCAGCGTCGCGCCCTTGTTCCAACAGAACTGGCCGATAGCCGTGGCCAGTACACCCATCCAGATCAGCACCGCCCATTGCGTCGTCGTGGTCGGCAGTTTCTCGGCGTTACCGAACAGCAGCCAGGCCGGCAGCACGATCAGCAGTGCGCCGAGGAAGAAGTAGCCGAAGCGACGGTGCAATGGCACATCGGAGGGGTAACGCTGCGTCAGATGCTTGTAGAACACCTGGCCGGCGGCGAAGGTGAAGTTGGCCAGCTGCATGAGCAGGAAGCCGCCGAGAAAGTCGCCGGAGACGCCGTCGTAACGGATGAGCCCGGCGCCGAACACCGCGACGGCTGCCGCGACCAGCGCCCAGGGGTTGAAGCGACGGTTGAGCGCGTCGTCGATCAGCGTCACGTGCAGCGGAGTGAGCACGGTGAACAGCAGCACCTCGGCGACCGTCAGCACGTTGAAGCTCATGTACAGGCACAGGTAGGTGACGCCGAATTGCAAAGCGCCGACCAGGGTCACGCCGGCGATGAAGCCGGGCGCCACACCGCGCCAGCGGGTCAGCGGCAGGAACACCAGACCGGCGAGAATCACCCGCGTCAGCACGGCGAAATAGCTGTCCACCTGGCCGGCCAGGTAGACGCCGATCAGGTTGAAGGAAAAGGCCCAGAGCAGGGTGACGAAGATCAGATAGCGCATGCCGCCTCCATGACGAAGGCGGGCGACCTTAGCGGCTGCGCATGAAAGAGGGAAGGGCTGGCGCGCCTGCGGGGCCCGCCAGCCGAACGATCAGGCCGCCTTCAGGGTGGCCATGTCGATGACGAAGCGGTACTTCACGTCGCTCTTGAGCATGCGCTCGTAGGCTTCGTTGATGTCCTGCATGCGGATCATCTCGATGTCCGAGACGATGCCGTGCTCGGCGCAGAAGTCGAGCATCTCCTGGGTCTCGGCGATGCCGCCGATCAGCGAGCCGGCGATGCGGCGGCGCTTGAAGATCAGACCGAACACGCTGGGAGACGGATGCGGCGAAGCCGGTGCGCCGACCAGCGTCATGGTGGCGTCGCGCTTGAGCAGATTCACGAACGCATCGAGGTTGTGCGGCGCGGCAACGGTGTTGAGGATGAAGTCGAAGCTGTTGGCGTGAGCCGCCATCTCGTCCTTGTTCTTCGACACCACCACTTCGGACGCGCCAAGACGCAAGGCATCTTCCCGCTTGTCTGGCGAGGTGGTGAACAGCACGACCTTCGCCCCCATGGCGTTGGCGATCTTGACCGCCATGTGGCCGAGACCACCGAGGCCTACCACGCCGACCTTCTGACCTGGGCCGACCTTCCACTGGCGCAGCGGCGAGTAGGTGGTGATGCCCGCACAAAGCAGCGGCGCGACGGCGGCCAGGTTGTCAGTGTGGTTGATGCGCAGCACGTACTTTTCGTCCACCACGATGTTGTCGGAATAGCCACCGAGGGTGTTCTCGCCACCGCCGAAGGCCGGGCCGTTGTAGGTGCCGACGAAACCGTTCTCGCAATACTGCTCCAGGCCCTCGCCGCAGGACGAGCAAGTGCGGCAGCTGTCGACCAGGCAGCCGACACCGGCGATATCGCCCTCCTTGAACGTGCTGACGTTCGCGCCGACCGCGCTCACGCGGCCGACGATCTCGTGGCCGGGCACCGAGGGATACAGGGTGTTGTTCCATTCGTTGCGTGCGGTGTGCAGGTCCGAATGGCAGACGCCGCAGAAGAGAATCTCGATCTGCACATCGTTCGGTCCTACTTCGCGACGCGAAAATGAGTAGGGGGCGAGCGGGGCGCTCGGGTCGAGGGCGGCGTAACCGATGCTGTTGCTCATGACGGCTCCTTGTTTTGATCGGGGTTGCAAAGGCCAAGCCTAATGGCGACGGAGTCAGGAGCGTTTGCACAATCCTGCCGATGGCTGATGTGTTTCTGCCGATTTACCAAGGCTTGGCTGACTGAGTTGGGAGGGTGTTCGGGGATGAACAGTTCAGTCGATCACCAGTCATGGTAGCAACTGGCGACGCGCGGAGAGGGCTGCAGCGATGTGCAGGCGCCATCAATGGCGCCTGCCGGAGGAAGAGATGATCGTCGTAAGCCGATACCACGGCGGACCCAGCGGCCCGCCGTTCGGGTTCAGGCGGCCTGCTCCTGCGCCTCACGCAAGGCCCGGTTCATGGCGCTGAACAGCGCACGGATGCTGGCGGTGGTGATGTTCTCGTCGATACCGATACCGTGTAGCGGCCGCTCGCCATCCAGACGCACCTCGATGTATGCCGCAGCCTTGGCGTTGCTGCCAGCGCCGATGGAGTGCTCGTGGTAGTCCATGATCTCCAGTTTGACCGGCAGCGCGGCGACCAGGGCCTCCAGTGGGCCCTTGCCGATGCCGCGCCAGTGGGCAACCTCACCATTGGTCGCGACTTCCACATCCACCGCGCTGGTGCCGTTCTCTTCCTGCAGGCGATGGCCCTTGAGCGTGTAGGGCGCGGTGGCTTGCAGGTACTCGGCTTCCAGCAGCGCATAGATCTGCTTTGCGCTCATTTCCAGGCCGAGGCGGTCGGTTTCCTTCTGCACCACTTGGCTGAACTCGATCTGCATGCGCCGCGGCAGGCTGATGCCGTACTCCTGCTCGAGCAGAAAGGTGATGCCGCCCTTGCCGGACTGGCTGTTGACGCGAATCACCGCCTCGTAGCTGCGGCCGATGTCGGCCGGGTCGATCGGCAGATACGGCACCTCCCAGACGCCCTCCTGATCCTGCTGGGAA
>Ga0189292_10193_pt1 | contig 27771 bp, 54 predicted proteins | sample UW1oraminimetaG_FD_130317 | JGI IMG/M metagenome (GOLD analysis project Ga0189292, IMG submission 130317) | Marine microbial communities from the Costa Rica Dome - UW179A-orange mini metaG | ecosystem: Environmental > Aquatic > Marine > Oceanic > Photic zone | place: Costa Rica: the Eastern...
ACTAATTACGACCGATCTGTCATCTGAGCATTGTGATCTCACCACACAAGCTCTGATTCGGGCGAGTTGTAGACGCCGTGATCAACCGGCATGCCCATGAAACTAGGACACCAGTACTAGCCACGAATGGTAGAGCCTGCTCAGCTCCTTTCAGAAGGACCAGGCCGGATGGTGCCCTGAGTACGGGTGACGCTGCTGCTGGCCATGGCTAAGTCTTCTGTACTGGCCAATCACCCATGTCAGAAGAACAGCTGAAAGCCTTCCTGGAGAAGCTCAAAGCAGACATCAGCCTTCAGGAGAAGCTCAAAGCAGCTGCTGATACTGATGCTGTTGTTGCGATTGCCACAGAAGCTGGATTTAGTATTTCTGCTGATGATTTCAACAAGGCTGAATTAGAAGTTTCTGACAAGGAGATGGAAAATGCGGCCGGCGGGGGGGATTCCTGCGTGGCTGGCTGTGGCGAGCCCCTGAGCCCTTATGGAGACTGTTGTGATTACACTGTCCCAAAAACTCACTATCATTACAGTATACAAAGTGGCGGACGTTGTGATCGCCGCCGATAAACCCGCAATCAGCCTTCAATACCTGGCACGATTGAGCACTCTAATTGTTAGCGAAAGACACTTCAAGGCATTATTGCTATAATCGTTAAAGACTCCCGATAGCTATGTCAGAAGAGCAACTCAAAGCCTTTCTAGAGAAGGTCAAAGGCGACACCAGCCTTCAGGAGAAGCTCAAGGCAGCAGCCTCTCCTGAAGCTGCTATGGACATCGCAAAAGAAGCAGGGTTTTCAATTACCGCAGAAGATATTCAATCGATGCAATCGGAATCGGTTAACGACGAGGAGCTGGAAGGCGTGGCTGGGGGCAAAGGAAATTGTTGCGGGAGAGCTAAAATTACGCTTTTTGTAACGCACAAGTAGTTTTTAAACAAGAGCCTACACACCCGCGAAAGCCCCTGAATTGACAGGGGCTTTTTATTGCTTCAATGGTCGGACTAACCCCATAAATCAGCCTTCAATACCTGGCACTATTGAGCGCAGTTGAGCAGAGATAGTCAGGCTGGTCAAAGCGTTGCCCAACTAGATGTTGACTTAGTTCTGAGCTATTCACCAGAAGCTCACCAGAACTTCTTGGGTGCTGCACCAGAGCTGTGTAGTGGGGTTCACCAGTAGGGCTGTGATCTTGAAGGAGTCGAGGGGGCAACGCCTCCAAACATTCACTCCTTAGAACCATGACACAAGAACAACTCACAACTTTCCTGACTAACGCCAAAGACAACACCAGCCTTCAGGAGCAACTCAAAGCCGCAGCTGATGTCAATGATGTTGCTGCTATTGCCAAGGAAGCAGGTTTCAGTATCTCTGCTGATGGCCTCAATAAGGCTCAATCAAGACTTTCAGAAAAAGAGCTGGAAGGCGCGGCTGGTGGTGATGGGTGTTTACCATGTTTCATGTCATTCCCATCTTGGTAACTGGGATTTGATGATCGACCTGAGGGATTAATGTGGGGAGCATACTCATCAAAGCCCCTGCAACCGCAGGGGCTTTTTACTTCTTCAACCTCGCCAATAAGCTCATAAATCAGCCTCCAATACCTGGCACGATTGAGCGCAGTTGAGCAGAAATAGTCAGGGCTTAATTAGCAATCAAGTCTGCAATCAACTAACAACTCCGGCCAATACTCGTTCAGCGGCAGCAATCAACTCCGACTCCCTGGCGTCATCCAGCCAGGGCCGCGTGCCACTTGCGGCTGCTTTCCAGCCTCGCTTCCCTGTTGGCTGCGTAGTACTTGCGGTCGTACTCCTTCTGCGCCTCTCTGTTGGCCTCTCGATACTGCTTTGCCGTTGCCTCTCTCCGTGCAGCCTGCTCTGGAGTCTCCAGCCACGCGCCGATGGTGGGCCGACCCACCCCAATCTCGTCAGCTATTTCGGCCTGAGTCCATCCCTGGTCTATTAGCTGTTTAGCTCTGGCTAGTAGCTCGGGTGTTTTCTTGATTTTGCTCATTGACTTTATCCATACCCTTCAATGTATCCAGTGCGATCAGGTCAAAGATTATCGAGAGCCCTTTTTACGTCGTCCGCCGAACCTCGGATTGTGTAATCGAAGGCTTCTGCAACAACCGATGTCGCTTTATTGGTGTACAGCTGGGAATAGGTCTTTCTGAGCTGGTCTACTGAAGTGCTGACAATTGCAGCGATGATGTAATCCTTCTCACTTCCCAGCCGCCTAAACAACCTCTCTACTGTCATGTGCCTAAGCATACGAAATGTCAATAATCCTTCGAGATGTGGGAGCCGTTTACGCAAATACTTCTGCGCTTCTGAAGATAGCAAGTTCCACCGATATAGCTCCTCATTTGTTGGACGCCTATCGAACACCTGTAATACCTTGACTTCATCTGGCACGTTCCACAGCTTCCATACATTCCACATACTTTCATCCTCGTAAATCAATGTCGGGATTGTTTCCGCCTTGACAAGTTTGTTGCGCTTGCTTCTTTTTGAATCGAAATAGTAAAGACTACTGCCAGGGCCTGGGGTTAACTCATGCCTGGGAATTTCCATCGAAAACACTGCATTAGCTCTGACACCAGTGCAGGCAACAACGCGAAACATCCAGGCCGCGTAATCTGGCAGCTGGTCTAATTCCTCCTTCAAAGCCTTGTTAATTGCGTAATAATCACGCATATCAATTTCTCTTTTGATCGGCTGGGGGTTCTCGTAATCAAGAGACTTGGGGACCACTAATGCAATCTGAGCTTCTTCCGCTAGTGCCCTTGCCGCCTGTACTGCAGACCGACGCTCCCTCTTATTGATGTCGGTGTCTTTGATCGCTGCCAGCAACGAATCAGCATTGAGCAGTAACCCACGCTCAGAAAGAAAGCCAGCAACCCTATGTAATGCCCTCGCGTTCGAAGAAGTTGTTTCCTGCCTTAGTCCTTTCGCTTCATTCGTATGCAACGCAGCAATCAGCGTGCGCCGTACTAACCCTGATGGCGGCACATTGGCGGTGGTGGGTTGCTTTACCCCTGTGAGTTGATCAAGCAGGTCCTTCGCTGAATCGCGTGCTTCGAACTCATTGGTTGCCGTCAGCTGCTGAGACCGCGCCTTGCTTCCGTCGTTCCAGAGAAGGCTGTAAACCTCTCTGCCGCCCCTTACAGCCCTTCTGAGCCGTATTCCCGCTATCTGGTCGCCATAGGTGCTCCTTAGGTCACTGGTTGCCGTCGCTAGCCCCGTTAGCTTTGGCATCAGGCGTACCGCTAAAGTACCAAAAGAATAGCCTTAAACCCCAGTAAAGGCCCGCTAGCACACCTGTCAACTACCCATATTTGAGCACTCTCTGCATCAGGCGAATGCCATAGCCAATTTCAAGCTCTTCAGTCAGCAGCAACAGATCAGGTTTCAACTGCTGGACCAGTTGTAACCCTTCATCCTCTGTTGTTGCTCCTCCTACAAGCCGAGGAGCAATAAACGGTGCCAGGCAGATTCCTGTGAGCGCAAGGCGATCACCCATCACCACCACAATCCGGAAGCCATCCAGAAGATCCATGCAGGTCTGGATCGCCTGGGAGATCGTGCGCGACTCAAGCCGAAGTTGCATGCGCTGAGCAGGTGGAAGCTGAACTGCACTTCTGATAGCAGTGAACATCAGTTGTTAATCACAGCCATCCAGCCTCAACAGCAGAATGGTTCGAACTGGATGTCTTCAATGCGTCTTCTCGCCTCACTGTTGGCCCTCTGCTTCGCCCTGTTGCTGCCCGGGCAAGTTCAGGCCAAGACACTGGAAGTTGACATCCACACCATTTCCCAAGACGGAGTCGGTGAGTCGATCGGCACGGTTCTTGCCAGCGACAGCAAGAAAGGACTTGTGATCAAACCCTCCCTAACCAGCCTGAGCGAAGGCGAGCATGGTTTCCATCTGCATGCCGGCTCGTCCTGCCAAGCGCAACTCAATGATGAAAACGTCAGCATCCCAGGGCTTGCAGCCAAAGGACACTGGGATCCCGACAACACCAACACACACGCCGGTCCTTTCGGTGATGGACACCGCGGTGATCTCAGTCGACTGATTGTGAATGCCGACGGCAGCACGACAACCGAAGTTGTGGCACCGCGATTGAGCACAGCTGATCTACGCGGGCGGGCTCTGATCGTGCATGCCGGTGGAGACACCTACAGCGACGTTCCTCCCCTCGGCGGCGGAGGTGCTCGCATCGCTTGCGGTATCGCAGGCTGACTCGTCGACGCTGGCTCAGAAACTGCTCTGGTTTTGTCCAGCGAAACGTCCTTGGTAACTTTCTTCGCCATCGAGAGTCTGGAAGATGAACTGACAGATGGCCGTTCCAGGATGAACCGCGAGCGGAGCCGGGCCGAAATTGCTCATCTCCAGAACCTGCTGGCTGTCAATACCAGGGCCCATGAAAGGAGCGCTGATGTGCACCATTAATCCAAGACGAGCAAAGCGGCTGCGGCCCTCCAGCCATCCACACAGTCCGGGGCCGAGCCTCAGACGCTCTTCGGTAATACCGAGGATGGTTTCGCCTGGCATCATCAGGATGTGTTCGCCTTCTGCGATGTCCACCTTGTCGGTGAACGCGCGGTAGTCGGTGTGTTCATTCACATCGACAACTTCATGCACTTTGCGAAACACCCGGAAACTGCTGGCAAGGGTGAGGTCCACTGATGCAGGACCCACATGCTCAGGAAGGAAGGGTGTGATTGTGATGGCACCACTATCAATCGCCCTCAAGATGGCCTGACGCCCGAGAACCGCCATGAAAACGATGTATGGCCATCCAGGCTATGGACAACTGGGCGCAGCGGCCAGTGCAACAGACAGAAAACGCGTCAGCCGAAAGTTCTTCCGTTCCAACCCAAGGCACTTGCTGGAACATCATCGAAGCTGATGTAGATCCTGTCAGCAGGAATCCCCGTCCGCGCCGTAATCAGCTCAGAGAATGCCGCCGTCATCGCAGGAGGCTGAAGGGAGCCAATTGACTTGATCTCAACCAAAGCGGCGGGAGCGGAGCTGCCGCCGAAGGTCATCGGCACATCGGTTTCGAGCAGTGTCATCACGTAATCCTCAGGTTTGCCGGTCTGCTCGGCCAGCTTGGCTGAAAGCTCAAGCAGCAGCTCGTCGCGATGATCGACAGACGCAAGCGATGTGCGCAGATTGATCAAAGGCATGGGGATCGGTTTATAAATGAATCATTCTTAAACGACTTAGAGCTGCTGAGACTCTCTAAAAGCCTGGAGTTTGTCGATGTCCTTTTCCTGATCAATCGCGTAATCAGTCAGGATTAATGCTTTGCCAATGGTTCCAAGGGCGTACTCGATGCGATCGAGATCTGCACGTCCTCGCTGGTCTGCCCTGGCAGCGCGAATCACGGATGGAGTGAGCTGACCAGCCAAGTGCTCGATCGCTGCAGCAATGGAGCTGGCTTGGCTGAGGGGGTCGCTGGAGCCCACGGGTCAAAAAAATGCTGTTCTAAGCAGATCATGCCAACAGCTGGGGGGAAAGAAACGCTGCTCTCCTGAATCAACGGCTGTGCCAGCGATTCCATACCCGTCGATGCCAGGGCGTCACATCCCTGGGTGGTAAAGGGTCACCGCGTTGGCTTCGATCAAGATGATCCATTTCCTGACGGATCTGCTTCAACACCGGAATCAACAGAACCGCTGCAATCAAACCAACAACAAGCAAGACCGGCAGAAGCGTCACCATCCAGACCGTGACGATCACCAGAGCAGCCCAACGGATCAACTGCTGAAGCCAGCTGGGGCGACTGCGGCCAGGCAGTTGCTTCATACCGTTAGTGGCAGCGCAGTGAGCCTGCCGCTCAGAAAAGCACCGGTGTCTATACCGATGCGGTGCGGCAAACGAGTCACAGCGAAATCACTACAGAAGGTATGGCCATGCACCACTGTGTAGGGCAATCCATGCTCACACTCCAGAAAAGGTGAACGGATCCAGAGCAAATCTTTTTCCAGCTGCTGATCCAGAGGGACACCTGGCCTTACACCTGCATGAACAAAGAGGTATGAGCCCCGAATTGCAGTGAAAGGAAGAGCTTCTAACCAATCGCGATGATCACGGGCGGTAGCAAGGAAGTTTTGATTGCCGCCATTGCGCACCCAAAGCTTGAGGGCCTCACCAGGAAGCTGCTCATCAAGCGCATCAAGCAACATCTGCTCGTGATTGCCACGCAGAACCGTGACAGCCGAAAGTCCATAGGCAGCTGGTTCGGCCTGCAAAGATCGCACCAACTCGATCACCCTGGCGTCACCTTCAGGCTCGGGTGATCGATCAAAAAGATCCCCTAGAAACATCAGTTCAGCCCCGGTATGAAAGTGGGGAAGAAGCGCCAGCATCAATCTGGTGGCACAGCCATGAACATCGCCAACTGCCACAACGGTGGCTGATGCATCAAGAGGAGCAACAGCAGACGTCATCGGTGGTTGCTCCCGTCAAGGGTTTGCCTAGTTAAGCAACGCCTTTCAGCTTCGACAGGTCTTAACGACAACCCAGTGAAAACCGGTGAAGCAGAAACGGGACAAGTACTGCCTTTCAGTTGTATTCGCCGGGAGTTTCACGCTTCGAGACAGTGACACGCCCCACTTTTTGACCAGAAAAGCGCAGCAGTTCATCGCCGGCGAATTCATAGCCACGATCAGCAGCGATCCTGGCCACATCATCAGCAGTAGACGAAGCAAGCACGGCATCTTTCAGATCTGGATCGTTCTGCATCAGAACCAGAAACGCCTTCAAGTGATCAAGAGCCATGGACACAAGCAACGCAGTTGATCATCGCCTGTGGAGGCATACATCGGAAACAGGAAAAAGTTGATAGTCAATGTTCAAACTGAATGTTCAAGCTGAATGTGATGTTTTTGGCATCGACAACCAAAAGATTTAATTAGATTAGCCAAAAGCAATAAACTCAATGAAGCCCGGCCTACTATCAACGAAAAAGTTAAAGAAGAATTTCGAAGAAAGCCTGTTAAACGATAAAATCTACATCGCCATATTGTTGATCTTTAATATTGCCTACATTCTCCCAAAATTCACCGAATCCGCCGACCCCTCAAGCATCCTCATCGCCACGATTCCACCGGCCTTTGTTATTTCAGTTGTGATTACATTTGCTAGAGATCAATACATTAAAAATACTCTCATACGCAGATTGATGGAAGATTCGTATATTCCTTCTGTCTACAAGAGCAATGTCGACCTCAGAGCTCTGCCCAACCCTACCCCTTTAAAAATGGGGAGACCGCAGACCAGGAAATGGTTTGAGCTCAGCATTCTCGACCGAATAAGCACTAAATAAAAAGCAAAATTTCGAAACTTGCCAAAAACAATCCTTTTAAAAGGCTTTAGCGCACAGCACATCAAAATTTAAACCGTAAACGCCTATGGCTCTCAGCTGAGCCTTAACAAAACAAGTAAATGGCTAAATTTCCGCAAACATATGTAAAATTTTTAGTCAGTTCAATCCAACTAGTCTCAAGCCGTAATTCAACCTCCGGTCAGTACTAGAGAAGATCTAGCCGATCAAGCCAGTCACCATATGAGACGGTCAAAAAGCAATAAATCTGCTAAACGATGATTAATGATCAAAAACCGTTCAATGCTCCAGGGTCGATACGAGCACAGAGGCATGGCCTATGTCATTAAAGAAATGACTGGTGGTCCTGGATATCTCGTGCTTGGTTCACCCAAGGGACACCTCAAACAACTCGGTAGAGAATATCCATCACTGAAGGCTGCAGATGCTGCAGCTCGACGCGCGATTGACCAGATGCTTGCAGAAACCCAGTAAAAAGCCCTCCCATATGGAGGGCTTTTTGCGCAGGTGGGCCTGAATATGGTAGAAATACTCAAAGGTAAACTGTGGCTCTCACGCGCCTTTGGGATCAAAAGATCAATCAGCTGTTCATACCCAGCCTCGTAGAGGTAGTGGGAAACGGTCTCTATAGATCCTCGATAAACTCAGCGATCCTGAGCCGGCAATGGCAAGAACCAGGAAAATAAACAGGTAAAGCGCTGAGGTCTCAAATTCATAATTGTGAGCATCAACAACAGCAAATGGAGCACCTTGAAGACCGGTGTCGAGAAGGTGAAAGGTCATGGCGAACAGCATGGTCGACAGTAACCCAATCACGGCAGGACGAGTCGCGATCCCAAAGATGAGAACAACCGATCCGATGATCTGAGTGTAGGCAGCAAGATATGTCCAGAGGACATGATCGAAAGGTAGGAATGAAAAGTACTGATCAACAATAAATGAGGTAAATCCAGCAGGATCCTGCAACTTCTCAAGACCATGGTGAATCATGAGGACACCTGCTGATACACGCAGAATCAGTAAGCACAAGTCAGAGGAAAATTGATTCGACGTTTCTTCACTCATGACTTTCAGGCAAACAAAACTTGATAACTCTACACCTGATCAAAGCCTTTCCGTTGACGACAAAGGCAACAGAAGAAGAAAACGGAATGAGTTGTGCTGGTGAAACCATCCCTAGTCCTCACCAGCCCAACTTGCCTGATTCGAATTGAGAGGAGGAATCTCCATCAATCAAATCAATCCAATCGCGGATAAGCAATCGGCAACACAACCCTGGGGCAATCAAATCGATTGGCCTGAAGTGAATGAGACGAAAACAAGTGTCGCGAGTTGCAGGGTCGTTGTAGCAAAGCGTTGAAAGAGAAGAACCAATCAGAGACTCAAGCACAAAGAGCCATAAACATCTGCAGAGAGTATCAACCGGCACAATGGTGCAAGTCGACATGAACGTAAGTTGATCCGATGAATAACGACAAATTAAAGCAACTTTCCGAGGAATATTTTTTGATTACTCATCCAGATGGGACATGGGAAATTATTCATGGAGACCACATCAGAAAAATCAAGGGTCCTAGCCAGTGACTAGTTGCAAAGATCTCAAAGCAAAGGGAGCATAGTCAGATGTTGCCAACCTTTGTTTGGTCAGGCAAAGACATTGACCGATTGGAGCAATGGTTGTCCAATCGCATCGAACATCTGATTTCCAAAAATCAACCACTGGCCGCATCAGCCTTATTTGATGAGTTCCAACTGGAGCAACGAAGCAATTCCAATCCCTCTCATCCAGACTGACTTTTGATACAATGATGGCATCGTTGCTTGAATAATGACAGTGGAAAGACTCTATGGGGAAGACAAGAAAAAGGCTCTTTCGATCTTTTACGACAATTTTTGCGAAGAAATTGATCAACTCTTTTTCAAGAAATTTCAGGAGCTTTCGGACCTGAATGTTGGAGAAGGCGAAACAACTAGAATTGTCGGACGACTTTTAAATGCTAAAACCAATGTGATCGATCAGATCAGAGGATGATTTTCATCGTGATCCATAAGAGGTTGAAACCTGATAGTCCAAACCTTTGGGTCTGAGAATCAATCAATTGAGTTGACCTAAAATGGAGTTCCCTGGGTTGACAACGGTATGGAAAAGAGCCGCTAAATTAATGAAGGCTTTGAACTGAACGCTTGGAGACTCAAAAGCAAAGCAAAAAATCGTCTGTCTGGACCTGGTTGCTTCAACCCCTTGACAAACTCAAAAGGCGGGTTGCAGTAGTGCCCTCAGTCAACGACACCGTTAGTGCGATGAAAGAGATTGGTGTCGATCTGACAAAAGACGAAGAATAAGGCTTGTACCTGAACACGCTGCTAAATCTTTGAGGTGTGGAGATTGGCATGCCATCGAAACCCCGCAATCGTGTTGGCGAGATCTATGGGCGATTAACCGTGGTTCGAGCCTCCGATCGCCGTACCAAAAGTGGTAATGCCTATTGGTGGTGCCGTTGCAGCTGTGGCAAAGAAAGAGAAGTCCCAAGTGACAAGCTCTCAACAAACACCGCACGCAAAAAGCCCGTAATCACTGCTTGCCTGGTCTGTTCAAGAGAGCTGCAGGTCGAGGGTGTCTGTGCCAAGAACGATCGTGAAGAACGACAGAGACGAGAAGACGCTCAGCGACAACGCGATGCATTGACGGGACAAGTACCGGACAGTTGGCTGCGACTGCCACTGACCGATGCCCATGCTCGCGAACTAGGTCAGGTCTTGTTTTTTCGTGGGATTATTTGCCTACGAGGACATCTGGCCCCCTATCGCATCAATGGCGGCTGTCTGGCATGCGCAGGCCAGAAACCCTCTGCTCACTCAAGCCTGATGCCAATCAACACAGGCTCAGCTGAAAAGCCATCGTGACGGGAGCAAGAAGATGCAAGCTTGTCAGAAGATCAGGACCTGGTCTGCACAATGACATGACTCATCAGCGCCCTCTGGCTATCAAATATTCATAGGTTCAAACGATGATGACAAGATTTGTACTGAGGAACGGCGATGTGTTCGAGTCAGAGAGAGATCCATCTGATTTCGACACCTTCTGCTACGGAACCAATCAAGAGGAACAGACCTGTCATCTCCTCTCGTTCCAATCAGAGATCGCATTCTTGATGGTTTTGGGTGATGACCTCAACCTGAGGTACGAACCAGTTCAAAGCAAAGGTTGAGGCCTTCCTTCATGACGACTTCATCGATAAGCGGTCTGTGTGGTCATAAGAACGCGAGTGGTGCATCGATAGGTAGGACTCGCTAGACAACAGGAATGACTGATCACAACAAACGGCGAGCGCTTGAAGCTCTAATCGAGAGAGCAGCCGAAAACCTCAATCTCACTGAAGAGGAATCAAAGGCTCTGATTGCCCCGATTTCTGAGCAATTCAAGCGACTTGAAGCAGACAACTGAATTACTGAACGCGTTTTTGCTCGAGCTCACGCAAGGATTCATATGCAGCCCAGAGACCTTCTGTGACCGTGCAGCTGCGGCTTTGATCGCAAACTCTGTACTGACCACCACCAAGGGCATCGATGGTAGATCCCTTTGACGTCAAGCAAATGCGACTGGAATGAGCCATTGAGATTCAGCTTCGCAATAATTGGTCTACATCTTCGAAATAACACCAATCAATCAAATGTTAATGATCTAAATTATTCCCTATAATGAAAATCAGCATCCACAAATTTCCACCGATGTAAGATATTTAGTGGCATGGGACGAGCGGGTTACGAAGTGCCCTTTCAAAAAAACGACTGTCCAGAGATCCAGGCGTCAAAAGGTGCAATGGCAGCTTCGGACAAGGCCAGATAGCAAGTCGTAGCCATACCAATCAAAGCAATGCCAACACCAGTCACAATTAGTGACTCGTAAAGTTTCTGAGCGGCCCTTGTCTCAGGACTTGGAAAGACGCGGCGACGGGCCATACCTACTCCTGCATGGAGACATTCTGGCCTCATATCCCATGAAAGAGCAACGCAAAGAAGCAAAGATTTGCAAGTCCCTACCATGTAACCTTCGCTTCACGTTGTAAAGATTACGTTACGTCCAAGAATGAACAGCAGTCCCGCAAGTGGTCCGCATCAATTCGAAGAAGAATTAACAAAGATCTCACAATCAAAAACCTTGACAATCGAGCAGCCTGCTTCTCAATGATGGAGCCCTTTGTGACTCAGTGATGACGGATCAAAGACTGACAATCCTTCTACAAGAAGCGGAAGAGCATCTCCTCAGACAGAGCTGCCGCAGTCGTTATGAAAGGTCGGTTGTACGCCTTCCTGACAGCAGGCGAAACATCTGGCTCAAAGACGACAAGCGCGCAGCCTGATCAACGCTGTTTCCACAGAGGGCACGAGACTGCCACGTCGACAGAGACAAGTGTTTGGTGGCAGCTCAGCAGCTGGTGTCCTCCATGGCCCAGATGATTGCTCTGGGAGACCAACGAGATATCAAGCGGCAGATGCAAAAAACAACCGCCCCAAGCATGGAGCGGTTGTTCCCTCAAACCCAGCGATCCCCATCACCCGGCCCTTTGCACCACATCTTGCGGTGCATGATGGAAATGGTAGTGCTTGGACCACATATATGGAGCCATTAAAGACACCCTTCAGGTTTGAATGAACTATTAACAGTCTTGAAACACTTAGGGGAAACCCCTGCATCTAGCGTCTCGACGGCCTAGTTTTGGAAACCCCATCACCCGGCCTGCCCCAGTGGCAGGCTTTTTTATTGAGAAACACCAGCCATGGTGTGTTTGGCGCGATTCAGCCGAACAAGCCATGAAAGGACATGATTCAAGATCACCAAAAAAAAAAGGCCCAAAGGGCCTTCAGTGGGTGTGAGGAGTTGGAATCTCTGTGAGGAGAACCAACTAACCGAGTTCTAGCAGCTCATCTGTGCCATTCAAGATTCCGGCCTGCCAACAAGTGGCACTGTGCCAGTCAAATGGCTAAAATATTTTTGTGAGGAGAAAAGCTCACGTAGTGGAAACAAGGACACACTCACGTTGAGCTTTACGAACCCCTGCCTTCGGCGGGGGTTTCTTTTTGCTCATCTATGCAACAAGCTGCTTCAGCATGTTCTTCAGCACTCAACGGATGACCCAATGAACGATAAAGAGAATTTGGTTGATCAGGTCTTTGCAAAATATCGCTCCAACTGCAAGAAAATCGGCATCACACCTGCTGAAATCATGCAACAGGCATACCTCCGCCACCTCAAAAGCCTCACAACGGAAGAACTCAAAGCAAAGCTGTGAGGCAGGTCCGAGCAGCAGAGCGCAAAAACAAAATCAAAAGACTGGGTAAATATGCTCAAAACCCAGGTATCAGCAGCATTTTTCACATCCCTCCGTAGTCAAGCCAACGAAGTAACAAAGGAGAACTCGCCAGAATCAGCGTGCATGAAGTTTTGTAATGGACTCGCAGATTCGACAGGTCCTGCAGCGTGAAATCCTGGAACGTTGCAATGAAGAAGAACGGGAAGCTGTTGAAAGATGGTTCAAGAGTTTCCAGGCCATCGGCTTGTCCAAGCTGAACGGCATGTCAGTAGCAAGAGGCACCAGCATGTCTTGTCCTCTTTACTGAGGCATACCCGTTCAGTCGCCAGAAGGAGCTCTTTAAGGCTTTTTTGATGATCGGTGCGGTTATGCACCCTTCAGAGTGTTCAGCGGCTGCGTTAACACTAAGGTCGTCGCGAGGCTTTTTATGGCTATCCAACCGTCTGATCTTGGCGAAGAGTTCATCAAATCAGGCAAACGTCTGATCACTCAGCGATCTTCAGATGAATTGCTTGGACGCGCGATCACATTGCCTGCCGAACAGACTAAAAGTGAAGAACAACAAAGATCCAAACATGCAATGAGGCTTTCCACAACAGATTCGTGCCAACGAATTTCAATCTGAAGATGGCAGCCTTTTCAACTGGAATAGCAATGACGTTATATAAATCATTACTATTCCAGCGCGCCCTCTTTAGAGATAAAAACTTGATCTCAGAATCGCAAGAAATCGCTTAACGCTAATAGATGTGTTGACAACAAAGATCAATGATTTACGTCAAATAAATATTTTATCAACAAAAAGAATGAACAAAATTAGGCCCGCATTCAATAATGCCAGCAAACCACAGAATGAAAGGGTCAACATAATCAAGCCTCTTACGATCTCATGAAGCCAAAAATTGGCAACTCGAAGAGATTGAAAGAGCAAGAATTATTTTTCTTCACGCTCTGCCTGACGCGCACCTATCGCAAGGGCAGCAACAAAAGGGAGAATTGCAATAGCTGTAAGAACTTCCATCAGATCACCATCAACCATCAAGAATTAGGAGAAAATGCATGATCATCAAGCCCACCAAAATGCACAACGAGTAACTTCTCGTTAGTGATGAAACCGTTTTCATCAAGCAATTCAGGGTGCGTAGTTCTTAGACCGGTTCTGTCACTATTTTTGGTTTGATGCCTTAAAGCACGAAACAAAATGCGAAATCCCGACAAAAAGACAAACGCACATGCAGCTGTGTAGACAAGAGGCAAAAATGATGTCAACATAACTAGTTCCTCGCTTTTTTGGCTGAAGGAAGATCTGTGGGCTGTGCCAGCACGTAGACAACTCCAGCCGTAATGACAGTCACAAAGGCAATGAGGCCATAGATGGCAGCGGAATAATCGGTCATCGCACCTGTGTATTTCTGTAAAGAATCATAGGCGCTTTGTAAAGCTGTGTAACCAGGTGTATTTGCTTATCTTCCTGGTCGACCTGAATTCAGCCGAAGAAAGCAAACGTCATCCTCCAACGGCAGCCCGGATCACCCCAACATCAGCGAGGCCGAGAACACGGATGAACACTGCGCTGATCACGCTGTAAGCCACGGCACCAAGCACGGCACTGCGCAGTCCGTCCTTAAGGCGAAAACCATCGATCAAGGCTGAAGCCAAGCCGAAGAGAATCACAGTGATCAACCAATCGAACAACCAACTAACTGGGGCAATCAATCCACCCAGACTGGTCACCGCCCAGGGAAACGCCAGCACAAATTTCAAAGGCAGGATCAGGAGAGTGCCAAGCAATCCAATCGTGACGGCTGAAGTGAGAGCTGCCTGGAACCCAGCCAGTTCAACACCCAGAGGCATCGCCGCCACAAGGAGGAGTACTACAGCACGCACAGGCCATTGCAACAACCAGCCGATCAGGCCCATGGGAACAGTGCAATCAGTACTGAAGGGTAAGTCTGGAGTGAGATTTCAGCAAAATCAGGCTAGAAAACATCATTCAGCTATCCAGAGCAGCTCTCTAAGACTTTTTGCTCGTTTTCAGAGAGCGAGCGCAACAACGGTAAAACCGGTCAATAATGAAACCGTGATTAACCACATGGATGATCAGACCTCAGAGTCCAGCTCACTGGTCGCCCTCAAAAACATCGTGAGACCAACGACAGTGCCGAGAACGATGAACGAAATCATCCGAGAGCTTCAGGATTGAGTATTTGTACGGATCATAAGGGCATTTTGCGTTGATTGGGTGTTGTGGGCGACATCAGGTTTCATCGAGGAAGTCGTCCCACGACCAGTTCTCATCAGCTGATGAGGATTCAACAGAAACAATCCCAACCACAGCATCGCTTGCGAAACCAGATTGATGCCAGAACTGAGAGAACGGAGCTGATGATGACGTCATCAAGCGAAGCAGAATCAATAAGCCCTGAATCTACCTCTTCTAATTCAATTGAGACAGATTCCAGGACAATAGGATTACTATTGAGCGCAGCATCTGGATTGGATCATGCTGTGACAAACAACCTCAGGATGAGGGAAATCAATAAAGCTAAATTAAGGAGTCATGAGGCTAGAGTCTTGTGAGAGACTAACATTCATCCAACGCGATGGGAAAGAAGAACTAACCAAGCAAACAAAGTCTTCAGCAAGAACATCGCATAGACAATTACACTTATCAAAATAATGAGAGAGTGCCTGTTAATGCAAGCAAAGCAAATTTAGAGAATAGCTTTCCAAGAATTTTGTTCGCGCTAATCGTCAAACGATCACAGAATGATCAGCCCCCAACATCAAATGCCGTTAACGTATTGCCGAAAGTCAATGGCAGTAACAATTTAAACCTCGTCGTCTCCCTTGGGGTTGCTCTGTATGAATCCAAATTTCCTAAGCCTTCCAAAGCTAAATTCCTGAGCCTTTTCTCGGTCATGCCTCTGCTTATGACCGAGTTTCAGAACCTTCTCCATAACATTAAGAGTGTCTTCAATTGTTGCCCTTTCTGGCATGCGTTCAAGAATCAGATTGAAGCGGGGAAAGAAGATCTCAGACGCGGCCTCTAATTCTTCAAGAGTGAGCGGGCGATATCCTTGGGCCATTGTTGTCGGTAGAAGAATGTTTATTCAGCCTACTAACGGTATCAACCCCTTACTGGCCAGCAACATGGCGCCACCCTTCATCTGAAGGTGGTGGAATCCCCAGCAGACGCTCGCACACAAGCCAGGCGATGGTGGTGTTCTCGGCATCCGATCTATGCCAACTGTTCTGGTTTTGCTGATCTTCATCTCCATCAGCGCAGCTGGGATCGGCGATGCGCGAATCCTCGAAACAATCAGATTGCATGGCCGCCGCTTGACCTGCGCGATTGTTGGTGCTGCAGTGATAGCTGGTTCAACACTGCTCGATATAGAAGTCGCTAAACCACCTTCGGGTAACACTTTTCGCTCATTCGCGCAGATTCATCAGGCAAGACCTTTGTAGTGACAGGGATCGGAGGAACAAGCACGACTGCTTTCGCTTTTTTGCTCAATTAGTCCTAATCAATTCATGTAGTGCGCATTCAGCAGCGAAACCGAACAATAGCGCAGAAATAATTGGTCTTGAGCCACAAAGAAATCATTGAGTATTTAGCCCTAAGAATTATTGCTTCGCCAAAGTTTTGTGTCACAAAGACTACTCCTCAAAAAAATTACTCCTATAAGTTCAAGGCAGCCGGAGGATTTCAATGAGTTTTACACTCCCTGCCGTCCTAATTGGAGTGACTCTGTATCTGCTGATGCACAGCCTACTGTCGCCCTTAATGCAGTGATGGCATGCAGGGAGAGCTCGCCTCAATCCAAAAGGTTCCCAGAGACTTAATCCAAAAAAACCATGCCGAGGCGTGGCCAGCGACACCAAACAAACCCGAGCGATCGTGCGCAAACCCATCCTCCACTATCGAGCAAGCCAGGCGGTCGCCGGCATAGGCACGCAAGAAAAACCGACGCCGCTAGCTGCAAGCTTTTGCTGAGCGATAGGGCCGATTCAGTGAATCTGATAGTGATTTGTACTCAGAGATGCCCTCGCTTCTTCAACTTGTTTGCTTATTTATCTGCGTTCGCTGACTTTAGGGTGACAACATTCCAACCGTACGTAGCGCAGATGAGAGGTCAGCCCCCGGCACCGGTGTCTTGCCTGAAGTGGGGAATCGACGGTGAGTTGTCGGCACATGACACAGCGCTTCTGATCAACAAGCTTGCCTCGTCTGAACCGTCACGACGAGGCTTCAAGGATCATTTTGAAATGCGTCAACGTGGCAAGGGCATCTGAATAGCCATCGCCAGTGTCAACATCGCAAAGTGAGCATTTAATGAAAGCAACTATGACCAGATATGAATCACCTACAATCGCACCCCAAGGTTTAAGCTACCGGTGAAGCAAAAAATTACAGTTCTCGATGGCACGAGTATTGGGCGTCATAACGGTTGCGTTGGTAGCAGCTGCTGCGAGTGAGCCAGTCCAGGCTAATTTCAAGGACAACATCATCTTCAGCAGCTGCGCCGCAGCCATGCGAAAGGAATATCAGCAGGCCGATAAACAATTACTCCTGAGTCAACTCAACAAAACCTGCAACTGTGTGGTTGAGCAGATCAAAAACCGTAAGAATATCGAACAAGCCAAAGCCTCCTGCATTAATGCAGATCAGCCAATCAGCAGAAACAGGAAGCGACAAACGCTTTAGTTGGGGTTCCGATCCAGTCAATCAACTCGATTATCAACTCATTCAGTGAGGATGGAGACGCAATATTCAGCGCGTGCAGAGCATTATTGAAGAAGGGTGTGACAATTAGGCAGGCTCAGAGCAAATGCTGGCAGAAGACGGTTAGCAATCATTGAACACTCAAAACAAAACTGAACCGGAACCCTTGCGATATTAGTGTTAATTATTGATCAAAATCTGGCCTGTATTATTTACGAATCCATCCTGAAGCTGAAGAATTTTTAAAAATACAACGCATTATCATTATGCTTTTGCAGTCTGAAGTGGAAAGACTGAATCCGGATTGACATAGATTCAGTATCAATAAAGACCATCACCAACCGTATATCAATGGGACGTGTCTCAAACCATCTCAACCTGATTGCACCATTCCTCTACACCGGGCCAGGCGCGTCAACCGACACGACCAGCTCGCTGTACAACAAATTCGGCCTGCAAGGCATCAAGGGCTCCGGTCAGGGAGATAACTATTACATCGTTGGCACAAGCGGTGACAACGGCACGGTTTATTACGGCCCGATCAATCACGCAATGACCGCCAGTGGCAGCGGAAGTGGTGTGTGGACCGTAATGAATGCGATCTTCAACAACGTGAGTCGCAATAACATTGCTGCCACCAGCATTTATGGTGTCAATTCTCGACTAGATGGCAACGTCAACCTGGTTGGCTCCTGGCAAGACAGCAGTGAGACAACAGCTAACCGCAAGCAGAATTATCGGAAGGGTTTTTACTATCAAGGTCCGGTAACTTCCGATCCGGATGCCAGCGATTTCCAAGTCGTCTGGCCGACGAATCCAGACGGAATCAAAGCCACTTTCACTTTTCTGCACAGCGTGAGCGGCGATCTCGCAGTTGGTGGATACGACCTTTTCGATGCGAGCACTGATTCCGAGACGGCAATCCAGGCCTTCCTCTATGACCCTGCCACTGGTCGATGCAACGACATCCCTTACCCAGGGAATTACAAAACCACAACTGCCTATGGCTTATGGCACAACACATCAAGCAGTTACACGATCGCCGGCGGCGCTGCTCTTGATACTCCGTTGGACGCTGACGGCATCGGAGTGGCCACCTTGATTGACTACGACTCCATCACTGGCCAATACAGCAACTTTCGCACCTATTCCTATGGCAACATCGATACCCTTAATGAGCTGCTGATCGACAAGGGCGTGATCAGCTCCGAGCTTGAGAGGGATGACTCGATCGAAACACACTTTGAAGGGATTTATTTCAACGGCAAAGACGAGTACACCCTGCCCGCGACGATCAGCGCTGAAGACGGTTCTATCGGCATTGGAGCCATCGCCAAAGTGAAACGTCTGAAGGAAGGAGGCTTCAGCGACGCGGAATGGACCCTGTTTGATATCCCCGGCAGCGTCCTGAGCACCAATAACTCAGTGTTTGAGGACGCCAACGTAGGCTTTGCGATATATCCATCAGCAGAAGGCGTGGTGAACAGCAGCTATGCGGGCTTACTGATCTGATGAATCAACCCATAAGCGCTTCGACTGCTCAGACCAATCAAGCCTTCTGCATGAAGGAACCATGTCGAGCATGCTTAGGAACTCGAGATTCCAGATTCAGCCACCGTTATTGAATACTCAACTCGGTCATCAGAACAACAGAGGTCGGCATAAAAACGTTCGAGTTCGTCGTAGGCCTCGTCATAGGTGCCGTAGCACCTGCGCGTGAGCTCGTCTTCAACACCGTCGTCGCGAACAACTCTCACCCGCTGGCTTCTAACGTTTGTCACCGCAACTGATCTGTCTAGGAAAAGCGATTCTTGCGCTCAGCGAGCAAACCAGACTGAAGGCTGTGCAAAGAAGAAAAGAGGCATGAAGCAGCGGAGAGTTGATGCCGTGCCGTCAGGCCTGAACGAAGAACAAGTCTCCAAGCAACTGCTGGATGAAACGGTGCTGGCGGGAGATGAATGCCGCGCCCGCAATGACCATCAGATCTGCTTCGGCAGGGCCCGCGAACTCGTCGATGCACACTCCTTCTGCCAGACCAGAAATTGACGCGCTGGCTCTGGCAAGGGGTGGGTGATCAGAACCTTGAAATGGAGCGCATCATCAACCTCCTCAACTGCAGCAGCAGCCATAAGGACGACAGCGCAATCCTTGAGGTGGACGAGGCTTTTCTGCAACTAACGGTGAGCTGAACGCCGACCTACGTTGCCGTGGGGATCTGGCCTACCGATACTGCATGAAAACACTTACGGGATCCATCAAGGAGCGACGAATGGCAGCGAAGCTCTACAACGTCCGCTTTGAAACCGAGGGGGCAGACCTTTTCGTTGAAATGGAGGCGGAGGAGGGTCTCAACCGCCAACACTTGCTGGAACGAGTTGTGGCAATCCTGGAGGACCGTCATGGCATGGAAACCGTCAAAATCGATCAGGGTGAAATGACCAAAGTGGATCACAGCGATGGAGCAGCCCTGCTGTCCTGGCTCTCAATCTCCGGACAAGCCTCGCGACAAGCCCTTGATGACGACGGTCTTGATGAAATCCTCACCTGTCTGGTGTTCATGCTGTTCCCACCCGTTGTGGAAACAAGCGTGCAAGACGAAAACAAGAAGGCCTTAGCCCTGGTTTGAGGCAGGCCTGGCAGCAGCAAAAGCTAGTCACGCACTACCGGCGGCAATTGCAGAAAGGGGCTTTGAGTTGTTCTAGGGACATAGGTATGAGATCTGTTTAGAGGTCATAGAAATGGTCTGAACTACACCCGAACGGAATTTGCTTTTGACAACAGATTTCGTGGTCTCCCAGGCTTCGAGAGTTGCGTTACGCCTGAATACCTGCTTCAAGAGAAAGCAGCTAGGCAACAAGCAGGACGTCGATCATGGCTCCAGTGAACACGCTCCCGCTCTATAAGCAAAGTCACAGGCACTGATGCACCAGATCAATCGGTGAACACGTGAAAAACCAGATGGTGATGGCAACGGAATCATCCCCACCGCAATCTGATCCATGTCTTTCCAGTCAGGCCTGCTCGGCGACGCCATCACACTGATGGGAGCTATTCGCTCAGCGCTCCAAACGTGGTGCAGATCTATGAGGTGAGCGAACAACGTGCCTCAGCAGGGAAGCCAATGATCCCTTTCATACCGAGCTGTTCCAGGCAGCCGCTGCGGATTCGCGCAACGTCTGCCTGAACGACAACAATCAAACAAAAAGCAAGCAAAGAGAAGCTGGTCTTTTTAGGGTTAACGCAGGTAGCGTTCATCTAGCTGAGCCTGATTGATATGACCAAAGAAAAGACTCCTTTCTTTTCTTTCGATGGAGAAATGGGTCGCATTGATTACTGGGGTAGCGCCATCTTCAGATCTTTGATCGCAGGCCTGATCTTCTTCGTTGTTCTTGCCTTGATTTTTAGAGGGTACTTCAGCAGCTCCTACGAAGAATTATCAACTGCAATTACACAATGGACCTCGGATCACGCAGTGCGAGTGTGGCTTCTGGGTGAGATTCTGAACATCTTTCTCTTCCTGCCGATCACCTGGAGAAGGTGGAGAGATCTGGGGCCACGCTTAAAGAAAAACTGGCTCTACATCTCTGTGCTGAGCAGCCTAATGCCTGGATATGAGGTCTTTCCCTTCGTTGGCATGCAATCACTCATCATTACTCTTGGGATCCTGTCGATTTATCCAAACTTCAAACTGCTCTTCTGGCCCGGTAAGCGATACGCAAGCCTGCGACAGAGCGGATAACGTGATCACTGCGGCGCGCAGGTTTTCTATGAGAACAAGCCATTACCAATGGTTAGCTCGCTAGCAATGGAGTTAGAGCGAAGTCGGCATGCAGGAAATTCTGTTGACGGCACAACTGATGGCCTTGAGTGATTTCGACTTCCAAGACTGGGTTGACAGCAGACCGCCGGCTGAACTCTGCCAGGGCTTCAAAGATGGATTGATACCAGAAACGATGCTTCCTGGCGGCCGGGCACAAACCCCATGCAGCAGCTTCAACGGAGACGACCCCATGAATTACGTCGTCGACTGATGCGCACAGTGCATTTGTCAGGCGATGCAGTGCAAGTGATGCAACAACAATGCAAACCGCCTCGCCATGATCACCATGCGACCGTTCAGAGGTGGGCGTTCGCTTGAGACGAACCCGACTACGTATTGCGGAATGCTACGTCGGGTAAGTCCACATTGACGCAGATCCGCCGGGTGGTTCGGAACATCTGAATGACTTAACGAATCTGTCCGACTCATCGCAATCCACGGATGTCACCGGCGAAGCATGTTGCCATGGGTTTCAATCTGCAGCTTGATCAGCTGAGCCAGGGAATCAAATCCAAGGATTGATCGAGCTGTTGACTCTCGCTGACTACTACAAACCGGCAAATTGTGGTGGAACGCATCACCAAAGAAGAACTGGATACCTCGATCGACCCCGCAACAACGACCGCAAAGTGCGTGCTGGAATCTGAGGGTGAGGTGCGTTTGAAGTTCACGGAACACTACGGAATCGTCATCACGATTCAATTTCCGAGCATCTAATCAAGCTGAACCAACAGCATCACGGCAGCGATCGCTACTCGGGGAGCTTCCCCTGAACTACTGAGAAGACACTCATAGGGAAAGGATCTAAGGCAGGATCAGTACCTAAACCAATATCAAAATTAGCTGAGACGGGTAGGCACCCTGACGTTGGCCGTGCATCTCAGGGCCAAATTCAAAACCAGAGCAAGGGGCTATCGATCCTGATCTGTTAACGCCCCTCTCTCCAGAGAGCCAATTCATGATTCATGATTGAGTTCGCCTTCGAACGCTTCTGAAAAAAAGTGTTCTACATAGTGATGTGCTCTTTTATCAGCAATTTCATCGTAAAGAAGTGCCTGAGGTTCCTCTCCACCAATCACTTCTAAATTATCCTCGGTTTTCAAACTAAAGGCATGTTTTTTGCCTCCCAACAGAATGAGCTGATAATCAGTACCTGCTTCATCCAGCTCTTGGATGATATTCATGTTTGACTCCATAGGGTTAAAGACATCCTTGGTTCCGTGAATGAGAAGCAAACTTGCTCCATCCACATTTGATTCAATCATTGGTGCTGGTTTGAGCTCCCAAGGCAAAGCAACTCCCCAAATTGAAGCAACAGCTCGAATGCTCTGGATCCGACGGGCCATATCCAGAGCAAAGAGTCCTCCACTGGAAAAACCGATAACACCCGATCTGGTCGAATCAACTCCTTCGAGAGAGCTGGCCTGCTCAAAAGCAGCACTAGTGCGTGCCAAAGTATCTACACGATTATTAAACAAAGGCATCACCTTCTTCGCTGCATCCTCTGATGACTTTGGCATCGCTTGGTCACCATAAATATCAACGCAATATCCTACAAATCCCATCTCGCTCAACCATCTCGCTTCTGCTTGAGCATATGATGTGAATCCATGATAATCAGGAATAACAAGTACGATCGGAGCAGGCTTACTGAATGAATTTGGATACACAAAACAGTCTTTATAACTTACTCCGGCATGTTCATACGCGACCTCATTGATACTCATTTGCTGCTTTAAGCATGGCATCTAATCCTAATAAGCTTATTACTGGTCGTCATTGACTGATGCCATAACTCAAGCGATTGAAACGCCGGTTTTTTCCTGATTATCCTGGTTCCTGTGAGCTAGATGCTCAACCCAAAAGATCTGTTGATCTGGCAAGCGATGGTCGAACTGGGATTCGGGTTCAAGGCTTGTGGGTAATGACCGGTCCGGAGACAGGGTCGGTCACTCCGAGCTCCGGCGAGAGCTCTTCAAAGAACTCGCGCACTGAATTGAGGTGTTCAATCATCTGAGGCCGTGCTGCCACAAGCTTCTCCTCGCTCTCCCAGAGACCGACAAAGCAGTAGGAGCATTCGCCTGTCTTGGCCCAGTAAGCATCAAGCATTCCTTCGGGGTTGACCCATTGCTTCGTCACAGCGATGAAACTGTCTTCGCAGTCTTTTTTGCAGCGGACACGAACGTTGTTGAGGAACCTAGCTGCCACTTGAAATCTCAAACTTCAGTGAGCTTGCCAGGAGCCTGCACCGTTGTCTGTGACCGAATGCACCTCAGTGTCACTCGCTGAATTCAGTAGTAACGGCCTGGATATTCTCCGGGGTGATCCAACCGTGTGACGCGCACCCCAGCCGCACTGCGGCCTGACAGCATCAGCAGGTCGCTGCCTGAGATGGCAAAGCCGAGCTCCTGGGCCAGCAGCGCCACCTCATCTGCCGTGACCGCTGCCTGGACCTTGGCCTGCAGAACCGGATCACGGCCTAGGTGCTCGAGAAAATGCTGAACCGGTGATGGGGTCATCACTGCTAATGAACTGGTGCAATTGAACACGATTCCCAGCCGAGGCTTGAAAGCGGATCATTGTGTGGAGAGATCGCGATTCTCGAGGCAGCTCCCATGCTGAGTTCCTTGCTCAACATTCTCTGGATCGTGCTCGGAGGTCTGATGATGGCGCTGGGTTGGTGGCTGGCGGGAGTGATCTGTGCGATCACAGTTGTAGGGCTGCCCTGGGCTCGCTCCTGTTTCGTGATCGGACGTTTCTCGCTCTGGCCCTTCGGCCAGGAAGCCGTGAATCGCAGAGAACTGCGGGGTCGGGATGATCTGGGCACCGGATCACTGGGGGTGATTGGCAACGTTCTCTGGTTTCTGGTGGCGGGATGGTGGCTGGCAATTGGCCATCTGACCTCCGCCCTGGCTTGTTTTGTCACGATCGTGGGCATCCCCTTCGGGATTCAGCACATAAAGCTTGCCCTGATTGCCCTGGCACCGGTGGGGATGACTGTTGTGCCGGTCCGCAATGTCTGATCAATCCTCATGAGAGGGCTTCAGAGCGGCAGATAGAGAAAATCACTACCGCAGCGATCCAGAGCCTCACGCACCGCCTCGAGCACTTGTTGATCCCCTTCAAAGCTGCGCCCTGCTGGCACCACAAGCTCGCCGCTGACATCGAGATGAATGTTGCCGCTGAACCACGACGCACCTAAAGGCAGAAACGCTCGGCAACTCAAAGCACCATCGGCAGCCTGCTTCCGCTCGATCAGCCAGCCATTGACCCGGTCAAGCTCTGTGTAGTTATCGAGACCAGCCCTGCAGGGATACATCATCAGCACCAACATCAGCGTGTTCTGCACAGCGCATCCGGCAGGGCTGACGCGGCATTGCTGAAGCTCAAGAACGTTCCTCCTCAGTGAGGTACTCCTCGACAATGGGCGAGCAATCACCACGTTCCAGGGCTGCGATCTCACGCTCAATGTTGTCGATGAACAACTGATTACCGTTGCGCCTGGCCACCTCCAGAACAGTGCGTAGGCGCTCCAGCTGAATCCGGTTCTCGTCGTCCATTCACTGCACTTCGCAATCAGGGCAGCCAATCACGGATGCCGCATCATCAGCAAGCCCGCACAAACAACACGGCCAAATGGTCGGCGTCGATGCAACAACAACAGGTCAAGATCCGTTAAAAGGGGTTGACATGGAGTTCAATCATGGCTCATCGATACGGAGTAATCGGCAGTGGATACGTTGGCACTGCAGTGGCCATGCGCATGAAAAGGGCCGGCCTGCCCGTCACCGCCACCACCCGTTCATTGGAGAACGTGAGCGAACTGAGACGACTGATGGATGATGTGCGTCAGCTCGACATCAGCGAATCAAACCCAGACCTCTCTTTTCTTGCTGACCTGCAGGGTCTGCTAATCAGTGTGGCACCCACCAGGCAGAACGATGGTTACAGCGATGTGTTCGTCCGTGGCATGCGCAACCTGGCCGGCGCACTAAGGCGCAGAACCAGCACACAACCCCTGCACATCACCTACATCAGCAGCGTCAGCGTGTATGGAGACCGGCAGGGAAAAGAGGTGTGGGAGCACTCATCAGTGGACTCCAGCTCTCCGGTGAACAACATGCTTGCTTCAGCGGAAGAACTGATGCTCGACATCGAACGCCCCGACACCTCGATCTGCGTGCTCAGACTGGGCGGGATTTATGGACCCGGCCGAGACATGGTGGGCATGATCCGTGAGGCCGCTGGGCAGCAAGTGCCCAAAAACGGTAATGCCATTAATGCCTGGAGTGGCCTTGTCGACATTGCCAGAGGCGTGCAGTTCGCATCTGAGCAGAAGTTGTCAGGCATCTTCAACCTGGTCGACGACATGCAGCTCAGTCGAAGGGAACTATCAACCCTGATCTGCGATCAGGATGGCTTACCCCCTGTGCTCTGGAGCCACTCCAGCTCAGCGACCGAGCGCAACATGAATGCACGAGTTTCGAACCAGAAGATCAAGGACGCCGGCTTTGAACTGATGTCACCATCGATGCTGGAGCCAGCCATCGCTTGAACAGATTGTCCAGAGAATGACCATTCGCTGACAACAAATTAATTGGGTATTCGTGCACACACCAGACTCAACAATTGAGTCGCGATGATACTCATCATCAATGCCAATATCATGGCAAACCAACAAAAAATTGATGTCTTCAGGTGTGCTGGTAAAGAGACTGGTGTTGCCTTTTTTAGTGATCCGCTGCCAAGCCACGAAACACTTGTGGCGGACGTGGCATCAGCACCACATCCAGAGCTGTTCTGCCATCGATACCAAACCGATCAGTTGATGGTTCTGAGTGGCAGCCTGGATCTGGTTGTTCTTCAGAATCGACAGTTTAAGCTAATCCGATTGAAGCAAAAAGACCGTACCTGGGTTCGCATTCCACCGAGGATTCCGCATGCTGCCATCGTCCGCAGCGATCAACCAGCAACCGTCGTGAATGCAGTCCTGCGCCATGGACCTGTTGATCCCCGTGACTATCAATCCAGACCGATTCCAGGCGCATTGATGCCTCAATGGCTATCGCTGCAGGACCTGGCTACCGCTGACCGATCATGCGCTGACGGACCAGTGCATCCCACAGCCGGGTGGGGATGAACGGCTGCAGCACCAGTGCCTCCGACTGACTGCCACAGCGGTAACGGGGTTTCGGCCTGGATACCTCCAGAGCCGAGACGATGGTGCGGGCGACCACCTCTGGCGTGGAAGCTTGGCGAAAACCCTGATCCCATGCCATTTCCACACGACGCATCATGGGGCCCCAGACGGGATGCAATGCCTGCCACTGCAAGGAGGCTGCACTGGTGGATGCAAAGCCAGTGAGGATCAGTCCCGGCTCCACGATCACCACCTGCACCCCGAAGCTGTGCAGCTCAAGACGCAAAGCATCACTGATGCCCTCGAGAGCATGCTTACTGGCGCCATACCAGCCGGCTCCGGGCGTGACAAAACGGCCCGCAATCGAAGAAAGGTTGATGATGCGGCCACGACGCCGTTCACGCATGGGCGGCAGCAGCATCTGGGTGAGGCCGATCAGCCCGAAAACGTTGACCTCAAACATGGCCCGGGCACGCTCGACAGGCATGGTCTCGACCGGACCCGCTTCCCCGTAGCCAGCGTTGTTAACCAGGGCATCCAACGCCCCAACATGGCGACCGATCACATCGGCGAGCTGCCGGCACGAACCCTCATCAGCCAGATCAAGCGATAGCACCTCAGCACCGCGGAGTCGCAACGGCTCCATGGCCTCAAGCCGGCGTGCAGCAGCAAAAACATGCCATCCGCTATCCAGCAGCCGATGGGCCGTGGCCAGGCCAATACCACTGGAGGCCCCGGTAACTAGCACACTGCGGGTGGAGTGGGATCTAGACACTGTCATCTCATTTGTGGCACGCCGCTCGGAACCGATTGGAGCGACTAGTCATGCCATGCTTGCCTCGCCGGCCGGTCACCCGCTTCCGCCAAACACGGAAAGAGCCGGACTTGAGCTCAGAACGCATCAAAGCAATCACCGCCGACTCCGGCAAACCGAACTGAAATTCGATCGCTTCGAACGTAGTGCGATCTTCCCAGGCCATCTCGATCACGCGATCGATCTCCTGTGAGGTGAGCTGGTCCCAAAGGTGGCAGTCCATTCAAAGATCTGGTCAGTGGTCGGGATGCTCAAACAGAGCCACGGCACGGTCGGAGTCACTGAATTGGCGGGGTTTGGAGACCCGCTCAGACTCGGAGGCCTGCGGCACGGAAGGCAGCGCAAAGGCTCTCTCAAGCTCGGCTCTGGCAGCTCCGAAGGGATAGGTCATGAACGCAGCAGTAAGACAAAGGCCCAGGGCCCACACTCTTTACATTACGCAACACTGACGACAGGCGCGACGGGCTGACAGCAGTGACTCACCTTGGCGCACAAACGAAACTGATTCTCATCAGCAGATTTGCGCTTCTGATTGTGATTCTCAAGAGCATATTTGCAGCACTTGAATGTGATTCTCAAGAGCATATTTTGATCCACTAATGTTCGG
>Ga0189292_10194_pt1 | contig 27690 bp, 23 predicted proteins | sample UW1oraminimetaG_FD_130317 | JGI IMG/M metagenome (GOLD analysis project Ga0189292, IMG submission 130317) | Marine microbial communities from the Costa Rica Dome - UW179A-orange mini metaG | ecosystem: Environmental > Aquatic > Marine > Oceanic > Photic zone | place: Costa Rica: the Eastern...
CCGGAAAACGCCACGCACAGCGCGCCGTGGATGAAGAACTCCAGGGTCGAATCCACTTCGTCGTAGATCGCGCGGATTTCCTGCAGGTTCAGCTCGCGGGCGAGGACCAGCTGCGAGAAGCCAGCCCTGTCGAGGAACTTGGCCCGTTCCAGCGTGCGGATGTCGGTCTGGGTGCTGGCGTGGATCTCGATGGGCGGAATATCCAGCTCCATGATGCCCATGTCCTGCACGATCAGCGCATCGACGCCGATCTCGTACAGTTGGTGGATCAGCGCCCGCGCGGCTTCCAGCTCGTCGTCATGCAGGATGGTGTTGATGGTGACGAACACCCGTGCATGAAACAGATGGGCGAATTTCACCAGCTCGGCAATGTCCGCCACGCTGTTCTCGGCGTTGTGCCGCGCACCGAAGCTCGGGCCGCCGATATACACCGCATCGGCGCCATGCAGGATGGCCTCGCGGGCAATGCTGGCGTCACGGGCAGGGGCGAGCAGTTCGAGATGGTGCTTGGGCAGGGACATTGGCGCGGACCGGACTTGAATCGAAAGTCGCGCATTGTAATGGCTTGCGGCCGGTTTGGGACTGGCCGCCGGGCGAGTGGGGGCGTGATTGTCGGTTAGCGGGAAGGGTGTCGAGGTGAGGTTAACCCCACCTCGACGGCCTGAATCAGCGTGCCAGCTTGGTGTTGCGCACGCTCGCGCTGGTGCCATGGCAGTCTTTGACCGCCCGGCAGCGGCGCAACGAGCCCCGGACGGCTACGTGCTGGTTCTACAGCGTCAACACGACCTGATGTTGCCCTCCATCCAGCGCAAGTCGTACGTATCCGTTCATGCAATCGAGCGGGCCTCCATCCAGCCGCGCGTGCTGGATGCCGCGGTTGGCCTGGTCTGGGTTTTCCACGCGGATGGCGTAGCGCGTTTCGTCCAGGGTGATGGTGGCTTCGAACGCCGGCCATTGACTGCTGATGCACGGATCGACGATCAGCCATTCACCTTCGCGGCGGATGCCGAGGATGCCTTCGACGCCGGCGCGATACATCCAGCCGGCAGCGCCGGTGTACCAGGTCCAGCCGCCGCGGCCGTTGTGTGGTGCGACGCCGTAGACGTCCGCCGCGACAACATAGGGTTCGACCTTGTAGCGTCGGCTTTCTTTCGGTGTCAGCGCGTGATTGATCGGGTTCAGCAGCTTGAACATCCCACACGCCGCATCGCCATCACCCAGCTTGGCAAAGGCGAGCATGGCCCACATCGCAGCGTGGCTGTATTGACCGCCGTTCTCGCGTAGGCCCGCCGGATATCCCTTGATGTAGCCGGGCTCCTTCGGCGTCTTGTCGAATGGCGGGGTGAACAGCAGAGCCAGACCGTCGTGTTCGCGGATCAGGTGGTGCTGCACCGAAGCCATGGCCTGCTTGGCGCGAGCAGGATCGGCCGCGCCGGACAACACCGCCCAGGATTGGGCGATTGAGTCGATGTGGCACTCGTCGCTGTCTTTCGAACCAAGCCAGGTGCCGTCGTCGAAGGTCGCGCGGCGATACCATTCGCCATCCCAGGCCTTTTCTTCAAGCGAGTCGGCGAGCGCCAACGCGTGTTCGCGCCAACGCTCGGCGCGCTGGGCGTCAGCCACGCTGCCTCGTCGTTCGGCCAGCGGCGCAAAGAGTTCGATGGTGCGCAGCAACAGCCAGCCGAGCCAGACGCTCTCGCCCTTGCCGTGTTCTCCGACGCGGTTCATGCCGTCGTTCCAGTCGCCACCTCCGATCAGCGGAAAACCTAGCTCGCCGGTCAGTTCCAGGCACTGGTCCAGCCCGCGGGCGCAGTGTTCGAACAGCACGGCAGCCTCGTCCGCGATCATCGGCTGGAAGAAGGCGTCGTGTTCGCCGGGCTTGAGCAGCGGCCCTTCGAGGAAGCTCACCGGCTCATCAAGGATCGCCGCGTCGCCGGAAACCTGAATGTAGGTCGCGGTGGCGAACGCCAGCCAGACACGGTCGTCGGAGATGCGCGTGCGCACGCCCTGGCCGGAGTGCGGCAGCCACCAGTGCTGCACATCGCCTTCGGGGAACTGGCGACTGGCCGCGCGCAGGATGTGGCTGCGGGTGGCCTCGGGATGGGAAAAGGTCAGTGCCATGCCGTCCTGCAGCTGATCGCGAAAGCCATAGGCGCCGCTGGCCTGGTAGAAGGCCGAGCGCGCCCAGATGCGGCAGGCGAGGGTCTGATACAGCAGCCAGCCGTTGAGCATGATGTCCATCGCCCGGTCCGGCGTTTTCACCTGCACCGAGCCAAGGGCGCGGTCCCAGTGCTCCGTGACTTCGCGCAGCACTGCATCGAGATCGGCCTGGCGATAGCGCTCGACCAGCGCGCGCGCCTCATCGGCCGAGGCACATTGACCGAGGAAGGCGACAATCTCGATGCTCTCTCCGGGCGCCAGCTCGACGCCGCACTGCAACGCCGCGCAAGGGTCCATGCCCGCGCCGACGCTGCCTGCCAGCGGCGTGCCTGCGAGTAGCGCCGCCGGCGTGGCGGGGCCGCTGTTGCGACCAAGGAATTCGCTGCGATCAGCGGTCCAGGCGGTCTGTTGCCCACCCAGGTCGGCGAAGGACATGCGCCCTGGAAACGCGCTGCTCCAGGGGTTGTGCGCCAGCAGCAGGCCGCTGTTGGCGTCGCGCTGGGTGATGATGAACGGCCCGGAGGCACCACGTGCGGTGCCGAGCACCCATTCGTTGTAGCTGGTGACCGACAGCCGGCGCGGTTCGGACGACAGGTTGCGCAACGTCAGCCGGGAAATCTTGATCGGGTCGCCAAGGGCGACGTACTGCAGCAGATCCAGGGTGATGCCTTCGGCCTCGTGCTCGAAGCGGCTGTAACCATGGCCGTGCCGCGCCACATAGAGGCCGTCATCGCGAATCGGTTGGGCGGTTGGGCTGAACAGCGCACCGCTGCGCTCGTCGCGCACGTAGAAGGCTTCACCGCAGGGATCGGTGACCGGGTCGTTGGACCAGGGCGTGATCTGATTTTCCCGGCTGTTTTCCGCCCAGGTGTAACCGCTGCCTTGCGCCGAGACCTGAAAGCCAAAGCGCGGGTTGGCGATCACGTTGATCCAGGGCGCCGGCGTCGTGCTGCCCGATTCCAGCAGCGTCACGTATTCGCGGCCGTCCTTGTCGAAACCGCCGAGACCGTTGAAGAACTCCAGCCCTTGCGCCAGTTCGCTGCCGGTTGGGCCCGACGCCGAAATGATCGGACGCGAGGGAGGAGTAGCGAAATGCGCTGCCACGGCTTCGCTCGGGAGCAATGTGTTGGCCAGCTGCTTGTCGATCGGCCCGCGACGGGCGATCAGGGCTACACGGGCGACACTGCGCAGCAGGGCGCGCGCCTCGCTGCTCAGCAGGTCGGCGCGCAGCATGTACACCGAACCCTGTGCGAGCTCGGCGCCGAAGCGCGGACGCGACTGGCTGCTGCGTACCGCGGTTTCAATGGCGATCTGCAGATCCTGCAGATAGGAGCTGGCGTGCTCGTTGAGAATCACCAGGTCCACCGCCAGGCGCTTCATCCGCCAGTATTCGTGGGCGCGCAACAGTTGGCGAACCTGGGCGATGTCCTGGATATCGTCAATGCGCAGCAGCACGATGGGCAGGTCGCCAGAAATCACGTGCGGCCACAGCCCGGATTGGGCGCCGGAGCCCTGGATGATCGCGGCGGACGGCGCGCGAAACTGCGGGTCGGCATAGAGGATGGGCGCGGCCAGGCGCTGAAAGTCGGCGGCTTCGGCCGGTTTGATATCGAGATGGCGCAGCTGCACCTGCGCTTGCGTCCAGGCCAGGGTCTTGGCGCGGTCGTAGGCGCTGCGGTCGTGGTGCTTCTCGATCAGGCTCAGCAGCTCGTCACGCGAGTCGGCGACCAGGGTCCAGAACGCCACGCGGGCGACCTTGCCCGGCGCCACCCTGATCCGGTACTTGAGCGAGAAGATCGGGTCGAGCACGGTGCCGACGCTGTTCGACAGCGGCTGGCCTTCGGCGACCACCGCGGCAGCGGCCACGCTCGGTCGCTGGCCGATGAAGCGGGCACGATCAGTCTCATACTGCGGGTCGGATAGGATTTCGCCTTCTACCACGGCGAAGTGCGCGGCCCAGATCGGCTGCTCGCCCTCGCTGCGCAGGCGGCGGGTGGCGGTCAAGGCGCCGAACTCGGGCAGGTATTCGGTCACCACGAACAGCTTGGCGAACGCCTGATGCGCGTTGTCGGTGGCGGGGGTGGTCAGCACCACTTCGCTGTAGGACGTCAGTTCGATGTCCCGCGCCTCGCGACCGCTGTTGGCGAGCGAGACGCGGCGCACTTCACTGTCGTCCTCTCCGGATACCAGCACGTCCATCGTGGTGGTCAGGTCCAGATCGTGACGAATGAACTCGGCATGATCCTCGCCGAATATCACCTCGTGACTGAGCGCATCGCTGCCCAGCGGCTGTCCGCCTGCGGGCCAGACCCTGCCGTCCTCGGTATCGCGCAGGAAGACGAAGGAGCCGTAGTCGTCCCGGCTGACGTCCTCGCGCCAGCGCGTGATCGCGAGGTCGCGCCAGCGGCTGTAGCCGGCACCGGCTGCGGTGAGCATCACGGCGTAGCGGCCGTTGCTGAGCAGATGGGTAACCGGCGCGCCGCTCGCGGCTGAGCCTCCCAGGCGGCGCAGTGATTGCGGATCGCCGCCGCCTTCAACGGCGCGGATTTTCACTTCTTCGGCACGCGGGTGGGCGATGGCGACATCACGCGGCATGCGTTCCTGCAGCAGCAGTTCGCAGGCCTGGATCATCGGCTCGCGATGGAAGCGTGCGCGCATCTGGCCGTCTTGCAAGGTATTGGCGATGGCGACGATGGTCATGCCCTGATGGTGCGCCATGTAGTTGCGCACGATGACGAACGCCTGGCCATCCGGCAGGCGTGTCGGGGTGAAGTCCAGCGCTTCGAAGAAGCCGTAGCGCCCGAGCGCACCCATCTCCGTCATGCGCCGGAAGTTCGCCTGCGCACCGGTTGCGTCGACCATGGTCGCGAGCCCGGTGGCATAGGGCGCGATCACCAGGTTTTCCGCCAGCCCTCGCTTGAGGCCCAGGCCCGGCACGCCGAAGTTGGAGTACTGGTAGGTGAACTCCATGTCGCGGGCGTTATAGGCCGATTCCGAAACGCCCCATGGCGCGTGGTGGTCATTGCCGTATTCCTGCTGGCGCTGCACGACCAGACGATTGGTTTGCTCCAGCAGGCTGCCCGTCGGGGCGCGCATGACCAGTGACGGCATCAGGTATTCGAACATCGAGCCCGACCAGGAAATCAGCGCGGATGCATTACCCAGCGGTGTCGCCGTGCGGCCCAGGCGGAACCAGTGCCGCGTGGTGACATCGCCCTTGGCAATGGCGAACAGGCTGGCCAGGCGTGCTTCGGAGGCCAGCAGGTCGTAGCAGCTGGGGTCCAGGCTGTTGTCGGCCAGGCCGTAACCGATCGACAGCAGCTTGCGCTCGGGGTCGAGCAGAAAGGCGAAGTCCATATCCAGCGCCATCTGCCGCGCGTTGGCGGCGACACCGCGCAGGCGTGCCTGCATTGCAGCCAGCGACTCGGCGGATTGCTGGCGATCACGGCCGTGTTCGGCCAGCGCCTGGCACAGGGCGTTGATCCAGAAGTGAAGCGCCTGGGCATCTTCGTCATCCGTAGCGGATGGGCAGATTTCCTGGGCGACGCGAGCGGCCTTCTCGGCCAATTGCCGAAGTGTTGCCGAACGGGTGTCGAGGGCTTGCGCGTCGCCTATTTGCGTGGCGATCTCATCGAGCACACCGAGCAACGGCTGGCCGCGCTCGCCATTGGCTGCCGGCAGCGCGGCGATGGCCTGACGCGCCAGGATCAGATTGTCGTGCAGGCCCTGGCGGGCATGCGGCGCCTGGGGCTGGTCGAGCCATTCTTCGCAGGCATTGGCGAGGGCGATCAGGTGGCCGGCGAGATTGCCGCTGTCCACGGCCGAGACATAGGCGGGTTCCAGCGCACGCATGTCCTCGGTGGCATACCAGTTGAAGAAGTGGCCGCGGTGTCGCTGCAGCCGGCTCATGCTGTCCAGCGTCGTTTCCATTCGCTCGAGCGTCTGCAGCGTGCCGGCCCAGCCGAAATCACGTGCGGCAACGGTGGAGAGCAGATACAGCCCCATGTTGGTGGGCGAGGTTCGGCGTGCGACTACAGGCTTCGGGTCTTCCTGGAAATTGTCCGGCGGCAGCATGTTGTCGGCGACGGTGACGAAGGTTTCGAAGAAGCGCCAGGTGCGCCGTGCAATCAGGCGCAGCTCCTGGGCATCGGCATCAGCCAGCTTCTGACTGGGGGCGACGCGTGGCGAGCGGCTGGCCCACAGCGCGAGCGCCGGAGCACCCAGCCAGAGCAGGGCGAACGGCAGCACCAGTGGCCATGACGTCGGTGCGACCAGCAGCGCCAGCAGTGCAACGCCGACACCGAGCACGGTGCCGCCAGCCATGCCGCGGTAGAACCCGCTCAGTTTCAGCCGCGGACTGATGGCCGATTGCGCGGCGGTGGTCCATTCCAGGAGGTGGCTGCGACTGCCATAGAGCCGTGACAGCGTGCGAACGATGGCATCGCCCATGCGCCAGGCCTGGTCCGGCAGAAACGCCAGGTTCAGCAGGGTTTGTGAGGCGGCCATGCGCAGGTCGCCGAGCAGCCGGTGCAGATGGCTTTGCGCGCTGACGCCGCTGCGAGATGGCAGCAGCGTGAAGCACAGCGGCAGCAGCCCAGGAATTGCCAGCGCCCCGAGCACCAGCAGGGTGCCGATCAGGGCCGTCGGCAGGGGCAGCATCCAGCACAGGGCCAGCGCGAGCAGACTCAGCGGCGCCAACAGCGAGCGGCGCAGGTTGTCGAGCATCTTGAAGCGCCCGATGATGGGCAGTGCCTGCGGGCCGCTGCGTGTACCGAAGATCCACGGCAGCAACTGCCAGTCGCCGCGGGTCCAGCGGTGCTGGCGCTTGCCCGATACGTCGTAGCGCGAGGGAAACTCTTCCACCACCTCGACGTCGGTCGCCAGTCCCGCGCGGGCAAACACACCCTCGAACAGGTCATGGCTGAGCATGCTGTTTTCCGGTACCCGGCCGACCAGAGCCGCCTCGAAGGCATCGATGTCGTAGATGCCCTTGCCGGTGTAGGAGCCTTCGCCAAACAGGTCCTGATAGACGTCCGAGACGGCCGCCGCATAGGGGTCCATACCGCCCGGACTGGAGAACACACGTTGATAGAACGAACCCTCGCGCCCAACGGGCAGCGACGGCGTGACACGCGGCTGAAGGATCGCGTAGCCGTTGACCACGCGCTGCTCGGGCACGCTGAAGCGTGGGCGGTTAAGCGGGTGCGCCATCTTGCCAATCAGGCGCATGGCGGCGTCACGGGGCAAGCGTGTGTCCGCGTCCAGCGTGATCACGTAACGTACATCCGTCGGGATCCGCTGCGTGCAGCCGGCCAGGGGCATGTAGCTGGTATCGGTCGCGCCACGCAACAGCTGGTTCAGCTCATGCAGTTTGCCGCGTTTGCGCTCCCAGCCCATCCAGCAGCCCTCGCTAGGATTGTACTGCCGGCGCCGATGCAGAATCAGGAAACGACTGCCGCCGGGCGCCGGGCCATAGCGCTGGTTGAGCTGGGCGATGGCGTTGACCGCGACGTCCAGCAGCTGGGCGTCGCTGTCGAGAGTTTCCTGGTCGGCGTCCAGGCCGTCGGTGAGCAGGGCGAAGGTGAGGTCGCCCCCGGCGCCGGCCAGATGATGCACTTCGATTCGCTCGATCTGCTCCAGCAGGTCGGCTTCATTGGTCAGCAACGTCGGCACCGCGACCAGGGTGCGCATCGACTGCGGTACACCAGCGGTGAGGTCCAGACCAGGTAGCGTGATGGCACCGAAGCGCCAGGTGACCACGCGGTTGACCAGCGCAGAGGCCAGGTCCGTGATCGGCAGGAAGGCGACCAGTGCCAGCAGCGCGAGCCAGCCGGTCCCCACGCCGTTACCGCCCATGGCTTGCAGCCCAAGGGTCAGTAGCAGCGTGGTCACCAGAAGGATGGCGCCGACATAGCCGACGATGCCCAGTTGCAGGTGAAAGCGGCTCAGGCGCAACCCCAGAGGGGGGCGGAAATCAATGGTGCGTTCGAGGGCGAGGCGGCCTTCGCCAATCAGGTGGTAGCCGGGGTCGCCCACGCGCTCGTCGTCGGGACCGTCGCGGGTAAGTGCGGTGTTGGCAGCATCCAGCGCGGCGCCGGCGATCTCAAGCTCGCTGGCGCTGGAACCGCGCGCCAGTTGTTCGATGGCACTGCGATAGAGGTTGCGTGTCGGGAAGTCCATGATGGCGAAGGCGCTGCCGCCACGCAGTCGCTCATCCACCAGGCTGACGTCTTCGAACAGCTCGGTCCAGTCGATATCAGAGATCAACCGCATACTGGTGATGACGTTACGCACGCTGACGTTGGAGGCACCCTGGCGCTGCTGCGAGCGCTGCACCACCTGATCGATGGAGGTGTCCTGGCGGCCCAACTGTTCTTCCAGCCAGCCCAGTGACGGCGTGGTGCGCGGGTCCTGGTCGCGCAAGCGCTTGGCCAGTTCCGCGGCGAATACCTCGGACAAGGGTGCCGTGCCACGCGCAGCAATTTCATCGTCCAGCGCGTTTTTCGGCGAGCTGGCCGAGAGCAAGCGGTTGGCCAGCTCATCGGCGGCCATTCGGGTCGCCCGGCCATCGGTGATCTGATCGCTCAGACGGCGCAGGTTCTCGATCAGTACGATGCGCAGGGTGATGGCCACGGCCCACAATTCGCCAATGGTCAGCGGCTGGACCTGCTGGTAGGCGTTGATGAAGCGACGCAGCGTTTCGGGGTCGAAATGACTGTCGGTGTGCGCCACGAACGCCCACGCCAGGCCGAATACACGCGGGTAGCCAACGAAAGGCCCCTCCGCAAGCTTTGGTAGCTGACGGTAGAAGCCAGGCGGCAGGTCGTCACGAATCTCGCGGATCTGCGCCTCGACCAGGTGGTAGTTGTCCAGCAGCCACTCCGCCGCGGGCACCACGCTGCGGCCGCTTTCCAGCTCAGTGGCGCTGGCGCGGTAAGCCGCCAGCAGCACCGTCGCGTTGTCGCTCAAGCGCGCCTGCAAGGGCAGCACCGCCGGAGGGCGAGGGGTCACGGGTTGTGCGGCGGCCAGGCTGCGGGCGTGATGCTCGAGCCGCTCGGGGCCGAACAACTCGTCGCGAACGGGAGCGAGATCGCTCCAGACGGGCGAACGCTGATGGCGCCCGAGGATGTGACGGAAAACTGAGGTCATGAGCGCCTGTCCGACTAGCGGAAATAGGGGAACAGGCGTTAGTGCGCCGGCTCCTGTCGGGAGGAACCACGGCGGCAAGCTTTCGGAACAACGGGAAACCGATTGCCGGTTTCTGCCAAATCGCCGTACGGCCTCGTGCATGCACCAAACCGCGTGGCGGCGTGGCTGAGGCTTCAAGAATCGGCGAGCCATGAAAACGGAGGGCCATTGGGCCACTCCGTTTGCAGGAAGAATGCTGTCGCAGCAATTGCTCCACGATACAGCATAGGCACTTTTATTGTCGGGGCTTTGTGGTCCCGGCCCTCAGACCTGATCGGCCTGCGCCAGACGCCCGACTCTGGCGCAGCACGGATGGAGCGAGTCTTGCGTCGCTCTGGTCAGAGGCCACCCAGCAGATCGTGTGCGTCGAGCAGGCGCCAGGCGATTTCCGGGTGCTTTTCCAGTCCGCGGCGCACGGCAGCGGCGATGGCCGGGCGGGTTTTGCGGCAGAGGCCGGGCTGTTCGGCGAACTCGATGGCGATGCCGCGCATGCTGCGTACTTCGTTGTGGCCAGGGGCGACGGTCATGCGGATGCCGAGCTGATCGCGCATGCGTTGTTGCACGCGCTCGAGATCGTCCAGGCTCTGCACGTTTTCCAGGCGTTCGAGCAAGCGGCGTTCCTCGTGACGGGTCAGCATGAGAATGCGTACGTCGCCGCCGGATGTTTCCAGTAGCTCGTCACGCCGGCAGGTGCAGGTGCCGGGCGGGCAGGATGGGCGAAGCGGCGGCAGGCTATTCATGGCTTTCGATCATAGCCAAGCCAGCGCAATGCGCACAGCCAGTGGCGTTGTGCCTGCGCGGAGATGACAAGCGTGGCAGCGTCGCGCACCATGGCGCTTCACTTCTGCGCCGGTGCGCCTCGTTCCGTCAGGGATTTTGCTGGAGAACTGTCATGCGTGTTCTGTCATCCGTCCTGCTGATCGCAACCTTGTGCGTTGCTGGCGCCGCTGTGGCCGAGGAGGCCCGGCTGGTCGAGGCGATCAATGCCTACCGTGGCGAAGTGCAGCGCTGTGGCGACAAGGCGAGCGAAGAGCTGCCGCCGCTCACCGCCGACTCGCGCCTGAATCTGCCGGTCGATGGCGCAGGCGACCTGCAGCAGGCGCTGTCCCGCGCGGGCTATCCGATGGTGACCGTGCAGGCGATCACGCTTTCCGGCCCGCGGGATGCCCAGGCCGCAATGCAGGCGCTGCACGAAAGCTTCTGCCGGGTGATCCTCGATCCGCAGTTCGCCGATATCGGTGTGAGTCGCAACGGCCGTGACTGGCGCGTCGTGGTGGCGCGGCCGTTGCTCGATGGTCGGCTGGGTGACTGGCAGGCCGAAGGGCAGAAGCTGCTGGAGCAGATCAACACCGCCCGTGCCTCCGCCCGGCGTTGCGGTAAGCAGGACTTCGCCGCAGCCGGTCCGCTCAGCTGGAACGAGACGCTGGGCAGCACCGCCGAAGCCCACAGCCGGGCCATGGCCAATGGCAACTTCTTCAGTCATCTGAGCGAGGACGGCCGCACCCCAGGCGACCGCGCCGAGCTGGCGGGTTACGCCGGCAGGCAGGTTGGCGAAAATATCGCTGCGGCACTGCCGACCGCGCGCAAGGTGCTGGACGGCTGGCTGGCCAGCCCTGGGCATTGCGCGAACCTGATGAACCCTCAGTTCAGCGAGCTTGGCGCCGCCTATGCGGTCGATCCGCAGAGCGACGCGGCCATCTACTGGACGGCGATGTTCGGCGCGCCCTGATTCGCCCGCGTGGCTGGCTCGCTTGGTGAGCGATCGCGCCAGCGCGCTGTCAGACAAACCTGTTCCCATCTTCAGGGTTGCCCTTGACCGATATCCCTTCCCCCGAGCAACTACCCGCCGTGCTGGCGGGCCCGCTGCTGCGGCGTACCGAGCCTGGCCTTCTGACGTTCTGGCTGGTTGGCTCGCGGCCGCTCGAGCTGTCGCTGATTCTCGAAAGCCCGGCGGTCGGACTGCAAAAATCTGTGTCGCCCGATGAGCTGAGCTGCCAGCGCCTGCCGATCGGCAAGCACGCGGCATTGCATCTAATCGAGTTCGTGCCGGACGCACCGCTGCCAACCGATTGCCTGATCGAATACGACCTGCGCATCCACGATGGTGCAGTGGAGCAGGGCATCGCCGGCTGGGCGCCGCATCTGCTCTACGACGGCGCGACGCGGCCGAGCTTCGTCATCAAGTCGCGGCTCGATCGCGTGCTGCATGGTTCCTGCCGCAAGCCGCACCACGCCGCGACAGATGGTCTGCTGTGTGTCGACGAACTGCTGAGTGACGCGCTGGACAGTCCGGCCGAGCGCCCGGCCGTGCTGTTGATGACGGGCGATCAGGTCTATGCCGATGATGTCGCGGGGCCGATGCTGGTGGCGATCCATGCATTGGTGCGCCGGCTGGGGCTCTATGGTGAACAGCTCGAAGGCGCGGTGGTAAGCGACAGCGATGAGCTGATGACCCATCCCGCCAGCTATTACCGGCGCGAGCAGCTGTTGCCTGCGTTCAAGTCCAACGAGGCGCTGCGCGAGCGCTTCTTCGGCGGCGTGGAAAAGCCGGTGTTCACCACCGCCAACGGGCAGAACCATCTGATCAGCCTGGGCGAAGTCATGGCGATGTATTTGCTCGTCTGGTCGCCTACACCCTGGTCGCTGATTGCTCCGCAAATACCCGCGCTCGAACCTGCCCATGCCGAGCGCTATCGCTGCGAAGAAAGCTGTCTGCAAGGCTTCATCCATGGGTTGCCGAAGGTCGCCCGCGCCCTGGCTCATATGCCGTCGCTGATGATCTTCGATGACCACGACATCACCGATGACTGGAACCTCTCCGCGCGCTGGGAAGAGACCGCCTACGGCCATCCGCTGTCGCGACGCATCATCGGCAACGCGCTGCTCGCCTACCTGCTATGCCAGGCCTGGGGCAACGATCCGACGCGTTTCGCCGAGTTGCTGCTGCCGCTCGGTGAACTGCTGGCGACGGCAGACGACGGCTGGCTGGATTGCGCGGCGCAGGATCAGCTGATCGATGCGCTGTTCAGGCTCGACGGGTGGGGCTACGAGCTGCCCACCGATCCGCCGCTGGTGGTGCTGGACACGCGCACTCGGCGCTGGCGCAGCGAGCGCAACCTCAATCGACCGTCCGGCCTGATGGACTGGGAGGCGTTGAGCGAATTCCAGCAGAACATTCTCGACAAACCATCGGTACTGATGGTCTCGCCAGCACCGATGTTCGGCGTCAAGCTGATCGAGGCGGTGCAGCGCGTGTTCAGCTGGGCCGGCCAGCCGTTGCTGGTCGATGCGGAGAACTGGATGGCCCATCGCGGCGCCGCCCACGTGATGATGAACATCTTTCGCCACACGCGAACGCCGGGAAACTATGTGGTGCTGTCCGGCGACGTGCATTACTCCTTCGTCTACGAGGTGCACATTCGCGGGCGCGATACAGCGCCCCAGCTATGGCAGATCACCAGCAGCGGCGTGAAGAACGAGTTTCCACGGCGCCTGCTGGACTGGTTCGATCGCCTCAACCGTTGGCTCTACGCGCCCTGGTCGCCACTGAACTGGCTGACCAAGCGCCGCAGGCTGGAAGTCGTGCCGCGCGTGCCGGACCGCAGCAACGCCGGCGAACGGCTATGGAACGGCTCGGGTATCGGCCTGCTGGTGCTGGACGAGCACGGCAGGCCGCGCGAGATCTACCAGCTGAATGCCGACGGCACGGCACCGGTGGCGTTTCTCGGTGAGCGATCCAGGCCCTGTGGCGAGAGGCCTGCTCCCGCGTGACCTTGCGGTCACGCGCGTCGCTCCGCATCGCTGACCAGCATCCTTTCGGATCGCAGCTCTTCCAGGGCTTGGCGGGTGATCTGCACCGCCGCGCTGATCGAGAGCAACGCCATGATCGTCGCCACGATCAGGTCGGGCCAGCCGGCACCAGTGCCGAATACGCCGAGCGCTGCCAGCATGACGGCGAGATTGCCCAGCGCATCGTTGCGGCTGCATAGCCACACGCTGCGCATGTTGCTGTCGCCTTCGCGGTAGGCATAGAGCATGGCCGCCACAGCAAGGTTGGCCAGCAGTGCGATCACGCCGACGACGCCCATGGTCGAGGCATGCGGCACGCTGCCATCGATGAAATTGCCGATGGCGACGACCAGGATGAATACACCGAACAGACCCATGGTCAGAGCCTTGGCCAACGACGCCCGCGCCCGCATCGCCACCCCGAGGCCCAGCACGAACAGGCTGACGCCGTAGTTGGCCGCATCGCCGAAAAAATCCAGCGAGTCGGCCAGCAGCGAGACCGATCCGGAACGTACGCCCGCGCCGATCTCGACGCCGAACATCACCAGATTGATCAGTAGCGCAATCCAGAGAATGCGCCGATAGCGTCCGCGTGCCGCCGTGGTGGTGCAAACGCCGCTGCAACAATTTCCCGCCATGGCATCGCCTCCAGTTGTCGATGGCGATACGCTAAACCCTGTAGCCACTACAGGGTCAAGCGATGCCACTTACCATCGGCAAACTCAGCAAGGCCACGGCAGTGAACGTGGAGACCATCCGCTATTACGAGCGTATCGGGCTGCTGGCGGCACCGTCGCGCACCGAATCCGGCTATCGCACCTTCGGTGAGCGGGACGCGGAGCAGCTGCGGTTTATCAAGCGCGGGCGCGAGCTCGGCTTCACCCTTGACGAGATTCGCACCCTGGTCGAGCTGGCGAATCAGCCCGAGCATGCCTGCACCGATGTCGATCGCCTGGTGCAGATGCATCTGATCGAAGTGCGCCAGCGCATCGCCGATCTGCAGCGGCTCGAAGCGGAACTGCAGCGTCTGGCGGGCTGCAGCGAATCATCGGTCCGCGAGTGCCGCATCATCGAGACCCTGACGGGAGCGCATCGGCCCTAGCGCTGCTGTGTTGCGCGATTGGCGGTGCGCACGGACCGCACATCGAGATGTACGGGGCTGACGAAACGCTCGGTCTGCCGTCGGGTTCCAAGGCAATGTCACCAAAGACCATTGTTACCAGAGGACCACTGCCATGATCGATCCTGACGACCCACTCAAGGATGGCCTGACCCCGCCGGATTACGACGAGTACGGCGATGTACCGGACTCGGGCGAAAACGATACCGATTCAGGCACCGATTCGAACGACCAACCCGAAGCCGATCAGAGTCCGCTCGGTTAGGTGCCTGCGCCTGGGGCTCTACCCGACGTCGTGCAAACGCTGCATCTGCTGGACAATTCGACTCGCCCGGCCTAAAAAGGCGCGCTGCGCCGAGAGGCGTAGGCGCCAACCGGCAGCAGTCTTCAAAAGCAGGTGAATCGTGAGAAAGAAAAAGCCCGTAGACCCCGTCCGCCAGGCCGAAAAGAACCGTGCCCACCGTATCGGCTGGCTGATCGCCCTGGCCGGCATCGTGGTGGGTTTCGCGCTGGTGATGGGCAAGTAAGCACATCTCACCGCGGCCAGCCAGGCGGTATAGCCGCGGGGCCGGTGGACATGCGAGGCGTTGTCCACCTGCGAAGATGCGGGCGCGGGTTGTGTCAGGCGAAGGTGGCGCCTCTGGCGTTCACGTACAGCGCGTAGATGCCGTGGCTGCTGGCCATGAACAGGCGATTGCCCTGCGTGCCGCCGAAGCACAGATTAGCGCAGCGCTCCGGCAGGTGAATGTGGCCGATCGCCGTGCCTGCGGGGTTGAACACGCGCACACCATCCAGTCCTTCCGGGCTCGCTTCCGGTGAGCCGGAGCTTCCCCAGCCGCACCACAGGTTGCCGCCCTCATCGCATTTGATGCCATCCAGCGCGCCATGGGCGGTGGCTTCGATGTGCTTGCCGCGCTCGCCCAGCGTGCCGTCGGCGTTCACCTTGTAGGCCCAGACCAGCCGGTTCGGCTTGGCGCGTCCCTCCACCACATAGAGCGTCGTTTCGTCCGGCGAGAAACACAGGCCGTTGGGGCCGGCGATGCCGTCAATCACGCGCGTGACCTCCAGGGTCTCGCCGTCTATGCGATACACGGCATCCGGCAGCTTGGTCTGAATCTTGTGGCCTTCGTAGTAGTTGCCAGCCTGAAACGGCGGGTCGCTGAACCAGATCGAGCCGTCGCGCTTGACCACCACATCATTCGGCGAGTTGAAGCGCTTGCCCTGGTAATTGTCGGCAAGAACGGTGGTGCTGCCATTGTGCTCGGTGCGCGTGACGCGCCGACCCAGCTCATGGGTGGTCGAGCCTTCACAGACCACCAGGCGACCTTGGCGATCTCGCGTCAGCCCGTTGGAAAAGTTCGACTGCTCCCGATAAACGCCGAGCGACCCGGTGATCTCGTCCCAACGCATGATTCGGTTGTTGGGGATGTCGCTCAGTAGCAGGTAACGCCCGTCGCCAACCCATACGGGGCCCTCGGCCCAGCGCAAACCATCGGCGATCTTCTCGACGCTGGCGTTGAACAGGCGAAGCTGCAGAAAGCTGTCGTCCAGCACTTCCAGCGACGGGTCAGGGTACCGTCTGCTGAGCAGCTCGGCTGACTGGGAAAGGCGGGGCAGGGTGAGTCCGGCGGTCAACAGGGACGAGTAGGCGAGCGACTGTTTGAGGAACTGGCGGCGGGAATCGCGTGATCGTTGTTGTTCTTGATCGTTCATCGGAAGACCTTCATGGATGGAGGCAAGCGAAATCCATGATAGTAGAGGTACGATGACTTTCAATGACTGGCGATAAAAAATGACATATCTAAAGGCTCATACTTAATAACTTGTTTTAAAACATATAGATGTGGATTTAGTGAATTTTTCGCGTCGTCGTATGACATGAAGTCGTTGAGCTCAGCTCTTTAGGGATGCCGGCTCGGTTGCAGGCAGCGTATGGCGTCGCGCAAATCTGTTCGTACAATCGCCAGCGCCGCCGGGAGGTCCGTCATACGGCGGGCCGATGACAAGGATCAGACTGAGAGAGGAAGACAGATGCCGACCTACGACTACCGTTGCGAGACCAATGGCCAGATTTATGAAGTTCGCCATGCCATGGCGTTACGGCCGAAAACCTGGGGCGAACTGCGCGCGGCTGGCGCGCTGGACGAAGATTCGAACATTCCGGACGACGCGCCGGTGACCAAACTGATGACGGCTGCCGGGGTGGTCAACAGCCGCGTATTGAAGAATCCGGAAGCGCCGGCATGTGCCCGCGGCGGCTGTGCCGGCAACTGCCGCTGAGTTCAGCCGCGGACATGGATGCGGCGTCGGTATGGTGGAAAACGGCGAAGCCTTTTCCACGCGGTTTCCCAGGTTGTCTCGTTAGTAACGCATCTCCAGCGTGACCCGGGTCGGTTCGCCAGCGGGCACCTCGAATGCGCTGTCCTCGAAGGACGGCGGGCCCATCACCTTGGGATTGTTCGACAGCCCGTAGCCTTCAGTTGGGATCATGCCGAAACGGCGGTCCAGCTCGCCGTTGTCGTTCTCGTCATGGTAGGCCAGCACCGCGTAGCGTCCGGGCGGCACGTCCTTGAATACCAGTGTCACGGCTCCCTGCTCGGCCTTGGCCTTCTGCGCGGCGAAGGCCTGGTCGTCCTTGCGGAAGGTCTTCGCGCTGGAATATACCGCCACGGCCACCTGGCCCTTGTCGTGTTGCAGGCCGTCGAGGGTCACCTGCAGCTCCTCGGCATAGGCCGAGGGGACCAAGAGTGCGAGGGCAACGCCCAGAATCGGAAGTGCTTTCATGCTGTGCTCTTGAAGTCGAGGATGCGGAAGTCGCCGGATTCCAACGTGGCCGGCGACGCTTGGGTCGATCGCTGTCATCTTCAGCGAACAAGCGAAGCGTTGTCCACGTGCGGCGTGTAGCGTATCCATCGTTCGATCAGAACTGCGGCCCGGAGCGGGTGTTGTTGCCCTTGGCTAGGCGGTCGTAGAGCACCACGTTCACCGTCGCGGCGAGGTTCATGCAGCCGTTGGTGGGGATGTACACCACGTCCTCGCACCAGTCGCGGATTTCCTTGCTCAGCGAGCCGTCCTCGGCACCGAAGATGTACAGCGCGCGGTCCGGGTGCGTGTACTCGGGGAGCGAGCGGGCGCCTTCGACCAGCTCCACCGCAACCGGCACGCAGCCGAGCGGGAGAATCTTGCGCAGGTCGTCGATGTTGATCAGCGGAATGTCCTGGTGGACCTTCTTGGTATCGGTGACGAAGTCCTTGGCTCGGTCGTAGCGGGTGCCGGTGTAGAACACCGAAGCGGCGCCATAGCAGCCTGCGGCACGCATGATCGCCCCCACGTTGGATGGTGATTTCGGGTTGCTCAGACCGATGCAGGCATAGCGTTTGTTGCTCACGAGGGGCGGCTCATGGAAGGGACTCGCGCGGAAAACGCGCGAGTATACGGCAGAGTCCGGTCGGGTGATGGCCCGCGTGGCACCGTCAGGGAATGAGCTTTGCTCGCACGTTGGATCAACTGCCGCCGAGAAGCACGTCGCGACGGCGGCAGCGGCAGCCAATCCAACCAACGTTTTTATGACCCGCCAGCGGCTGACATCGCGCGATCAGAGTTGATCGCCAATCGCGGCCTTATCGATAACCGACCAGACATTCCTGATCTTTCCCATATTGAACTCGTAGAACACGTTTTCGGTAAAGACCACGTTCTTGCCATTCACCGCAAAGCCAAACAGTTCGCCTGTGGGGGTGCAATCGAAACGCAGCTGGGCCGCCACATGAGGCGGTTCGACGATGAGCAGCCCGATATTGAACTGCAGATCGGGGATCGCCCGAACGTCGCGCTCAAGCATCTGGCGATAGCCGTCCAGCCCGACGAACTGGCCGTTGTAGTGCACCTCGTCATCGACAAAGCGCTCCAGCTCCGCCCAGCGCCTGCCGTTCAGACAGGCGATGTAGCCCCGATAGCAATCAGCGATCTCGTCGCCAGTCATGATCGTTCCCCGCAAAGAAAGCCCGACAGTCAGGCTAGCGATTGGCTCGATATACGCCAGTCGCATCGACCGGCCGCACTGGCTGAGGTTATCTGCTCGGCACCGATTACCTGGTCAGTCGAGCACCACGGCGTGGCCCGCCAGCGGATTGATGTCGCCTTTGATCAGGGATTCGGCCAGCGCCTGTGCGGCCTCCATGCCTGCGTGCTCGTTCACCTGCATCCAGGGCTGCTGCGCATCGCTCACCCGAGCGATAAAGGCCAGCTGCGCCTCGTTGAAGCGGCGGGTCACCTCGGCGGGGCCCCAGTCGGCGTTGCGTTTCTTGATCTGATAAGGCGCGAAGTAGGGCTGTGGCTGCGGACCGGCCAGCGTTGCGTCCGTCTTTCTGTATTCGTGGTTCTGGGCTGACCCGGCGAAGCAGTCGTACACCAGGGCATCCTTGAAATGGCTGTGGATCTGCCGGCGTAGATCGGCGCTGCCGGAGAAGTCGACGTAGAGCGTGGGCACGCTCGGGTCCAGCGAAGCGAGTTGGTCGTAGCCTACTGCCTGGCGATAGCAGCCCAGTCCTTTTACGAAGTCCGTGTTGCCCGCGGAAGTCAGCCCGATCAGCTGCACGGCCGGGTTGTCCTGCAGGCAGAGCGCCGTACCGTACGCGGTCTTGCTCGAGGCGCTCGACATCAGAATCTGGCGCGCGCCGAAGAAGGCGTTGTCGTCAAGGAAATCGGCCAGCATGAACGAGGTGATGAACAGCGGGCGCAGCAGCATCTGGTAGTTTTCGCTCTCTGCGCGATAGGCGGCGTCGCTGCTGATGCGCTGGTACTGGTTGTAGGCCGAGGTGAGTTCGAGTCGGTGTTCGGCGCCGTCGTAGAAGCCGCGCTCGGAAACCCGTACTGGCTGCATGACGACATGGCTGGCGATCGGCCAGAAGCCGTAGAAGCGTTCGCCCTTCGCCAGGCCATCGACGGTGCTCTCCACGACTTCGGCGAAGCCCCACGCCGGCATGTGGAACCACTCGCTATCGCCGGTGGGGTAGAAGTCCCAATAGCGCAGGTGAGGTGTCTCGCCGAACGCGGCGTAGGTGACATTGTTCGTGGTCAGTGCCAGTCGGCTGATACGCAGCAGGGCTTCGCCGGTTTTCAGCACCGGCATCGGTCGCGTCTGAATGCGGGTCTGCTGCATGTCTTTCTTGTTGTTCTGCAACTGGCGAATGACGCTCATCAATGGCACCTTGGGTTCGTAAATGGACGACTTCGACTCTATCCCTTTCGTTTCACCGCCGGGTTCGGATTTCATGAGCACACGATTGCCGAGCGCCAAGCCGCTCAAACGGCCGACTCAGCAGCGCGCCAAGGCCACCGTTCAGGCGATTTTCGACACCTATGTTCGGATATGGCAGCGCGACGGCTGGACTCGATTGACGACCCGTGCGGTCGCACTCGAAGCCGGCGTGGCCATCGGCACCCTGTACGACTACTTCCCCAACAAGCACGCCCTGCACTCGGGTTACGTGCGTTATTGCGTCGAGCAGCTGCTGGAGGCCATCGGCGCGCAAGCGGTAGCGCCAACCGCGCTTGCCTGGCCCGAGCGCATCCGCCGACTGGTACGCGCCCTTGCCGGAGTCGAGCCACAGCTGCCCTGGTTCCATCCGGACATGCTCGAACTGGAAACGCTGGTGGCCGAGCCCAAGCATCAGCGTCGGGTCTACGAGGATCTGTTGGCCGCCTGGCATCGGGTCATTGATGCGGCGATCGATCTGCCGGTACGCCCGACCGCTGCGACGCTGGAAGCGCTGCATCTATCGGTATGGGGCGGCCGCCGCTACGCGATGCTGGTGCAACTTGAAGCGGATCGCATGACCGATTGGGCCATCTGCATGGAGCAGCTGTGCCTGCTTACGCTCAGGGGCGCGAACGAGCCGGCTTGACCTCGATTGTCCAGGGCAGACACTCGCGATGCTGGTTGGGCGGAAATTCAAGCATTGCGTCGAATTCGTTGTTCTTCGTTCGACTATCAAGGCCATCAAGGCAGATTCGCCACCAGAGGAGAACAGCCATGCCCAGCACCATCCGCCTCCACCGCGTCCTGCGAGCGACACCTGAGCGCGTCTATCGCGCCTTTCTGGACCCAGACGCCAAGGCCAAATGGCTGCCGCCGAACGGCTTCATCGGCAAGGTGCACGAGAGCGACGCGCGGGTAGGCGGCCGCTACAGAATGTCCTTCACGAATTTCTCCACGGGTACCAGCCACAGCTTCGCCGGACAATTCCTGGAGCTGCTGGAAAACCAGCGAATCCGTTACGAAGACACATTCGACGATCCGGGCTTGCCGGGCACGATGGAGGTGACGGTGACGCTCACCCAGGTTTCCTGCGGCACCGAACTGAACATCACCCAGGCAGGTATACCGGACGCGATCCCGGCCGAAGCCTGCTACCTCGGCTGGCAGGAGTCGCTGACGCTTTTGGCGAAGCTGGTCGAAGTGGAGATTCCGGACGAGTGACCGAGCGCCATCCGGCCCTATGGTGGTGGAGCGTCTGGGCACCCTGAGGGGGCAAGCGGTCCACCACCGTCCGGTGAATGTCCCGCATTGCGCCTGGCCACTACACAGAGGTGTGGTTGAGATATGATGCGCGCCCGCTGAAGCCCCCTCACACATCAGGTCATCATGCCCGGCGATGCTCTCTATACCGACTTGTCGGGTTACTACGACCTCATGTGCGCGGACATCGACTACCGGGCGCAAAGCCACTGTGTCCAGCGATTGCAGCAGCTGTTCGGCAACGGCGGGACTAGGCATCTGGACCTGGCTTGCGGCACGGGCCCGCACGTCCGCCATTTCATCGATGCCGGCTATACCAGCGGCGGGCTCGACATCAACCAGCCGATGCTGGACAGAGCCGCCGAACGCTGTCCGGAAGCGCAATTTTCCCTGCAGGACATGTGTGGCTTTGCGGTCGAGCAGCCGGCCGATCTGATCACCTGCTTTCTTTACTCCATCCACTACAGCGCCGGGCTGACCAGACTCGAGTCGTGCATCGCCAGCGCGCATGCCGCGTTGGCCCCGGGCGGGCTGTTCTGCTTCAACGCCGTGGACAAGCGTCGGATCGACAACGCCTCATTCGTCTCGCACACGGCCAGGCATACGGACGGCCTGTTCACCTTCAGCTCCGGTTGGCACTACCCGGGTGCCGGCGCGCAGCAATGGCTGAAGCTGCGAATCGAAAAGACCATCAGCAATGAAAGCCAGGTCTGGCACGACGAACACAGCATGGTGGCGGTGAGTTTCGCCGAGCTAAGCGAGCTGCTGGAGCGGTACTTCGAAGTGCATGTGCTCGAGCATGACTACGAGAAGATCGTGCCCTGGGACCAGGCATCCGGGAATGCGATATTCGTCTGCGTGAAGATTTAGCGGCGAAAGCCAGGCCTGACCAAGCGCTTTCTCGCCCAGTGGCCAGCCTTACGCGCTGTACTGGTATCGCCGCTGCCGACTGTGCCTTTGCGTGCGCCTGCCGCGCTTTGAGAATAGGTCGACTCACTGGCGCTGGACCCAGCCATGCACATTGCCATTCTTACCTTTGACGGCTTCAACGAACTGGATTCGCTGATCGCGCTTGGCATCCTGAACCGCATCAAGCGGCCGGGCTGGCGTGTGGCGCTGGCTTCGCCGAGCGAGACGGTTACCTCGATGAACGGCGTGCGGCTGTATCGACAGGCTTGTCTAGAAGAGCTCGAGTCCTGCGACGCCGTGCTGGTCGGCAGCGGCATCAGAACCCGTGAAATCGCTCAGGATGTCGCAGTGATGCAGCTGCTGGCGCGGCTCAATCCCGCACGCCAGCTGATCGGCGCCCAGTGTTCGGGCACCCTGCTGCTTGCCAAAGCGGGTTTGCTGAACGGCGTTCCCGGCTGCACCGACCTCACCACCAAGCCCTGGGTGCAGGAAGCGGGTATCGAAGTGCTGGAGCAACCATTCTTCGCGCGCGACAACCTGGCAACCGCCGGCGGCTGTCTGGCGTCCATCTATCTAGCGGCTTGGACGTTGGCACGGCTGGTTGGGCTCGATGCGGCAGCCGAGGCGCTGCACTACGTCGCGCCGGTAGGGGAGAAGGAGGACTACGTAGCGCGAGCGCTCGTCAATATCGAGCCGTATCTGAACTGCGCTTGATCATCGCCAATTGGTTGATCAGGTTCTCTATACGGCTGCGTCATGCCGGTTGCGCCTCTCGCGACGGCGCCGTGAGCTGCACGGCGAGGCCCATCAACAGCACGATGCCAACGGCCATCAGCAGCCAGGCATCCGCCAGGCTCGCCAAGCGGTCGCGTAAAAGGCCCGCGCCCAGCGGTGCCAGGCTGGCAATCAGGTAGCCGCCACCCTGAACGAATCCCAGCAACGAGCCGGCGTCGGCCGAGTCCCGCGCATGGTCCATGGCCAGGATCAACGAGAGCGGGAACAGGGCGCCGATTCCCACACCCAGCAATATCGCCGTCGGGATTGCCAGCATCAGCGGTGCCAGCGCGAGGCACAACAGCCCGGCCAGCACCACGGCCAACACACCCAGCACCAGCGGCCGCCGCTGCCGGATTCGTCCGATCAGCGCGGAGAGCAGCAATCCGGCGCCCACTTCCGCCAGGCTGATGCCGCCGAGCAACAGGCCGCTGTCAGCAGCGCTCCAGCCAAGGCCCGTGTAATAGGGCGGCAGCCAGGCCAGCACCAGGGTATAGGCCGCCGTACCGATGCCGAAGAACAGCAACAGCCGCCAGGCGAGTGGCGATTTCAGCGGCAATGGTCTGGCAACGGCTCGCCCTGTAGCGACCGGCGGGCGCGCCAGGCTCCACCAGATCGACAAGGTCAGTACGGCCGGAATCGCCCACAATGCCAAACCATTTGACCAACCGAATCGTTCTGCCAGCGGCGCGGCACTGGCAGCAGCGAGGGCAGCGCCGCCCATGATGCCGGTGGTATAGAGCCCCATCAGCGCACTGGTCCGCTGCGGATGGCAGCGATGGATGTACGCGGGTATCAGCGCCTGCACCAGGGCAATCCCGACGCCGCCCAGTGCGGCGGTGAGGATCAGGCCGATGCCGCCTGGCGAACCCCAGCGTAAGGCACTGGCGAGCGCCACCAGCGTGAGCCCGAGCGCTACGCCACGACGCTCGCCCAGCTTCGCCTGCAACATGGCGCCGCCCAGTGCGCAGAATCCCATGGCAGCGATGGGCAGGGTGGTAAGCGCGCCTGCTCCGGCGCTGCCCAGACCGGTCGCGGCCTGGATTTCATCGAGTAATGGCCCGATGGCCGCTAGGATAGGCCGCAGGTTGAGGCCTACCAGCAGGACGAGCATGACCCCCAGCAGCGCTTCGCCAGCCCGCGACAGTGAATTTGACGCGGGTGATCGAACGGAAAGCATGGCAATCTCCAAGTGGTCGGCTAATGTCTTTGCGATAAGTATCTTAACATCAAGATAAATAGACGAGGTACCCGGTGATCGATAGAGCTCAACTCGCCGTAGAACAATGGCAACGGCAACGGCCGGATCTGGACACCTTGCCCATGCGGCTGATTGGCCGGCTGGGCGAGGCGGCGCAGGTGCTCAACCGAGATGTGCTGCAGCCATTCTTCGATGAGCATCGCTTGCACTTCGGCGAGTTCGACGTGCTCGCGACCTTGCGCCGCGCCGGCGAGCCCCATGCCTTGAGCCCGACTGCGCTCTATGAGGCGGCAATGATTTCTTCAGGCGGCATGACCAATCGGCTCGACCGCCTTGAGCGTGCCGGGCTTATTGAGCGCAAGCCCAACCCCGAGGACCGCCGTGGCACCCTGGTTGCCCTGACCGAAGCCGGCTTCACTCTGATCGACGGCCTGATGACCGCTCACGTCGAGAACGAAAAAAAGGCCCTTGCCTCGCTCGGTCGCGACGAACAGGAACAGCTCGACAGGCTGCTGGGCAAGTGGCTGGCCGGGCGCTAGCGCGAGGCTTGGCGTAAGCCGCGATAAAGAACGCGCGGTTCGACAAGGCGCGGCGTATATCCGCGATGGATTGAGGTGTGGCTCGTGAATGACGCAGCTGCGCGGGCTCGGTATCACCCGAGCCTGGTGACGCCTCGCGCGATCAATGCAAACGCCGAACGGTCGATTGCTGCACCAGGTCCTGCGCCTGGCGCGCCAGTTGATCGAGCAGACGGTCGCGCTGTTTCTCCGCCTCGCTCATCGCCTTGCGGCCATTCTGCTGCACCAGGTAGCTGTAGATCTGCCGGACTTCCTTGGACTGGAAGATCGGCTCCAGGTCCTGCACCGCCACCGCACCGTTCGAAGCCCCGTTACGGGTATTCATCACCACCTGCGGGCCGCGCGCCACCAGCGGCTGAAAGCCCAGTGCGCTGAAATACGGCACCTTGCCTGCAACGCACGCCACCTCGGCATGGGGATAGCGCGCCACCATCGCCTCGACCATTGCCCGGCCAATGCCCTGGCGACGATGGCCGGCGTCGACCGCCAGATAGACCAGCGCGCAGGCTTCCGGGTCATCCACAAAGGGCAAGTACAGCGCGAAGCCGAGCAGGACCGCCGGGTCCTCAGCATCCAACGCCATGATCAGTTCCGGCTTGCCGGCCTGCGCGCCGTCCATGCTGTCCAGATAGCGATGCACCTCGAAACCCACCACGTACTGGTACAGCTGATATAGCGGGTTGCTGGGCTGCAGCGATACCGGGCTGATGTCGCCGAGGTAATCCACCACCATCTGCAGCACCTGGCTTTTCAGCGATTCCGGCGGCGGGGTGTCGAGGTGGGTGAGGGTGAACATGACGGTACTCCGGGACGGTACGGAAAATGGCGGCATTGTACCGGGCGGTGTGCGTCAGGCGAGGGTAAGCGGCATGGTGATCGGTGCTACGAGAGATCCTGCCTGCCTCTAAGTCGCGGCTGCGTCTGGCTTTCTCTTTCGCGGTTTGCGTGGCACAGGTGCTGGCATGAGGCGAGCCGTTTCGATCACCAGGCGGCGGAGTTCGTCGGCGTTGTCAAGCAGCTCGTCCGCCACCGGATAGTTCTTCGCGCCGGGATAGGGCGGCGCTTGCGGCAAGTCCGGGGCAAGCGTTTCGGCGGCCTGCGAAGGCTTGATGAACAGGCTGTTGTCGCAGACGAACGCGACGACTTTTTCATCCAGATAAAGGGCGTACTCGCCAAACATCTTCCTGTACGTCAGCCTGCTCCCCAGGCCAATCTGCTCCGCCACATACAGCACGAAATCTTTGTCGCTCGCCATGTCTGCTCCGCTGTCTCGACTGGGTGCCACGCTCATGGAGCGTAGCGTGGAAAGCGAGGCCGTTTCCACGCATTGCCCGCCTTACACCTGATTGAGCTCCACCTCCCTTGCCCGCGTATGGAGTGGGGGCGTGTCGAGTGATGCCTGCAGCTCCGTAACCAACGCATCCACCTCGCGCAGCGCCTCGGCCACCGAGGCGGCCAGTACCTCGCCACCGGTTTCCTGACCTTCAATCGCAATCTGGTGAATGCGGGTGATCCCGATGAAATTGAGTGCCGTCACCAGGTTCGGCTCCAGGTGATTCATGTGCGCCATCTCCCCACCAGGACCAAAGCCGATGCCGCCGCGGGCGCTTAGGATGACCGCATGCCGTGGCCGGTCCGCCAGCAACGGCACGTACGGATCAGGCAGTTTGCTTTCGTCGACCTCAACCGTCCGGCCCGGGCGCACGATCTGGTCGATCCAGGCCTTCAGTGCCGCGGGCATGCCGAAGTTGTAGAGCGGCGTACCGATGACCAATACATCGGCGGCAATCAGCTCATCGACCAGCTGGTCGCTTTCCGCCAGCGTGTCCCGCATCCACGGCTCACGGCTTTCTTCCGGCGTAAAGCTCGAGGCGATCCAGTCATGGCTGATAAACGAAGGCGGGTTCTGGCCTATGTCCCGGTAGACGATGCTGTCCTGCGCGCGGCGGGCCGCCCACTGGCTGACGAAGCGGTGGGTGAGGTTACGGCTGTGGGAACCGTGCTCGTCCTTGCCGGCAAGGCCGGGGCGGGCGCTGGCATCGAGGTGCAGAAGGTGCGTCATGATGATTCTCCTCTGTGATTGAATTCATCTGTCGTTCGCGGTAAATCCAGCCTAGGGCTAGGCTGTACGAGCGACAAACGACCATTTCTTCCAACTACAGATGAGAGAAACTCAGCCATGGCGCACCGCCGGTTACCTTCGCTTTCTGCGCTACGGGCCTTCGAAGCCGCCGCCCGCCACGAGAGCGCCAAGCAGGCCGCCGAGGAGCTGTCCGTAACCGCCACGGCGATCAGCCACCAGATTCGCTCGCTGGAGGAATCCCTCGGCGTGGCGCTGTTCCTGCGCAAACCGCGAAAGCTGGAACTGACCGACCCGGGGCGCGAGCTGCAACAGACGCTGGAAGTCGCGTTCGACAGCATCAGCGCTACGGTCGAACGCCTGAGCGCGAAGCCCTGCCGCCAGGCGATCACCCTCAGCACCACACCGGCCATCGCGGTGCGCTGGCTAGTGCCCTGGGTCTGTCTGCTGCGCGATTCCCATCCAGATATCGACCTGCGCTTCCATACCTCCCATGAGCCAGTGGCGCTGGATGGCGTCACGGCGGATATTGCCATTCGCTACGGCGATGGCCGCTGGCCCGGCCTGGTAGCGGAGAAGCTGTTCGATAACACCTTCGTCCCGGTCTGCAGCCCGCACCTTGGTTTGCGTGATATAGCCGAGCTGCCCAAACACCCGTTGATTCACTTCCGTGCGCAAGCCGCCTTGTCCGCCCCGATTCATTGGGCGTCCTGGCAAAAAATCGCCAACGTGCCGGGGCTGGATGTGAGCGCCGGGCTGGTTTTCTCCGACGAAACACACGCTATCTCCGCCGCCATCGGTGCGCAGGGCGTGGCCTTGATGAGCCGTCAGTTGATTGAGGATGAACTGAGGGAAGGGCGGCTGGTGCAGCCATTCGGGCCGGAGATGGAGGGCAAGCCGTTTCATCTGGTGTACCCGGAGAGCCGTCGGGATGATCCGACGGTTCGGGCGGTGAGGGAGTGGGTGATGAAGGTGCCGGGTGGGTTGTGTGAGCTGACTGGCTAGTTCACCGCAGCGTAGGGTGGAAAACGGCGGAGCCTTTTCCACGCGTCAGTCCGCATCACCTGCGAATCCCACCGCCTCGTCACCGCACCATCCAGCCGGGTAGACCCCAGCGCCGACCGCCCGATGAAAACTCGAGTAGGGCCAGTCGACGACACGCTCCACCAAACCGTGCTTTAACGGATTTCGATGCACATAGTCCACGTGATGCCGATAATCCCGTTCATCCTGAATCAGGTGCTCCCAATAGCGCCGTTGCCAGATCCCTCGTTCGCCACGGGAGCGCTGAGTTGCCGTGAGTATCTCGGTCTTCGGCAAGCGTCGGGCGAAAGCGAATTTGATGACCTTCCAGCGCAGGGCGAAGTCAGC
>Ga0189292_10195_pt1 | contig 27608 bp, 28 predicted proteins | sample UW1oraminimetaG_FD_130317 | JGI IMG/M metagenome (GOLD analysis project Ga0189292, IMG submission 130317) | Marine microbial communities from the Costa Rica Dome - UW179A-orange mini metaG | ecosystem: Environmental > Aquatic > Marine > Oceanic > Photic zone | place: Costa Rica: the Eastern...
GAGTGAGCAGGTGGAAGGTGAGTGCCTCAAGGGAGATCTGCGCGATCTGCTGGGTCAGCTGCCGGAACTGCAGGAGCGTGTGTTGCGGATGCGCTACGGGATGGACGGCGAGGATCCGATGAGCCTTACGGCGATTGCTAAATCTCTGAAAATGAGCCGTGATCGAACCCGCAAGCTCGAACGCGAAGGCCTGGAAATGTTGCGTCGGGGTGATGTGCAGCTAGAGGCTTATGTCTTGGCATGACATAAGGGGGACAGGACAACAGCAATCAGAAGAATTCGTCGAAATTGTCGAAATCAACAGCCTTGAAGTTTCCAGCTTCAACCTGCGTCATCAATCGCTCAAGCTGAGCCCAGAGTGCGCCACCGGTGAGGATTGAGAGCACAAATGCACTCAGATAGGCCGCACCTGAAGCAAAGCCGAAAACCTGAAGTGATCCTCCGATAAACAAGGTGATGCCAATCAGTATTCCCGAGTAACTCATCACGGTTTCAGCATTCCCAAGCGGAAGCAGTGGCAACCTGTCTTTCTTCCAGCCATCAAGACGGTTCTGGACAAGCCTAGAGAAGGTGAGTCCGCAGGCCAAGCTGATCGCTAATCCAAGCCCAGCAATCGCATACGGCGGCTGCTGAAGGTTGGCGTAGTCCAGCAGGATGTCATCCATGCTGAGACCGCCGAATGCTTCTGTCAGCAGGTCGATCTGAGCCTGATCGAGCTCGATTGGAGCAGTGTCGGGCGCGATCGACATAAGTCAGTGAGAGGGTCTTTGAGAAACCATTATCGCTGTGCCAATGCGGGGGTGATGGGCCTTTGCCTGCTCTGCCTGAATCAGGCCGCTAGTGGATTCAGGCGTTGCATCACACCCTCTGCTATCTGTCGAGGGCCAAAGGTCTTTCTCATCAGTGCGGTTAGCTCCCTCAGATCTGAGATGTTCAGGCGGTCATCCTTGATCAGGGTCAGGAGGAGGCGCTGACGCAGGTCTCCCCCATCTCGACTCAGCAACAGACGCAGTCCAGCCCCTGCCACCGGCAGCAGCTCTCCACTGCTCTGACCATCTGAATAATTGCCCACAACGTGGAGAAGACTTTCAAGTCGCTCAACACGCAGACTTCCCTGCTCATCAAAGATCACGTCCATCAGTTTCTCTCGCATCTCTCTGGTATCGCCGGCGAGTAGTCGCTTGGCCACATAGGGGTAGGCCACCGCGATGATGCGGAAATCGGGGTCCAGTCTCAGCGCAAGTCCCTCCTGGCTGACCACTGCACGGATGATCAGGGCGAAGCGTGCAGGGACCCGGAAAGGGTAGTCGTACATCAATTCCGAGAATCGGTCGGTGATCGCCTTGAAGTTGAAGGAACCAACGGAATCACCAAGACTGCCTCCCAGAGCGTCTTCCAGGGCGGGAATGATCGGCGCGAGATCAGCATCGGGTGAAAGAAATCCGAGCTCCTGAAAATCTTTGGCAACCGCTTCAAAATCACGATTGATCAGGTGGACAACAGCACCTGTGAGCGTCAGTCGGTCCTGATCACTGATGGAGTCCATCATGCCGAAATCCACGTAGGCCACGTGTCCGAGATCACCGCTGCGCCCAGGGAGTGCAAAGAGGTTGCCCGGGTGGGGATCGGCATGGAAGTAACCGAACTCCAGAAGTTGCTGAAGTCCGCTGATCACACCTGTGCGGATCAGCGCCGCGGGATCAAGGCGCTGGGACTTGAGCTCCTCTGAATCGCGAAGCTTGCTGCCTTGAATCCAGCTGGTGGTCAGAACGCGTCGGCTTGAGAGCTCTTCATCAACATCGGGAATGGTGACCGCGTCATTGCCAGCGAACAATCTTGAGAAGTGCCGAGCGTTGTCTGCTTCGCAGTAGTAATCGATTTCTTCAAACAGGCTTCGGCCGAACTCATCAATGATTTCTCCGAGGCCAAAGCCCAGATTCAGTGGCAGAAAGGGCGCGGCCAGAATCCCGAGACTGCGGATCAGCACCATGTCTCGCCGCAGGATGAAGGTCAGATTCGGTCTTTGAACTTTGACCGCGACCCAGCGTTGTGAACCGACGCGGGCCTTGTAGACCTGCCCAAGACTTGCTGCTGCAACAGGAGTATCTGGGAATTCATCAAAAAGCTGAGTCACCGGAGCCCCCAGTTCTGTCTCGATCGTGTTCAGAGCGATCGCATGGTCGAAGGAAGGCAGATCGTCTTGAAGCCGTGTCAGCTCATCCAGCCAGTCGCGACGGATCAGATCCGGGCGAGTCGAAAGGGCCTGGCCAACCTTGATGAAGCAAGGACCGAGGTTTGTCAGCGTGCGCAGCAGGGTGCGAGCCAGATTGCGCTGAACGCGGGGGTCATTACTTCCGCCGCGCAGCAACAAGCTCAGCATCAGGCCCAGCAGAGCCCAGAAGATCTGGATCAGGCGCGGGATGCCGATCCATGGGCGCAACAGGAGCCATCGGACATCTCGGCCCGGGTTGTAGCGAAGCGAATCCACGCCCAGTAGTGCTAGCGGCTATGACGATCCTAAAGAATTCGCTGAGTCGCAGGTGTTTATGTGCAGATCCGACTTTATGGATCAATACGTCAGCATTAGAGATCAACATACTGCTTAGGAGAATTGTGTGCTGCGTGATGTCTCTTCGAACACATAAATATAATTCTGCCGTCTGTCTAATGTTAAGTATTGATTACACTTTTGACCATCATCTTTGAGAGATGTTCTTGACTTTATGGGTAAGGCTGAGGTGTTGATGTTTTTTTTTCAGCGTCTGCTGAGCTGATTTTGAAAAGTTTTTCAAATGATGAACATGTCAATATTTAGGCTTTTTAGGCCGGGAATCAAGATTTCAATTTTCCCGCTATCTTCAGATTCGTCAGACAATTGTAGTAGTCCAGAATTGAACTCAATTTTCGTGTCGGATTTTGAAAAGCTGATTTGGTTCTTGATGAGCATATATGGATTGCCACTTCCTTCTCCAATGGCATCGGATATATCAATCTTGCCTCCTTCTTCTTGGCTAAAGTCGGTAATTTGATCCTTGTAATTATCTTCTGAATCCTTTGGGGTTTCGAATTTAAAAATATCAGCTCCATCACCACCTGATAGGTCATCGTTGCCTAGTCCGCCAACAATTAAGTCATCATTCTCTCCGCCAGCAATTTTGTCGTCACTTGATGTACCTATCAGAGTGGAGTCTTTGTTGGTTTTAAGTACAGGGTTGGAGCAATTTTGATTATTTTATTGAAAAGCTGTGCTCTTCCTTTAGGTTAATTTCAATGATTAACCCATCCAGTATTTTACCCATTACTGTAGTGCCCCTCAAGGCCTCTTCCTCTGTAGATCCGTGTGCATAGGTTTCGCCTAAAAAAGGGTAAACACAGTTAACGGCATTCCAAATGTTACCAATGTCTGTAAGTGGAATGGTCCTGAAGACATTTGAGGGATTCCATTCTTTCGTACGTGGGCTGTAAATCTCGTCAATTTTTAAAATTGATTGAGGTGCGCTGGATGGATCTGTCCCTGGAATAATGGTTTTCCCTATAATTGTTATTGAGTTTCCATCCTCTGGTATCTCAAGGGTAAGTTGAACAGATGCGCCAGTGCTAGGTACGGAGATGATGTCCTCTGAGAGCACCTACAGTTGAGAGTCGTGCTGACCATCGAAAAAATTTTTCGTGTAATTGATATATTGACTATTGAAAAGTATTTCTGAACTATCCATTTTCTGCTCAACTAAGGACGGACTTGCCGACGAATTGACCGATTCCCAGGTATTGTCTTCAAAATAATGCAGATTCACGTCTGCGGGGAAATTATATTTTTAAAATGTTTCCAAGTCTTTCGAAAGCCAGGCTTCGGGCTTCGCCATTTGTCTAGATTCATCATCATAAATCCATGTATAGCCCGGATATAAATTGTTGTATGGCCTGGCGACAGAGCCTTTCCCTTTCCAGAGGACTGGTTGGGAAATTTGATTCATAAATGGGAGAGAATTGTTAATCTGTTTTAGATTAAAATCGATCCCATTCCAAAGGTAAAAGTAGTAGTCATTGGACGGACCTTGTCCATTTGCTAGCTTAGCAATTGCTTGCTCGGGCAGGTATAGATTGATTGACTGGGTGGCGCTGAGATCGCCGTTGTTGGCCCCATACCAAAGCCCAGGGCCTGCTGTGTAGCCAGTGGTCGCTATCCACTTCCCCGTCGGCTTCCCCTTGTTGTCTAGTTGGCGTTCTACTTGTGGCTTTTCTAGCCAGCCTTTCATTGAGACCTTATAGGTGCCGTTGGCTGACATGTGTCAAAGGAGCGTTCATATTGAGTCTATGAATCGCGGTGATTGGATTAAAAATAGTAATATTACTTGAGGGGGGTTCGCAGGCGTTCTGGCATAAGTATGCATTTTCTCTCTTAGGAGTTATTGCGAATCTGTTCCTCACGAGATCTGCTTTCTTGATTGGTTTGATTAAGGATGCCGTTGTTTAGACGAAACGTTTCTTTGTTCTTCGGCTCTGGCTTTTGCCTTCCGTGTCTCTATGATGTTGCTCTGTCGCTGCTGCCTGATCATAGGACTACAAGCGCATCTGACGCCAGTAGTTCTTTTTTGTCAACATCGAGAAAAATCACCTCAGAACCGATTGAGTTTTTCATCAACAAATCATTATTTGTTTGCGTGAATGAGAAGAAATGATCTGGATTTTCAATGCCAATCTTGTCACCGCTCTCGATTGAGAAGTCTGAAATGGATTGACCTGCTATGTCTTCAAAAAGATAGATTGATGCCCCACTTCTGTTCATAGGTTCTTCGTTTAATTTCACTTCGACGAAGATTTTTTGTGTGACCACGTCTGACTCTGAACTTGCTTCTACGCTCACAGAAAAAATCTCATTCTGATCCTTCACAGAGAAAATCTCGTTCTGATTCTCAGCATTAAACATGAATTGATCAGGTGTTTGCTTAAAGGAAAGCTCCCCTGTGACTGGATCTATTTCAAACAGCTCGCTTTCGTCTCCACCGATAATTTTCCAGGTCGCAGATTCACTGGCAATGAGTTCACCCACCTCATTGCTGAGGGCTGATGTCTGGAAAAAGATGTTTGCATCTGCATTGTAATCTCCCATCTTTATTGAGATGACTTGGTTGGTTGGAATGGTGAATTGTCCATTCTTTGGAACTTTAATTTTGGATGGTTCTGCGAACAGCTCGCTGACTGTTGAAATGACAACAGAATCGCGATCTATCTTGAAGGATTCTGCGATATCAGAGATGTTGAGAACGATTTCTTCATCATCATTTTGATCGGGCAAATGAGAAATCAGGATTTGTAGATCCTTTCCAAGTGTGCCTGACCGCATACCCGCCAACGAATAAAGACCAGTATCGTTGCTCGGATTCGAATAATATTGATCGAGATCAATCGGTTCTTTTCCGGCCATTTCTGACCAGTATGAAAACGCATATGCGCTTGGCTTGTAGACGCCATCTTTTGTGAGTAGGCCAACTCCATGTTGACCAAAATTTTCTGGACCTAGATTCGTGCCATCAGAATTAATCATGATTGGGAATCCGTCACCATCGGGTATGAAAGGCCCGTCAGCTCCACGACAGAACACAGCTTGACTTAGATGATCAGTCTCGTTTTGAAGAGCAATCCAAATCGCATTTACCTGAGCTGCTCCCAATACTGAAGAAGCGTTATCATTGTCAAATAGGGTATTCCACTCGGAAAGGATTTGTTCGGTTTCGCCAAATCCGTACTCGCTCAATAGATCATCAGTGGCATTATAGAAAGTAAGATAATCTTTCGGTTCTGAGCTGTAGAGGTGCCAGCTAAAAAAGTCAAGTTCAACATTGCGCGACGACAAATACTCAAGAAAATTTTTTGTCCACTCCAGTCCGATTGCATTTTTATAATTGGATCCTGGTGGTGTTACTTTCGGTAGACCTAGCCCAACATTGTGAAGTCCAGGCCCACCGATTTTAAGGTCGGGAAATTTTTCTTTTAGTGCCAGAGCGGTATCTGCAAAGAACTTGTAAAATTGTTCTGGAGTTCCATCCCACATATAATTGGGAAATTCTGTTGAATATTCATACTGGTCTTTGTTGGACGGATTTGGAAATCCGTTGTTTTTGATGACTGTGTTGATTCCAATAATATTGGGCTCATTCCATATTTCAACGTACCCATTTTCCAAAGGATTACTTCCCCATTTTTGCTCGTCTGTATAACGTTCTACGACTGTTGTGAAAATCTCTGAACCTTTTTCCACCATTGTTTTAGACAACGGCTTGTCTCCTGACCAGAACGGTCCATAGCCTGCGTATCCAGATGCATCCTGGATTCCAAACGCACCCCAATCCAGCATGTTTCTCCAACTCAATCCCAGTCGAATGAAGGGATCAGCGTCGATATCTAGGATTGTTTGATACGCCTTATCCGTCTGGGACCATTCATAACTCTCAGGGTCTGATGCATCAGCATGTCTTTCCGGGAAGAAATACATGACATTGAATGAACCGTTCGCATAATCCTGCGTACGAATGCTCTTGACTCCCAGTGAATGAAATTGTTTAGACAGATCAGGAAATCCGGCCGAGATGCCCTCTCCATAGGGGATTGGTCCGGAACTGACTCCTAGCAATGAGCGAATGGACTCGGGTCCGCCTTCATGAAAGCCAAGAATCTTTAGCATGCCTCTGCCTGGTCTTATCCCCCCCCCCCCCTTTTTAGCTCCAATGGACGGAGCATTCTCCGAATTCTTCGCCGAATTACGTTTTCGCCACAACCTGAATGACATCGAGCGGCCACTCTTGATGCTTTAACCGCATTGATGACCTGTTCCTTGACTTGTTGGTTGTTTCTTTGAGCTGGTTTTACAGTGATATCTCTGTGATGGACCTCTGTCGCGGCTATCTGATCAGAAGAATGGGATTTTTAGGCCATTTTTTACGCCACTAACAGTTGTTTGTAGATTGCATTGATGTCGTCGCTTCTCAATCTGCTGCGACCGGATCGACGTCTTGCATTGCATTTGCCGGTGCATGGTCGGGGAGCAGCACTGCCACCCCGTTTCAGGCGTTTGCTGCGTCAATCACCGGGTAGCTGGGACCTCCCCGAGTTGCCGGAGATCGGAGGACCGCTCGAACGACAGGGTGCTGTGGCAACAAGCCAGGCGCGGCTGGCTGAAGCGATGGGTGTTGATCAGTGTTGGTATGGAGTCAACGGTGCCACGGGTCTTCTCCAAGCCGGTTTGCTGGCCATGGCACAACCCGGAGACGCTGTGCTGCTCCCGCGCAATGCCCATCGTTCTCTGATCTCCGCCTGTGAGCTGGGTGGCGTGATGCCGGTGTTTCTACCCGTGCCGTTTATCAGCGAACGCGGCCATGCCGGGGCGATGACTGCTGAGGGTCTGCGCCAGAGCCTGGAGCCCTGGCCTGACCCAGGTCGCCCCATTGCCGGTGCTGTCCTTGTTCATCCCACTTATCACGGCTACGCCGCTGAGATTGTTGAGCTGATCGATCTGCTTCACAGCAAGGGTTTGCCGGTGATGGTGGATGAAGCCCATGGCACCCATCTGGCTTTTGCTTCCGAGCAGGACTGCCCTATCTCCGCACTGGCCGCCGGAGCCGATCTGGTTGTGCATTCCCTGCATAAATCAGCCCCAGGACTGGCACAGACTGCAGTGGTGTGGCTTCGATCTGAACGGCTGGACCCAGAGCGGCTGCGTCGCTCGCTGGGAAGGCTTCAGACCACCAGTCCCAGTGCTCTGCTGCTGGCCTCTTGTGAGACAACCCTGGATTGGTTGTTGTCCAGCCAATGGACTTCGTGGAGTGAGGCTCGCAGAGGCGAGGCCCTCAGGCTCATCGATGATCTGCACAGACGTGGGGTGTCGATCCACTCCGGAGATGACCCCTTCCGACTGATCCTTGCCACCGGTCAGATTGGTTGGAGCGGACTCGATGCGGATGATTTCTGCATGCGTCAGGGGTTGATCGCAGAGTTGCCTGAGCCTCTCTGTCTCACCCTCTGTCTTGGCTTCGCCCGGCACCGGGGATTGGCGAAGCGACTGGCGTTTGTCTGGCAGGCTTTAGCGCGTGAGGGTGATGGTGTCCCGCTGCCTTTCATCCCGGAGCCGCCGATGCAGAGCACGTCGATTCCTGAACTCACTCCTGATCAAGCACAGCGCCATCCCCATTGCATGCGTTCATTGGCTGAGTGTGCTGATCACATTGCAGCTGAGCTGATCTGCCCTTATCCACCGGGTGTTCCTCTGCTCGTACCGGGAGAGAGAATCTCTGTAGATCGCTGCCAATGGCTCCAGTCTCAGCATCAGCGTTGGCCTGATCAGGTGCCCGGTATGGTGAAGGTTCTGGCCTGAAGGGCCCTGGGATCTGACAGGTGATTTCAGACGCCACAACCGGGAAGGCCCTAAGCAAGCGGCGAGCTGCTGATCACAAACGCCTGATCAGCGGGTTGCTGGTGGGGCTGTTCGGGTTAGTGGTCGTAGGTCTGGGTGGTTGGTGGTTCACGATCGCCCTGGGTGTGATTGTGCATTTGGGTTTGCTGGAGTTCTTCCGCATGGCCCAGTTCAAAGGCATGCGTCCAGCCACAAAAACCACACTCGTGGCTTGCCAGCTCCTGCTGATCAGCACCCAGTGGTCTGTGAACGGAGGCATCGCCTCTTCTCTCGCCGACGCGATTTTGCCTCTTTCCGGCGCTGCAATCTGTGGTTGGTTGCTGTTGCAGCCGATCACCGGCTCGATTGCGGACATCGCCGCCTCGATTTTCGGTCTGTTTTATCTGGGGTTTCTGCCCAGTCATTGGCTGCGTCTTCGCAACCTTCAGGCTGTGGACATCGCACCCCTGGTCAGGCACATTCCGTGGAACTGGGTCAGCTCCGGCCTACTGATCACCCTGATGGCCTGTCTATTGGTGGTGGCGAGTGACATCGGCTCGTATGTCATTGGTCGCCGCTTCGGTCACCACCCTCTCTCCCCGATCTCTCCCGCCAAAACCATTGAAGGTGCTTACGGCGGACTGGCTTCGGCGCTGCTGCTTGGTGCACTTGGAGGTGCACTGCTGGAGTGGCCCTACGGACCTTTCACCGGCGGTTGTTTGGGTGCTCTAGTGGCTCTCTTCGCCCTGGTGGGTGATCTCACTGAATCGATGATGAAGCGAGACGCAGGCGTCAAGGATTCCGGGGATGCCCTGCCTGGCCATGGCGGAATACTGGATCGAATCGACAGCTATCTGTTCACACCTGCAGTGGTTTTTTATGTCGTGACCCTGGTGATGCCATTAATGGCTCAGGGATGAACCCTGAAGGGATGAACTCTTCAGGGATGAACCGTGGCTTTGCCCTTGATCACCAGCTGACCGCCTTGCAAACGGGCATCCATGATCCTGATGGACGGATCCATCGGCAGACAAAATCGTCCTTCCGCATCGCAATGGTTCAGCCTGAGTGTTCCCTGATCCGCACAGACTGAAAAGCTGCGCTGCACAGGGTCTTTGCCTGTGATCACATCTGCTGTTAGCACCAAGCGATCGTTGTCGATCGCCAGTGACCTCAGTGGCGTGAGGCCCATCAGCTGTTCAGCCAGTAGATCTGCCAACCATCGCCAGCGATCGGTCGCAAGGGCTTTATTCAGATCAGTGCCTCTGAGAACCACCTCTCCTTCGACGCTGAAAGGCTCCTTGAGCTGCACCGGCTGGTTGGGTTGACCAGGACGGAACACTGTCTTCAGCGCACCGGATTGCAACTCGGCACGCATCAGGGGCAGCTGGTCAAAACTCACCCTGCGAGCTTCGAGCGAGACTCCTTTTAAGCGTCCTCTCAGGAGCTCGATGGCGGACCCCTGAAGGGCTAGGTTCAACTCCTCAACCGAGTCGCACTGGTTGCGGATCCAGCGTTGAAGACCACTGGCCAGGAGCTGGAGAACGGGGCCGGAGCTGGTCTGGGGCATGGAAGCTGAGCACCACGATGGCGGATCAGGGCCCCATCATCCGATGAGGTCTGATGGACGACTGTTGGAAAGGGTGGATTGGAACCAGTTGAGACAGCGTTCGGCAACCCGATCGGGCTGATCGATGTGGGGAAGATGGCCGCAATCCTCGAACTGTTCAATCCTGTCGTTGAGAATCAGAGCCGCTGCTTTTTTCTGTGGAGTTCTGAGGATCCGGTCATTGTCTCCCCAGATCACGTGCAGAGGTTGATCAGGAAGCGGTGTGCCGCAACCTGCAAACCCTCCACTACGGGCAAAAGCTGCAAGTGCTTCGGCCCACCCGGGGCACTGCAGATGCAGTGAGGCGATTTGCTCTTCCGCGGCACCGACGTTGGCGTCGGGATCGGCAAAGGCCTGTCGGCAAAGACCTCGACGCACTCCCGGGCGACTCAGGAACCAGGCTCCGAAGCGATCCAACACAGGGGGTACAGGCATCGGTCTTCCGGTGAGTCCTGCAGGTGCAAGCAGCATCAATGCCTCGATCCGATGGGTGTGACGTCTTGCCATTTCGACGGCAACGGACCCTCCCATGGAAGCTCCGATCACACCGCAATGAGATCCCTGCGGAATGTGTTCAAGCACTGCATCGAGATGACTCAGCACCCTTTCGGGTCCGTAGATCGCATCGAGGGGTCGCGGTGAGAATCCAAACCCAAACAGATCGGGAATGAACAGTTGAAAGTGTTGGCTCAGCAATGGGGCCAGACGGCGATATTCCAGGAAACTGCTGTCGAAGCCATGGAGCAGCAATAGAGGAGGACCTTGCCCGACAACAGCAACAGGAAACGACGCGTCAATGCTGAGTTCGGGCAGTTCCCACCATTCGAGATGTTCAGCCAGAGCCCTGGCTTTTGGATCCAGCAGCTCGCCTTTGATGGAATTCAACAGTGCTTTCAAGGCAGCACTGGGCTTGTTTCAGCGGCTCCCACAAGAGCTTCCATTAAGGCAACGGGAGTCACCTCGAAGGGGAGATGATGTAGGTCAGATCCGTCTCTACAGGCGAACTGGCAGACCTGCTGCAGTTGATTGAGGCTGGCATGACCAAGCCCCAGGTCATCGAGGCAGACCGGCAGACCTAGTTCGCGCAGCAGCGGCAACAGCTGGCGATGGGCATGCGCCGCTAAACGATTGCCGCCCAGACGCTCCTCTAAGCGCAACTGAACAAGTACTCCGAAGCCCACTTTCTCGCCATGCAGAACGGAATGGCACGCTTCCAGTTGAGTGAGGCCGTTATGAACGGCGTGAGCGGCGACCGTTCTACAGCGAGCTCCACCGAGACCCCCGATCACTCCAGCAGTGAGTCCACAGGCATCCACAACCCGCTTCCAGGCTTCGCCTCCAGGCTCTTGAATAGCCTGAAGGCTATCGATCAGCAGCTGATCCCTCAGAACTCGGGCCATTTGCACAGCCTGCTGAATGACCCCGTCCTGGCTGGACCCGCTACTCACCGAGGCTTCGTACCACTTAGCCAGCGCGTCGGCGATCCCGCTGGCAAGGGTGCGTGTCGGTGCCTTCAGCAGCAGCTCATGATCAAAAACCAGCAAATCAGGACAGCGCTTAAGACCTTGATCACGCTCAAAGGCGCCATCAGGGCTGTAGAGATTCGAGAGGGCAGTCCAGCCGGCGCAGGTTGCAGCACTGAGTGGAACCGTCACACAAGGAACCCCAAGCCTGTCCGCCAGGAGTTTCCCACTGTCGAGAACCTTGCCGCCCCCTGAGGCAATCACTCCATCACAGGACTGTCTAACGAAATCGTTCTGGAGTCTTTGAAGATCAAGCTCACAGCAATCGTGTTCGAGATTCTGCTGAAAAACTCTCAGACCAGTTTGATTGAGTTCACGACAGAGACGGGATCGAATCGTCTGCGTAGACTCGCTCCTGCCGAGCAGCAGCGGGTTGCGGAAGAGCTTCGCGATTGGCTTCTGAGCTTCAATCCAAGCTCCCGAACCACGAATGACCTGGGCGGGAGCGATGGAATGAACTGAAATAGGGGTTTTGCTGGAGTCTGTTTGGATCATCCAGGTCAGAGACCGGCGCCAGCGAGAGCAGGGGTTTCACTGGGTACAGCGTTGAGATGCTTCACCACCACCTTGCCATCTTCCACATCCACTTCGGCAGAGTCACCATCTTTGACGCGACCGGAAAGGACTTCTTCCGCAAGGCTGTCTTCAAGCAGACGCATCACAGCTCGGCGCAAGGGACGGGCGCCGTAGGCGGGGTTGTAACCCTCCTCGACGAGACGTTCCTTGAAAGCATTGGAAACAGACAGGGTGATTCCTTTTTCACCGATACGGCTGAAGACCTCGCGCAACATGATTTCTGCGATCTGTTTGACTTCTTCGCGATTCAGTTGCCTGAATACAATGATTTCATCAAGACGATTGAGAAATTCGGGACGGAAGTATTGCTTGAGCTCTTCATTGACGAGCGATTTGATGCGATTGTACTGATTCTCCTCGGCATTCTCATCCCCAGAGAATTCGAAGCCAAGTCCACCACCACCTTTCTCAATCACTTTCGAACCAATGTTCGAAGTCATGATGATCAGAGTGTTTTTGAAATCGACAGTGCGACCCTTGGAATCGGTGAGACGTCCGTCTTCAAGTAACTGCAACAAAAGATTGAAAACATCGGGATGCGCTTTTTCAATCTCGTCGAATAGAACAACGGTGTAGGGACGGCGTCTTACAGCTTCTGTGAGCTGGCCACCCTCATTGAATCCCACATAACCAGGAGGTGAACCGATCAGTTTGCTGACCGTGTGTCTCTCCATAAATTCCGACATGTCAAGACGGATCATGGCGTCTTCACTGCCGAAGAAATAAGCAGCCAGAGCTTTTGTCAGTTCTGTCTTACCTACACCCGTTGGTCCTGAGAAGATGAAGCTGGCAATTGGACGATTCGGATTCTTGAGCCCCACGCGTGCTCGGCGAATCGCTTTAGAAACTGCCTTCACAGCCTCGTCCTGACCGATCAAACGCTTGTGAAGCGTTTCTTCCATGTTGAGCAGTTTGACGGACTCACTTTCGGTGAGCTTTTGCACAGGTACACCCGTCCAGGACGCCACGATCTGGGCAATATCCTCCTCGCTAACGACCGGTGAAGTTGTTTCTGCAACTGCGCCCTGGAAGGATGATTGATCGGAACTTACAGCAGCCAATTCCGTGGAGGACTCGGCAGTTTCGGTGGGTTCTGAAGACTCGCTGGGAGTGTCCTGGCGGCTGTTCTGCAGAAGTGTGCGGATTTTTTCTCGCAGTTCAACTTCCTTGTCTCGCAGTTCGCCAGCACGGGCGAAGTCCTGCTCTCGGACAGCGTCTTCCTTCTCTTTCTGAACTTGGCGCAGCTCTTTATCGACTTCTTTGGCTTCAGGGGGGAGTTTGGAATTCAGCAGCCGTACACGGCTGCCGGCCTCATCGATTAAATCGATGGCCTTATCAGGCAGGAAGCGGTCTGAGATGTAGCGATCGCCAAGGGTTGCCGCGGCTTCCAAGGCTTCATCGGTAATGCGTAGGCGGTGATGTTGTTCGTAGCGCTCACGCAGTCCACGCAGAATTTCGATGGTGTCTTCGATCGAAGGCTCACCAACGTTGACTGGCTGGAAGCGTCGTTCCAGAGCCGCATCGCGCTCGATGTGCTTCCGGTACTCATCAAGAGTTGTGGCACCGATGCATTGCAGCTCGCCTCTGGCAAGGGCTGGTTTGAGGATGTTGGCAGCATCGATGGCACCCTCAGCAGCGCCTGCGCCAATCAGTGTGTGAACTTCGTCGATCACGAGGATCACATTGCCTGCGCCCTTGATTTCCTCCATGATTTTTTTGAGGCGCTCTTCGAATTCACCTCGATATTTGGTACCGGCAACCAAAAGACCAATATCGAGAGTGAGAACACGCTTGTCTTCAAGGATGTCGGGGATGTCACCCTGTTGGATCCGCTGAGCCAGGCCCTCAGCAATGGCTGTTTTGCCGACACCAGGCTCACCAATCAGCACAGGATTGTTTTTGGTGCGGCGACCAAGGATCTGAATCACACGATCAATTTCGTTATGACGTCCCACCACCGGATCGAGCTTGGCTTCGCTGGCCAGCTGTGTGAGGTTACTTCCGAATTCGTCGAGAGTGGGAGTTTTGGTGGATCCTTTGGCACCAGAACCACTACCGCCTCCAGCACCAACTTCAGCGGTTTCACCAAGCATCCGAATCACTTGAGTGCGGACCTTGGCGAGATCAACCCCGAGATTTTCAAGGACACGAGCTGCAACACCTTCTCCTTCACGGATCAGGCCCAAGAGCAGATGCTCCGTACCGATGTAATTGTGCCCCAGTTGACGAGCCTCCTCAAGAGACAGCTCGAGAACTCGCTTGGCTCTAGGTGTGAACGGAATCTCTACGGCGACAAAACCTGAGCCACGTCCGATGATTTTTTCAACTTCAACACGGGCGTCCTTGAGATTCACACCCATGGACTTCAGCACTTTGGCTGCAACCCCAGTTCCCTCACCGATCAGTCCGAGCAGGATTTGCTCAGTGCCCACGAAGTTGTGACCAAGTCGTCTTGCCTCCTCCTGGGCAAGCATGATCACCTTGATGGCCTTCTCGGTAAACCTCTCGAACATTGCTCAGGCCGACAGCTGTTCAGCCCAACCTATCAGGGTTGAACGGGTGGTTGTGGATCGATGATCCAAAGGCACATCCCAGTGTTGTTGGGGGTTGGTTGCCTCAGAAAGTATTAATCAATGCCGAAATGTGTTCCTTTATTCAGTTTGATCAGTGCGGAAATCCCTACCACTTCCGATTGATCTGGATTGAAGCAGGGCATCGTCGCCGTTTGCGTAGTAACCGGTTCTGCGACCTGTTGTTGAGAAACCGCTGTGGGCGTAAAAAGCCAGACCCACGGCATTTGTTGAGGCCACTTCAAGGGTGGCTGACACTGCTCCAAGAGATGCAGCGCGATCCATGATTGCCTGCAGCACCCTGGCGCCGAAGCCGCAGCGTTGATGCATCGGGTCTACCGCCACAGCCGTGATTTGAAGTTCGTCAATGACCAGCCATGCAGAGGCCAGGGCGATCAGGCTTCGATCCTCGGTGTCGATGCCCATCACCAGTCTGTTGTTGTCTGAAAGCTCTCTCTCCCACTGCTGTTTCGTCCAGAGCCCCTTCAAGGCAATGCGATCAAGCCTTAGACAGGCACCCAGGTCGTCAGGACCCAGCATTCGTGCGTTGACGGCCACTTCACCAACCAAAACAGCACTGCCTGGGCGACGCGCCTTCTTACATTGCCTGTGCGACCGACCCGACGCTCCATGCCACAGCCCTATGAATCAGGGTGTGACCTGAACAGCCCGAATCGCAATCTTGCACCGATCACCGCAGTCCTTGACGATCAGGGCCGCTTAGCGGTCGGAGGCTGTGTTCTGAGCGAGCTGGCCAAGCGCTATGGCACTCCTTTGTATGTTCTGGACGAAGCCAGCATTCGTAAGGCCTGCCAGGCCTATCGCGATGCGCTAAAGCGTCACTACCCCGGCCCTTCATTGGCGATTTACGCGTCGAAGGCCAACAGTTCATTGGCTCTGACGGCCTTGGTGGCTTCAGAGGGTTTGGGGCTTGATGCGGTCTCTGCGGGAGAATTAATGACCGCACTCGATGGCGGCATGCCTGCCGAACGGATGGTGCTTCACGGCAACAACAAATCGGTTGAAGAGCTGGTGTTGGCTTATGGCCATGACGTGATGGTGGTGGCAGATAACCAGCACGATCTGGATTGTCTTGAGAGGATTGTTCCTGATGGCGGGCAGCCTGTTCGGCTGATGCTTCGCTTCACGCCAGGCATTGAGTGCCATACCCACGAGTACATACGCACCGGGCATCTCGATAGCAAATTCGGCTTTGATCCTGATCAGCTTGAGCCCGTGCTTCGCAGGCTCCAGGGCTGTTCCTGGGCGAGAGTTGAAGGCCTCCATGCCCATATCGGCTCACAGATATTTGAGCTTGAGCCCCATCGCGACCTGGCCGCTGTCATGGCCGATGCCCTGCGTCTGGCTCTTGAACTCGGCCACCCCGTTCGGGATCTGAATGTTGGAGGAGGCCTGGGAATCCGCTATGTGGAAAGCGACGATCCCCCATCGATCGATGCGTGGGTGAAAGTCGTGGCAGAAGCCGTCGTGGCGGCCTGCAGAGAGCGTGATATTGCGTTGCCGCGTTTGCTCTGCGAGCCAGGACGCTCGCTGGTGGCGCCCTCAGGGGTGACCGTCTACACCGTTGGCTCTCGCAAGGTGGTTCCTGGGATCCGCACCTACCTCTCTGTTGATGGAGGCATGAGCGACAACCCCAGGCCGATCACGTATCAATCCCTCTACACCACATGTTTGGCGGACCGCCCATTGGCAAGTGCAGAAGAGACCGTGACTCTTGCTGGTAAGCACTGTGAGTCGGGAGATGTGCTGCTCAAGGATCTTGCCTTCCCTACCTGCAGCAGCGGGGAGATCCTGGCGGTCTTCGCCACCGGGGCCTACAACGCTTCGATGAGTTCCAACTACAACCGCATTCCAAGACCAGCCGCAGTGCTTGTCAATTCAGGAGAAGCTGAGCTGGTTCAGCGCCGCGAACAACCTGAAGACCTGCTGCGTTACGACCTGATGCCTGAACGGTTGCGCTCTGTAAACTGAGGACACCAAAAGGCGAAGGCGAAGGTGTTGGAGGTGTTGCAACTGCGCCTTCTACTTGATGTTCTCTGCGCTTCTCTCCTCGGCTTTCTGCTCTTCACCAGAGTCAATGAGCAGCGAACGCTATGGCTGTTGCGTGGCTACCTCTTCCTTGTGGCGCTGGCCTGGTTTGTCAAGCGTTTTTTCAATCTGCCACTGACCTCAACGCTCATTGATGCGTTGGTTCTTGCCTGCTCTCTGTCACTAGCCATTCTCTGGCAGGGAGAGTTGCGACGGTTGATGGAACTTCTCGGTACGGGCCGTCTTGCTGTGTTGCTGGGGAATCCCCAGAGCAAAATGAGGGCGACTGCCAGCACCGTTGCACAACTCACCGACGCAGCAGGGCGTCTGTCTAAGAGTCGTCGTGGGGCCTTGATCGTTGTCGATCTCGGCAGTGATCTGAGACCGGAGGATTTTCTCAACCCTGGCGTCACCATTGATGCCCAGCTGAGCAGCGAATTGCTGCTGAATCTGTTTGCTTCCGATACGCCTCTTCACGATGGTGCCGTTGTGATCAAGGGCAGCCGCATCATCTCTGCAGGAGTGATCCTGCCGTTGTCACGTCAGGGCATCAGTCGCTATGGCACACGTCATCTGGCGGCTCTGGGTATTACTGAACGGTTTGATCGCTGCATCTGCGTGGTGATTTCCGAGGAGACCGGTACCTTGTCTCTGGCCAACCAGGGACGTCTAGAACGCCCGATCACCAGTTCACGCTTGCAGGATTTGCTCACCGAGTTGATTGCCGCGTCTGTGTCGACCGCGCCGGTGAAATCACCATCTCCGCGTAGCGTGAGTTCAGGCACCCAGGATTCACTGCCTTGAGCCGACGACTGGCCGTCAGTACTGATCAAGCGGCACCGCGGTGCTGTCCCGAGGGGCTGGATCCACGCAGGATGCCCGGTCATATCGCTGTGATCATGGACGGCAACGGACGCTGGGCCAAAGCTCGCGGTCTGCCACGGGTCATGGGTCATAGGGCCGGTGTTGAGGCGCTCAAATCCACTCTTCGGCATTGCAGTGACTGGGGTGTCGAAGCACTCACCGCCTATGCCTTCTCCACGGAGAACTGGTCTCGGCCAGGCGATGAGGTCAATTTTTTGATGACTTTGTTTGAAAGCGTCCTGCAGAGAGAGCTGCAGGCGCTCGAGCAGGAACAGGTGCGAATTCGCTTTCTTGGAGACCTGGATGAATTGCCGATCAAGCTGCAGTCACTGATTGCGGAAGCCACGCATCGGACCTCTGGGAACAGTGGCATTCACTTCAATGTCTGCACGAATTACGGCGGTCGTCGTGAGTTGGTGCGCGCTAGCCAGCGCCTGGCGGAACGTGTAGCTCGTGGAGATTTGCAGCCCTCGCAGATCGATGAAAATGCGCTTGCAGCTGAGCTGTTTACGGCAGGGGAGCGTGATCCGGATCTGTTGATCAGGACCAGCGGCGAGCGGCGGATCAGTAATTTCCTCCTCTGGCAGCTGGCTTATGCCGAGATTCATGTCACCGATCTTTTTTGGCCGGATTTCGATGCTGAGGCCCTTGAGCTCGCTCTGCAGGATTACCAGGGCCGTCAGCGACGTTTTGGTGGACTTCACTCCATCGAGCCCCACTCTCTGGGATCCTGAGAGCAGCAGCAATGGTGGCTGGTTCAATGACGGACACGGTGGACCTACGCCACGACTGGAGTCTTGAGGAGATTCAAGATCTTCTTGACCTGCCTCTGATGGATCTGCTCTGGCGCGCCCAAAGCGTGCATCGGGCTGCCAATCCTGGTTACCGGGTTCAGCTGGCGTCCCTGCTCAGTGTCAAGACCGGTGGCTGCGAGGAGGATTGCGCCTACTGCTCTCAGTCGATGTATCACAGCAGTGATGTTGCTGGGCAGGCTGATTTGGAGGTGAAGGCCGTCCTTGACAGGGCTCGTGCGGCTGCCGATGCCGGTGCGGATCGCTTCTGTATGGGCTGGGCTTGGAGGGAGATCCGGGAAGGACCTGCCTTTGAGTCGATGTTGAAAATGGTTCGAGGCGTTCGTGAGCTTGGGCTGGAAGCCTGCGTGACTGCAGGAATGCTGACCGATACGCAGGCGGAGCGTCTGGCCGAGGCCGGACTCACGGCTTACAACCACAACCTCGATACCAGTCCGGAGCACTACGACAGAATCATCACGACCCGCACCTATGAGGAAAGGCTGGAGACCCTGCAACGCGTCCGTCGTGCCGGGGTCACGCTCTGCTGCGGCGGAATCATCGGCATGGGTGAAACTCTTCGCGACCGTGCCTCGATGCTGCGGGTCCTGGCCTGCATCGACCCCCATCCGGAAAGTGTCCCGATCAATGGTTTGGTGGCTGTTGAGGGAACACCGCTGGAAGGCCTGCCCACCGTTGATCCGCTTGAGTTGGTGCGGATGGTGGCCGTTGCCAGAATTCTGATGCCGTTCAGCCGCGTGCGTTTGAGTGCCGGTCGGGAAGAACTCAATCGGGAAGCTCAGATCCTTTGCCTTCAGGCAGGTGCCGATTCGATTTTCTACGGCGATACCTTGCTCACAACGGGGAATCCTGCTGTGGATTCCGACCGGGCCCTGCTTGAAGCCGCAGGTGTCCAGGCCAGCTGGCATGAACACCCGCTCGAGAACCAGCCTGAGCGGGAGATAGCTGCGGCATGACGGCTGCGCAGCCCGAAAGCCCATCGTTTTTAGTGGCCGCGTTTTACGCCTTCACGTCATTAGGGCCCGCTGAGCTGGAGTCGTTGCTGACAGATCTGCCGGAGCTGGCCTCTTGTGAACAGGTTGTGGGTTCGGTGTTGCTGGCACCGGAAGGGGTGAATGGCACGATCAGTGGTCCCGACCAAGGCGTGAGCATGATTCTGGAGTGCTTGCGCGCCAGGATCACGCTGGGGAATGCCCATTTCGAGTGCCTGCAGGTGAAGCGGAGCCGCTGCAGTCGGCCCGCTTTCCGGCGTTTCAAGGCCCGTCGCAAGCGCGAGATCGTAAGCCTGGGGCAGCCTTGTGCTGATCCTCGCCGCAATGTGGGTACCTATGTGGACCCTCACCACTGGAATGAGCTGGTGGATGACCCAGACACGCTGGTCATCGACACCCGCAATGCCTATGAGGTGGCCGTAGGCAGTTTTGTGGGTTCTCTGGATCCAGCAACTGACAGTTTCCGGGATTTTCCTGACTGGGTGGAACAGCATCTCCGCCCTCTGGTTGAGCGCACGTCTCCGGCGCGCATCGCCATGTTCTGCACCGGTGGAATTCGTTGTGAGAAGGCCAGCAGCTTTCTTCAACAGCGGGGATTCCCCGAGGTTCATCATCTTCGGGGCGGCATTCTCAACTACCTGGAGCAGGTGCCCGAAGACCAAAGCCGCTGGAAGGGTGAGTGTTTCGTGTTTGATCAGCGAGTCGCTCTCAACCATCAGCTCGAGCCTGGCCAGCACAGCATGTGCCATGCCTGCGGTCTGCCACTGACGCCTGAGCAGCGGCAACTGGAGAGTTACATCCCCGGCGTGCAGTGTCTGCAGTGCAGGGATCGTTTCACAGATGCCGACAGGGCACGCTTCGCGATGCGGCAGAGCCAGCTCAGACAAGGAGTCCTCTCGCAATCCTCAGGCTGGCAATCAAGGCCCAACACTCAAGGATGAGCACACTGCCTGTTCTCTACAGCTTTCGTCGCTGTCCCTATGCGATGCGCGCACGCTGGGCCTTGTTGCAGGCAGGTCAGCTTGTCCAATGGAGGGAAATTGAACTCAAGGACAAACCAGCGCCGATGCTCGAGGTATCCCCGAAAGGAACGGTGCCGGTTTTGGTTCTCGCTGACGGCACGGTGATCGATGAAAGCCTTGCGGTGATGCACTGGGCACTCAACCAGGCCGATCCGCGCGATCTCCGCCGGCAGGGTTCTGGCAAAACGCAGGACTGCATCCGGCAGCTGATTGAGCTCAACGACACGACCTTTAAACATCATCTCGATCGTTTCAAATACAGCGATCGCTATCCGGGGCAGTCCAAACAGGAGCATCAGCAGCAGGGGTTAGATGTGTTGCGGGGGTGGGCTAAGCGGATTAATGACTGTGGTGGCTGGCTTGTGGATGCCAGCTGTTCACTCGCTGATGTCGCACTGTGGCCGTTTGTGCGTCAGTGGCGAATCGCTGATCCTGAGGGATTTGATGCTGATCAATCCCTGGAGCCGCTGCGTGGGTGGTTGATGCGCTTTTTACAGGATCCTGATTTTGAGCGCCTCATGCAGAGGGCTGACCCATGGCATCCCGGTGGTCTTCAGCCCCTGTTCCCTGCTGATGCTGTCGATGTTCCAGCTGACCAACCCTTGTTCCATCTGGCGCTGGCTGAGGACTGGAAAGCCGCAAGCCAGTCGGGTCACTACGACATGTCGACCCGAGGACTGCGACTTGATCAGGTGGGATTCATTCATCTGTCTTGGCGTGAACAGGTGGTGAGCACCTTTGAGCGTTTCTATGCGGATGCTGAATCGGTGATCCTGCTCACGATTGATGCGGCAAGGCTGACCTCTCCTCTGCGCGCCGATGCGATTCCGAGCGGAGAGTTGTTTCCACACCTTTATGGAGCATTGCCCATCGAGGCTGTGATCGATTCGGGGCCTTACCTCGCTTCGGAGTGGTGATGCTGGATCAACTGGAAATGGAGGCCCGTCAACGGGGCCTGCTTCTGAGGCTTCAAGTTGGCCGTCCTTTGGGACTATGGAGTCTGAGGCTTGTAGTGGCTCGTTCGCAGTCGGAACGTTTGCAGCTTCTTGGCGAGATGAAAGCCTGGGCTTACAGCGCCCCCCGTGGATTACAGCTGGACACGATGCGCGTGCTGCCGGCCGCCCCTGCGGGATGCGGTGATCTCATCTGGGCGGCCACGATGGCCTGGGCGATGGAGGCCACCCCTTGCCGTCAGGCGAGACTGCTCGCCATTCGTGATGACGAAAGCCAGCATCAACGTTTAGTGCGTTATTTCAGGGGGCGCGGATTTGAATCCGTGCGCGAAGTGCAGGCCGCCCTCTGGGACCTGCCGATGCGCATGGTCTGGGGAGGCGCTGGTGCACTGATGCTTGGTGACTGCGTTCAGGTGCGGGACAGGGCTCTGACGCGTTGGCGTCAGTCCGCGGCGTGATAGCTGCTGCGCACCAGGGGGCCACTTCTCACTACGGCGAATCCCAGTTCGCGAGCAACGTCTCCTAGATCCTCGAATTCATCGGGATGCCAGTAGCGGGCTACGGGAATGTGGGCCAGCGAAGGGCGTAGGTACTGCCCGATGGTGAGCCGCTGGCAGTCAACGGCTCGCAGATCGCGCATGGTTTCGATCACTTCATCCCTGCTTTCTCCGAGCCCCAGCATCAGTCCGCTTTTGGTGGGAATCGCCGGTGCCAGCGTCCTTGCGGCGGCCAATAACCCCAGCGATCTCTCGTACGTGGCTCCTCTCCGCACCTCCCTCTGTAGTCGTTTGACGGTTTCGAGGTTGTGGTTGAAACACACCGGCGCCGCATTCAACACTGTCGCCAATCGCTCGCGTTGAGCACTGACGGCTTTCTGGGAGTCTGAGTGCCCTCCCCAGAAATCCGGGGTCAATACCTCAATGGCGATCAGGGGATTCCTGGCCCTGATCGCTCCCATGGCAGAGGTGAACAGGCAGGCCCCATGGTCGTCGAGGTCATCGCGTGCAACGGCAGTCAGGACGACGTATCGCAGTCCCATCGCCTCAACGGCATCGGCAACCTTCTCCGCTTCGAGCGGGTTGACGGCCTGAGCACGACCTTTCTCCACCTGGCAGAACGCGCAGCTGCGCGTGCAGATTGATCCACCAAGCAGGAACGTGGCGGTGCCGGCGGCATAACACTCACCCCTGTTGGGGCAGCGTCCTTCTTCGCAGATGGTGTGCAGGGCATTGGACTTCACCAGCCCCTGAACCCGTTCGATAGCGGAGGCTTCTCCCAGGGGGCGACGCAGCCACTCGGGCAACCGCTCATGGGGCTGGATGGATGAAAAACGGCTGGTCTTGCGCACGCCTGCAAACGTGTCTGCTTCCAGAGTGGCTCTATTTCCACGAAGGGAGAACCTGATGGCCGACTCCACACCCGTGATCGATCGCCTCGCCGCAGTCATCAGCCTGGATCAGTCCACGTCGCGTCGTCCCTCGAGTGCACGGCTGAGAGTCACATCGTCGGCATACTCAAGTTCACTGCCTACTGGGAGTCCGTAGGCAATCCGGCTGACCCGGGTGAACGGCTTAAGCAACCTGGCCACGTAGAGGCTTGTGGTGTCGCCTTCCACGCTGGGGGTGAGAGCCAGAATCACTTCCTCGACGTTATCGGCGGCCACCCGCTTCACCAGGCTGCTGATCTGCAGCAGATCAGGACCGATGCCATCCATGGGAGAGATCAGACCTCCCAGAACGTGATAGCGGCCGTTGAACTCTCGGGTCCTTTCCAGAGCGAGCAGATCACGTGAATCAGCAACCACGCAAATCTGGCCGTTGGAACGCTCCTGATTGCGGCAGATCTCACATACAGGATCGGCGCTGAGGTGAAAGCAGGTTTGGCATTGCCCAACCTGGGTCCGTGCCGCCAGCAAGGCATCCGCGAAACTGCGGATCTGCTCTTCCGGTTGCCTGAGCAGATGCAGGGCCAGTCGCTGTGCAGTACGGGGACCAATCCCCGGCAGTCGCTCGAACTGGTCGATCAGCCGAGCTAGGGGTCGGGTGAATCCGCTCAGAACATCGAGGCAAGTGGCGAAAATCTAAGCAGGGGATGAAGCGGGCAGAATGGCGCGCATTCGGTCAACTTCAATCCAGCTTTCTCAATGCGCTCATTGCTGCGTCAACCGCTCCGGTCACTGCTCGTTCTGCTCTGTGTGCTGATGCTCAGCGCCTGCGGCGGTGCCAGCGCCGGCCTCAACTCCTTCAAGAGTCCCGACGGTCGCTATGCCTTCCTTTATCCAACCGGCTGGACTCGGGTCGCTGTGACCGGCGGGCCTGCTGTGGTGTTTCATGACCTGATCCACAGTGATGAAACGGTGAGCCTGGTCGTCTCGGATGTTGACCCCGATGACGATCTTGTGAGTCTCGGGAGCGCCGTGGCCGTCGGCGAGCGATTGCGGCGAGAGGTGATCGCTCCTGACGGCAGTGGTCGGAATGCCGAGCTGATCGCAGCAAGTGAGCGTGATTCCGATGGTCATGTCTTCTATGACCTGGAATATGTCGTGCATCTGGAGGACCGCGATCGCCATGAGCTGGCCACAGTGGTGGTCGATCGCAGTCGCCTCTACACCCTGGCGACCAGCACCAATGAAGATCGCTGGTCGAAGGTTCAGGGACTGTTCTCTTCAGTGATCAGTTCGTTCACACTGTTGATCTAAGACTTCGGACGTTGATCTGAACTGTCCTCTCAGTACCGACAGAGACTGTTCATCGCCAGCAAGATGGCGTGTATGACTACGTCTTCCCGCGTTGAGCGTCTTCGGGGCCGATGGAACGGCCTCACCGACCATCAGCAGGTCGGCGCCTCACTGGCCGGCATGGGCACGCTATTCGGTGCTTGGCTTCTGTTCTGGCCGGTGCCCACTGAAGTGGAAGGACGCGGCGTTTTGATCTACCCGGACAATGCTGGGATTCTCAATGCCAGGGCAGCTGGCCAGGTCCTGAGCATCAACACCGAGGTCGGACAAGGCGTGCGCAAGGGTCAGGTGCTGATGACTCTGTATCTACCTGTGCTGGAACGGAAGCTCGACCAGCAGAAAGGAAACTTGCGTCAATTGGTGCGTCAGAACGCGGAACTGGATGAGCGGGACGCCCTACGGATTCGCACAGCCAAGCTGGCTCTTGATACAGCGTTGGCCAAGTTAGACGACGATGAAAAACGTCTGGCCAGGCTTCAGGCGACTTACAACAGCAAGCTCGACAACCTCAACTGGTTGGCGAGACGGGAGGTGGTGGCGCCATTGGCACAGGAGGTGGTGTCTGCGGAACAGGGCCTCACCACGACAAGTGTCCAGCTGGATGACATCAAGATTCAGCGCAGGGACCAGATCACCGATTTCCAGCAAATCAAGCTCAACATCGAGTCTGAGAAGCTGGACCGGCGGTTTCAGATCGATGATCTCAAGCGGGAGATCAAGGTCATGGAGGCCAGAATCGCCTTTGACGGCAATGTCACTGCGGTGCGCAGTGGCACGGTGCTTGATCTTCAGGTCATTCAGGGGCAGACGGTCAAGCTTGGTGATCGTTTAGGCACCATTGGCCGTAACGCCAGACCTCCGAAGGGCGAAAGCAAAACCGGAGGTGATCTGATCGCCGTGTCGTATTTCTCTCCTGCGGATGCCCGTCGACTTCCGATTGGTTTGCCAGTGGAGGTTGTGCCCCTCTGGAATCAGCGCGGTCGTTTTGGTGGGATCGTTGGCAAGGTGCGCAGTGTGCTCACCCTCCCCGCCACGCAGGAAGATATCTCCACCACGATTGGCAATAACCAGTTGGCAGAAGCGCTTGTCGAACACGGCCCTGTGATGCGTGCTGAAATCGAGCTCGACCGTCACCCCCGCACTGATGACGGCTATCGATGGACGCTTTCGCAGGGCAGTGGGGTTTTCCCGATCCGCGAAGGTCTCACCGTAGATACGTTCGCCTATGTGGAGTGGCGCTCACCGGTGACTTACATCATTCCTGGGTTGCGTTCGCTTACCGGCGGGTTCCGTACATTCCGCATTGATCGCATCTGGGATCTGCCGTTCCTGCGGCAGCCAGGAACCCCTCAGTGATGTTCTGACTTTTTTATGTCACTCCGTCCTCTTTTGCGTCAGGAACTTCCCTGGCTGGTTTCAGAATTAGTTCTGCTGATCATTCTGCTCAATGCCAATCCACCTGAACTGTGGTTCTGGCTTGTTGTGTTTCTCGTGATTTTTGGCTATCGCATCGAGCGATGGTGGTCGTCCAGACCCGTAGATAAGTAGTACGGCAGCTCTGATGTTTCAGAGTGCTCCATTCCGAATAAGAACCGCGCCCGTTTCGAAGGGTTGAGTTCATCCAAGCGGCGAGATAAGAAGACGGTTGGGGGGCATTCGGCTTAGATCAACATGGCTGAGGGGCACCATCCCCGATGGCATCCGCAGCCATGTCCATCCGCGCAGGCTTCAGAGCAGAAGGCTTTGCCCTGACGTATTACAGCTTTCGGCACTTGAACGGTGCACTGACAACCTTGGTATTCACACCTGATCAGATCAACATCCATGGGTGACTCCGGGATCGATGATCTTGGTTTAGTCCTGCTGAAAGTTTCTCGATAGGGCAAGAGCCGCCCCTTAAGGTTCGGTTTTAGGACCAAGGTTGAATGTTGCCCGGAGTACGGGTGACACTGTGGCTGGCCATGCCTAAGTCTCCTGTACTCGCCAATCACCCATGTCAGAGGCGCAACTCAAAGCATTCCTTGAAAAAGTCAAAGGCGACACCAGCCTTCAGGAGAAACTACAGGCAGCAAATTCACCTGAAGATGTTATAGGCATTGCTAAAGAACATGGTCATGAATTCACCGCTGAAAAGCTCAGTAAGCTAAGTGAAAATGAGCTAGAAGGTGTTTCGGGTGGCGGGCGAACAGGTTGGGTATGTTCAGTGCTGGTCGCATGCGGGAATAGTGTCCAACTGGAATGCCGAACTAAGTGACCTGCCAATCTAATTTAACTACTAACCATATCAAACCTGAAGCGCTTGCAATTGCAGGTGCTTTTTATTCCTTCAATCTCATTCAATAGCCCAACAATTAGCCTCCAATCCCTGCCACGATTGAGTGCAGTAATTATTAGCCAAAGACACTTAAAGACATTATTGCTATAACAATTAAAGATTCCCGATACCCATGTCAGAAGAGCAACTGAAAGCATTCATCGCCAAAGTCCAAAGCGATACCAGCCTTCAGGAAAAGCTCAAAGCAGCTGCTGATTCAGACGCAGTTCTTGCGATTGCGAAAGAGGCGGGATTTAGCATCTCTGCTGATGACTTGAAGAACGCTCAATCAGAGGTTTCAGAAGAGGAACTGGAAAACGTGGCTGGCGGTTTTGATCCTCGGAACTGCGGTGGAACCCTTGGGTGCTGGTTTTCCTTGCTTCCTGTTCTTGCTGGCTGGGGTGGTTAGTTGGTTGTAGTTTACTCATAAAAACCCCTACCACCACAGGGGGGTTTTATTTCTTCAATCACCCCAAAAAGACCAACAATCAGTCTTCAATAGGTGACGACTTCGTCGCCATACCTGGCACGATTGAGCACTTTAATTGTTAGTCAAAGACACTGCAGAAGACCGTTGCTATAACCGGTAAAGACTCCTGGAACCTATGTCAGAGGAACAGTTCAAAGCCTTTATTGAGAAGGTTCACGGAGACGACAATCTGCAAGCGAAACTAAAAGCAGCAGCTAATCCTGATGCTGTGGTCTCTATTGCAAAGGAGGCGGGATTTAGTATTTCTGCTGACGACTTGATGAACGCTCAATCAGAGATGTCTGAAGAGGAATTGGAAGGTATAGCTGGCGGAGTCGTTGACGAGGCTCCTTTGGGATTATCGCGCCCAGGCAAGACACAACAGCCGCCAGTCCGTGCTCCCAGGTTGAGCAGCAGCCTACTCTGAATCAAAGCCCCTCCAACCGCAGGGGCTTTTTACTTCTTCAACCTCGCCAATAAGCTCATAAATCAGCCTTCAATACCTGGCACGATTGAGCGCAGTAAGTATTAATCAAAGACACTTCAAAGCATCGTTGCTATGACTGCTTAAAAGACCTACTAACCATGTCAGAAGAGCAACTCAAGGCGTTCCTAGAGAAGGTCAAAGGTGACACCAGCCTTCAGGAGAAGCTCAAAAGGGCAGTGGATACCAATACTGTTGCTGAGATTGCGAAAAATGCAGGTTTTACGATTTCTGCTGATGACTTGAAA
>Ga0189292_10197_pt1 | contig 27359 bp, 37 predicted proteins | sample UW1oraminimetaG_FD_130317 | JGI IMG/M metagenome (GOLD analysis project Ga0189292, IMG submission 130317) | Marine microbial communities from the Costa Rica Dome - UW179A-orange mini metaG | ecosystem: Environmental > Aquatic > Marine > Oceanic > Photic zone | place: Costa Rica: the Eastern...
GCCAATGGCCCCAGGGTGCCTCTAGCCAGAAGCTTCGACCCCTTCCTTTTGCCACAAGTAACGGGTTGAACAATGCACAAACGAGCGAGTTAGGCCGTCTTTCCACCGGGAAGGGCGGCCTTCCTTTTTTAAGCCAACAGCAGAGACTGGTTTGATCCTTCTTGTGCATCAAAGTGAACCTCATATGGTTTTGCATGTGCTTGCTGGGCAGCTTTTGCACTGTTCAGTCCGCGGCCTTTGAAGCGTGGCCACTACTTCAAGCCTCATCTCAGAAGTTGTTTTGTGATGTTTAGGTGTTTTTAATTGTGATTCTTTTCTCTAGCTTCTTTCCGCATCAGTGTGAATGTTTTGAGCTGTTCTTCGGATATGAGTATTAGGTCTTTTTGCGTTTGTTGCAATGTTGTGCAGCGGCTTCTCTGACGAATGATTCCTGCACTCAATCATAATAGAATTTGGAAACGACTATAAGTGATTGGATGTGGCTTATCCAATACAAAGCTCTTCGGAGATTTCGGTTGAGTCGACATTAATTACCACATTTTCATTGCGCCGTCTAAACAACTATTAATGGCAGGCGATGCCCCTAAAGTGCAAAAAGCGGGATTCAGTCTTTTGCCTCCTACCGCTCTTTCCAATTCATCATCTGATATCTCTGATTGCGCTTTCTTCAAATCGCCTGCGGAGATATTAAATCCAGCTTCTTTGGTAATGGCAGCAACAGTATTAGCATTAGAAGCCGCTTTAAGCTTGTCCTGAAGCTCCGTATTGTCTTTGGCGTCAGCCAGAAAAACTTGAAGTTGTTCTTCCGTCATGATTTTAAGAGATGAATATTTGGGGGTGTTGCCCCCTCGACTCCTTGAAGATCACAGCCTTTCTGGTGACCACCACTACACAGCTCTGGTGGAGACCTTGCGATGTTCTGGTGAGCTTCTGGTGAATAGCTCAGAACTATTTGCCTGACTGATCAGCGCATGCGGCAGCTGATAAGGACACTGCACTGCGACAGTGAAAACTCCGTACTTGGTAGAGTCTCAATTTCAAATGATTAGTTATTTTGCGTTATCTACTTCTGTTCAATAGCGCTTAATCGCGCCAGATATTAGAGGATAATTTGCGTGCGTTTTGTTGTGCAAACTTCACTCCTAAACTTGTCACCTTTGACCTTCTCAAGGAAGGCTTTGAGTTGCTCCAGCACTATGGATGATTGGCCAGTAGAGAAGACTTAGCCAAAGCCAGCAGCAGCTTCGCCTGGTTTCCTTGCACCATTGGGTCTGGTTCTCCCAGGTAAAGCCGATCGGTCTTCCCTGATCTGGGCTAATGCTGGTGTCTTAGTTTTGAGGAGCTGTTGGTTGATCAGGGGGACTACAGCTCGCCTGAGTCAGAGAGGCAGGTTTTACTGGATGTGCCTCCAGGTACGACGGTGATCGTTGGCCTCCCTGCCTGACCGGCGAATCGGTTAACAAGGATTGGTGGATGGGCCAGGTAATCCTCTGCAGTGGTTCTGCTCGAGATCCGAAGCTCCACAACCTCTTTCAGATCGCTGTTGGGGGCAATGGGGGGAGCTGAGTCAACCTCGATCTCCCGTATTACATCCTCTCTGCGGTCTGAACGACTAGATTCTTCCTCCCTACAACCCAGGCAATGATTCCAGAACCCTATGAACTTTTCGATATTGACAAAGGCGCAGACAAGTTTTTCCTGATTGGGACCACTTGGATCATTCTCTTTTTGTTTCTCCTTTGAAAAGACTCTGATTCTCTGCTGAGCCAACCCGAACTCGATGAATCAACAGGTATTCCTGCTACGAGCGACGTTTTCGGCTTGTCCGCATGCCAGTGATCCCCTGGCTCTTGGGAGTTACTCCCTGTCTGAAACGTATTTCAGGTCTATCCGTGAACATCGGTTATTGGCCTGAGACCGCCCTTCTTGTTTTGCCCTGCAGGCATTCCCAGCTCGTCCGAAACGAACGTAATTCCTCTCGGAATTGTTCCAGTCCTGCCAATACGACATGCAGACAATCTCATCTCTGTTGTTTCATGGCTCGATGTCAATTCCCTTTCCCGTGGATGCGGGTCGTCCCCAGTGCTACGGCAGAAGGGACCGCAATTTTCTTCATAGGCTGATCCAGGCTGATTAACTGGCAGTTCCATGTGTGCTTTGCGCTCCACTCGACGGCCGGGTTGGGTAATCAATGGACGATCTTCCTGTGTCATTTCCTCAGTGACCACGATTAAGGTGCAGCGCTAAGGCGATGTTTATCTCATGGTTAGAAGTAGTAGGTAGCTTTTGATGCCTATCTGGATTTTGGCGGGAAACTAGTTATTTTGTCTATGTACTATTCCAGTGTTTTTCTGAAAGTGAAAACAATCAAAGTTTTAATTCTTCTTCCGTTGTCTCTGTTTGTTGTTTCCTGTCAAATGACTGCAGATGTTCCAGGTGACTCGGATAAAAAGATTAAAGAAATTTGCTCTCAATACAAAACAGACCAAATCACTAAAGATGAGGCACTTGTTCGCTTGGGGTTAAAGGATGAAGTGCAGGCTAATACTGTTGACGGTTCTATTGATACAGACGAACTGATCTATGACATCTGTGATCCTTCGGCATCAAAAGATCGGGGGGATGTTGAAGATGGCATCTGATTAAAAGTTATGCTTGGGCTGCAACTACTTGATGGGGGCAAGTGGCGTAATGACCTTGGCAGAATGGTTTATGGCTATAGCCCAAGTAGACATTAAACCAGCTGCTGACTTCTATCTCAGTGATAATCTGATCAAAATGATCTTCAGCGGTCGGCTGTTATATCCACCGTTGTGGAAAAGTATGAATGAGTTCGCCATTCAGCTAGTGGAAACCAATGTGCGTTGAAGTTGTGTTGGTTGCGCCCGCCATATCGGTGTTGCTGCGTTTGTAGGAGCCCTCAGGCTTTTCAAACTTGAGTTTGCGTATTCATCAGTGAATCCGCGGCTGTTGTCGCCAACCAACAGGGGGAAGAAGGTCAGACGACTGTCTGATTTACTCTTGCAGCAGATTGCAACACCTTTAGAAACGACCGTGGGTTGATCACGTCCTTGAGGTTGATGCGCATTACATCACCTAGATTCTCAGTACTGCCGTTGTGCGCTTTCAACCTCAGTGCGGAGATGGTAGCTGCAGAAACCAGAAGCCCAATGGAGAGATGACGGAGTACTGGTTGGTATCAGTCTGGGTACGACAACGAGCCTGCTTGATTATGCCCGTAAGGGCTAAGACGGCTCAGCCGATCAATATTCCAATCAACACTCCAATCACGATTCCTGTGATTAGACCCGAAAACCAGATAAGAACACCCATTTGGTGCTCACTCAGGCCGAGCTTTTTTTTGATCCAAAAATAGGCATCTCTATCGGCATCAACGAATGTTTTTAAGGGGCCTTTAGTCATTGTCCTGGCTGTAGTTGTGTTGATGTTCGCTCAGTCAGAAGCCGAATGCCAGTGACCTCGCTCTTTGGCGGCCGCATTCTCCAGGGCAAGCGCTGCTGGATGCGTTGGATCTGCGCTTCTAAGGGTTCGACCTTCAGAGCTGCAATTTCATCTTTTCCACTCTTCGCCATCTGATCAAAAAGCCGATCCTTTTCTCTTTTGTTACGGAGGTCCAATAAGTTGGAACAGCAAGAGATGTCAACATCAATCATTCCATATGCGGCCGTCTCAGCTGACAAAAGCTCGAAATACCACTGGGAGTTCCCGGCATGGCTGCGGACGGCCCATAGGATGTGTTTAGGTCTCCCTGCTAGCTATGACGATCGACCGGTTGTCGGGCGTTCCGCTGGATTGAGCAGCCGCTGAACGAGTATTAATTGGACCCGCTTGTTAATCCAAGGGTTGAGAGCGCTGAGTGTTAACTAGTCCACGAGTGGTGATGACTAATAATTGCAGTGGATAGATGGATTTATTCCTAGCTTGTCGATTTCTAATGATGCTTTGCCATTTTTGAATGAGATGACCCAGATACTGTCAAAATCTTCTTTTCTCCATTGAGGTGGATTCTTTACCCCGAGGTTTTGAGCGATATTTTGAATTTTGCTGTGTTTCCATACTAGAAGGATAGTGCCTGCTTTAGAAAGTAGATGTTTAGCTATGCCATCATAATCTTTTCCGCCAAAGCTGCTGTTGACTTCTAATTTATTCTTGATCGCTAATGGAGTGACTGTCTGAAACATTCTTGCATGACGCGTGTGTTCTCCGTTCTTTAACGAAGGGACAAAAGTATGATCAAAATTTAGAAATTTTTTATTAAGTACTTCCGGAAGCTGCAGAGCTCGGTTCAAGCCTTTGCATGACAGATTGTGGTTATTTAATGGTTTCTCTCCATGTCGGATTATCACTACAGTTAAGTTATTGCTTGGGGTTACTTTAATAACGTCCTGAGCAGCAGTAGACAGCAAAACTCCGTTGGCGAGTGTCAGTGCAGCAACACCACTTAGGGAAAACGTTAATCTCGGTGAATGCTGCATTGATTCAGCTAGCTCTCCGCCCATGATGACTAGCTTTTATCGACATTGCATGTTGCAGTAGTCAGTTTCAGCTTTGTTGCTCTTCAGTAGGGAATTAATTCCCCCGAACTTTGCTGGGCTTCAATGACAGACTTTTAGCGATCTTGCACTATTTACTTCTTCCCAAATGCGTTCAATTGTGCCAGGTCTTGAAGGTGAATTAAGGGGGGGTGTGGGTTTAAAGCATTGAGCTTCTCTGAAAAGGGCCTTGAGCTGTTCCTCAGATGTTAACTTAAATACTTGATGTGCTTATAGGGTTAAGACGCGAAGTATCAAGCGATATTTAAATGTTATCGCGAATTTATAGAAAGGCGAGACTTTTATTTTGCGCAAGTTTTGCCAGCACAATAGAGGCCATACTATCTATGGACAATCTGGTTCAAAGTAAGTTCAGCATTCGTTAGAACGAGAGTAAACATCAGACCTGCCTCATTTTTCCGAAGCTTTCAGTTCAGCAGTTAAAATAAGTGCAGCATTCGTTTGAACAAGAGAAAACATCCGTTCTACCTCCACCTGCAGAAGTTTCCAGCTCAGCATCAGAAATATTTTGCTGGCACAAGGCCAAGTCATCTTTCGACAAAGAGAATCCAGCAGCTTTTGCAATCGCTAAAACGTCTGCACCTTCCGCCTTTAGTTGTTTTTGCAGTAAATCATCTGATTGAATTTTAGCAATGAATGCCTTGAGTTGTTGTTCTGACATTGATTCTGATACTGGCTGTTGGTTGTAAGCCTAAGGTTTAGGCTATTGATAGCTTATGGCATAATCTTGAGATTGAAAAAACTGTAAATCCAATTCAAACATAGTAGCTCAGTAGTGCTAATCGTAACGAGCCTGATAGCCAAATCTTATCAACATAAATCACCTAAACAGGATTGCAAAATAGTACAAGGGAAGTATGGAAGATCACAAGTTTCACTTTGTGTGAGACCCCCACCAGCAGCAGTTTCAAGATCTGCATCCGTAAGCTTATTTCTTTGTTTTTTAAAGAGAAGCAGATCTTTTGTATCTATTAAGAACCCAGCAGCCTTCGCAATAGCAATAGGATCAGCACCTTCTGCTTTCAGCTTCTCCTGAAGCTCGGTGTCACCTTTGACCTTTTCTAAGAAGGCTTTGAGCTGTTCTTCTGACATGACTATCGGCAATCTATAACGACTATAGCAAAAGTGTTCCACAGTTTTATTGGCTAATTATTAGTGTGCTCAATCGTGCCGGGTATTGAAGGAGAATTCATGAGTTTTTGAGTGTAATTGTCACAAAAAACCCTTAGTCAATATAGGGGCTTTGGCTGCGTAGTCCATCCCACTGACTTTTATTGTTTGTTCATTCCCACTGCCACTTTTTAGTTTGAGCAGGTTTTTGTTTGAGTATTAAGCCAAATATGCTTGGCCTGGCTGAAAGAATCCTTGGCGCCGAGTCGCGCCTTCATAGGTCCTCTTCAGAAAGCGGGATTGACCGTTCTTTTCATCTTCGAAAGTAATGCCAGTTCCTGATTCCGGAATAATCTCAATCACAGCATCTGTGTCCAAAGTTGTTGCGTGCTTCTTATGGGGCTTAGTATTAGCCTTGATGTCTTCAATAAATGCTTTGAATTAAGTTCTGTTAAGTGAATTAGAGCCATGAAAGCATCACGGCAAGAAATACTTTAATGGACAAATTATAACCAACTATGATTGTCATAAAGATGCCTAGACTGATGTTATCACTGCACTTCAATGACAAGACTGAGCGTTGAAGAGATAGGTGTTTCTTCTCCCGAAACAATAATTGCCCTCAAAAGAGGGCAATTTGCCAATATCTATGACCTCATTCTTTAGGGTAACCGACTTCAATAGGTAAGGACTGTTTGCAAACACATCCAACAGAACAGCTTTTCCCGGCCTGGCCACCTCCACCTCCGGTAATCGCCTCAAGCTCCTGATCCGAAATGGAATCTCCCGCATACAAATCATCCACAGGAACTGTGTAACCGAGTTCCTTGGCTATTTCAGCGACAGCCTGTGGACTTGTTGCAGCTTTAAGCCTTGACCGTAGACCTTCGTCAGCCGAAGCCCTCTCCATGAAGGCATCGAGTTGATCATTAGACATCAGAAATTAAAGCATAAAACAACTGTATAACTATAAACCCGACTCCTTCAGGTGAAATTCAAGCCAAAAGGGGATTACTTTGCTTACCCGAGCAAATTCATTTTTTACATGCTAATTCTCGATACCGTTCCAAGGTCGATTGCGTTCAAAGTTCCAAAGATTCCAGCGAGAGATTTCCACTGTTTTGTTGCGAATGAGCTCGCCGAATTTAGCTAATAGGGCAGTGCGCATTACTGAATAACATCAGTAAGCTTGACTTTGGGGCCCTTCTTCTTCTTTGGTTGCTCTTCAGTCATTGGAGTTGTCTGCTTGGGCTCAGTGGCAGCAACAGGCAGCTCCGGAAGATTTGGTTCACCAGCAGCGTTGCCGTACCCAGGCACCATCTGGACTCGTCCTGCCAGGCGAACTTGAGCAGTCCTTCTGATTTGCGGATAGTACGGGCGTTCTGTTTTTGCAGGTATGTCAGATGACCATTGGATCCACAACCAGTTCGACCCTTCGGAACGCCCGATCGTTCTCGATGCGGCTCCCGGTATGACGGTGATCGTGAAACACGACCGTTTGAAGGGGAGAAGCACGACAAGGATTGCTGGATGGGTCAGGTCATTCACCGCGGAGGAGTAGCCCTTGACCCGAAAGCCCACGACTTCTTTAAGATCGCTTATGTGGACTCCAGCAAGATCAGATGGGGCAACGTTGATTTAGTGACGCATATTCTGCCGTGCGACCCAGGGAAATAAAAAACCCCGCATTTGGCAGGGCAGACATTAGTGAGAGTTGTTTTGTCGGGAGATCGATAGCGATTACTTAACGCCCCCTGCTTTTCCCTTCCGGGTTTTGTATAGCTCTCAGCCTCGCTTTCATGGCATCAGGCTTCCCGACAACAAATGAATCTCAGAGTCTGATCTGGATTCCAAATCCAGGTTGAACTCGTTGGGGATAGCCGTATCCATAGGGGGTAATGATACGTGGGTAGCCATACACCTCGCGGTTGTAAATTCTCTGAGAATGACGCCAATCTCGATTGTATGCCCTCTGATAATGATTAAAGTCACGAATATCGTGACGGAAGTCACGGCGAATTCTTCTCAGCTCATGATGACGATGGTGACTATGGTGATGCTGATTAGCTTCTGCTTCAGGGGTGATAGCCAATGTTGAAACTCCCAGCGCTCCTGCACAAAGAGCTGCAGTAGCAATTAGCCTTTTGAATCTGTCAGTGGCAGTGATCGATTGGGTGACCATAGCTTTACTTCGGTTGTATTTAGGCTCATTCATGAGACCGATACGAAGGGTGAGACTACGCTGAGAAATTGATGTGGATAGCTGTGGTCTTCCCTCCGATGTAGTGATAGTCGCTGAATTGCTGTCATCCCATGTCCCCCGGAAGGGTGAACTTCCCTGCCCTAGCTATCCCCCGTTCAGGTATGCAGCGCGTCCAGGGGAACGGGCTGGCCTATGTCCAATAGATCTCGGCATGGCTGCTGGCGACCATTGCCTGGTGCACGTTCATTCCGTCCACGAACAGCTCTCCTACAGTCCGGCAGTAGCGATCGGTGGTGATGCGGCGAAGGCCTTCCGGCTGAGCTCGCTGACCATTCAGTTCGATGGTGTTGATGCAAGCCAACCTGATCTGCTCACCGCCTCTGGTCCGGCAGGTTTCACTGTCGTAGCAGTTGCGGATGGTGACGGTTTCGAGGACCGCAACGGGCTGCGCCAGGCCCACCACTGATTACAGTTCAACTGGTCTGATGATGGCAGTACGGAATCGCATCTCTCATCTGAAGCGACTCTGAGAATCCTTTAAGACACGAAAAACCAGTCATTGACTGGGCTTTTGGAACGGAGAGGCTCGGATTCGAACCAACGGTGCCATTGCTGACATGCTGGTTTCCAAGTCCAAAGGTGAAACCAGTTGCAGCTCGGGTTTTGATTCCTAAAGCGATGGCATGGCATCATTCATGACATCAATTCCACCGCTGGTCTTCAGACCAGTGGTGTATCGCGTTGATGCATCACTACGGCACCAACCCTAGGGAGTCTTAGTTGATTGCTGCCGCTGAACGCGTGTTGCTAGGAGTTGCTAGTTGGTTGAAGGCTTGATTACTAATTAAGCGCTGACTATTGCTTCTCAATTGCGCCCAATCGTGCCAGGTATTGAAGGCTGATTGTTGGGCTTATGGGTGTAATTGAAGCAATAAAAACCCCTTTCTATACAAGGGGCTTTGATGGTTAGTAGGCTCAATATTCTTAATTACACCGCCTCCCCAGCAGTGCCCACAGCACTGAATACCCTCCGCCAGAGGCTCCTTCCAGCTCATCGTCAGATACAGATTGCGAGTGAATGTCATCTTCAGTGATTGAGAATCCCGCTGCTTTTGCGATGACCATTGCTTCCTCAGAGGAGGCTGCCGCCTTGCATTTTTCTTGCAATTCGGTATCGGCTTGAACTTTGGCGATGAATGCCTTCAGTTGTTCTTCTGACATTGGTATCGGTAGTCTTTAGTGGTTATAGCAACGGTCTGCTGCAGCGTCTTTGGCTAACAATTACTGCGCTCAATCGTGCCAGGTATTGAAGGCTGATTTGTGGGATTATTGGCGTGATTAAAGCAATAAAAAGCCCCTGTCAATACAGAGGCTTTGAGGGCGTAGGCTCACTCGCAGATCCGTGCCTTTAATAGGCTTAAAGGAGTGATAGTGATAATCATAGGTGAAGTACCGCCGGCTGCGTCTTCCAGCTCCTCATCTGTGATCTCTGATTGAGCGTTCTTCAAGTCATCAGCAGAGATGCTGAAGCCAGCTTCTTTCGCAATCGCAAGAACTGCATCAGTATCAGCTGCAGCTTTGAGCTGTTCCTGAAGCGTGGTGTCGCCTTTTACTTTTTCAAGGAACGCTTTGAGTTGCTCTTCTGACATGAGTAGCAGGTCTTTTCAGCAGTCATAGCAACGGTCTGCTGCAGCGTCTTTGGCCAATACTTATAGCGCTCAATCGTGCCAGGTACTGAATGCCAACTTATGAGCTTTTAGGGGTGATTGAAGAAATAAAAAACTCCTGCTAATGCAGGGATTTTTGAGATCGCAAGCAGAGCACCCGTCTTGCTAGCTATATTCTGTCAATGGTTTGACCCATTCTGCACCCACCCGGAGGATCATAGAAGCCTCCAGCGATACCTTCCAATTCCACTTTTGAAAGTTCTGATTTAGCCTTCTTCAAGTCGTCAACGGAAATCATAAAACCAGCGTCTTTAGCAATCGCAACAAGGTCAGCACCTTCTGCTTTGAGCTTCTCTTTCAGACTGGTATCCGCTTTGACTTTTTCTAGAAAGGCTTTAAGTTGTTCTTCTGACATTGGAGGGCGCGGAGCTACTGCCTGGTCATAGCAGTGGTCGGCTGCGGTGACTACAAGCAATAAAAAAGCCCGCTAAGTGAGGGCGATGGTGCCAGGTATTGAAGGCTGATTTATGGGGTTAGTCAGACTATTGATGCAATAAAAAGCCCCTGCTAATGCAAGGGCTTTGAGGGCGTAGGCTGGGCAACGATAAGAACGCGAGCTAGCTGGGGCAGCCATACAGAATGGGCGCAAGTGAAAGGTGACGAAAGGCTCCTTCCAGATCAGACCCACCAGCTACACCTTCCAGATCCTCGTATGACAATTCTACCGTTGCCGATTGCATTGATTGAATATCTTCTGCGGTAATTGCAAATCCTGCTTCTTTCGCAATCTCCGCAACAGCATCTACATCTGCAGCTCCATTGAGCTTCACCTGAAGGCTGGTGTCAGCTTTGACTTTTTCCAGGAAGGCTTTAAGTTGTTCTGAGGACAAGGGTGATTGTGATTGGTCAGTTCAGTATTTATATCAACGGTCGGCAGTAGGCAATGAAAAAAAGAACCCCGCACTTGGCGGGGCGTGGTTGGTGTGAGGTGTTTGTCAGGAGATCGATAGCGATTACTCAACGCCCATTTCTTTCCTCTTTCGGATCTTGTATGGCTCTCTGCCTCGCTTTCACAGCTTCAGGCTTCCCGAAAGAAACTTCAAATCAGAAGCTGATCTGGATTCCGAATCCAGGATGGCGATGGTTATATCCGTAAGCAGGAATCACTCTCGGGTAGCCATACACCTCGCGGTTGTAAACCCTGCGAGCATGCCGCCAATCATGATTATATGCTCTCTGGTAATGATTAAATTCGCGAACATCATGGCGGAATTCACGATGAATTCTTCTTAGCTCATGATGTCTGTGGTGATGATGATGGTGGTGATGCTCTTTTGCGTCAGCAACCGGTGCAGCAATAAACATTGAAGCGCCGATAACAGATGCGGCAGCAATGGAAGAGACGAGTTTCATTTGTTTGGTGTGAGGGTAGGAGGTCATCCCTCCGATGTCTTCACCATCGCTGAACTGAGCGAAACCCACATCACCCGAAAGGGTCTCTTAAGGCCCTCTGTCTCCCCCATTCAGGTCTTCAGCGCGTCCAGGGGCACTGGCTGGCGTAACGCCAAAAGATCTCGGCATGGCGGCTGGCGACCATGGCCTGCTGCACGTTCATCCCGTCGACGAACAGCTCACCGACGGTCCGGCCATAACGGTCGGTAGTGATCCGGCGAAGGCCGACGGACTTCCCCACCACCATGCCGCGAAGGTGATCACGGGCAGCCCTAGCTCGCTCTGGTCGAGCCCGCTTCCCTCTCAGCTCAGAAGTGTCGATGCAGGCCAGCCTGATTCGTTCGCCGTCAGAGGTTCGGCAGGTGTCGCCGTCGTAGCAGCTGCGAATGGTCACGGTCTCCAGGGCCGCAGCAGGAATCCCAAGCTGCAATAGCAGGGCAAAAGAGCCGATCGCAGCGGATCGAAGTTTCATCACTTCTGCCCCTCATCTGAGCTTGGGCATGCTTTTACCACTATTGGATTTTTTGCCTGTAAGAGCAATGAGCGATTCAACCGATGGCAATAGCCCCAATGCGGGTGGAAAGTAAGTTCATCGAGATCGGAGGAGCTGATGACAGCCGATACTCCACCAGCGCAGATCGCAGAAGCAGACTGACTTCTGGCTCCTGCTCCAACAGTCTCAACAATGACCTGGGTTGGTCGTTTGGTTAGGTACACATCAGATACGTCACGCCAATCGCGGCTCCATTTGCACCGCCCTAGGTGCCCTAGGAGAAAACAACCCGACACCTAGAGCAAATGGCCCCAGGGCGCCTCCAGGCAGAAGCTTCGACCTCTTCCTTTCCCAACAAGTGATGGGTTGAACAATGCACAAACGAGCGAGCTAGGCCGTCTTTCCACCGGGGAGGGCGGCCTTTCTCTTCGTTCAGGCGTGGCCATCTCCACGGCCAACCCATCGAGCTTTAAGGCTGGCTGCAGTGGCACTCAGATCGACGGGCCTTTTTTGGACACTTTTTTGGCACGTTCTGCCCTTATTTGCCCCGATTCCAAGCCTTGGGGCTGCTCGTAGGAACTCTGCTGTAGCCCCGCTGAGAACCCTTTTAGACACTAAAAAAACCCAGTCATTGACTGGGTTTTTGGAACGGAGAGGGTCGGATTCGAACCGACGGTGAACTTGCGCCCACGCTGGTTTTCAAGACCAGAGCCATAAACCACTCGACCACCTCTCCAGCCTGCGTGACATCGGTGACGTCCGCATGATCATTTTAAAGGAGTCACCACAGGATGACTCCTTTCTCGCGTTCAACTGTTGGGCTTGGCCAGAGGTAGGAGGCACTTGTCTGAATCGCAACCTGCGGGTCCCGCTTCGCTGATTTCACCCATGTCGTAGCGCTGCAGAGCTTCGAAGAAATCAGTACTCACGCGACGTTTGATCACGTCGGATTGCATCCGCTCGTAGGTTGCGGCATCGATTGGCTCGAATGGCAGCCTGGGGAAGGTGGCGTTGGCATCGAAACGGGCCAGCAAGGCAGCTGAGATGTAGCCATCTCCTCGGTCGATGCTGCCGTGAAGTGCGTCGACGAGCGCATCGATTTCATGCTCACGGAATTCGATCGTTGCCGATGTGTTGTGAGCGGTGTAGTGGGTCTGCACCTGCATGTAGAAATCAAATTGGGCCATGGCCGAGAAGGAGTTGATGTCCACCGCATCTGCGCCAGGCAGGTTGGCCCAGCTCACTTCAGTTGGAATCTCAACCAGCCACTCGGTGCAGCGGCTGTCAAATGGGTCATCGAGCAAGCGACCTTGCTCGTCCTTGTCGGACTGAGAGGGCACCACTGTGTAGCCATAGTCCATGCAGGCCATCGCAACGGGATCGTTCTTGCCAAACGTGATGCGTCGGATGAAACGCTGCGCTTTGGGGGGGTGCCAGCCAGGAGCAGCACCAGTGAGCAGGCTTTTCGTACCGGCGGGTTGAACAGTGGTGCAGCGGTTTGGGCGACGCAGTCCGTGACGGTCGCAGTACTCCCAAACGGCTTCATTGACCGTTGCCTTCCAGCGACTGAGGTAATCGGCTTCCTGACGCTTGAATTCACGGCCTTCCTCCGTGTCTGGGCGACCGGCTTCCCACCATTTCAGCCAGGGGGTTCCGAAGGCGTGAACAAAGAAATCGAATAAGCCCGTAAAACTCACGCCAACGATCGGATCCCAGGCACGGCTTTGGCGATAGCGCTCCACTTCGAATTGATGGTTCAGCAGACAAGCCACCGATAAGGCACCAGCCCTGAAGGCGTCACGCTGTCCCTCGTCGTCGCTTGGGTCAATCTGATTGAGATGAACTTCCGCAAGGTTGCAGTGGAAATCCGCACCAAGGATTTCTCCACAGGGATTGAGCCCATAGCGGCCGAGTCGATGCTCGAGTTCGTCATCAGCAATCGGGCCGTGATTCAGATTCAGCCAGCGACCTGCTTCTTCCTTGCCTTGATCGCAATAAATGTCGATGAATTCCCGACGCAGTTCAGGGGTGGAGAGAAGGTCGGCATTGGAGCGAGCAATCGCTTCAGGTGCAAACTGGATCGCTCCCTCACCGCTGTGGAACTGACGGGTGACCGCCTCTAACACCACCTCGCGGCTGGGGCGGGTGTGATAGACCCGGGTGTGGTTGGCCATTCGCAGGGCATCACGCTCGGGATCAATCCGCCAATTGCCGTCGGAATCCTGCTGCCAGAGGTTGTCTTTAGCTCCTGCTGCGCTGGTGTCGTTGGATGAAAACTGACGCATGCCTGCGCTGCGACGGATGTTGCCGGCCACGATGGTGACGGCAGCTTCATCAATCAGCAGGCAGCATTCAATCGATGTGAGCTTGCGTCCGACGGCTTTGCCCAGAAGACGGGCGACACGTGCGTAGAGATCCTTCAGCTTGACCGGATTGGCCATGCCGCCGAAGCCCTTGAGGGTTTCGCCAACAGGTCGTACGTCGGAGAGGTCAACTTCAACCTTCACCGTCCGTCCTGCAAAACGCTGATCACTGCTGAGGTTGAGCAGCAACTGATAGCTATCAACCCAGCCACGGCGGGTGTCGCCAACCCGAATCGAAACCGTGTCGCCAGCAATGGTGTGGCTCGTGCACTCTTGACGCTCACTCGCAGGCGTTGCGCCGATGTCGGTGACGTTGATCACCTCAATCGGATTGGTGACCACCGGTAGTCGATCGATCAGGTGCGGCTCGATGATGGCGCCTGTCCCGCAGCCCATCATCGCCAGGTCCATCATCAGACCGAAGGCTTCCCAGTCCACAAGATTGGTGGAAGTGCAGTTGTAGGAGCCGGAGAAATTCTCTTGGCGTTCGATCCAGGGGGTGCCGCCGATCCAGAGCCAACGTCCTGACGGCAAAGCTTTCTTTTCGGCCTGCATCCGTGCCATCAGCGCAACCTCTGCGTCGGTCAGCTGGCCGAGCTTTTGCAAACCGCCGAGATTTCGGGCCCCAACTTCACTCCAACTTTCTCGTCCAGCAGTGCTGCGTCGGCTGTAAGTCCGATAGAAAACGGGATTGGCTGCGGGTGCTGTTGCGGGGAAGTCCCCATTGCTGGACAGGGTTTCGGTGATGTCCTGGGTATCACTGCGGCTTGGAGACAGGGTCACGTTGTCAGGCGGGTCAGTGCCGGCACCCTAACGCCAGCAATGGGGGTAGCAAGTGGTTGGTGGCACTATCAGCAGTGTCGCTGGTCAAGAGGGGTGAGGGGCTGCCACCATTTCGGCCAGTCATCGTGAGCAGGCAGATGGTTTGTTCTCAACGCCCGGTGAGGCGACTGTTCACGCGATTGTTCACACGAACGTTGCGATTTCAGTTGGTTGCTTTGCTGGCACTGGCCTTGTGCATTGGGCCGGCGCTGCTACCTGTAACTGCGACTCAGACTTCTCAGCCTCAACCCCAGAACTCCAAGGGGCTGATTCCGATTGAAAATCAGCCGTTCTTTCCACAGCTGGTGAAGTCTTCCGAGACCTGGAGTGATGTGGTGCTCGATCAGGTGGTCGGAGACAGCCCTCGGGCCACTCTGCTGAACTTTTATGCCGTGATGGCTGATGTTGGCCATCGTGCTGATCGTCTTGGCCGGAGATCCAGCGACCAAGATCAGTCACGTCGGGAGCAGATTGACGACACGAATCTGTTGTTTGGTCTGGCGGTCAAGGCACTGGATGTCAGCTCAATTCCCAAGAGCGTCCGCGATGACATGGCAGATGAGGCAGCGATTCAGCTCAAGCATGTGCTCGATTACGTGCTGACCCACAGCCGGCAGGTGATTGACGTCCCCGATGTGGAAGGGATGAAACAGCTGAATGATCGCCGTTCAACGCCAACCAACTCATGGCGGATTCCTGGAACAGCGGTCACCCTTACATCTGATCTTGATGGAGATCCAGAGAACGAAAGCTTTTATTTTTCAGCGTCAACGGTGTCATCGATCCGCTCGATGTATGACGAGATCAGGGCCATTCCCGTGATCGAACAACCATTCGCCACGCCTCATTTTTACTCCGACTTCATTTACACGCCTGGTTATCTCATTCCCCCAGACTGGTATTTGGCTTTTCCAGAGAGCTGGCGTGGCTTGTTCGAGTGGCCGATCGGAGATCAAACACTTTTTCAAGTGCTTTGTGCCGCACTGTTGATTGGTGTTTATGGATTGATCTCATTCCGCCTGCTGCGGATGCTATTCAGCACTTACAAAGCAGGGTTTCAACGACTTGAAAATGATCAGGCCATCTTTCAACTGGATTCATTGGCCTGGAAGCGGGTGCTGATTGTGCTGCCTTCGCTGCCTCTCACCTATATCACTGAACAGCTGATCGATAACATCCTCAACTTCACAGGCTTGCCACTGGTAGTGGCCATTTATTCGTTTTATGTGATTTGGTATTTCTCAGCCAGTGTTCTTGTCTTCTTTCTCTTTGAGGCGGTTGGTCGTAGCAGCTCTGAGGTTCTTGCACGGGTTCGTGGTGGGGAATCTCCGATTCAATTGCGCAGGATCACCAGTCTGGTGATGCCGATCAGCCGAGCAGTCGGCGCCTTGGTTTCAGTCGTTCTGATCTATCGGCTGTTGCTGTTGCTGGGCCTTCCTTCCAGCACTGTGCTTGCCTTTTCAGCCGTACCGGGCCTCGCTATCGGCCTTGGCGCCTCCAAGCTGCTCGGCAATCTGTTTGCTGGATTGTCGATCCAGACCGATCGTCCGCTTCGGGTGGGCGAATTCTGTGAAGTCGGAGGCAATCTCGGCTTCGTGACCAAGATCGGCCTGCGTTCGATGGAACTGCAAACGCTGGAAAGTCGCGTCACGATCCCTAATTCCGTTGCGGATGAAGCCACAATCGTCAACTTTTCAAGACGAGGCGTCAGCTGGGAGCGTCAGCCGGTGCAGGGGCTTGAGTTGCGCTTGCCGATTCGTGACCCTCTCTCCCCGTTTCAGCTGGAGGAGTTGATGCGCCAGGCCAGACGGATGGTGGCCATGCCTGAAACGCTTCGGTTGGAGTTGGAACTGCATGAACCTGTGGTGAGTCTCGAATCACTCGAGGACGGCACGAATCAGCTGATTGTGTTTGTGATGGTGCAACTGCATGGCTGGACAGCATTCTTGAAAGTGCGTGAAACCCTGCTGGTGGCCCTGGAAGAATTGCTGGAACGCGTCTCACTCAGTGAGGTTGTTGTGGGTGTTGCCTACAGCACAACGCCTGAACAGCTGGAGAGCATTCCAGAGCTCATGCGATCAGTGGTGGCGGAGGATGCTCAGCTTGATTTCGAGGCTTGTCGGCTCGTGCGTATTTCTGCCTTCAGCTATGACCATGAGTTGGAAATCCGTTCATGCCATGCCACGCATGACGCCTTTGAAAACAGTGTGCACCGACTCAATCGCAGGATCCTTGAGGTGCTCTCGCAGCATCGGATCGAGATTCCTTTCCCCACGCAGACTTTGGAGTTGCATTCCACTGAATCAAGTCAATGATTCAGCGCATTCCTGAACCGGAAGTTATGAACGACCCGCTGCAGGTGGATGCCTATGCAGCAGCCGATTTCAGTGGAACTGATCAGGCCATGGTTGAACGGATCTCTACGTTGCTGCAGTCATCCGGGGCGTCTTTCGGTGCACAAGCGCGTTTGCTTGATCTTGGTTGTGGACCAGGAAACATCACGGCTCGACTTGCCCAGCGATGGCCGCACTGTTCAGTGCTTGGACTCGATGCCGCTGATCGGATGATTGCTGTTGCGGATGATCGTCGACGTGACGCAGGGTTGTCCCACGAGCGTCTCCAATACAAACAGACTCTGTTGCCGATCCATCAGACAGATCAACAGGCGGATCTGATTGTCAGCAATAGCTTGTTGCATCATCTTCACGATCCTCAGCAGCTTTGGTCCTCGCTTATTCCACTTGCATCCCCTCACTGTCTGGTGCTGCATCGCGACCTACGGCGTCCTAACAGCCAGGCAAGCATTGATCGACTCTGTCAGTGCCATGTCGCCGATGCACCAGCGGTGCTTCAACGTGATTACCGGGCATCACTGCATGCTTCCTTCACGTTGGAGGAGGTCAAAGCGCAGCTGCTGCATGCCGGTCTGGGGCATCTGCGGGTGGTTGCCGTTGAAGACCGCTACCTGGAGGTGAGTGGCTGGATCACGGGCTGTCAGGCTGGTTCTGATCAATGCAGGCCATGAGCACGGATTCAGCACTTCAGGACGGACGTGAGCTGCTGGATGCGGTAGCGAGACGGCGTAATTTTGCGATTATTTCGCACCCTGACGCGGGTAAAACCACGCTCACCGAGAAATTACTGCTGTACGGGGGGGCTATTCAGCAGGCTGGTGCCGTGAAAGCTCGCGGTGAGCAGCGCAAGGTCACGTCCGATTGGATGGAGCTTGAGAAACAACGGGGTATTTCGATCACCTCCACCGTGCTTCAGTTCGATTACACGGGAAACACCATCAATCTGCTGGATACTCCCGGCCACCAGGATTTCTCCGAGGACACTTACCGGACTCTGGCCGCAGCGGATAACGCCGTGATGCTGGAAGACGCGGCCAAGGGGCTTGAGCCGCAGACCCGCAAACTGTTTGAGGTTTGCCGCATGCGGGAAATTCCCATCTTCACGTTCATCAACAAGATGGACCGACCGGGTCGGGAACCTCTCGCTCTGCTCGATGAAATTGAATCGGAACTGGAACTGACCCCCTGGGCCGTGAACTGGCCGATCGGTAGTGGCGAACAGTTTCGTGGGGTGATTGATCGTCGGTCCCACGAGGTGATTCTGTTTAGTCGTGCTGAACGCGGGCGACAATCGGAGGAACGTCATCTCTCTCTGGATGATCCTGAGCTCAAAGAGCTTGTGGAACCTGAGCTGCTCGAGCAGGCGGTTGAGGAGATGGAGCTGTTGGACGCAGCCGGCGCTGAACTTGATCTGGAACTGGTGCATGCCGGCGAGCTGACACCTGTGTTTTTTGGTTCGGCGATGACCAATTTCGGTGTGCGTCCCTTCCTGAATGCGTTTCTGGAGATGGCTCAGAAGCCTGTGGCACGTCAAGGACAAGACGGTCCTGTCGACCCATTGCGGCCTGACTTCAGTGGTTTCGTGTTCAAGCTGCAGGCCAACATGGATCCTCGTCACAGAGACCGGGTCGCTTTTGTACGTGTTTGCAGCGGACGTTTTGAAAAAGACATGACAGTCCGTCATGCCCGCACGGGAAAGGCCATTCGTTTGTCACGTCCGCAGAAACTGTTTGGGCAGGACCGTGAGGTTGTGGAGGATGCGTTTCCAGGGGATGTGATTGGACTGAACAATCCCGGGATGTTCTCGATTGGCGACACTCTTTACACCGGAACCAAGGTGGAATACGAGGGGATTCCCTGTTTCAGCCCAGAGATTTTTAGCTGGCTGCGAAATCCCAACCCATCAGCATTTAAGAATTTCCGTAAGGGGGTCAATGAATTGCGTGAAGAGGGAGCCGTTCAGATCCTCTATGACAATGACGAGAGTAAAAGGGATCCGATTCTCGCTGCAGTTGGTCAGCTGCAACTCGAGGTCGTGCAGCATCGTCTTCAGAACGAATATGGCGTTGAAACACGTTTAGAGCCACTGGGCTATCAAGTGGCTCGTTGGGTTACTGGTGGCTGGCCGTCATTGGAGAAAGTCGGTCGGATCTTCAATTGCAAAACCGTGAGGGATGCATGGAATCGACCAGTTCTGTTATTCAAAAACGATTGGAATCTCAATCAGCTTCATGAAGAGCATCCCGATCTTGAGCTCAACGCTGTGGCTCCTGTTGTGAGTGGGGTCGAGCCGATCAGCCTTTAAGCGCAGCAGTCGCTGAATGTTCAGGCAATTAAAAGCCCTCCGTGATGGGGAGGGCTTTTGGTTTGGTAATGAAATTGAACGGTAATCAGCTCATCACTCTTCGCCTTCTTCGTCAGTTGCGCCTACAGGGATCAAGCGAATTGCTTTGCGACCAAGCTTGATTTCAAATTCGTCACCTGGGTTGAGGTCAAGCATGGCGGTGTAGGCCTTGCCCACAAGCAGATTGCCGTTTCCTTGAACTTTTGCGGTGTAGCTGAGTTTGCGGCCACCTTTGCCAATTCCGGCGGTACCAGTTCCCAGCTCGACACCTTTGGCGCTCAGAAGTGCTTCATAAAAAGCCGTGAAGTTGACTCGCTGGCCTCCATCTTTTTTGTCGGTGACGTAACCGCAGGCAGTGGCCAGGTCAGTTTTGGAAACATCACCAAGCTCTTTCACCTTCGCCAGAAGATCAGATCCAGTAAGCATCGATAAACCTTATCTATATTCATTTATGCATTACATGCATCAGTTCGTCAACTATTCAATCCGGTCCTGTAGGTAGTGTTGTTTAAATGGGTGTCTGTGCTGCTGCTCGTTTGAATCGCGCTGCAGAACGTTGTCAACGGATCGGATGCATCTGTTGTTTCTGATTGAGCTGAGTGCTTTCAGACTGCGATGCAGATTTTATGGGAGCCTGAATTCGCCAAAAGCCCACTTTCATTGCCAGCCCTGGTGTTTGGGTTTGAGTGTGAACACCTCTTGGCAAGCCTGTCTCAGCGCAAAGCGAGCTCGCTTCTCTGAAAAGTATGTGTTTTCGCTTGATCGACTCCACGAGTGAAGTGGTCCATGAGCCCGCCTCTTCTCGATGCGGTTGCTTCTCAGAGTCGCAACCGTCGACTGAAGCCTTGGTGAGAAGCTGTGGTCCAGGTGCTGTGAGCTCATGAACGGAAAGCATGTGAACCTCGACAAAGGGTCGGCTTGAAGTCGATGACGGCAATGCCTGACGTCTGCCGCCTTTCACATCTCCAGTTGGTGCCGTTCTGAGCAAACGCAAGTTCTGGGGACAGGCACTTCCTTTTCGTGCTGCTCACCCGACTTGATTGTTGACACGCAAAATCTTCTTTAGTCCATGGATTCGGCTGGATGGTCGCAGCCGTTGGTTTAACTGAGTCTTGGATTGATTAGTTTGGCCTGGAATACCTCTTAGGAGCGTTTTGAGTTGTCCGTCGGGCGTTTACTTGTTTTTGCAGTTGTGGTCTTGTTCCCCTCTGCTGCATCAGCGCTTGAGGTTTCGGCGGTTCGAGGCGTTCTCGATTCCCATCCAGTGGTTGCTTCGGTTCGAAAGTACCGTGGCAAGGTTGTCATCAAAGATCAATGCAAAGCAGACAACTATGCAATGTTCGTTAACTATGGTCCGAATCCATACCTGATTATCTGTCCAAAATCGGCACAGTCACTGGCTTTGATTGAACGTGCACTCCATCATGAAGCTGTGCACATGGCCCAGTGGTGTTGGGGGACAGCCTCCCTTTACAGCAGCAAAGACTTAAGGGCTAATGCAATGAAAAAGGGTTTGACTTACAAGCATGCGGATTTGGCCTTAAAGAGTCTGGGGCATCAGCCTGGCTCAGATCAATATGAGTCTGAGTGGGAGGCCTATTACTTTGAAGATGCGCCTCCGAAGTCGATTGTTTCTCTGCTAGATGAAAATTGCAAAGATGCCACTCAGAAGGATCTTGATCAATATTAAAAAATTGCATTTTTGGCTGGGTTTGCTTTAAACCGCAGGCTCTTCATCAGCGCTCTAAAGGGGTTATGAGCTTGCTGGCAGGATGCTGCGTGCTCTTTGGTTTGGCGGCTATGGCGAGATCTGGTTCGAATCATTGTTGGCTTGAATCCCAATCCTTGTTGAAATGTTGAGATTCATCCACGACCGCTTTTCAGTCACGGGGAAGCAATTCCATCGCCAGAATATTGCCTCTGAAGCGGTCTGCTGTGGAAACCCTGTGGCTGCTCCGTCCCTGTGACGACGGCGGTACCGATTACGTTTGTTTTCGTGATCATCGGGATCACGTAGAGGTTTTGGAGGGTTACCATCAGCCCCCCCAAATGCCTTTGATCAAGCACCGTCAGGTTTTGCTCACTGCCGAGGTGCCCAGTTTTCGGCACCGTTTTGAGCGTCAGCATGGATTCCGTCACGGTCCGCCTCTGTTCTGAGTCGCTTCTGAATCCATCGTTTGTACTCGCTTGGGCGTGTATCTCGATAATCTCTAGGCAGGTTGCTCTATATCAATGGCTGCAGGGCTGGATCCAAGTTCGGATTCGGATCCTAAGGATCCCTATTCCTTGCTCGGCGTCAGTCCTGGCGCTGGGTTCGACGACGTTCAGAAAGCCAGAGATCGGGTCGTCGCATCCTGCGGTGATGACGCAGTCGCGCGCGCCCGAGTGGAGGCTGCGTACGACGCTGTGCTGATGGCGCGTCTTCGTGATCGTCAGTCAGGTCGTCTGAGTTCGGCAGCAGCCTCCGCTTCACAGGTAGAGCGCCAACAAGTTTCTGCAGGAGTTCCTAGCAGTGGCAATGGACCTGCAGCTTTGTTGACGCGTCTGCGCGGCATGTCGTTGCCAGCGCCATCGCTCAGTGGTGCTGGTTTTGTGCCTGATCTGCAATTGGTGCAGGGTCAGGGACTTGTTGTGCGCTCCATCGCGGGGGCATTGGCCTTGCTGCTGCTGCTGCTGGCTCCGCAAACCGTTGATCTGCTTCTGGCCTTGTCAACGATTGCTGTATTCGTCAGTCAAGTCAAACGAGGCCGGCGACCCCTGGGCTCTCTTGGCTGGACCCTTTTGCTTCTAATTGTGGGCTTGGCTTTGGGTGCATTGCTCAGTGCTTTCACCGCTCAGACTGGTCTGCCACTTGGTGTGGAGCAATGGCAGGCGCTGCCTACCTTGCTTTTATTGCTTGCCGGAGCTCTTCTGCTCGCCTGATTGGCTCATCTCGTCAATCAGGCTTTGCAGCTCTGATTCACTGAATCGATAAACCTCACTGCAGAAATGACAGGTGAGCTCCGCTCCTTTGTCTTCCTTCAGCATTAAGTGCAATTCTTCGGTGCCCAGCAACGTGAGTGCTCCCAGGCTCCTTTCACGGCTGCAAGGACAGTGGAATTGCACTGGCTGAGTTGGTTCGCTGCTTGGTATGGGCTGAGGATCGAGATCTGGGAACACATCCCGAAGCAACTGTTCCGGATGGTCGCCGCAGCTGTGCAGCTTCTTGCTGAAGTGTTCAATCTCGCGGCACCTCTCCTCGAGCAGAGCCACCAAAGCGGGCTCTTCTGCTGCCTTGGGCAGCACCTGAACCAGCAACCCTCCGCTGCTCTGCAATCCATCACTATTGATCGTTTCGCCCACGAACACCGCTGAGGGTGTTTGTTCGGAGTGGAGCAGATAGGAGGCAACATCGTCTCCGATGCCTCCGCTGACCAGTTCCACCGTGCTGCTGAAGGGTTCGCCTTTGCCGTCATCCCGCACCACATGTAGATAACCCGTTCCTGCCGCCGAACCAAAGTCGAAACTGGCTTGGCCTTCGGCATCACGTATCGGGTCGAGTTCCAGCGAAGGGTTGCCAACAAAGCCCCGAACGCTTCCGTCTCGACCGGCATCCACTGTTAGTCCTCTTAGAGGTCCGTCTGAGCCCAGTCGCAGGTTGACGCGACCATGCCGCACCTTCATGGAACTGGCCAGCAGCAGACCCGCACCCATGGCTCTGCTGAGCATCACGGTGGTGAGGTAGGAGAGCCCGTGACGTGATTGGGCGGCACGAGAGGTTTCGCCAGTGGTTACCGCCACAAGCCTGATTCCCCCACCTGCTGCGGTGGCGCGGACCAGCCGATCAGCCATGGCACTTCAAGAATCCAGGCGTCATGGTGACAGAGCATGCAGTCGACCATTGCGCAGGCGCAGATGCTCGCAGCTCCAGTCCTGGAACAATTCCGGCTCGTGGGTCACCACGATCAACAAGCGCTCCTGGCTTAACCGGTCAAGCAGGTCGAGCACTTCGCCACGCACTGACCAGTCGAGTCCTGCGGTGGGCTCATCCAGCAGCAGCACATCCGGCTTGCGTAGCAGCTGCACCGCCAGGGCCAGTCGCCGCTGCTGTCCGCCGCTGAGTCGCTCCGGAGCCTGACGTCCATCCACTCCACTAAGTCCGACCTTGCGAAGTGCGGACATCATCTCCTCACTGTTCAGCCGCCGGTGGCCCAGCTTCAGTTCCTGGTTGACGCTCAAGCCCAGAAAGTGTCGTTCTGGAAACTGAAACACCACTCCGCAAAGCCAGCGTCGTTGACGCTGATTCAGCGGCTGTCCTTTCCAGCTGATGCTGCCGTTGTTAGCACCTGCCATCCCGCTGATCACCTCTAAAAGGCTGGTCTTGCCACTGCCGCTGTCGCCGGAAATTAGAAGGGGTCGCCCCGGATCGGCCTTCAGCTGGATGCTGTTCAAGACCAACTGCTCTGCTGTTGCAGGTCTGTAATTGATATCCGTGAGTTCCAGCATTCCGCTCGAATGCCCCGTTCCGGGCTGCTTTCTTTGGCTCTCCAGCATGGTCGATGGTTGCCTCAGCGGCGATGATGACCGTGTCAGCGGTGGGTCATGCGCGTTCGCTTCCGAGAAGTTGATCCTTTCAATTGCTGGGTCTGGTTGCGATTCAGCGAGATTCCTAGTCAGGGAGAACGGAATTATGTGGATGGCATCTTTGACAGTTGGTACGTCCTGGGGCGTCTCGGAGGTTTCAATGCCGAGAGCCTTCAGGTGCATGAAGAAGGGGATGAGCTCAGCTGGATGAGCTACGAAACTGAGGAAGCCACCGGTGTGATGCCGGCCTTGATGCACAACATGGGCCAGATGGAGTATCAGCAGGACTGGGCCCGTTGCTGGATTGATCTGGGCACTAGCGATGGGATTGCCCTTGATGTTCTGATCAATGCCCTGCGTCAGCTTGATTCTGATGTAGTGCAGCTCGAGGAACTGCTGATCGGTGGTGTGAATGACGACTGGCCGGTGGAGGACCATCCCGACAGCGTTTTTCCGGGCATGGGTTGATCGTTGTTGTGGCGGAACGACGACGCCTGCTGATCGACTCCCGCAGGTTGCAGTGTGCCGATGATCATCGTCGTTTTGTGCTGGAGGAGCATGAATCGCGCTATCTCCGCAAGGTTCTGCGTCTGAAGCAGGGTGCTCAGGTGGATGTCATTGATGGTTGTGGCCATCTCTGGACTTCTCGTCTTCTCGACGGACACCAACTCGAGTTGTGCACAGAGATCGAGGCGCCCAGTCAGAGCGTGATGTCCCCACAGCCGAAATTGGGCCTTGCCATTGCTTTGATTCGTCGAGGCATGGATGAGGTCGTGCGGATGGCCTGTGAACTGGGTGTGGATCGGCTGCAGCCGCTTGATTGCCAACGCTCCGTTCCTCAGGCTGAGCATCGTCCGGAGCGTTGGAGCTCGATCCTCCAGGAAGCCGTTGAACAGTGCGAGCGGCTCTGGGCTCCTGAGCTTCCCGCCGTGTGTTCCGCTGCAGCGTGGTGGGGAACACCGGGCCAGCAAGACCTGCGCCTGATTGCGGTCACTCGTGAGATCGAGAGCCCACCACTGTCTGAACTACTTGCGGCTCAGGCTTCTGTGGATCGATCCATCTGGCTGTCGATTGGACCCGAGGGGGGATGGAGCGATCAGGAGATTGCAGCAGCACAAGCGGCAGGCTGGATCTCTGTTTCTTTGGGTGACACCATCCTGCGCAGCTCCACAGCCGCTGTGGCTGGGGTCAGCAGTCTGAGCAACTGGCGGACCTTCAGGTGCTGAGGCTCCGACGTTTACAGGCATCCATGAAGGGGCGCCCTTTCACTCCCATGCGCTGCATCAGAGCGATCTGAACGGAGGATGGTCCCTGGACTGCGCGGTTCACATCAGGTTCTGATTGTTTGGAACTCTGGGCTTGTCCTAATCCACCCTGCCTGAACAGCTGACCGAGACGGTTCGTGAAGAACTGAAGAGCTGATAGTGGCCGGTTCATGTCGGTCGGGGCAGGAGCTGCGGCTTGCCTTTGCTCGTTCACTTGAGGAAGCAACGGCATGACGCATCAATCGGTCAGATCTGGATTGTGCCTGACAGTGATGCCAAAGCCAGTTCAGCCTTTGAACAGGTCAGTTGCCATGCTGCGGAATCCAGCCAGGTTGTTGCCAGGACGACGCTTGCCGGGACGAATGGAGTTGCCAGGTTGAAGTGCCTCTGGGGCAAAGGTGACGAGTTCAACCTCTGGTCTTGCGGAATCTGCTGCAGCTAGTTCAGCTGCGATGGTTTCAGCAATGGTCAGGGATGGCTTCGCCTTGGTCTCGACCTCAGTGCTCTCTGCTGTTGTGTCGGTTTTGCTTTCAGCAGCAACGGCAATAGGAGCAGGAGCGATCTGTTCAACAGGAGCAGGCGCGATCTTTTCGACTGGAACTGGAACAGCTGCGGGCTGAGATGACTCAGGCGCACTCTCGACCTGGATCTGCTTGGTTTGAGGCTTGGGCTCTGCCGCTTTCTCCTTATGGTCTCCCAGCTCAAGGAAGAAACCCTTTCTGTTCAGCACCATGCCTCAGCGGGGAAATCGTCTAGGTGATTATCCGTGTCGGAGCTCCCTTCAGCGTTGATGCTTAGGGCAGTGCAACACAGCCTGATGTTTTCCACGCCTTTTGAGCTCCCGTCTCAAACCGCTGCGCTGTGGCTCACTGCGCTAGTGCTCAATTCGCTCTTGATCAGTCTGGCTCAGCGTTTTCCGCTGCTGACTCGGGCCGGTTGGTGTCATGCAGGCATCCTTGGCACGGTGCTTTGGGGCTCGCTGGCCTGGCGCGGTTGGTTGGCCGTTGTGGCCTACCTGGTGCTCGGCTCCCTTGTGACCAAGCTGGGTTTTGCCAGAAAGCAGGAGCTGGGTCTTGCCGAAGGACGTGGCGGTCGTCGCGGTCCGGAAAATGTCTGGGGATCAGCCTTCACCGGACTCGTGCTGGCCTTGTTGATTGCTGCTCGCATCGGATCGCCGCCGTTGTTGCTGATCGGCTTTGCCACGAGTTTCGCGGCAAAGCTGGCCGATACCTTTGGCAGTGAGATCGGTAAGCGCTGGGGCCGAACCACTCTGTTGATCACCACTCTCCGGCCCGTGCCTGCTGGCACGGAGGGTGCGGTGAGTGTGGAAGGAACCCTGGCCAGTGCTATTGGCAGTTTGTTGATGACTGTCGTAATGGCTGTCCTTGGATTGGTTCAATCCGAGGCTGCTTTTACCGTTGTGCTGGTGGTCGGCTTCATCGCCACACTGCTCGAAAGTCTGCTTGGAGCTCTGGGCCAGGACCGTTGGCCCTGGCTGACCAATGAGCTGGTCAATGGCCTCCAGACCGCCTGGGCAGCAGGCCTGGCCATCGTTACTGCTTGGCTTCTGGGTTTGTCGAGCTGAAATTCCGAACCGCTTCGGCACGCAGAGTGTTGAAGATCCCTTGCAGTGCTGTACGCAGGATCTGCCGGTCGATGCTTTCGCGTCGTGCAATCTCCGTGAGGGATAGTCCATCGATCCAGAAGGCACAGAGCCAACGGCAATGGTTCGGCTCCATGTTCGCCAGCGTTTGGATCAGCCATTCGCGTTGTGGATCAGCCTGCTGGCGTCCGTGATCTTGAAGACAATCGATTCGCTCCACTGGTTCAGAAGACCCATCGCTGTTGCTGCGCCGATAATGCAGTGACTGGATCCGACGATCCTGGTGTGCCATACAGGCCTCTTGCCAGCGCTCCGTGGTGACTCCGAGTTGTTTTGCGAGGTCCTCATTGATGAGCTGTGGCAGCCCCACATGCAGTCGTCGCTCCTGCACTTTCATCCCGCGTGCATGCAGATCACCTAGTCGCCAGGGGATTCGCAAGATTTGCAGCCTGTCTCTGCGGTAATGCTTGATCTGCCCTGTGATCCTCGGCATCGCGTAGCTGCTGATGCGGTGGCCGCGACCGGCCTCAAAACGTTCAAGAGCGC
>Ga0189292_10198_pt1 | contig 27198 bp, 36 predicted proteins | sample UW1oraminimetaG_FD_130317 | JGI IMG/M metagenome (GOLD analysis project Ga0189292, IMG submission 130317) | Marine microbial communities from the Costa Rica Dome - UW179A-orange mini metaG | ecosystem: Environmental > Aquatic > Marine > Oceanic > Photic zone | place: Costa Rica: the Eastern...
TAGAGGAGTGCAATCTCGATGAGATCTTTGCAGATGCTGACCGCTGGGCATTTCACATTCGAAAGAACATTGCTAAAAACGCTGGCCTGCACAACGAAGAGAACGACTACGCCCTAACTGGCGATGAGCCTGAGTGGATGCTGGAGCTATTCAAAATGAACAACGTGGCCATCGAGGCTGAGGAAGACAATCTCAGTCAGTGACAGGCACATCCCCATCCGTAGGTAAATCACCTTGACGTATTTCGCCAAGCATTAGGGCAATGCCACCACCCGTCACTGCCAGAATGGCAAGGACCAGAATTAACACGTTTTTGGCCATCATCCAGATATCTGATTCAAACCAAATCTAAGAAAAACAAATCAAAAGTTCAAGAATTCGTCTTTTTGGTAGCCATCTACGAATAGCTCAGGGAAACCCCCCTCTTCCAAGAAGTGAATCCAGAGATAACTCAGTGCATGAAATGCAACTACCTGACTTGTAAAATACAAGACGAGGACTGCTACTTGGGCCACGTCCGCCACATTGGTGGAGCGACTCGTGATCCATCGATACACCACCTTCCAGATCGCTGATGTGGATAGGGGTGTCATCCGATGGGTCAACGTTGTCCTCGTGACCCACATTCTGCAGAGAGCTCGGCTAGAGCGGGATTAAGAGCGAGGCAGTAGATTCCAGAGTTTGCTGAAGTATGTAGTGAATACGCATAGTGATTATTCAGTTCACATGCAAGCCATCCATATCTAAACTTGTAGGCAGCATTAACCCCGCACTTGGCTGAATACAATTACTAGTGAATGCCAGGTATTGGAGTCTGAATTGTTGGTCTTTGGGTTTAACTGAAGTAATAAAAAGTCCCTGTCAATCCTGGGCTTTGAGTGTGTATGGTATTTGTTAAAGGTGCATTTCGCCTACAGGTGCTATTCGTCCATACGCCGCCTGCCGCGCCTTCCAGTTCTTTATCTGAAATTGCGGATTGAGCCTTCTTTAATTCGTCCGCAGAAATCATCAATCCCACATCTTTACCGCTGATGTGTGTGGGTTGTTTTGCATTGAAGCCGCGGCCTTGAAACGAACTTCAGCAGCAGCTCCAGCCCGAAAACCAGCACATCAATTGAGCGATTGACGGTCATCTTCAGTGGGTTGGTGGAATGAAACCCTATCCGCTTCGTGTCGTGAGCAGGGTCTTTTATTGGAGTCGGTAACCATTCGCTCCGTGTTCCTGCAGGTCAGCTTCAGTTTGAATGTGGAAGTTCCGGGAGTTCGATGCACAACTGCTCAACCTCTTGCCGCAGTGCATTGATGCGGTCCATGGGTGTTAGCTCGCTACGGCCTGGAGGCCAGAGCTGATCGCTGTCGAGGTCGGAGGCCAAGGCCTCTTCCTCCATGGATTCGATCAGTTCAGCAAGCTGAGCGCGCGCTTCCAGCCATTTTGTGATGCTCAAGATGTTGAGAAGCCTCAGGCGATCGATGGACTTGAAACCTAGCCAGCTTCATGGCGCCGGCCAGACTTGAAACAAAGTGATGGAACAGTTCGAATGAGTCTGGTTTGTGCTTCTGCTTCAGCGGCTGTCCTTGTTTGGGTTAAAGGCAAGTGTCATTTCCAGCGGAGCAGGCTGGGTTTCAATAATGTTTGTTTTTAACAGTATTTTATCCTAAGGTGCCTTGTATTGCTTAGTATTAATTTAATAAATAATGGCAAAGCGGAAAAGATTGCTTAAAGGAGAAGGAAATTCTGAAAGTAACGTTATTGAGATATGCTCATTAGCCTTTCTTGTTATGGATGTATATTTAATAGCGATTGAACAAATTTATCTTGGAGGTATGAATCACTGTCTCCGGATCGATTGCTTGAAAGGATCTTTTCGTCAGTTGTGCGCTGATGATCAGCTGCTTCTGCGTAGCGAGCTCTGAGCCCTCGTCTCGAGCATCTGGAACTTCATGGGGGATGTGCCTAACAGCCGTGAAGACATTGCTATGAACCACTGGTGTATTGCTCCGTTGCTAAGGAGCGCTTGAGAACCTGCTGTGTCTGATACTCCTCAACCTGATCTCTGGGCCGAAAAACCCTGGTGGTGTCAGCCATGGACGATCATCCTCACGGGAGTGTTCGCCATCTCAGGCAGTTGGTTGGTGCTGCATCGTTTGTGGGTCACCATCCCAGTTGCAGTAATTATTTTGATCTGGTGGGTGTTGTTTCTGGTAATCGCCCCTGCTGCTTACAACAATCAGCCGCGTTGAGCGCTTCTAAAACGTTGTTTCTCTTCCATCAGCTCAGCTTCGAGCTGTTCAATCAGCTTGGTGACCAGTGCCTGAAATTCTGGCTGACAGCCGCGAAAGGCCGCCTTGTGCCGGATCGGCTCGTTGCGCGTGCGCAGATCGGTCAGCATCAACTGAAGGGCGTCGATTCTGGCGTTGCTGTTCAAGGCTTCAGCCTGCAGGCGAGGCGAGGTTATGACATCGCCTCGCCTATCAACTAAAAGCGCAGAGTGGTTTTTACAAGAGCCCCAAGCTGGCGTAGCTGCTGGCCTTCGGGGGTATCAGCGCCCAGAGGTCTGCTTAGAAAGAACACGGCTGGCGTGACAGTGATGGAATCGCTCACAGGCAGCATCGTCCACCACTCCATCACATAGCCAGCATCGTCGGGGCTTTTTCCACCAACCAATGCTGTGGCAATGATCGGCTGACCGACGGCTGCTCCCATGGCTGTTCCAGTGTTGAACAGATCGCTCCACTGAACAGCCACAGTCCATGACTGGGAAATGGCGACGAGTCCATTGCGTTCAACTCCTTTGCGGTAGCGCGTGCTGTTCCATCCCCAGCCGAGACTCACGGAGGGAACCCAGTCATCAACAGGTGGTTGCCAGTAACCGCTGAGTGCGGTGCTTGTGGTCATTCCAGGTTGTTTGTAGCTGCGCAGGGTATAGGGACTGGCGTAATCAATGATTCCGAAACCATTCTCGATCGCCACCAATGCCGCGGCCACGCCCCAGTTCTGCTTGGCATATCCGAGCTGCAATGTGCTGCTGCTGCCGGATTCCTCACCAATCAGACCGGAACCACCGGACCCCTCATGGCCCTTGCCGGCGATGTAATTCGCACTCATGCTGATTGGACCCTTTTGCCAGATCACGCCGCCACCAGCTCCGAGATTGCTGCTGTAAGCCCCCGAGGCACCAGATTGTGTGAACAGGTCCAGCACTGTGTCCTTGGGATAAACGCTGGGTCGTATCCCCAGCATTACGGTCTGGTTCACCCTGCTGCCCAGCGTGAACGTCCAGTTCTGTCCAAGCGGAAACTGATACCAGGCACGATTGATCCCGATCAGGTCGGGAGTGCGGTTTTGTTGGAAGGCCACTTCCAATTCGGAGAGTTTGCTGGGTCCACCCCCTCCGAAACTGTCGTTGGTTGTATCGAAATTTCCAGCCCGCAACCTGATATTGAGCAGGTCTTTGCCGGTAAAGCTGGTGCGCAGAGACAATTTCTGGTCGTATCCGGATTGCAGCGCTCCGTAGCCGCTGCGGACAGAGTTCAAAAGATCTCCCTCTGTTCCGGAAAAGAAGTTGCCACCTTGGATGAATGTGCTCACTCCTCTCAAGTGAGTGGTTGGGCTAAAAGAGAGGCTCTCCAGCTCACTGGTTCGCTGCTCAACTCTCTCGAGCTGCAAATTGAGTGTGGTCAGTTCCGCTTCAAGCTCGCTCAGAAGACGTCTCAGCGGATCGGTGATGGTGCTTGCTTTATTCAGGCAATGCTGAAGAACAGCTGAGGCTTGATAGCGATCTCGGAGAGGTTGCGCAGATTTGCAGGCTGCTTTTCGAAGTAGCTCCCGCAGTAAGGGGGTGACGGACTTTGATGATTGGTCGAGTTGTTGAGGCTGGGCAGAACCAGAAAGAGCCTGAGTTGCGAGCATCACCGCAAATGTTGCAGTGCGGATCCAGTGCTGTGATTTGAGGCAGATCACAGCTCAGGAGGTGACGGAGTCCAAAAGCCAAATGCAAAGCAGACCAATGAAAAAAGCCACATTGACCGGACCCGAATCATCTTCTCCGCGTGCATGGGCTTCCTTCATCACCTCTTCCACCACCAGGTAGATCAGAGCAGCGGTACCGAATGCGAGTGTGCCGGTCAGTGCAGGTCCCTGCAACCCATTGGTGATCACCAAGCTGATGCTGAGACCGATCACATAGGTGAGAGCCATCAAGACACCTGAGACTCCGCTTCGCCAGCGACCGGCGCCACGTCCAAGCAAAGTCCCGAGTCCGAGAGTCGCTAGTCCCATTTCAAGGGCAACGGCCACGGGAATCACCCACTGCTGTTCTGCCGCACTGCTGCTAATCCCCACCACAAGCCCGTCGATCAGGCTGTCAACGAGAAAGGGCAACATCAGCAGCAACATCGGTCGAGGTCGACCGTATTCAGCGCGGTCATCGGGGTCCGCTAGGACCGCATTAATCACCAGCAAAAGGGAGAAGCCGAGGCAGAAACCTATGGCCAGAGCCAGTGGATGACCGCTATCGCTGGCAGCCGGCATCAGATCCGCAGCCGCAATGCCTAGGACCAGACCGCCCACAAGATGGGCAATAATCCCTCGAAAGCGTTTGCCAGGTCTGATGCGACTACCGAGCAGACCGCCTAAGGCCATGCTGATGGCCGGGAGGATCAGAAGCACATCAGCCTCGGGAGCAGAAGATTGAACACAGTCATCCTGGCAAGACCTGTCTATACCCCCCGGCCTGCACAACGGTCAGTGGAGTGTCGAACAGCTTGGAAAGCCTGGGTCCGGTGAGTGTTTCTTCCGCTGAGCCATCAAGGCTGACGAGACAGTCCTGCAGGCCTACAACTCTCTGGATCTCTGGGATGATGGCATCCACCTGGTGCGTCACCAGCACCAGAGTGGTGCCTTGCTGACACAGATCCTGCAAGGTTCTCAACAATGTGTGTCTTGCGCGCAGATCAAGAGCATTGGTTGGTTCATCTAGGACAAGCACTTCCGGTTCGTGCACAAGAGCTCTGGCAATCAGTAGCCTTCGTCGTTGGCCTTCAGACAGCTGTCCGTAGTTTTCGTCAGCCAGACCGTCAAGATCCATGCTCTTGAGCAATGCTTCAGTGCGTGACCTCTGTTCCGGTGTGGGGATTCTGTCTCTGCCGAGACCGATGGCACCAAAGAAAGCTGCCAGTAATAGCTCCCGGCCCGTGAGCGAAGCGGGGATGCGTTCTTCTACCTCGTTGCTTACGACTCCGAGTCGTTGGCGCAATGTCCAGAGATTGACCGTCTCAGATCCGAATAGGCGCAGATGCGATCCAGGTTTGACCACCGGGTACAGAGTGCGGCTGATCAATTTCACGAGTGTGGTCTTGCCAGCACCATTGGGACCGAGCAAGGCCGTTGACTCTCCTCTTCGGAGACGCAGCGTGAGGTCTTTGACAACCTGATGACCATTAATCCAGGCCTCAATGGCCTGACAGTCCAGCCAGGCTGGATCGGTGTCTCTTGCCTGATCAAGCTCCATCGGTTGATTCTGGCCCTAACGAGAAGTTGTGTTGATGTTTGATCGTCGTTGTGCCCGTTGCGGTTCCACCAGCTTTCGCGCTGATCGATCGCTTGGTGGCCGCCTCGTGTGTTCTCACTGTGGAGTCCCCGCGGACCAACAGGTACAACGATCCAGCGGGAGAGGTCGATCAGTCCGATCGTCCGGAACCCGTTCAGGTGGTTTCTGGTTCTGGATTCTGCTGGCTGTGATCGCTCTTGGTCTTGTGCTGCTGTTTCAATCCGCCTGAGTGATTTCATCGAGCTTGTTCACCAGCATGGACAGAGCTGATGCAAGTGGACGTTCCTGGTTCAATTTGCTGCTCCAGATCCGACCGCAGCGGATCTGTTCAGGACTGGCCAAGGTCATATCCTGGCCTTCATGCAGCTGCAGCTGTTCAAGAGGCATGCTGAGCTTGCCTGTGAACACGTGAACGACGCGCTGCTCATCCTGATGTCGGAACCAGGCCTTCAATTGATCTGGACACCAACCGATCTCCTCGTTGAGTTCTCGTCGCAAAGCGTTGAGCGCGGTTTCTCCGGGCTCAAGGTGTCCACCGAACAGCCCCCAGCACCCTGGCGCGACGATCCTCGGGTTCTCATCGCGTAATTGCAGCAGCCATCGGCCTTCTTGCTGCAGCATCGCAATTGCGACTTCAACGGTCATGGCCTTGTCGCGTGGATAACCGAGGTGTTCCTTTTTGGGGTGGAGTGTTCCGTCAAGGTGAAGGTGATGATCAGCCGACCAACAGCTTTCATCAAAGAGTCTGTGTTCAAAAAACCTACTGCCTTCTGTGTTGAGTGCCAGGTCAGATTTGTCCTGGGATCACAGGGCATTTCAGCCACAGCTTGATGGCATGCGTTTGGTGCGTACCAATGACAAGTGACCGAGGTTCAGCCACTATTTACAGCATGGAATTCGAACAATTCGCCGCCAAAGTCAGGAGCCTCGACGCGGACTCCAAAGAGCGCATCGCACTGGCTGAAAGATGTCCGGACCATGAAGCGCGAATTCAGGTTGGCTTAGGTCAGGCTAAGAACATTCCTCTCAAGGGAACATTGCTTGAGGCTGATTTTGCCAACGACGGTAAGCAGTTCTCGCAGGATGAGTTGAGTTATATGAGCGATGACCAGGCATCGATGCTGGCTGGAATGGTGTTCATGAAGCTTTTCCCTAAAGCTGCACGGATCTCCGAGGACGATATTCTGGAAGTCGAAGACGAAGATGAATCATGGTCGGGAACTGTTTATACGGGTGAGGGGAACGGTTGGGTGTTCGCATGGGTGATTGAAAAGAACGACAATAATGAATATTTGATTTCATTTAGTGACTATGAGGATGATGATGATGCGTGATTCCTTTTGCGAGAGTAACTTTGATTGGATGCCATTTGTCAGATGCAACCTGTTTGACCTAAAGGCTTGATTCTGATCTGCTTGTAAAAGCCGACGAGATGCTGATTTGGCAATATGAATGCTTGAACCAGGTTGATTTGCGGTTTCGTCTTGACAGCATATACAAGCATGTTGGATCGCTTTTGCGTAACGACACAATGGTGCATTCTGTCTGCATGAACGAATTGACTGGCTTCTCATAATGCAATTTATGGCGACTTTTGTAGTTGAATTTGAGAAGGACTTAAAGTATCACTCTGGATTATTGTCAATGGGTTTGAACCGTTTTAGTCTAATAATAAGCTGATTAATCCAGCTTGTTTGACGTTGCTAGCCCTTCACAAGGCTAACAAAGTGGCTTGCAATTCAGGCTTGAGAATCAAGGCCAAATAAGGAGGCTAGGTTACTGCTTTTTCAATGGCGATAACAGGGTTTTCTGGGATTCCGGGGTCAATCGGATGAGCGAGGCTTGCCATAGGACCACGTGACTTTGATTTCTTGTTCTTGACCTCGTTTTTGGCGGAGGCCTAAATCGCATCAGTAGCTACTTTTTTGTGTTTTGATGGGTGCCTTGCCATCCCCCGTGCCAAGGCATACCTACAAGAAAAGCCGCCCTCCGTGAGAGGAAGACGGCTTGTCTAAATGTTGCTCAAACCCATTACTCAGTCGGCCGAGTAGGGCGGGTCGAAGCGTCTGGCTGTATGGCTTGTCGGGCCAGTCAGGCAGCTTCTAATTGGTGCTCAGTTGGACCGTCGTTACTCATTGAACGCCTCCGAATCCCGTTGATGCGATCACTATCTATCAGCGATGCCAGCTCTGGCATCGGTCGAATCGCTCATTGCTTCTCGACGCGTTGAGTACCAATGTGGAAATGACCGTTTGCTTTCTGCTGAAAGACTCAGCCGAATCACTGTTCAGCCCCAATGCCATCAAGCGCGTGAAGAACGTGGGTCACTTCACTCGCATTCACCCAGCGCAAGGAGCCGTCGTCAACATTGGCCACTTGTAAGAGAGCATCGACACTGAGGTGTCGTGCTCTGCTCTCACACCAGATGATTTGTCCCATCCACCAGTCATCATTGGCGAGCTCAGCAATAGGCTGCGTAGCTCTGATGATCACAAAGTTTCCTGGTCTCGCGTCAAGCAGGCCAGGCGCAGGAAATTCGGAACGCGTAGACCGCATTGAGCGCGAAGTCGCTGTTTGGTTGCTATCCATAGCCTCTTTTTGGTACATACGTTCTATACGTTGATGGGTTGGTTGGCAAGTGAACCCACTAGAAAGCAACAGATTTGATGGCCATCAGTCGCCTATCTTTCGTACTTATGGGGATCCCATGTGGCAGCCAAGCAATCCACCACACAACCCAACTGTCGTTGTTGGGTCTGGTTTAGGGGAGGCTTAGGAGTCGAATCCGAGTGGATCAGTGGCTTTTATGGAGCTCCATCGATCCTTGGAGGTATCCGCATCGAGAGGGGTGATTATGTCGCCTGCCGTGTCGCTGATTGGCGTGTTTTATTTGAAGAGCCCGCAGACATCAATGTTGGCCCTGAGATCCCTGAAGGGGCTGAATGGAAGCTTGTACCGACTGACCCAAGATGATCGCTGCCAACCGGAAAGAAGCAAAAAACGATGTCTGAACAACGTAAACTTCACCCTAAAATTCCAACTTATTTAGTGGCTGTTTGTTCTGCATTTCTTGTTGCTTTATTTCACCTGGAATATACTGGTCACTTTTTGGTTGGTTATTCATTTTTGGTTGGTCTTATCGCAGGTGGATTTGGTTGGCTATTGGCATGGGGGCTTTGGCGATTCTGGATTGTTTTTCCATATAAGAGGGTTTTTAAGATTAGGGTAAAAGTCTATTTAGAGGATTGATCATACTGAAGAAGAAGCTGTGTGAATCCACTTATCAGGAGTAATTAAAGATGGGTGTTGATGGTCTAATTAATATCAAGGAAGTGCTCCTGGCTGCATTCTCTAGCGGTGTGTGCACTTAAAGTAAAACAGGTCGACACGGTGTAATCTTGTGTCTGTTGCCATGGCTCTTCCGTCATCCATTCACACCATGTTTCTTGAAAATCTTAAGTGCCTTGAGAAGTTTAAAACCATTGCAGTTGTCCTCACGGTTGCAACTTCTTGCGCGTCTAGTGCAACTGCACAGGTAGTGCCCCCGCTATCAAAAAGTTTGATCGAAGACAGCGCTGACAGGATCAGTAGTTTTTCATTGGGGTACGGAGCAGGGGTGGCGAACTATATGTGCTTTGAAGCTCTGAAAGGCAATCTGTCTAAATTTGATGGCGATGAAATTTTGGCCAAATACAAACTTTGGTTTGAAAATCAGGAATTGTATCAATTTGATCGATTCACTAAAGGGTATTTATTAGAAATGGCAAATTTTAACAAGATTTTTTCAGGTAATCATTGTAAATTCTCTTTCTAAAAATAGGTTTAATTGTCGAAAAGTTTTGAAAAGGCGTTTATTTTTAAGCTGTGAGAATACTGGATTGAGAGTATAATTTTGAATAAGAAGCATGGTGAGTTTATCATTTGCTGGTTTTTATGCTTTTGTACAGCTATTAATGCGGGTAAGCGGCACCAGTCAGGATGCATTGACCTCTTGTGCGACAAGCACAACCATTACCACCACCAGCAATGATTTCCAGTTCCGCAGCACTCAGTTCAGCGATTCCATCCATTGGGAGTTGATATCCATTCTTTTCAGCAACATCTAAAAAATGCTGCGCATTCTTCCCGCTTTTTAGTTCGTCTTGAAGAGCTTTATTGCCTTTGACATGGGTCAGAAATTTTTTGAGCTGGTCTTCTTGCATTGGGACCCTGCAACCTTCAAATGATAGGTCCTTGTGATGCAAATGTCACGATTGTCCGCTTCCATTTCGGGGCCCTAGTAAAAACTGCCACACTACTTGAGAAGAAGATCATCAGAGCTGATTGTCGGCTCTGATGTATGCCGATATTGTGGATAACGTGGGGTGGTGTATTTGAGTCGCATGAAATGACGTGAAAGTTCTCTGTTGTTTAAGTGAGCGCTTGCTCATTCATTCGTCAAGGCGATTAATACTGTGAAGGATGATCTTATTGCTTTTGAAGTTTAGTCTGTTGAGTAATGAGTTGCAAACGATAAGTCTATTGATAACTTTAAAATTTTTGATTTAATGTTGAATATACTTGCGCAAAGATTGATTGTTCATGACTGCCAAATCAAATTCTTTGAACCGTAGTGGCTGTTGTTGATCAGCTATGCTTTGCGGAATGAATCTGCTAGGTACTATTTAAGATTCTAAAGTAGAAGGAGTGAGGGAGAATAAGGATTTGCGGTGATTGACCATCTTGCAAGCATTCATTGATTCGATGGCGACTATAGATAGACATATTTATTCTTTAAGTCATTTTTAGTCAATATGCTGTTGGCATTGCAGGACCTGGTCCTGGCATAAAGCGGAAGTCAAAACTAATACGGCTTTGACTTGTAGTATTTATCTTTGATCCATGGCCACGATTGACGCCATCAAAAATTAATACTTGCCCCGGGCTTAATGTTAATGGCTTGAAGTCCTTGGCATCAACTTCGCTTTCAACCCAGAGACTATTGCTTCCCCATACTTTGGTAAGGGGAACCCAAACATTCATTCTTCCGTCTTCAACACCAAAGTCACGATCCTTATGAAATACACTGCTCCCTCGTCCGCAGTAGTGAAAGCGAAATGAAGGAGGACTCTGGTATGAGTTAATACTTCCTAACTTTCCGATGATGATGTCGGATATAAATGATCGATAACTCTCAGCGATCTCATTAAATGAATTAGTCAGTTGGTTTGATGTGGGGCTTTTGTTTAATAGTTTAACTTTACTCGATGCATGTACATTTTCTAGACTAGTCACGCCAAGAACCTTGCACGCCCACTCTTGAAATTGGTACTTGCTTATGTCGTAATCCAGAATTTGTTGTTTCATGGAATTAACTTTATGTACTTGTCATTGATTATCTGGCCAGAATTTTTAGTTCTTAATAATGTTTTCTAGAATCTAATTGTCTTTGTCGTCGAGGTCTGCCGTGCTACTTTTGTGCTCATGAGCAGATTGAATTCCAGTTTGGCGCTATACCCATCTAAGGTATCTACAGCATTCATGAATCTCCATCTGTCCCTCCGAGCAGCTGGCAAAGTCGTCGAGCTCTGGCGTCAGCTGCTTGCTCATCATCCGTTTCAGCTTGGGAAGGGAGTTGGTTCATTCATTAAAACTTCATCACCACTGGCTTATCGATGAACCATTGTTTTAAGTGGGGTACATCTAGGCCAGCTCTTGGCTATAACTGCTGAACAGTCTTGATACTCATGTCAGATGAGCAACTCAAAGCCTTTCTAGACAAAGCCAAAGGCGACACCAGCCTTCAGGAGAAACTAAAAGCAGCTAAGTCATCTGAAGATGTTGTAGATATAGCTAAAGAACATGGTTATGAATTAAGGGGGCAAAAAATTACTGAGCTCAGGGACTCTGAATTAGAAGGTGTGGTAGGCGGGAGTGATGGTATCTTCTGGTGCGTTCCATACACGAAACGCTGTTTTCACTAGTCACCCACGGCTCAGACTCTCCTGAAACTGTCATGTATTTTTGCATGAATTACATCAATAAGAGCACGACTTTGTATTCAATGTCTGGTATCACTGATCGCAGTAATTATCAGCCAAAGACTCAGCAGTAGGCCGTTGCTATGATTGCTGTACAGTCCTGATATCTATGTCAGAAGAGCCACTCACAGCCTTCATTGAAAAAGATTGATCCGATACCGTATTGCAAAACACATGCAAGCCGGTAGCCTCCCCTAAGGAAGCAATGGACATCACAAAAGCAGCGGAATTCTTAATCCCTGAAAACGAGATTCAATTGAGGTAATCTCTATCTGACGATGAGCTTGAAGGAGCTGCTGGAGGAGCGGGGACATTAGTTATACAGCATATCCTCTGCTGCTACTGATTGGCTGGGATAGCATATAGATAAGTACGTTTAGGTATTCGGCGTTAAGTAAGTACGTTAAACGTATAAATCATCGAAGCCCTTGCGGTAGAACGGGCTGTTTATTGCTTCAATCACCGCCAAAACCCTCTAAATCATTTTGAGAAGATCTCATCCTCGCTCTGTGGTTGGAGGAAAAAATTTAGAGACAGCCATGTCATGTCTTTTGAGAAGGGCGAATGTCGTTCCTGCATTGCCTCGGCATATTCGCAATTCATTCGAAAGTGCGGTGATGTCCAGCCATGCCGGAAACGATTGGTTGACTGTCTTCAGCAATTCGAGTCGCCGTCCACCCGGCAATGCAGGCCCTCTCCAGCCTCCTTTTCGAAATCTCACGCCGATTCGGTTTGTGTTGTCAGTTGTTAGTTCGGCTTCAACGGTTACTGCTGCTACCGTTCCTAATGGTCCGGCAAGGCGCAACAGATTCATACCTCGAGAGCTCGCAGGGTCGAGCACTTGGATATTTTCCAGCCAGTTTGCCTGCTTAAGCCAAGGTTGCGTGGCGCTGCTCCAGCGAAGCTCCCAAACACCTGTTAGAAGTTCACTAGTTTTGCTGAGATCAACGTTAGATTTATTTTCAGTTTCCACAATGAGTTCAGGGATACTGATATCCCTCGGATCTTCTCTTAACAGTCGAATTAGTTCGTCCATGGGTTAATTATGTCTGTATTCATGTTCAACTTGGAACCTATCTTGATACTAACAACATTCTAGCTTATTGTGCCCAACCAATTCCGTAAGAGGTACAATGCTTCTTTTTTGGCGTTTAGAGATCTAAGCTCCCTGTTTGTATATTCGCTTTTGTTGGGTTGAGCCCTAAAGACAATCTTTTCATCTTTTTTGTCGAGTCTCTTTTTTTGGTACTAGGACTTAGTCATTGTTTAGTTTTGCAGCTTTTAGTATGATTACTCCCAGTTTAGTGTGCAGCGATATTTGTTGTCGCCTCCAGAAGGAACTCCCACTTTTTCGCAGTTTTTTTCTGTAACCTTCGCGCCCTGTGGCACATTCGTTTTGAGATTGTCAATTATTGCTGATTTGTCGAAGCCCGTTCCTGTCACTGAACCAGCATTGCTGGAAGCCCCTATGCCTAGAAAAACAAGAGTTGCCACAATTCCAATTGTATGTGTCATGATTTAAAAGACGTTATTTTTAGCCTAGCAAATCTTTAGGAGTATGTCAGTTACTTCAGGTATTCAATGATTTCAATTACTCTAATTAATCTGTTCGGCTCTCTTTTTGTGCAATAGTAGTGCTTTTAGTGTCTTAGCTTAGTTTTGACGATAAGACACGTCCCTGTAGTTCAATTGAGTGTTGGGGTCATCCGTGACTACCTAATGTAGGAATATTCATTTGCTTGATATGGCAATTCCTTCGATTGTGAATTGGTTGACTGATGCCATTGATGACGGCGATTTGCAAGCAGCACTTTATGTGGCTGAAATTATTAACCATCCTGAATTGGTTACCATTGGCTACTGTGATATTGATCAGGTTGATCATCTTCAATCTATTCCTTATCTTGGTCGATTAAGGTATATTACTTGTGCTGATCCTGAAATTTGTGAAAAACGAACATGCCTTTCATTGAAAGATTGTTGGTTGGCTGAACAGTTTCTTCTCTTGCAACTTTCTGACTATCGAGAGATCTTGCCGTCCTTGCGCGATCTTGAGGCAGAAAGATATACTGAAACACTCAAATTACCAGAATCTGGTGCATCCAGGTTTATCGAGTGGATTGCTGAAACCTCCCAGAAAATTTTCTGTGATCCGCAATCAGGTTATAGGCTTTGTCTTGACAGCCTGGTCACAACTTCTAGGCAACGTCTTTTATACGAGCAAGTTAAACAGCAATGGTTGAACGACGCGTGATATTGATTCCTAGGTCTTTTGTTGCAATATCTAATCCTTTGTCAACACATCGAGTTGATTAGATGAGTTCTGGATGACTAGGATCCCCTTTAAAGGGACCTTCCACTGCTGATGTAATCCAGCCTCCGTAGAATCCTCCTGGCTGAGCGGTTACCTCTTCCCCATTAAGCCAACAACCGTCCATCAATCCTGGGTAAAGAGCATACCATCCTGCAATTGATCGGAATGAATCTGTTGGATTGGTGTACCGCCATACTGCCCGGTGTATGCGTTGTCCACCAGCCTTTATATCGAAATAATCGGCAACTCCCTTCCATTCGCAGAAGCTGCGACCACTAGCGGGAATTAAGATTTTCTGGTTGGTGCTTGTTGGAGAAAGGTAATACGTGGGTGGGTGAAAGGTCTCAAGCACTCGCTGACATCCACTGCCGTCGAAGAGGACTTCTCCGCCCACCTTCACCAGAACATGATCAGGGCTTACCTCAAGCCTTGGAGGACGTGGATAGTCAGCAACTTTTTCCGTTGACATCGCATTGTCCTGCACTCTAAGGATCATGGCGTTTTTGGGTGCGATCGGAGTCATAGCTCCCATAGACCAATATCAGTCTGTTGTGATTCTGGGTGGTTTCCATATCACTGCAGAGGTTTTCACGCCCATGGGTGATGGGTCGATGGAGCAGGGTGTGGTCGACGCAGGTTTGTTCCAGTTTCCTGCTATGAGTGGTTGCTGAACAGCTGGTGGTTTTGGCTGGCAGCGAGTATTGGATCGTTTTGACGAGGTTTTGAAGCGCCTCCAGGCCGAGTCATCATTCGGCCTAGTCACCTTGACCTGTCACAGCTCTTTAGGAGTGATGCTTTGGCTTTCTCTCAGTGCCGAACTCAAGAGGCTTTGAATGCAAATTATCGACCTGCGCTGGTCTCTCCTGACTGAGAGCACTCGATGAATCCGGTCTCAATCGATGCGATTTGGTATGAGAATCATTATTGATCTGCTTTAACTCTACGTTTCTATCTTTTTTATTGCTCACCTGTTTCTTTGCTTGCCCTTTGGTCACCAGCATCTACATTTAGATCCTCCTCAGTAATAGTAGACAGCCTGGGTAAGTCGCCATCAGCTTTTATCGCCCTCTATTTAGCCCTTGGGATCCATCAGATGTACGGCTTTTTCGAGGTGTAGGTCATTTCCTTAGTGGTACTGCATCGTCAAGATGCTCATGTCTCAGGCGTTCCAGTTGTCCCTTGCTTTCGGCTGGTCGATCGCTGCTTGGTTGTCTTCCTTGATCGACTCCAACCACAACAATCGTCACCAGGGCAAGCACTGCAATCGTTCCTAACTGTAAAGTCCTTAACATCACTATCTTCTGTCAGTAGGGAACAGCATCCACAGGCATTCCTTAGGTTTAGCAGCCATTACTGATCATTACACCTTTATGACCTGGCTCTCCTTTTTCTTTATGTATAGTGAAAACTGAATAACGAATGAAGTCCCAGTTCTATTCGCTCCTTCAGACCTGAGGCATAGAGTTCGTTTCTCCAGCTCCAGATATACCTTTTAACCCTTCCTCATTCCACTTTTCTTGAGTTTCGGTGACTCATTTTCTTTTTTTGAGTTGTCCGTTGGCTCAATCAATCGGAAGCCCGCTGATCTGATGGGGATTCAGTACCGGGTTTTAAGGCTACTTTCTTTCTTTGTTCCAGCTGCCGTTGAGGGAGAGCACAATCCATTCATCAATGTCTCCATCCCGAATTAAATCGGGGGCAATACCGATGTTGTTTGGTGTGCTGTGAGCTGATGATCGTCAGGGCATGGCTCCTCGTGGGAACTTTTTCGCCAGGTGCTTTGACACGATTAATCTGCAGTTGATCGCCGTTGTTAAATTCAGAGAGTTTCATCGGTCCTGGTTCTCCTCCACTGGTGCTGGCTGGAGCGTTGACAAGGGATAACCCTGACTGTTTAGAAACTCCCTTCATTCACGAATGCTGAAGATCAGCGGTGAGTTCCATGCTTGGCTGCGCCTGAACCAATGTGATTCCTGTTTGAGCTTGGGCGGAATCTCTTTGCCATGATCAATGCAGCTCCCTGCTCTGTTTCGAAGAGTTTGCTCACTTGAGCAAAGCACAAGGCTGGTCTGGGATGTTGGCTTGTTGGTTTATTGGGGTGTTGGTTGGTGGACTCAGCACAAAACCCCATGTGGCGACGAAAGAACGCAATCGTTTTGACGTTTGTGTGAACTGCCAGCTGGGATATCGGTGGGCTTTACCGATGAAGCCATGCACCAGCGCCGCCAACCGCAAGGGCTTCTATTGCCCTCCCTGGTGTCTATTCAGGCACCTACGGTTAGCCAATTCGCACGCTGTTGCGCTATGTGTGCGGTTTACGTAGTCCATGCTTATTTTCCAGCGTATTTGGGTTTCATTTTTTCCTCATGAACTCCGTTGATCCGAACCAGCCGGTGGTCATCCTCGGAGGATTTCTGATCACCAGGGAGGCCTATCAACCGATGGCCGAGTGGCTGATGGAGCAGGGCGTTCAGGATGCTCAAGTCGTTCCAGTCAGTCGCTTTGACTGGCTTTTGACGAGCTGGGGGTTTGGATGGCGGAGAGTTCTGGATCGAGTTGATGCGTTGGTGAATGAGCTCCTGGACAAATCGCCCACCGGGCGCGTGACCCTGATTGGCCACAGTTCGGGAGGGGTCATGTTGCGGCTTTATCTCAGTAGTCAATTGTTTCAAGGTCGTTCCTTTGCAGGAGCAACCCAATGTGATCGGTTGATTAGCTTGGGCAGTCCTCACCAGGCCGTTCGCGCTACACCCTTAAGGGCCATGGTTGATCGTTGCTTTCCTGGATGTCACGAACCTGGTGTCGATTATGTAGCTATTGCTGGTGAGCTTGATCTAGAGGGCACCAACGCTTCTGATTTTAGTCGTCGCTTTGCAATGGGTAGCTATCGCAGCATCGCTGGATCCATGGACGTTAGGGGTGATGGTCTCGTACCCGTGGACTCGGCGTTGCTTCACGATGCACGCCACTTAATTCTCCCAAACACTGCTCATGGTGGCTTGTTTGGACCTTCTTGGTATGCCACACCGTCAAGACTTGAGCAGTGGTGGTTATTTGCTGTAGGTTAATTGTTGATTATTCAGATTGAGGTTTGTCTGCTAACGATCGTGAACTCTTCAGTCGCTGAATGTATCTTCTTTCAGTTAAAGCCCAAGACTCAGCCTGTCAAACAACTAAGATAAATAACTTTTTTAATGTTGCTTTCGATACAGTCTCGAGAGATATAATAAATATATTATTTTTGATGCTTTAATATTGTTTTTGATAGGTTTGTTCTTCGCCAATGATCCAAACAATTTCAGAGCCCTGTTTTCTAAATTTCTTCAAAAGTTTCCTGTCTTGAAGGGTGTTTTAATATCCGCAACTTTTGTTTCATTTCTTTCCGGTATTGCGGTTGAATCTCGCCAGGTGATAGCTCAAAGCTCTGGAAGTTACTCTGCTTCTAAGGAAGATAGATTGTCCATTACAGAGGATTTTTTCATACAGAGGCTTAACATTTTTGCTGATAGACAAGGTGGAACGATCTTTGATATTTTTATTGCTTTTAGGTATAAAACTGGTATTGTTGCATCACAATCTAGATCTACGCAGGACAAGGCTTTCAATACAGGTGTTCCTGACTATCGTTATATAGTAAAACTACTTTCTTCATTGAGGCAACCAACCGAAACTCTGCCAAAAATTCTACATGGGAGGAATTAGTAAGAGAGTTTGTAAAAATATTATTCGCTGAACCATCAGTAGTTGGGGCAACTGTGCAATTGCGTGTTCATCCAGACTCTAAAATCATGGCTGGAGATGTGAGTCCTCATAAGTTTTGGAGAGCTGCCACAGCCTCAATTGGAAGTGCACCTCTGTTGCCATTCATACCCACTACTGAAGAGATTGATTGTCAGTGGAGTACATAAATCGATTCTTAGCTTTTGAATAAACTAAGAAAAAAATTTTTCTCTTCAAAAAATGTGGTGCTGTTGACCACAGCAATAGCATATTGGCGGCGAATGAGTGCAACTGATTTTTAATATTTGTAATAGACTTATGCTTCGCTTGTTACACCGTTGATGAATCGTCGAAATTCATGTAAACTGGCAATTCCTTATTTTGATTGTATCAGTCACATTGAATTATAAGTCTATCGATTGACTCATGCATAGTTGTCTTGTTCTTATTTGAAAATTTCAGGGCAGGACTTTTCGCATTAACATGGCTGAAATCGCATATAGCAATTATACCAAATCGAAGAATCTAATGTTTATAATCGCCATTCACTGAAGGCCATGGTTTTGGAATCATTGTCTAATTGACAATTAGACTGCTCTATGGCCGTTTTTATCGAGGCGCCTCACGCTCTGATCGGCCGATTAACTTTGGCTTGCCTCACTAGGTCTTTTGTGCTGACCTCTGCGCGCCTTGGTTGGTTGTTACTTCCCTAGTTGTTGATGTCTGGTCTCGATCACATAGCTATTGCGTTTTGTTCGATTTGCAGATTGCCACTGATCCTGATCAGTCTTCGCACTGCTAAGGCAGCTTTTCCGTCATTATCGGACCCATTTAACGGTCTAGAATTTGAATAATCGCAACTTTCATTGTGTCAGCGAAGAATGATAGATGGTCTTTCGCGTGGTGGTTAGTGTTTCTTGTAATGGCATTCATTTCGATGGTGAAAGAAGGCGTAATTGTACCCAGTGCATATGGGGCGATCATCTTCGCTTTCTTCGTGGGTTGGGACGGAGCTAAAATATTTAAGAATAACAAATCATCTTTTCATAAAAATAAATGATTGATTGCAATTCATAACTGATCTCTTACCCAATAAGGCTTTATTTTTCTTCAATAACTTAATCTTTTTTATTGATAAGCCCTGAAAGTAATAGGATAATCATTTCACTCTTTATTCGTCTGGCTTGGTTAAAGTGTATCGTGAGTCTTAAATTAATTCTGCTCTAGCAATTGAGTCGCTTCCTCCAGAAGCCAGAAACTTTAACGACTTTTGTTGATACTCATTGATTCAAAAATCAAAACATAGCTTTTGTTGATCTTTGTTTTTACCTTACGTTTTTCTAACGGCAATAGTAGCTAGCTCAACCATTACAAGTTTGCCAGTTCTCCAATTGTGACAACTTTAGCGTTTACATCCTCAGGTGATTATCTACTTCAATGAATAGAGGTCAAATTATAAAACACGAGATTTAGCTGGCAAGAGTTCGTCCCAGGATGCCTCATTTGGGCGAGTCTTATTGCAGGTGTTGTACCGCATTCTTGTATTTTCAACAGGATCTCAATATATCTGTATTTATCAATGGCCACTTTTAATTTAAATTGAATGCAAATAAAGCAAACGAAGCACCTGATTAGAGTTTTTCATTTGTGTGTCAATTGTGCTCATTGCGTGCACCTTGTCTGCGATGGTTATCATTTAGCTTGAAACATTTAGCAAGTTTGACAATTTCTTCTAATAACTACCCCAAGTTTACTCTTTGAATTTTCAGACAATGAGAGGAGCAAAATTGTTGTAATGGATACTTTGTAGTTGCTGCTACTTACATTGTGTAAGGATGGCTTTACATAGAATCTCGAATCAAATAGAAAATCTCCAACTGTTGTGATTTTTATGGATATCCCGCCTCATTCCTTTATTAAGAGAGATGCCGGCCCAATTAAAGAATGGTGGAAGAGTCGTATTATCATGTTGATTGATACTAGAAACGAGGAAGGTGCTAGGGCCTTGTATAAAGAGTTTTACTTAGGCGATATGCCCCGGCTCCCGGAGCGCTATTAGGTCTAATTCCTTTCAAAAAGTACGCTTGTTTTTTATCTTTTGCCATATTTAAACAAGTATTTAATCTATTTATTGTCTCGAAATCTGGCTGCAAAGTATGATGGACTCAATCTTAGATGTTTCTTTTTGCTAAAGCAGTTTTGCTTGATGATTTTATGCACATCCCGCTTTACTCCGAGCTTTCGTAGAGTGCCATAATTGTGAATCTCATTGTGAAAGAATTTGCTTTTCGAATTTCAGTTCTTTTGTTTATCATGGGATGGTTTAACACTACCTCAAATCTTATTGTTGTCGTGCGATGAAGATTTGACTAAGTTTGAATGTTGAATATAAAATTTGTTGATCTTGTGAAGTTGCATGATCGCAATGGACTGTTCATTTGAACACTGTTTGATTTCATGTTTAAGCTCTACAAACAGCTCAGGTTGATTTAACGTTGTGATCTGCTCTGAATTGATGCTTGATAAAAGTGACATCAGTCAGGGCGTGGCTTTGGCACTCTTCCATCGATCCGCCAATATCCAAACCAATCTGGCTTCAGTTCTGTGTCGGCAATGCCTGGCTCCGGTTTTAGATGGATTTGCCACCCTTCAAGGCTGAAGATGGGTAAACAGTCATCGACTGTGTCCAGGTTGATGATGCTGTGTAAGTCATCCTTATGGACCTGTAAGGCACTACTTAGCCAACGCCGACGAGCACGTGCTTTAGCGGCTTGCTTACTGGGAGCCACAACAAGCCCAAACTGGTGCAATTCCTGCAATGAGTTGCAGTCGTAGCCTCCCAGGTTGATAAACCAAAGCTTTTCGCTCGTCGAGCTTGCCGATATCGCTTTCTCCTTTCCGACATCGTGACCCTCGATCAGCTCAATGGCGTAACCATCGACATGCCGAATGGCCTTGTAACTGTCGATATGTAATCCGCTTTTCAGCCCAAACCATTGTTGTTTTAGTTTCGGAATCGTGTCCTCAATGTTCGTGCCCACTACCCAGCGCACATCATGGAGCTCAACGTGACAATTGGCGCAGCGGCCACCCAGGACAACCAGAAATAATTCGGCGTCTTGCTCATTGCTCACACTTGAGGTCCACACTTCAGAACAAGACATCTGCATTCAGCCATGTTGCCATTTTTCATAAGGGAGCAGGCTTAAGGGCGACAGTGGTTCTGACCCTTGGTCTGCTGCTCCAGCTCCACCTGTGCAGACCCCTGCACGGCCTTTTCGTTGATCTTTGACCGGAACCAAAGGATCACACGGATCGGTCCGCCGGGGCAGCCTCAAGCCCTGTTGCGCTTCTCAAAGATCCGTAGTGCTGTTGGCCCTGGCATTTAATCGTTTCTCTGACAGCGCTTTGCCTGTTTCCCCTTGATGTGATAGCAAACATCATCTTGATCGTGTCACTGTTGTTGAATCACCTGTTTGAGTGATCCCCGTTCATTTTTCAGCACATGGCTTTAGAGTTCAGCCACTCATGAAGCATTGATGGCTTGGGAATACACACAGCTACGCTTTGTTCCCCGTGGCAAGAGCTGGACGGGAGAGATTGAAGAGCTATGGCTGGATGACAAACCTTTGATCTCCAGAAACCATCCTCAGCAGGTCAGTTTGGTTGAGCTGATGAATGAACTCGGTGCTCAAGGCTGGGAATTGGTGACATATGCCCAACCCTTCACCGGTTACCACGGAGGTTGCTACACCTTCAAGCGCCAGACCTAAAGTCACCAACAAAATCCCCTAAATTGCGACTGCACTGGTGTAGATGCTGTTTTAAAGAGCTTGATGGCTAGACCAGCAATGATTGCTCCCATTGAGTTTGATCGGCAGTTATGTGGAATCTTTGCTTTCAGTTCAGCGGTTGTTGCGTCCAATACAAACACCAGAATTGCTGAGGATTTACATGATGTCAAACCTTTCTATGGCCAATTGATGCACTACCGATAACTCAGCAAGGGCATCCAGTTTTTGTTGTGCTTGGCTCAGCACTGCATTTCCATGGGGAGCGTAGGCTTTGATTAAGGCAACTCCTTCAGAGGCTTCTGTCTTGGCGCGTTCCATGAAGAGCTCAAGTTGTATTTCATTGGTTCATGGAGATCATTTGTTGATGGGCTGGCCCAGCGAGAACTGTTAATAATTTTGAAATGGCTTGATGCGTTTCATTTGTGCTGATTTTTATAGACTTTAATGTTTTTTGCATTTTTTTTTCTTTACGGCCATACTGATTAGCTCAGCATCAGTGTGACCAGAAGAAAATCTTTTAAATGTTCTGTATTTAAGCATAATCTCTGGATACTATTTTGGCTTTTCAAATTTGATAAGTTATAACTCTGTGGGCCAAAGTATCGATTCACCATTGTTTCAACTGAGAATGACTCCATTTTTAACCATTTCTAGTCATTTGCCGTCCTCTGAGTTACTAGTTTAAAATAAATCCCTTAGATCATTGCCTGTAATGCAGTTCCGAGACTTCAATAAACAAGTTGCTTTGTTCGTTACAGAAAAGGTTGGCACAATGACCTGTGCCTATTTGTTTGCGTTCATCGCCTTGATTTCGTTACCCGAAGCGTTGTCATCAGAAGATCCTTTAGAAATTGTTTCTTGGATTGCCGAAACATTTCTTCAGTTGGTTCTTCTTTCGATCATTATTGTTGGTCAGAATATCCAAAGTGAAATTGCTGAACAACAGGCTCAGACTGATCGCGACACTTTGGTCGCTATCAAAAAGCTTGCAGAGGAAATCCATGTCGTAGCTACCCAATCGCAATCCAATTGATTGTGCTTTTTGATTGTTAGATAAGCTTCATGTGAGCTATGGACTGTCCTGCTGAACTAAGCCTGCAAATTTCAATGGTTGCTTCTTTCTTCTCTGTCTAGTGTAAAAGAGCGATAGTTCTCGACCAATGGCTACTGAATCACCAGAAACAAATACCAATTCACCAGCACACTGTGGTTCGAAACCAAAAAAAGTTGCATTTGGGATTGCCCCGCTCGGAGTTGTCGCCATTGGAATCGTTCCTATGGGTGTGGTTTGTATTGGTGTGGTGCCAATGGGAGTAGTAGGCATAGGACTTGTATCAATGGGAGCTGTTACTGCGTCTGTTGTTGGTATGGGATTACTTTCCGTCGGATTAAATACAATGGCGGTTTGGACAGCGGGCCCGCTGAGCATGGGATTCGTCAATTTAACCGGAACTAAGCAACAAATCCCTCATATTCACCATTCACACCCTCATGCATTGAAGAAGAATTCCCATCTTGAAAGTCAATTAATGTATACCGACGAAAAAATGGCACGTCTCGCGGCCCAGCGAATGGGTTGCAATGATGTTTTGAAGGTTGGTGGTTATTGGAAGCCTTGTTATCAAGCTGACCATACTGAAGTTGATTAGTGTTCTGCAAACACTATTTTTCTTCTGGCCCTTTGAAACAATAATTCCCATATATATCTATTTTAACGTTTATGATTGTATTTTAAGATGTTTCAATCTTATCAAGCAGTATAATGCTTTGATATCTCTATCCTGCAAGTTGTGCTCGTAGCTCTCACTTGCTCTCGTTAATTCCCCGCCATTTTTTACGATTGCAAATATTTTGATTCATCTCTTCTCTATGTCTGATTAGTAATCTCTAAAACAACTAGAATATCAATTTCGTAATAGCGTCAGATTGATTCTTTGATTTTTGCATTTGTCGTTATTTGTGTTTCAGCTAACCACTAGGCTTTGCTTGCTTTCTTTTTAGATATTTAATCCATGCTATGATTGTCATCCTGTAGACATAACCTATTAAACCTATTTTCCGTATAGCTTAGTTATCAATCTGTTTGACTATTTTGTTTGTTTGATCAATTACGCGTACAGATCTTTTGATTTTATCGCTAAGGGATTTTGCCCAGTAAATTGCCACCTGTTTGCTACCTGTCGATCCATGCAGATGCCATTCTTGGAATGGGTTCAACTCTTCGATTCTATATTTATTTTGATGAGTAGCCATTTAAAAAGTTAGAATATCTTGACAGTTATTATATATACTAAACTTAATTCTCTGACTGCTTTACTTTGGACTAATAATGACAATTTATTTTTATTGCAGTAGATACACTTCTAGCGACCATCCAAAAAGGAATGAGAGTACGACAGAAAAGGCAAGATAAAAATATTGGTTGCTTAGATGAAAATAAGGTGCTTTGCGGTCACTCATTTCGATCCTCTTTTATTCTTATTAAGATAAGGACAAATGGCTTTTGTCGAGTGCTTAAGCCTGTCAAAACTTTTGTATCTGCGAATCTCATTTGTCACTAGTTCTCAATTGTTACCTGGCTCCATGTCCCAAGGTTAGTCGGGTTGGCTTTGATTTAACTTATAGTTATATTATTGATAGTCCTAATTCTATTGATATTTGAAGCTAAGAAGTTTGTATTCACAAACTATATTTTATTTGTTTAAATCACTATTTTGTAACCCTCAATACCATTGATTTACAACGCAGGATCAAATGGATGTGGATGATCAGGAAGGCTAACTTGATACAGAGTGTCCTCGATCGGCTTCCACTGCACGAGATGGAGGGGATTGATTTTATGCTTATCTAAACAATCCCATATATCGTTTCCTGATAACGATGCTTTTGACCAGTGATCGCCCTGGCTGATCATCTGCTCCCTCACATAGTCTTTCCAATTGTCCCATTTAATTTCAGGGTAGCTATTGATAAATTCATCAAGAATCACGATGTGAAAATCCATTGATTGATCACTCAATACAGTAATGGGATATTTCATTATTATACGGGGTAAGGGGCTTCCTTCAAAAACTTATCCTCATTGATCGCTTTATCCAAGATTTATCTTTCACACGTTGATCACAGGCTTGTTTAAGGTTTATTTTGGAAATCAATCAATGAGTGGCTGCCGTTTGAGCTGCGTTGATCGTTAGTATCACTTTCATCGATTGTTGAATGGTTGAAACTCTATGGAGAATTCAAAGCGCTACGATTTTGTACTGATCAGATTTGGGATTAACTTAGCTGCCTCTTGCTTAGCTTGATTTGTTTTACTAGTGATCTTGCTAAATCCTGTATTTGATTGGTTTACTTGTTTCGTTTCAATGTTAGAATCCATATTTAATTGGCTCAAATTGGAGTAGTTGAGTTTAGTTTTGAGCAATGTTCTTATTTGTCTTTAGGTTTAGTCTTAGATTCGGCGCGATCGGGTTTTATTGCATAAATTTGAGTAATTTGTTAGATTTTTGTCTTTCATCAACCAAGCAAACCTCCGCTTTGAGCGGGGACTTGATTGGTTGTGATCATCTGCTACTAAACCTTGATCAATTTTCTGTATAGGTTTTAACGACTGTGCTTTCAATGATATGTCCTGATCCTTTTATCATATCTTTGTTTTCCTCGAAAAGTTTTTGTGCGACACCAATAGGTGCTTGCTGAACAGCACAAACTTGAGATGGATCGTCCTTGCTATTACCACGGAACAGTGTTTTGATACCAGCTGATGTGTGCATATTAGTAACATCCTCACTGTCATAGATCTTGACCCATTCTGTGAAAGGGACGCTCAGGCTAAATGTCCAGATCGTGGTTTCCATCACTTTGAATCATGTCGGCATTTTATTCTTGCACTAGTACTCTCGTTTGATCAGGTTGCTATGTGCCAGTCTGTCCCCCTGTTTTCTCAAGGATCAGCAATGTTGAGAACGAGAACTGGATGTTTTGATTCTCACAGTAGACCCTTGGTTTCTGCATTAGACACAGTGGTGAATCAGAAAGCAGTAATGTTGTCCGTTCCTTCAATTTGGCTGTAAATGCATCAACCATTTTACTTCCTTTATAAACTGATCTGGTGAAGTTTGGTCACACACCAGGATACTTTTGCCTTCCACGAAGCTACAACCCAATCGATGAAGCCTTGGAGATTCCTGCCACCAGGTGTGTTGGTCTCTTTCATTGATCCATCCTCAGAGGGGGTTGCTTCATTGTTATTACCCTTCACCAATTCAGTTTCCGTATTGCGGCTCGATTTTATATAGAATTAGCTCTTCGGTTGCGCAAATTGGTGTTGCAACAAGAATACTTATATCAGTGAAATAGGCAACTACAGGACAGTGATCTTTCCTTAATTGATTCGTTTGATACCATTGTCGTTTATGCAGAGATGAAAAGTCAGATTTGGTTCTATCCTCACTCCAGAGCTGTGAGGTCGAGCGGCTGATCCTGTATCTGCAAAAGTTATCCATGATCACTATGCCAACAACGTTGTGGAGCTGTTCTTTGATAGTCGCTATGTCCTGAATCGATTGTGGCTTAAGACGATGCTTCCCTCCATGGGCTATTTGCCGACTAATGCCCCTTCACGCAATGATCAGAACCACATTCATCGCTGCAGCGCTCACCCTCACTGGATTAACTGTCGAGGCTAAAGGAAGCAGTCACGTTATCCCCTGCCAATTCAATGGAGGAACTTGGACCGAGGTCCGTTACATCAAGCAAGGTGAATTTCGTAAATTTACTTTGATTTGGCAAGATGGTCCAAGAATGTCTTACGTTTGGGATAAACCTGGACATGGAACTTTTACATTTATGCTCACTGACAGATTAGGTGGAAGATGGGGCTGGGACTATGTCGGTGACCGAAAATATTTAAAAGATAATAGTGGCTTCACGCTTACAAACTATGAGAATAAGAATGTGATTAAATGCTTGGGGATTGGTATGCCATAGGTGTAGAATGACATCAGATTGTCTATGGATATGTAATACTCGGATTGACCATGGTTGTGGCGTCGCCCGTAACCACTCGAGCAATGCTAACAGTGTCTGAATTCATTCATGTGGTTACTTTTATCCCTATTCTAGAGCCTTCTTTTTATCTCCTTTTGCTCAATAGCGCACAATAGTGCCAGGCCTTGAAGGCTGGTTTATGGAATTCGTCAGACTATTGAAGAACTCCTCAGCAGGGGCTGGGATTGTCCGGTCCACCTTGATCCGACGTAAAAGCGTAAAAGTAACCACCACTAACGCCTTCCAGCTCCTCTTCAGAAAGCTCTTAGGCCTTATTGAGCTCATCAGCAGAAATACTAAACCCTGCTTCTTTGGCAATTGCTACCACTGCATCGGAATCGGCTGCAGCTTTGAGCTTCTCTTGAAGGCTGGTGTTGCCTTTGGCGCAAGCCAAGAAAGCGTTGAGTTGTTCTTGTGTCATGGCTATCGGGAGTCTTGCAAGGTTATAGCAACGATATCTTGAAGCATTTTGCTAATACTTACTGCGCTCAATTGTGCCAGGTATTGGATGTCTTTTTAAGCGAATATGGAGGTCGTTGAATAAATAAAAAGCCCCTGCTACGCAAGGGCTTTGAGTGTTAAGGCTGTGCCCGTAATTTTTGTTTATAGTGATGTTTTTCGATAATGGCATTGATTCAATCAGCATGCCACCGATGGATCACAACCCCAGCATATGATCGTGGGGATGCTTATAGTTCCTCCAGCCGCATTCTCCAGCTCTCTTTCTGAAAGTCTTGATTGAGCCTTATTGA
>Ga0189292_10199_pt1 | contig 27186 bp, 19 predicted proteins | sample UW1oraminimetaG_FD_130317 | JGI IMG/M metagenome (GOLD analysis project Ga0189292, IMG submission 130317) | Marine microbial communities from the Costa Rica Dome - UW179A-orange mini metaG | ecosystem: Environmental > Aquatic > Marine > Oceanic > Photic zone | place: Costa Rica: the Eastern...
GAGTCGTTGGCGTCCGGCTCCTGATCGCTGGCGCCGAGGTTGAGCAGTTGCTCGAAGTTGCCGACGCCGCTGATCTTCTGGTCGGTGCCACTGGCGCCGCTGACCGACTTGGCCAGGCGATAGAACTCGACGGTGAAGCGCTGAATGTCCGTCGGGTTGGCCACCACCCGTTTGATCGGCCGCTTGAGCACGTGGGTCAGGTTGGCTTCCCAGCCATGCACGAAGGGCTGGCTGCTGGCGATGGTCACGGCGCTGCTGTCCACCGCCACGGCGAGGATGCTGTGGCGCTGGGCAAAGGCGTAGGACATCAGCGGGGTGACGGCGGCGACGTCGATCTTCAGCGGATCGATGCGCAGGTAAGGCTGACCGGCACGCTCTGCGAGCCAGACGGTCAGTGTTTCCAGATCGAGCTTCTTGCCCGGCCGCTGTAGGTCGTCGAGCTGCTGCGCGGCGAGGAATTCCAGCGGATGCTGCTGGTTGGCCACCGCGCTACGGCGGACCGTCAGGCATTGCTCGGCGCTGTCCTGTGCGACCCGTCCCTGAGCGACCAGCTCGCGCAACAGATCGTTGAGATCGAGAGGGCGGTCCTGGGGAGGCGAGTTCAGCACGGACATGGGATTCCTTCGATGCGGCGGCGGAAAAGCCAAGCTTGCCGCTAAACCCCCGGCGTTGTCTGCCGCCGGGGTTCAACTTTGAGCAGCCTGCGCCGTCTTGGAGGTTATTTCTCCAGCTGCTTCCAGGCCTTGAGTGTCCAGACCAGATGCGCTTGCTCAACCCGTAGCGCCAGAGCTTCTTCGTCGATGGGCTGGCGGGCCAGCTCATGCAGCTTGGCCAACTCGCCATACAGACGATCGACTTCTGGCAGCTCCAGTACACCACGGGCCAGATGCAGCCAGACCAGCAACCGCTCCATGCGCGGGCTCTGTTCGGCGAGGTCCTCGGGCTGCTGCTGGTAGCGCGGCAGTTGCAGCGCCTTGGCCTCTTCTGCAAGCAGGTGCAGCAGCCACTTGCCCAGCTCAGCAGCGCCCTGGCGGTCGCCCCGGGCGTTGCGACCTTCGGTCCAGCTGCGCTGCAGCAGCCACAACGAGGCCTTCAGTGATAGCAGGCCCCAGCGGGTCTGGCCCAGCTCCTCGGCAAATTGCGCGGGGGCTGCCTTGCGCAGGTCTTCATCGTCCTGGCCGGCTTCGACTCGCGGGCGCCAGTCCTGGATCAGCGCATCGAGCAGCTCGCGCAAGTCACGGCTGCTGGCGCGTGGTGCGGCCTGGCCAAGGCTGCCGAGCAGCGCGCGCAGTTCGATCAGCTGTTGCAGCCACTCGCCGAGCAGTTTCCAGCGGCCATTGAAGCGATACTGCTCGGCCAGGCGTTGGCTGTTGCCCAGCAGCTGCCAGCCGAGGGCAACCACCGTGTCGTCCAGCGGCATCGTGGCGTCGAGTTCCGGCGCCGGCAGTTGCAGGTTGTAGCCATCTGCGTCATTCAGGCGGTAACCGCGTTCAGCCTTGCTGATATCGCACGGCATCAGCGGCAGATCGGCGGCCAGCTCGGCGGCTAGCTCCAGCAACGCCTGGGGGTCGCCCTGGCGCAATTCCAACTCCAGCTCGCAGATTTCCTCGGACTGTTTGCCGGCCTTGACCTGGCCCAGGTCCAGAGCAGCCTCGATCACGACCTTGGCCTTGCCGCGGCCCCAGGCAATTTCGGCTTTCTCGCGCACGAAGTCGGTGGTGAAGATCGGTTTCAGGGCCTTCTTGTCGAGTTCGGCGAGGCTGGCTGGCCAGCAGTCGTCGCCGAGCTTCTTGGTATCCAGCTTGGCCTTGTCCAGATACCAGTCCCATTCGTTGCGCTCGGAGAGGCCTGCGACACTTTGACCGCGGCTCTTCAACGTTTGGATGAATTGCTCGCCATCGCGGCGCAGGCGCAGCGCGACTCGGGCCTGGGCAAGGGCTCGGTCGGCGGTGTCGTAATACTGGTTGAACAGCTCATGGCGCGACCAGCCACTCTTGTTGCGCTTTTTCAGCAGCGGGTGTTCGCGCAGGGCGAGCAGGGTTTCGCGGCTGGCGCGTAGCTTGATTTCGGTTTCTTTCTGCATGATGCCGACTGGGTGCCTATGATGTGTTGATGTTGCAGCCTGATGACACACGGTAGCAGGCGTGATGGCCTGTCCGTATACTTGCCGCCTCTTTCAAGCCGGGGCCATACCCTATGCCAGTCAATCCTTTCGTCAGCTTGTTCGGACGTTCGCCAATCGGCCCTATGCAACAGCATATGGCCAAGTCGCACGAATGTGCAGCGAACCTGGTACCGCTGTTCCAGGCGGTCATGGCCGAAGACTGGGAGAAGGTCGAGCAGATCCAGCAGCAGATGTCGCAGCTGGAAAACGAGGCTGACAAGCTGAAGAAAAGCGTTCGCCAGCACCTACCGAAAAGTCTGTTTCTGCCGGTGCCGCGTTCCGATCTGCTTGATCTGCTGAGTGTACAGGACAAGATCGCCAACCGTGCCAAGGACATCGCCGGCCTGATGCTGGGCCGCTGCATGACCATTCCGCAGCCACTGCAGCCGCAGATGCTGGCGTACGTGCAGCGCACCGTTGATGCCAGCGCCCAGGCGCTCAAGGCGTTGAAAGAGCTGGATTCATTGCTGGAAACAGGCTTCAGCGGCCGCGAAGCCACACTCGTCGAAAAGATGGTCGAAGAGCTCGAAGAAATCGAGCGTGAAACCGACCGCATGCAGATCACGGTTCGCCGTGCGCTGTTCCATCTGGAAAAGGATTTGCCAGCTGTCGACGTGATCTTTCTCTACAAGATCATTGAATGGATCGGTGATGTAGCCGACCGCGCCGAGCGCGTTGGCAACCGTCTGGAACAATTGCTGGCGCGCTAAGGCGCCAGCGTCCTTTCTGGGTTCAACAGGTAATTTCTATGTCCTTTATCGCGGATTACGGCTTCGTACTCCTGGTGCTCGCCTGCATGTTCGGTTTTTTCATGGCCTGGGGCGTGGGTGCCAACGATGTGGCTAACGCCATGGGTACCTCGGTAGGCTCCCGCGCGCTGACCATCAAGCAGGCAATCGTCGTTGCGATGGTTTTCGAGTTCTGCGGTGCCTACCTGGCCGGCGGACAAGTCACCGAAACGATCAAGAGCGGCATTGTCGATGCATCTGCCATACCGCCGGAGCTGATGGTGCTGGGCATGATGTCGGCGTTGTTGGCGGCCGGTACCTGGCTGCTGATCGCCTCTATCAAGGGCTGGCCGGTATCGACCACGCACTCCATCGTCGGCGCAGTGATCGGCTTCGCCGCCGTGGGCGTATCGATGGATGCGGTGCATTGGAGCGGCGTCGGGCCGATCGTGGCCAGCTGGGTGGTGTCGCCCATGCTATCAGGCACCATCGCCTTTGGTCTGTTCATCAGCGTTCAGCGCTTGATCATCGATACCGATGAGCCCTTCCAGAACGCCAAGCGTTTCGTGCCGCTGTACATGTTCCTCACCGGCTTCATGGTCGCGCTGATGACCCTGTCCAAGGGGCTCAAACACATCGGGTTGGACCTGAGCAGCGCACAGAGCTTCATGTTGGCGGTAGGGGTGGGTGCTGCGGTGATGCTACTAGGTATCGCGCTGCTGACGCGTATCAAAGTCGATGTGGAGGCGGACAAGGCCTTCCATTTCTCCAGTGTGGAGAAGGTCTTTGCCGTGCTGATGATCTTCACCGCCTGCTCCATGGCTTTCGCCCACGGCTCCAATGACGTGGCCAACGCGGTGGGCCCGCTGGCTGCTGTGGTCGGTGTGCTGCAGTCCGATGGTGTCGCCACCATCAGCTCCAAGTCGGCGGTGCCGGGCTGGGTCCTGCTGCTGGGGGCAGTCGGTATCGTCATCGGCTTGGCGACCTACGGCTACAAGGTGATCGCCACTATCGGTAAGCAGATCACCGAGCTGACGCCGAGCCGCGGCTTCGCCGCCGAACTGGCTACTGCCACCACCGTGGTTGGTGCCTCGGCCATCGGTCTGCCGGTGTCCACCACCCATACGCTGGTCGGTGCGGTGCTCGGCGTGGGCATCGCTCGCGGTATCGGTGCGCTGAATCTGGGCGTGGTCGGCAAGATCTTCATGTCCTGGCTGGTGACCCTGCCGGTGGGTGCGGGCCTGGCCATCGTGTTCTTCCTCATTCTGCGCGCCATCTTCACCTGACGCCTCGCGCGGCTCGTGACTGCCGAAACGCCCCGTCGATCTGACGGGGCGTTTTCGTTTGCGGGTCCCGCCGTGGCGCGTTTCATGCTTCACTGCAGGCTCGTTTCGATAGCATCACGGAGGTAGCCGGTGCCCATTCCCTCATTCAAGGAGCAATTTGCTGCGCTCCTCGCGGCACCCTCGGTCAGCTGCACACAGCCCGGCTGGGATCAGAGCAATCGCCCGGTGATCGAGTTGCTCGCGGCCTGGCTCGGCGAGCTGGGTTTCGTCTGCGAAACACCGGAAATCGCCCCCGGCAAATTCAACCTGCTCGCCAGTTACGGCAGCGGCCCGGGAGGGCTGGTGCTGGCCGGACACAGCGATACCGTGCCGTTCGATGCGGGCCTGTGGAAGTCCGATCCGCTGAAGCTGCGCGAGGCCGACGACCGCTGGTACGGGCTTGGCAGCTGCGACATGAAGGGGTTTTTCGCTCTGATCATCGAGGCGGTGCGGCCGCTGCTGAGCGAGCCGTTTCGCCGCCCGTTGCTGATTCTCGCCACCTGTGACGAGGAAAGTTCGATGTCCGGCGCCCGTGCTTTGGCCGAAGCCGGCCAGCCGCTTGGGCGTGCTGCGGTGATCGGTGAGCCCACCGGCCTGCGCCCGGTACGCCTGCACAAGGGCATCATGATGGAGCGCATCGACATCCTTGGGCAGAGTGGGCATTCGTCGAACCCGGCCTATGGCCATAGCGCGCTGGAAGCCATGCACGGCGTGATCGGCGAGATGATGACGCTGCGTCGGCAGTGGCAGACCGAGTACGACAACCCGCTGTTCGACGTGCCGAAACCGACGCTCAACTTCGGCTGCATTCATGGCGGTGACAACCCCAACCGTATCTGTGGGCAGTGTGCGCTGGAGTTCGATCTACGCCCGCTGCCGGGCATGGACCCGCAACAGCTGCGCGCGATCATCCGCCAGCGTTTGCAGCCGCTGGCCGAGCAGCATCAGGTCAAGATAGATCTGGCGCCGCTGTTCCCCGCAGTGCCGCCGTTCGAGCAGGCTGCCGAGAGCGAGCTGGTACGCCTGGCCGAGCGCCTCACCGGCCACCAGGCTGAGGCGGTGGCGTTTGCCACCGAAGCGCCTTATCTTCAGCAGCTCGGCTGCGAGACCCTGGTGCTGGGCCCCGGCGACATCGCCTGCGCGCACCAGCCCGACGAATACTTGCAGCTCGATCGCATCGAACCGACGGTGCAGTTGCTGCGCAGAATGATCGAGCACTATTGCCTGCAGCCGCAGACCGCCCCGAACTGACTCCAATCCCAGACGAACAGAACCGCCACGAAGGCTTTTACATGCACGACTACGTCACCTGGCTTCGCGACTCCTCGCCCTATATCAACTCGCACCGTGATCGCACCTTCGTCGTCATGCTGCCGGGCGATGGCGTGGAACACGCCAATTTCGCCAACATCGTTCACGACCTGGTGCTGTTGCACAGCCTCGGCGTGCGTCTGGTGCTGGTGTTCGGCTCGCGCCCGCAAATCGAGGCACGATTGGCGGCGCGAGGCATCGAGCCGCGATTCCACCGTGACCTGCGCGTCACCGATACGCCGACCATGGAATGCGTGATCGACGCGGTTGGGCATATGCGGATTGCTCTCGAGGCGCGACTGTCGATGGATATGGCTGCCTCGCCGATGCAAGGCGCGCGGTTGCGCGTGGCCGGTGGCAACTTCGTCACGGCGCGGCCAATCGGCGTGCTCGATGGCGTCGACTATCACCACACCGGCGAAGTACGGCGCATCGATCGCAAGGGTATTGGCCGACTGCTGGACGAGCGCACCATCGTGTTGCTGTCGCCGCTCGGCTATTCGCCGACCGGCGAGATCTTCAACCTCGCCTGCGAGGACGTCGCCACACGGGCCGCCATCGATCTGCAAGCCGACAAGCTGGTGCTTTACGGCGCCGAGCCTGGTTTGCTCGACGAAAGCGGCAATCTCGTACGCGAACTGCGCCCACAGCAGATCCCGGCTTACGTCGAACGGCTCGGCAGCCAGTATCAGGCCGAGTTGCTCGACGCCGCGGCGCAGGCTTGCCGTGGCGGCGTACGCCGCAGCCATGTGGTCAGCTATGCCGATAACGGCGCTTTGCTCAACGAACTGTTCACCCGCGATGGTGGCGGCACGCTGGTGACGCAGGAGCAGTTCGAGCAGTTGCGCGAGGCGACCATCGAGGATGTTGGCGGCCTCATCGATCTGATCACGCCACTGGAAGAGCAGGGCATTCTGGTACGGCGCTCGCGCGAAGTGCTGGAGCGGGAGGTCGAGCAGTTCAGCATCGTCGAGCGCGACGGTCTGATCATCGCCTGCGCCGCGCTCTATCCGATTGCCGATTCGGATGCCGGCGAGCTGGCCTGTCTGGCGGTCAATCCGGAATACCGCCACGGTGGCCGCGGCGACGAGTTGCTGGAGCGTATCGAGGAGCGTGCGCGCAAACTGGGGCTGAAAAAACTCATCGTCCTTACCACACGCACCGCTCACTGGTTCCGCGAGCGTGGTTTCGAGCCGATCGACGTGGACCGCCTGCCAGCGGCGCGTGCTTCGCTGTACAACTTCCAGCGCAACTCGAAGATCTTCGAAAAACCGCTTTAAGCCAAACTGGCGGGCGTTGCGCCCGCCAGGGCTGCGCTCAGAGGCTGAGGCTGCGCTGGTATTCGACGACGAAACTGTCGAAATCCAGCTCGTCCGCCGCTTCCATGTCCGCCTGGCGTTTCAGCGATTGGTGTGCAGCGGATTCGAACTGGTCCAGCTCACTGACACTCGGCGCCCGGCTGCGGAAGTAATCGGCGTGGGCCAGGGTTTGACGCATGGAGAACTGGCTGAAGCTCTCTCCGCTGCGGCGCAGTTCGTCGAGTACGCGGGCCGACGGCGTAAGGCTGCTGTCAGCGACCTTGGCGCGCTGCTCGGCAAGCGCCTCGACATGCTGCGAATCGCCATGGCTGCGGTCGAGGAGGGCGGCAACCTGGCCGATCTCGTCGAGCAACTGGTTGGCCCAGTCACTGAGCAGGACATCCCCACTACAGCGCTGCAATTTGAGCCCGGGACGGCGGCCTTCCTTGACTACCTTGAGGAAGTTGTCGGTAGCTGCGCCACACTCGCCGTCTGCCAGGCAGGGGCTATCGTCCAGAGCACAGAACAGCAAGAAGGCGTCGAGAAAGCGCGCCTCGCTGAGGTCGATGCCCAATGGCAGGTACGGGTTGATATCCAGGCAACGCACTTCGATGTACTGAATGCCGCGTGCCCGCAGCGCCTGCAACGGCCGCTCGCCAGTGGCGGTGACGCGCTTCGGGCGGATATTGGAGTAGTACTCGTTTTCGATCTGCAGCACGTTGGTGTTGAGCTGCTGCCAGTTGCCTGCGGCGTCCTTGGTGCCCAGCGCCTCGTAAGGCGCATAAGGCGTGGAGACCGCGCGGAAGAGGCTTTCGGTGTAGCTTTCCAGGTTGTCGTAGCAGGGGGTGAGCCCGGCCTGGGCATTGTTCTGGTAACCCAGATCACTCATGCGCAGGCTGGTGGCGTACGGCAGGTACAGGGTGTCGGCATCGAGGGTTTCGAGCTGGTGCTGGCGACCGCGCAGAAAGCCGGCATCCAGCGCCGGCGAGGCGCCGAACAGGTACATCAGCAGCCAGCTGTAGCGACGGAAGTTGCGAATCACGCCGATATAGCGCGTCGAGCGGTAATCCTGTGCCGAGCGGGTATCGCCATCATCGGCCTGCAGCGCCGGCCACAGAGTCTCCGGCAGCGAGAAATTGTAGTGAATGCCGGCGATACACTGCATGGTCTTGCCGTAGCGCAGGGCCAGACCCTGACGGTAGACGTGCTTGAGCCGGCCGATGTTGGAGCTGCCGTATTCGGCGATCGGGATGTCCGCCTCGCTCGGTAGCGGGCAGGGCATCGACGGGCTCCAGAGGAATTCTTCGCCGAGGTTGGCATAGGTGAAGCGGTGGATCGCTTCGAGCTCGGCGAGAGTGTTCTGCGGGTCGCTGTCGGTGCCGGTGATGAACTCCAGCAGCGCCTCCGAATAATCCGTGGTGATTTGCGGGTGAGTCAGCGCCGAACCTAATGCAACGGGGTGCGGCGTCATCGCCAACTGGCCGCGAGCGTCGACGCGCAGGCACTCGCGTTCGATCCCGTGCAGGCATTGGCTGAGCAGCGGCAGGTGGGACGGCTCGGCCAGCAACGCCAGGCGGTGGGTGAGAAGAGCGCTCAACTTGTGGATTCCTTCACGCGACAGTCGGCCCAATATGGGGATGGAAATGCCGCTTCACAAGAGGCAGCGTTGCTTCGACCGCTGTCGATGCGTGCCGGCTCCGTGGGCGGCTACAGGCAGGCGAAGGTCGCCTGGGCCTTGGCGATCAGTTTTTCGCCCTGATGCACCTCGGCTTCGAGCACCTGAGTCCGCCGGCCACCATGCACCACCCAGGCGCGACAGCGCAGTTCGCCATCGGTCACCGGGCGGATGTAGTTGACCTTGCACTCCAGCGTCATGCTGTTTGGCGAACCGTCGCCCAGGCTGTGGCTGGCCTGGCCCATGGCGGTATCGATCAGCGAGAACAGCGCGCCGCCATGCAGCTTGCCGTGCAGGTTGCGCAGCCCGTCGTGCATGGTCAGCCCGAGAACGGCCTCGCCATGCTCGACGCGGTGAATCTCCAGGCCGAGCAGGCGGGCGAAGGCGCTGGAATTGCCCGCCGCCTCGACTTGAATACTCATCTTCACTTCCTCAGGTTCTTGGCATTGGCAAACAGCGCCGCCATGGCATTGTTGGCCGGCGCGGGCTTTTCCTGTGGCGCATGACGCTCGCTGCGCGGTGCATTGCCGCGAGGCTTGCCGCCGCGAGGGCCTTCGGCCTTCTCGCCGGGCGTGTCGCTCATGCGCATGGACAGGCCGACACGCTGGCGCGGGATGTCCACTTCCATGACCTTGACCTTGACGATGTCACCGGCCTTGACCACTTCGTACGGGTCCTTGACGAACTTCTCCGACAGTGCGCTGATGTGCACCAGGCCGTCCTGATGCACGCCGATGTCGACGAAGGCACCGAAGTTGGTCACGTTGGTGACCACGCCTTCGAGCACCATGCCCGGCTCCAGATCGCTGAGCTTCTCGACGCCATCCTGGAACTCGGCTGTCTTGAACTCGGGGCGCGGATCGCGGCCGGGTTTTTCCAGCTCCTGCAGGATGTCGCTGACGGTGACCAGGCCGAAACTCTCATCGGTGAACTGCTTCGGATCGAGACGCTTGAGGAAGGCCGAGTCGCCGACCAGCGAGCGGATGTCGCGGCCGGTATCCTGGGCAATGCGCTTGACCAGTGGGTAGGTCTCCGGGTGCACCGCCGATGCGTCCAGCGGGTTGCTGCCATTCATGACACGCAGGAAGCCGGCGGCTTGTTCGAAGGTTTTGTCGCCCAGGCGCGGCACCTTTTTCAGCTCGCTACGGGCCTTGAACGCGCCGTTGGCGTCGCGGTAGGCAACGATATTCTGTGCCAGGGTGGTGTTCAGCCCGGAGATGCGCGCCAGCAGCGCTACCGAAGCCGTGTTGACGTCGACGCCGACGGCGTTCACGCAATCCTCGACCACGGCATCCAGCGAGCGCGCCAGCTTGAGCTGGGAAACGTCGTGCTGGTACTGGCCGACGCCAATGGCCTTCGGATCGATCTTCACCAGCTCGGCCAGCGGGTCCTGCAGGCGACGGGCGATGGATACGGCGCCGCGGATCGAAACGTCCAGATCCGGGAATTCCTTGGCCGCGAGCTCCGAGGCCGAATACACCGAGGCGCCGGCCTCGGAGACCATCACCTTGGTCAACTTCAGGCCAGGCACCTGTTTGATCAGGTCCGCGGCCAGCCTGTCGCTCTCACGGCTAGCGGTGCCGTTGCCGATGGCGATCAGGTCGACTGCGTGCTTGGCGCAGAGTTTGGCCAGCACGGCCAGAGTGCCGTCCCAATCGTTACGCGGCGCGTGCGGGTAGACGGTAGCGGTATCCAAGAGCTTGCCGGTGGCGTCGACCACCGCCACCTTGCAGCCGGTGCGCAGGCCCGGGTCGAGGCCAAGGGTCGCGCGCGGCCCAGCCGGTGCGGCCAACAGCAGGTCGTGCATGTTGCGGGCAAAGACGCCGATGGCGTCATCCTCGGCCTTGTCGCGCAGCTCGCCAAGCAGATCGGTTTCCAGGTGGGTGTAGAGCTTCACCTTCCAGGTCCAGCGCACCACTTCGCCCAGCCACTTGTCGGCTGCACGGCCGCGGTTGGCGATGCCGAAGCGTTCGCCGATCATGCCTTCGCCCGGGTGCATGCTGCCTTGCGTCTCGTCACCGACCTTGAGGCTTACGCTGAGGATGCCTTCGTTGCGGCCGCGGAAGATCGCCAGCGCACGGTGCGAAGGGGTGTTCTTGAGCACTTCGTCATGCTCGAAGTAGTCGCTGAACTTGGCGCCTTCGTTCTCCTTGCCCGGCACCACGCGGGCGCTGAGGGTGGCGTTGTGCTTGAGGAACTCGCGCAGTTTGGCCAGCAGGTCGGCGTCTTCGGCGAAGCGCTCCATGAGGATGTACTTGGCGCCTTCAAGTACGGCTTTCACATCGGCGAAGCCCTTCTCGGCGTCGATGAAGCGCTCGGCTTCCTGCTCTGGCGTAAGGTCCGGGTTGCCGAACAGCGCATCGGCCAGCTCGCCGAGGCCGGCTTCCAGGGCGATCTGGCCCTTGGTGCGGCGCTTCTGCTTGTAGGGCAGGTAGAGGTCTTCGAGGCGGGTCTTGGTATCGGCGAGGTCGATCTCGCGCTTGAGCTCGGGTGTCAGCTTGCCCTGCTCTTCGATGCTGGCGAGGATCGACGCGCGGCGATCATCCAGTTCGCGCATGTAGCGCAGGCGTTCTTCGAGCAAGCGCAGCTGGGTATCGTCGAGGCTGCCGGTCACTTCCTTGCGGTAGCGGGCGATGAAGGGCACGGTGGAGCCTTCGTCGAGCAGCGCCACGGTGGCGGCAACCTGTTGCGGGCGCACGCCCAGTTCTGCGGCAATGCGGGTGTTGATGCTATCCATGTGATGTCCTGCGGGCGGAATGACGGCCGGCCGGCCAGAAAAGCGGGCAAGTATAACTGCCGATTCTCTGGCTGGGTCGGTTACCGCGCAGTCATCTGAAGTCAGCGTAAGGCTGCAGCGGCTCTATGGGCAGTGCGAGGTCGCCCCGCCAAGGCATGAAGCTGTAGCGCAGATAGAGCAATGCGCGGCTGGGCGCATACTCGTCGCTCTGCAGCAGGCTGACGCCGCCGCCGAGCACGAAGTGATCGCTGAGCCGGCGCTCGAACAGGCCTTGCAGCCGATAGCTGACGCCTTGACTGGTCGAGCCCTCGCTTGTGCGGTTTGCGACATCCTCATTGATCGCCGCCACCTTGCTCCGTAGCGAACTCAGCGGGTAATCGCGACTGCCATCGGTTCGCGACACGGACCAGCCGACACTGCTTTCCAGAAGTACGGACCAGTCCTCGTTGCGCCAGCCATAGCTGACGGGAACGCTGATGGAGTTGTAGTTCTGAGGACTCCAGTAGCCGCCATGACCCAGGGTGTGGCCGCTCAAGTCCTTGTCATAGCCGAAATGGATGAGAGTCAGTCCCGTCCGGACACGCTCGTCGGTGCGGTCGACAAGTTTGTAGTAGTAGCCGGTCATCGCCGTGAAGCGGCTATTGCTGGCGACATTATCCCCGAGCAGCCAGTGGTAACCCAGCGACGACCACAGGCCATGGGCGCCGCCTTCGTCCCAACTCAAGCCCAGGCTCGTGCCGTTTGCGGTTACGGCCCCCCAGCGGGTGCCGGTGACGGGGTCGCGAGCGCCGCCGTAGGACAACAGTGAGTTGCTCATCGGGCGACGTGACGTGCTTAGCGACCAGCTGACGGGGTTCAGATCGCCTCTGCCGGTCACGCCGCCGTAGAGGTTGTTTATCTCGAAACCTTCAGTCAGGCCCAGGTCCGCTTCCAGGCGCTCGCTGCGCCAACCGCCGGCAAGCAGTGTCGCTGTGGCTCGTTGGCTCTGATCGGCGCAACCGCTTACCGCCCTACAGGCACCAAAGGGGGCGTCGTCTTCCAGCTTGCCGGCATCAAGAGCAAGGCGTTCGGCGCGCACGAAACTGCGTCCGCCCGCTGCCGGGGTTTCCAGATGCAACAGCGTCGTGTCCGTGAGCAGCTCGGAAATGCCCGGGGTGCCGTCATCGTTACGCCAGCCGTGATCGTGCTGCAGGGTTAAGGTGGTGTCCTGTTGCTGATGAAGGGCTGCGGTGTCGCGGCGAAGGCTCCGAACCAGCCAGTCATCCTTGTCGTTCTCACGGGTGGCCTGGGTCAGCTCCGCGTCGCTGGCGGATGTGCCCAACAACTCGGCATCGATCAGTGCCTGTCGGTAGTAAGCCATGGCCGCGGTCGGGTCGACGTCCGCGACAAGTCGCGCAGTATCTCGTCGGAGCAGGGGATCGGGGCGCTCCAGACGTGCCTCGGCCTGCTGAAGTATCTGCCGCGCTTTTTGCCGCTCACCGACCGCAGCCCAGCTATTGGCCAGGCGCCGGTTGGCGTTCCCGTTATCCTCCGCTAATGCGGGCGAGGCTGTTCGTAGAGACTCCCGGGCGTCGGCGGTTCGTCCCATGGCGAGCAACAGCTCGATGCGCATCAAACGAGCTTCCGGATGGGCAGGGTCAATGTGCAATGCGCGGTCCACATAGGGAGCGCCGACCGCAGGTTCGCCGCGTATCGCGGCCCAGTCGGCCAGCAACAGCAGATCGTCTACCGAGTCGCCGTTTTTGCTCAGCCGCTCCTGCATCAGCTCGACGGCAACCGATTCCCGTCCGCTGTCGCGTAGCTTATCGATGCGCGACATCAGCTCCCGACGTTCGAGGCGCGTCGCTAGGGCGCGCATGTCGTCATCCCAGTCACGTTCGCTGATGTGATTGAGGCTCGCAATCGCCTGAACGTCGCGCGCGGTTCCCGAAAGAAAGAGGGCATGGGCGTAACGCGCGATCGGATTGTTGGGCTGCCGCGTCAGCAAGTCGTTGAACACCGCATCGGCTTCCGTGAGGGCTTGCTGTTGCTGTAAGGAACTGGCCAGGCGATAAGCCAGCCAAGGGTCGGTTGGCGCAAAGCTGCGAGCCTGCTTCAGAGCTGTGATTGCCGAAGGCTGATCGCCGCGAGCCGATGCCTGTTCGGCGAGTAGCTGGTAGCGCGCCAGCAGCAGGCTATTGCGCAGCTCGGTGAAGGAGCTTCGCTGGCTGATGCTCAGCGTATCGATGAACGCGAGCGCGCGTTCCGGCGACTGCGCCTGGTACAACCGGAGCAATCCTCGGATTGCGCTGGCGTTGCCCGGATCACGACTGAGCAGCCGCTGATATCCGTCTTGCGCTTCGACTAGTCGGCCTTGTGCTTCGGCGACCTGGGCGAGCCCGAGCCGGGCAAAGACGCTGTCCGGCTGTTGCTTGAGCGCGCTTGAGTAAAGGGATGCCGCTTCGTCGGTGTGTTGCCGTTCAAGCGCCTGATCGGCTTTCTCCAGGGTGAGCCAGTAGCGGGTCGAGGTGATCAGGTCGTTCCACTTGCCGAGATTGTCGATGTCTTCTTCGTGTTTTTTGGCGCGCCCAAAATAAACCAGCGCTTCCTCGCGATGACCCGGGCGCATCAGCGCCAGGCCCAGACCGCCGAGCAGCTCGGGATCCTGCGGGTGGCCGCGTAGTGCATGCCTCAGCTTGGCTTCGGCAGCTTCGTCCTGATCGCGGTCGAGCAAACGTAGGCCCTCTTGCCCGGCTCGCCAGAACGGGTCAGCGAGCAGTCGTTGGCTGCGCTCCAGGTTTGCTTGTGCATCTTTGGCGAAGCGCCCGTCGGGATAGCGCTGCAGAAATCCTTTCCAGGATTTGACACTGGAGTCGTCGATTCGCCGTGTTGCGAGGTACTCGAACTCCCGCTGGGCCGCCGCATCGGTCGCGACCGGATTGCGCCCTAGCTCGGCAAGCAACGCCAGGGCGGCCGTGTCCTGTCCGTCTGCGAATAGCAGATTGGCCAGGAGCTGCTGAGCGGGCGGGTTTCCCGGGTACTGCTCGTCGATTCGGCGCAATGCGTCGATTGCCTGAGCTCGCTGACCCGGCTGCGCGCTACGCACACGCCAGTACTCGACAGCCAGCTCCAGTGTCGGCGGCTTGTCGCCATATAGGGCTTTGAACCCACGCAGCGCGTCTTCGGGGCGACCTGCCATAGCGGCCAGCCGGGCTTCCTGCAGCTGCTGCTGTCCGGCCTCGCTGCTCAGTGCGTAAAGCACGCGCGCGTCGCGTTCCGCTTCACTGTTCGGTGCTGCTTGCTGCAGCGCCTGTTGCAGTGTCTTTACTCGTTGCGAGTCGCGCTGGCGCAAGGCAAGCCGCATCTCTGCAAGCATGGCCTGCGGGTCACCAGGCGCAACGAGTTGAAGGCGCGCCAGTGCATCACGCACTAACTCATCGCGGCTCACCGCTTCGGCTGCTCTGACTTGCGCCAGAAGCCATTCGGTTTGCCCGGCGCGGTTTTCCGGTACCTGGGCGTGGCACCAAACGGGAAGCAGAGCAGCGACGAGCGCCAGCTGGAATTTACGCATGACGGATCACTCGGCTTACTCCGAGTCAGCCAGGCGCCGACGGGCGGCCCAGCGCAGCGCTCGCCACAGCACGATAGCGAATAGCACCACGCTGACGGCAGCAAGAAACGCCAATAGCACGGGATGCGACGAGAGGTGGAACCACAGCAGTAGCCACCAAGGCAACTCGCCGACGTAATACTGCTCACCGACGAAGTGGCTGCTCACACCGCTGTTGCGGATCAGGGTTACCGTGCCGGCGAAGGCTTCCTGCTTGCCGGAGTCGGTCAAGGCTTCGCGGAGCAGGCGATAGTCCTGCGGGCCGGAGGCCAGCAGTGCAACCAGGCTACGCTGGGCATGGAAGGGCGACTGCTGGCCAACGACCGCGGCCAGCGGGCCGTTAGCGGTCATGCCGAGATTTCCGTTCGGCGCGCCAGCGGGCGTCGCTCCACCCCTTTGCACCCAACTACGTGATGCCTCGAGCAGCACCGGAAATGTCGAGCTGTCCAACAGCTGTTGCGGCATTGGGCCAAGCAGGAGCAAATCGGCATCGACCTCCTGGGCCTTGCTCCAGTCGTCTGTGAGGCGAACGCCGTAGGCGGGGTAGCCGGTATGCGAGCCAATCAGGGCAAGTGTGTCCAGAAGGGTCCCGACCTGAGCCTCGTCGGGTTGTGACGCTACCAGCACCAACGTTTCGGACAGATCTGCCATCCGGCTGAAGGGGAAGCCGGTGCGAGCGAAGGCCTTCAAATCAGGCATGGCCAGGTAGTGATAGTACCCAGACAGGTCGATGGTCGATTGCTCATCGATGGCCGCTTGGATATTGGTCGGCAAATAGGTCTGGCAGCGATCACGCTGGGCGTTGCCGAGCTTGCTGGCGAAGTTGAACTCGAAGCGCAGCTTGTTGCGCATGCCCATCTTCAGTGCGGGCACGAGCAATGTTTCGCGTTCCGCCGTGCCATCGGCAGTCAGGACGGAAAGGCGCAAGTTCTCGACACCGCTGCGCGCATCGCTGCCTTGCAGGGCGATGCTGCTGATGTACTGGTCGTTGATGCTGATATTGAGGCGCGACTCGTCCGTCGTGGTGGGCGGCGTGTAACGGTAGCGAGTCTGTAGGGGTATGCCCTGATTGCGCCAGACGAACAGGTCTGGAGGCAGGTTGACGTCGAGCGTGATCGGGTGGGGCTGCAGGCCGCTGACCTGCAATTGTTGGGGGTAGTCGATCAGCTCCGACAGCTGCACGGCGCGGTCGGTCCTGATCCAGTTGGGCGCATCGTACGGCATCCGAACAGGCGGCTCGACCCGCTCCAGGCGCACCTTGTCGCCGCGCAGCTGGCCGTTACCCATGGCCAACGCGGTCGCTGCAGTGACAAGGTCTTGCTCGTCCCGGCCGCTGATGAGCAGCAGCTTGCTGTAACGGTCCTGCGGGTGTTCGATCAGTTCGACAGTTGGCCCCTCGACCGCGGGGTGATCTGCAAGGAATGATGGTCGGCGAGCATTGGTTGCGAAGACTACCGCCGGCTGCGGACGGTCGTTGGTCGATGGTAGCGAGTCGAACATCACTGGAAAGCTAGCGCCCCGCCAGCCAGCCAGGCTGCCGAAATAGGATGCCAGGATACCCGCAGCCCGCTGCTCTTCGCTTGTCGGAGCGCTCCCGAAAACCACGGGAAGAGTCAGGCGCTGGCTGTCGCGCTCGTCGAAAAATGGCAGTGGAAACCAGGCCAGGTCGCCGACGACATCCAGTGCCTGCTCGCGCAGACTGACGCGGCTTTGACGGCCCAGATTGAGCCACAGGCCACTATGCGCAGGGTCCTCACAGATATCGCTGTAGTGCCCTACGAATTCGATGCGTACCCGGTTGAAGTCGCCGAGCAGGCGAGGGTCCAGCGTCAGGTCCGTGCTGACACGCTGGCCAATCTGCTCCTGAGTGATTGGCAGCGTCCCCATCAGCTCATCGTTCAGATAGATCCGCAGGTGCGACAGCACCGGGATCAGGGCGGGCGACGGCGTGTAGTCCAGGTGCAGTGTGGCATCGGTAGCGATGCGATCATGACGCAAGCGAAACTCGACCTGCTCGGCGTTGCGTATGCCCAGCATCAACTGGTCCCGCGGGCGGCCCAGGTCGCTGAAGCTGCGACTGGTGTCCCAGCTGGGCGGCACGAGGTCGGCATCGACCTTTGGCTCTGCAGTGGCGCCAGTAGCGATGGCCCAAAGCAGGAAGGTCATCAGCGTCCGAGGATAGGTTCGGGTGTTCATGACGGGGATACCAGAGGTTTATAGGCAGGGGGGCGAGGGCAGAAGCTGAAAAGCCAGACGGCGAGGCGCACAAGCGGGCGGAGCGGTTTGCTCAGGCTGCTCGGCAGCTGCTCGAACAGACGGTGATAGCCGCGGCCGCCGATACGCAGGACTTCAAAAAAGCTGTGCAGCGGGCGATCGGCTTCGTACTGCTCATGCCGATTCAGCCAGACATCGGCACGGGCGAAGGTGCACTGAACAAGGTCGATCTGTTGGCGCAGGTCCAGATTGTCGAGGCGTACGCCCAGACGCTGGCCAACCTGACGTGATGCGGTACCGGGAAAGCTGAATTCACGATCGCCGCGTTTTAGGATGAGGAAAACCGGCTGGTCCATGCCCACTTGCAAGTCAGTCGGAATCTGCAGCCCGGCACCCCCTTCGGCAAAATCCTTCAGCGTGCAGGGGAAAACGTGGCCATTGCTGAGCTTGAGTGATGCGGGCTGATGAGCCATTACGCGGTGGGCGCGCCTTATCTGCCTAACCTCTGACGCGACGGCCACGGCGGCGCCAATGATGAGCAGGTTGTAGATGACCCAGGCGGAGCTGACCAGAACGGTACCGATCTCGGCGACCGGGCCGGTGAACAGCCGCCACACAGCGAATCCCAGGCCGGCCACGTTGAGCACGGCGAGCACCAGATACGGCCGGGCTATTCGCCAGTCAAACTGATCGTGATCCATCAGACCGCCCTTGGCGGTAACGTTGAACTTGCCTTTGCCCGGGTTGAACAGGGCTACAGTCGTCGGTCGCGCGATATACCAGGCCAGTACCGTCTCGTAGACCTCTCCCCAGAAAGAGTGCCGGTACTCGCCCTGCATGCGCGCATTGGTCACGCTGGCGTGAATCATGTGCGGCAGCACGTACAGCACGATCATCAGCGCTGGCGCGTAGATGATGTAGGCATGCAGCAGCAGGAACGCCAGCGGCGCCGTCAGATATATGAGCCGGGGCAGCCCTGCGAGGAAATGCAGCATGGCATTGGCGTAGCAGATACGTTGGAAAAATGTCAGGCCGCGTCCCAGCAGCGGATTGTCGGTGCGAAAGATCTGCGCCATGCCGCGTGCCCAGCGTATGCGTTGGCCGATGTGCGCCGACAGGCTCTCGGTCGCCAGACCGGCTGCCTGTGGGGTCGGCAGATAGGCCGAGTTCCAGCCCGCCCGGTGCAGGCGCAAGGCGGTGTGAGCGTCTTCTGTAACGGTTTCGACTGCGAAGCCGCCGACCTCTTCAACGGCTGTGCGGCGCAGCACGGCACAGGATCCGCAGAAGAATGCGGCATTCCACATGTCGTTACCGTTCTGTACCAGGCCGTAGAACAGCTCGCCCTCGTTGGGCTGGCGGCGAAAGGAGCCGAGATTGCGCTCGAATGGATCGGGCGAAAAAAAATGATGTGGGGTCTGCACCAGCGCCAGTTTGGGGTCGCGCAGGAACCAGCCAGTGGTGACCTGAAGAAAAGAGCGCACTGGAATGTGGTCGCAATCGAAAATCGCGATCAGCTCGCCACTGGTCACTTTCAGTGCATGGTTGAGGTTGCCCGCCTTCGCATGGTTGTTGTCCGTGCGAGTGATGTATCCAACTCCCACTTCTTCGGCGAAGCGGCGAAATTCATCCCGTCGACCGTCATCGCAGATGTAGACCTTCAGCTTTTCGCGCGGCCAGTCCAGGCCCAGGGCTGCCAGGACTGTGGTGCGCACCACCGAGAGGTCTTCGTTGTAGGTGGGGATGAGCAGATCGACAGACGGCCAGGCGGCGGTGTCCTCCGGCAGGGAGGCAGGTTTACGGTCGAGCGGCCAGCTGGTTTGCAGATAACCCAGAATCAGCACGACCCAAGAATATGTCTCTGCTGCGAGCAGGATCAGGCCGCAGGTCAGGTCGAAGTACGAGTCCCAGTGGAGCGTCGCGGTATAACGCCACCACAGGTAGCGGCAGGAAATGATGGTCGAGAGGACGACCAGCATCAGCACTGCGAAGCGGCCAGGAACGCGCCTGACGAGCAGAGCTATACCCCAGAGCAGCAGTACGAAGGTGACCTGCGCGGTATAGCCAAATGGCTCGGTGATGCAAAGGATGCCAAGCAATACCGCGAGCAGTGCGATGACGACGGTCGAGGCCTGCCTGACAGGCTTGGACAGCTGGGAAAACCAGCGCTCAGCCCCCAGGGTGTTTGCCGGCACGCCTTTTAGTGCCTGCAGTCGCGACACGTGCCTGCCAGCAGCGCGCACCGGTTGGGCCAATCTGGCTGAGACAGTGCGCAGGCGTCTGCCTGCCTGCCGGGCTGGGTGCGTTAACAGCGATACGCTACGTCCGTCCACGGGACGCGTGATGATTAGCCATGCGCTCTGGAGCAGGATGCGTAGTGGATCACCGGCCTTCGGCCGGGTATCGGCAATGTGCGGATATAGCCGTCGACGTTCAGCTAGCACCCATTGCCAACCGGGCGCTTCCAGGCGGAACAGAAGCCAGGCCAGCATGTAGAAGCTCAGCCAGCTAATGGCGCCCCAAAGGCTCGCACCACGGCGGTACCGGATCTCTTGAAAGTAATGCAGCGGACTGCGCATGCTCAGCACTCCGATCGCTGCGAGAGGCACCAGATCGCCAGGCTGCGCAGGTCGCTCGCCGCCTGGCTTTGGGGGGCGTAGTGGCCCACCGGAGATTTGTGGGCCAAGGCTTCCTGGACCGCTTCGTCTTCATGCACCAGCTGCGGTTGGCGTGGCAACCCGTGCCGCCTGCGCCAGATCATCAGCAGGTCTCGTTGCAGCTGGCTTGCCGGATTGAAGCGGTTGACCAGTAACAGGTCTGCGAGCGGATGTGGCCTTGTCTGTAGCAGCACATGGCATGCAGCATCAGGCATTGCGAGATCGATTAGCAGGTCGGCACGCTGCGTTGCGCACACGCCGAATCGATGGCCGGGTAGCCGCTGTGGCAGATCGAACAAGACCCAGTCGTAGGCATGGGAAATCAGGTTGCACCGCTGTGCCCAGCATTCCCGGTCCGCGCAGAGCGCTGATTCGAGCTGCGCTACTTCAGCGTCGCTCACCCTTCCGTACGGCAGCAGGTGCAATCCAGGTTGGACTTCCAGTGCCGGTTCATTCCACGCCTTTGCGTCCAGTTGCGCTCGCGCCCAGCCCGATTCGAGGCTGATTTCCACGTTGAAGTGCAGACGCAGCATGTTGTCTGGACTGAGGTCGATCAACAGCACGCGCTCGCCCTGCTGGTGCAGGGCCAAGGCCAGATCTGCGAGCAAAGACGTGGCGCCCAGGCCGCCGCGCAGCGCTCGTATAGCCAGGGTTTTCATGCCGGACGCCTGTCAGCGGTCGATGAGCCGATGGTATCGAGCGTTGCAGCGTCCAGCGCAGTGTTGAGGTCGTCGACTACTGAAAGCTCGAGCAGCAGCGGCCAGCGCTGGATGGCCTTGTCCAGTTCCAGTGATGCGGAAATATCCAGGTAGCCGAGATCCGGCAGGCCCAGATAGCGTTCTAGGCGGCCGATATCGTCATTGTGAACCCGCTGGGTCAGGCTGGGCATGTGTCGCTACTCGAAACGGTTCGGATAAGGGAGCCAGACGGTTTGCCCGCCCAGACGTACGTAGGGTTTGCCATCGTGTTCAATGACCTGCGCGGCCGCGGTCTCGGAAACCGGTTCGGTTCTTGGTAAATCGGCTATCAGCGCATTGATGTCCAGCTGGTTGCCTTCGCGTTGCGCGGCATAGAGCCTGGAAACCAGTTCTGAAAGAGCCAGGAAGCTGGAGGGCTGCTGAACATGAAGCGCTTGCCCGGTGCCGGCAGCGGTCATGCCGATCAGCTTCAAGCCGACTGGCACCTGGGTGATGGAGGGGCGTGGAATTTCGCGCATGCCGGCAATCTGCATGCGGTCCCCGTGCAGTGCCGCACCGTGTTCGGGAACCAGCAGCAATGCCACGGGTTTACCGCTGCGCTCCAGCTCATCGATGAAATTCGAAATATCGTCCAGAAGCCGCTGCGCCCTCGGACGGTATTCGGCCGATTGGGCCTTGCCGTCGGCACCGACGATCCGGTTGCCATCGTGCAGGCTGATGCTGTTGTAGAAGAGACTGACCCGCTCATCCGGCTGCTGCTGACGCTGCTTCCACCAGCCGCTGAGCACGTCGAGATCTCGGGCAATTGGGGAGCCGTCGAAGCCCGCTAGAGAGCGCGGGAAACGCTGGCTCGAAAGCGCAGGTTGCGGCATCCCTTGCGCAGATATCTCGTCGGCAAAGCCATCGAAACGACCGTTATGGTTCATCAGTGTTTCGGAACGGAAGCCCAGGTTGGCCAGGTTCTGGAACAACATGCATTGCTCTGGCGCGGGCTCGTACAGCGCTTGATGGCGTGGCTGGCCACAGCTGGCGCGCAGCAATCGTATGGCGGCCGGCCCGCTATATGACGTTGCCGAGTTGAAGCGATCGAAAACGACGTCCATTCGTTGAAGCAGCGCGTTATCGCGCAGGCCAACCGCATCGAGGTCGTCCCAGGCCAGCGAACAAACGTTCAGCACGATGACGTCAAATGCTGCGCTCTGCGGGCTCGGCGGTGGGAATTGCGTCTGGCGAGCAGCTTCGGCTTTGAAGAAGTTTTCCAGCCAGTTGTCGAGTGCGAGGCTGTCATTGCCTTGGCTATTGGTGGCGGCTGTTGCACTGATGCCCTGCGCCGGACTGGCTGGGGAGGCAGCCAAGCTTGGCGTGTAGGCCCACAGAGCAGTGCTGCTGAGGTTCAACCAAAGCAGGCCGCCAAGACAGAACACCGACAGCCGTACCCAGCTGGCAACGTAGCTGTAAGCAATGACCAGCAACGTGCAGAGGCCGATTAGTTTCCAGTCAACGAATCGGCCTGCGAGATCGAGCAGATACGCCGGGGTGAAGTCGAGCACTCCGGGTTGTGCGAGCAGGCGCTCGAACGGGGGGAGCCAGGTATCGTGATAAAGCAGGGCGATACCGACCGGGATGGCGATCAGCTGACGGGCAATTCGCAGGGCCCGGCCAGGCAGGGGTACGACAAGGCAGGCAGCGAACACCAGATTGGGCAGGGGTTGAAAATTCAGCAAGCCAAGGCCAATCAGCAGGAACTTGAGCAGGAAATACAAATTCCATGTGCCGAGCCCAGGCCAGGAGGCAGTCGCTGGTGCTGATACGATCAGAGGTTCATGCGCGCTCATGCGTGCCATCCTCCCGGACCGTGTCGGCTGAACGACGGCGCAGCGCTGTGGTTTTCAGGTAGCGTGGTGGAAGCATTCGATCAATTGAGCGAAAGATGCTCTGGCGGGTTGTTGCGATCAGCCAGCCAAGGCATATCCCGATCATTACGAATAGGGCGGCGACTTCGATCAGTTGCTCGAGTCTCATGTTCGTGCCTCCAGCGAAAGGCTCAGGGGGCGCGGTTTGAAAAGCTGTTTTGGCGTGCTGGAAGCGGTGGATGAGCGCGTGCTATCGGCAGGCGAGGCGTCATTCTGAAAGCCGGGACCGGACAGGAAGTCCAGCTCGGAGAGTGATTCCAGCCCCAGGAACAGCTCTTGCCATTTGACGCCGAATATATTGCTCAAGGCGTCGTCCAGCGATTCTGGGCGGCATGCAAAAAGGAACAGGTAGAGACCACCCTCGACGATACAGGCGATATCGCCGTTTCTGCGCAGCTGAGTCTGACTCAGCACCTGTTCCAGGCTGAGACCGGGCACCGGCTGCAGACGAATCAGCTGGTGGCTGATGTCGCCAGCGACGCTTCCGGTCCACATCTTCCGAATGGCCTCGGCGAACCTGGCGGGGCTCTGCTGCCCACAAAGCGCGAGCGGCTTCAGTTCATCGAGATTTGCTTCGATTTCTTTCAGCTGCCTTTGCCAGACGTGCCCTTGGGCACTTTCCACCAAGGTCAGAAAACGAGTGAGCGGTGTACCGAAGGGGACCACAAGCGTGGCACCCCCGCTAATCAACAACTGCTCGTCGCGATAGCGCAGACACGGTGCGATCTCGCGGACGATCAGCTTTAGCTGGTTGCCGCACGTACGCCGCAGCTGATTGAGCAGATGTGCCAGCTCGTCGAGTTGCTCGTTTCGGGATATCGCGAAGAGAACGCTGGCAGCTCTGGCGGTCAGCGCGTGCTCGAGCAGCTCAGCGTTGCTGTCGAACAGCCGCCATTGTGGCGAGAGGTGGAGCGCGCCCTCCAGCACACTGCGTTCGGCGTGGACGCGGCCCTGGTCCGAATACTCCGCGCTTTGCCCAGCGTCGGCGGTCTCCGCGACTTTGAAGCCGCAGGGGCGATACTCAAGCGGGAACTTACGTCCACTCAACACGCCCTCGCTGGCATGCCAGAAGTGCAAAAAGAGCTGGGGGCCGGATGCCGTGCGACTCAACAAGGCGAGGCCTGCAAGTGAATAGGGCAGGTGGCACAGGTGATCGCTCAGGTCATCACTTATGCCATCGCTGATGATGACCATGGTCGCGTGGCGCTTTCTAAGCCAGATGCCAATTCGCTCGATCCACGCAGCCAGCGCTTGTTTGCCGAACAGGTTCCATGCCTGGGTGGGAAGCACCAATATAATGTGCTGGCCCCGAACATCTACAGCTCGCTCCAGCTCCGACTCGGTACGCTTCAGAAAGGCGCTAACGTGGTTAGCGGCCAGCGTCAAAAGCAACAGTTCGCGAGGGCCGGCGTCTACGGGCAGGCTGTCGACCAGGTGCTGGTGTTTTGTGTCGGTTGATATCAGGACCGCAAGGTGGTCTCGGCCGAGCCCCTTGATGACTTGCTGCGATAGCAACGCTGCGTCGCTAGCCTGCTCTGCAATAAGCCAATGAACCCGACCGGTGTTCAAGGTCAGGGCTCCTGCATCGCCATCGCCCAGCCCCAGCGAAGCTGGTTGCTGTTTGGAAAAGCTATCGGTAGGCAAGGTGGCGTGACCTGTTGCGGTTTTTAGTGGGACGCGCTCTGATGCGGCCTTGCCAGATATCGGCAGGGTCGTCTCTGGCGTGAGCCAGTCCATTTCACTTCGTCGGAAATTAGCAACATGACTATGCTGCCATCATTATGATATCAGCGATTGCGAGTATCAAATAGTTCGAGGCGATGGCCGGTTGCCATGTGCAGCGGTTTTGACGAACTACGCTGGCTAAAGTCACTAGAGTTGGGGAAAGCATGAACGTTGAAACGGTAAAAGACGCCTCGGGACTCAAGACCAAGTCAGGTGTAGGGCGCGTGTTCAAGGCTGCCGGCTACTCCTTTGCGGGCCTTGCTGCGGCCTGGCGTTACGAAGCGGCCTTCAGGCAATTGCTTTGCATGGCATGCGTGTTGATACCCGTCGCCTTCTTCGTGACCGATTCGCCGGTCGAACGGGCGCTGTTGATCCTGCCGGTGTTGGTATCGCTAGCCCTTGAGTTGCTGAATTCGGCGATCGAGGCTGTGGTTGATCGCATCTCTCTTGACATCCATCCGCTATCCAAGCGCGCCAAGGATCTAGGTAGTGCCGCGCAGTTCGTGGGCCTGTGTTCCATCGTGATCATCTGGCTCGCCGTTCTGATTTGAGCGAGCAGCGGATGGCACAGCCTGCCTGGTAACGAAAAATCTGCTAACAATGGCTGTCAGTAGGGCCGATCAACACTGCGCAATAATGCGCCGTCGACCATCTGGGAGTTTCCATGAGCAGCACTGCGCAAGCCAGCGAAGGCGAAAAAATCCTCATCGTCGATGACGATGCCCGTTTGCGGCGTCTGCTCGAGCGTTTCCTCGACGAGCAGGGCTACCGTGTTCGTACCGTGGAGAACACCGAGCAGATGGACCGTCTGCTCAGCCGCGAGCTGTTCCAGCTGGTGGTGCTCGACCTGATGATGCCGGGCGAGGACGGTCTGTCCGCCTGCCGTCGGTTGCGCGAGAGCAACAATCAGATTCCGATCATCATGCTCACCGCCAAGGGCGACGAGGCCAGCCGCATTCAGGGCCTGGAGCAGGGTGCCGACGACTACCTGGCCAAGCCCTTCAATCCCCGTGAGTTACTCGCGCGCATTCGTGCGGTGTTGCGTCGGCAGGCCCCGCAGGTGCCCGGCGCGCCGGCCAGCGAGGATGAGACCGTAACCTTCGGCGAGTACGAACTGTCGCTTGCCACGCGTGAGCTGAAGAAGGGCAACGAGGTGCACATGCTCACCACCGGTGAGTTCGCCGTGCTCAAGGCGCTGGTCCAGCATGCCCGCGAGCCGCTTACCCGCGACAAGCTGATGAATCTGGCACGCGGTCGTGAGTGGGATGCGCTGGAGCGTTCCATTGATGTGCAGATTTCCCGCCTGCGTCGGCTGATCGAGCCGGACCCGTCCAAGCCTCGCTACATCCAGACGGTCTGGGGTGTTGGTTATGTGTTCGTGCCGGACGGCAACAAGTGATGCCGCGGGCTGCAAGCGTCGGGCTGCTGCTAACAGGCGCACGACGCACGGGCTCGAGTCTGCCTGAGACATACCGCCTGAGGGCTGCGGCAGCTTTGTGAAAACTCCTCTGTGGTTCCCGCAAAGCTTCTTCGCCCGCACCCTGTGGATGGTGCTGATCGTGGTGCTGTTCTCCAAGGTACTCACGCTGGTCTATCTGATGGCCAACGAGGATGTGCTGGTGGATCGGCAGTACAGCCACGGTGCGGCGCTGACTCTGCGTGCCTACTGGGCTGCAGACGTCGAGGATCGCGATCGTATCGGGCGTGCCGCCGGCTTGCTGCCGGTCGCTGAGGAGAACGTTCCGCGCAGCGAATATCACTGGCCCTACACCGATATCTTCCAGCGGCAGATGCGAGACGAGTTGGGTGACGACACAGAGGTCCGTGTGCGTATCCAGCCGTCTACCGCCATTTGGGTGCGCGCACCGAACCTCGGACCAGATTGGGTCCAGATGCCGCTGTACGCTTATCCGTTGCGCGGCCAGCGTATTTGGAGCGTGCTCGGTTGGTTCCTCGGGATTGGTCTGCTGTCCACGGGTGCAGCCTGGATCTTCGTCAGTCAGCTCAATCTGCCGCTCAAGCGGCTGGTCTTTGCTGCGCGGCAGATCGGCAAGGGGCGCAGGGTAAGGTTGCCGATCAGCGATACGCCGAGTGAAATGACCGAGGTCTATCGTGCCTTCAATCAGATGGCCGAGGATGTCGAGCAGGCCGGCCGCGAGCGCGAGCTGATGTTGGCGGGCGTCTCCCACGATCTGCGTACACCGCTGACGCGCCTGCGTCTGTCGCTGGAGCTGATGGCCAGCGATGATGAGCTGACCGAGGACATGATTCGTGATGTCGAGGACATGAACGCGATCCTCGACCAGTTTCTGGCTTTCGTGCGCGACGGTAGTGACGAGCCGGTGGAAACCACCGACCTCGGTGAACTGATCTGCGAAGCGGTGGCGCCCTACAATCAGCAACGAGAGACGGTGCGGCTGTGCGTCGAGCCGATGCCGCCGTTCGCCTTGCGCCGGGTGTCGATCAAGCGGCTGCTGGTCAACCTCATCGAGAACGCCCTGCGTTACGCCGGTGGCGGGGTGGAGGTGGCTGCTTATGTGTCGGGCGACCAGCACGCGCCCTACGTGGTGCTCAGCGTGCTCGACCGCGGCCCGGGGGTCGATCCGGCAGAGCTGGAAGGGATATTCAATCCCTTCATTCGCGGCGACCGCGCTCGCGGCGGACAGGGCGCCGGCCTGGGCTTGGCGATCGTCAAGCGCATCGCCTCGCAGCATGGTGGCGTGGTCGAGCTGCGCAATCGCGAGGGCGGCGGTCTGGAGGCGCGGGTCAGCCTGCCGCTGGGGCTGCTGCTGCCGCGCGATGCAGTGCAGGGCAAGTCGGCGGAGTAAGCCGGCTCGCCGCGCGGATCGGTCAGCCCTTGCCTTTGGTGCGGGTCAGGTGCGGCCCGCCGTTCTTCTCCAGGTACTGGATGATCAACCCGGCAACGTCCTTGCCGGTGGTTTCCTCGATGCCGGCCAGACCCGGCGAGGAGTTGACTTCCATCACCAGCGGTCCGTGGTTGGAGCGCAGGATGTCGACGCCGGCCACGTTCAGGCCCATCACCTTGGCCGCGCGAATGGCGGTCATGCGCTCTTCCGGGGTGATCTTGATCAGGCTGGCGGAGCCGCCGCGGTGCAGGTTGGAGCGGAATTCGCCGGGTTTGGCCTGGCGTTTCA
>Ga0189292_10200_pt1 | contig 27168 bp, 31 predicted proteins | sample UW1oraminimetaG_FD_130317 | JGI IMG/M metagenome (GOLD analysis project Ga0189292, IMG submission 130317) | Marine microbial communities from the Costa Rica Dome - UW179A-orange mini metaG | ecosystem: Environmental > Aquatic > Marine > Oceanic > Photic zone | place: Costa Rica: the Eastern...
ATGCAGATGGACATCAAGGTTGCCGGCATCACGCAGGAAATCATGCAGAAGGCGCTCGAACAGGCAAAGGCCGGTCGTGCGCACATCCTCGGTGAAATGAACAAGGCTCTGACCGGTTCGCGCAACGAGGTTTCGAAGCATGCTCCGCGTATCGAAACCATCCAGATCGACAAGTCGAAGATCCGCGACGTCATCGGTACGGGCGGCAAGGTGATCCGTGAGATCGTCGCCGAAACCGGCGCCAAGGTCGACATCGACGATGAAGGCGTGATCAAGATTTCGTCTTCGAACGCCGACGAGATCGCGGCTGCCAAGGCCTGGATCGAAGGCATCGTCGAAGAAGCGGAAGTCGGCAAGATCTACAACGGCAAGGTCGTCAATATCGTCGACTTCGGCGCTTTCGTGAACTTCATGGGTGGCAAGGACGGTCTCGTCCATGTCAGCGAAATGAAGAACGAACGTGTCGAGAAGCCGACCGACGTCGTGTCCGAAGGCCAGGAAGTTAAGGTCAAGGTCCTCGAGATCGATCAGCGTGGCAAGGTCCGCCTGTCGATGCGTGTCGTCGATCAGGAAACCGGCGAAGAGCTGGAAGACACTCGTCCGCCGCGCGAACCGCGCGGCGACCGTGGTCCGCGTGGCGGCGGTGGTGGCGGCGGCGATCGTCGTGGCGGACGTGGTGGCCGCGGCGGCGGCGACCGTGGTCCGCGTCGCGATCGCGATGGCGGCAACGGTGGCGGCGAAGCCCACGTTCCGGACTTCCTGAAGGACTGATCCTTCCACAATAACTTTCGGGAAAGGGCCGTGAGGGAGACCTCTCGGCCCTTTTCTTTAAGTGTGCTTGGTTATGATGAATTAACCCGTTTTTAACCGTGATAAATGACACTGCGACTTCTACATGATAATGAAGGATGTGAGTGCTCGCATGCGAGTTGGTGTCATCAGCATGGATGAACATGCGGCGGGGTGGAGCAGTGCTGCTTTGACAAAAGTCCCGAAACGCAATCGTCAGTCTGAACGGATCGCGACGCTTCGCGAGCGGGGCTATTCCGAACAGGAACTTGCCGAAACCCAGCGCCTGGACCGGCACAATCTCCTGCTCGTTCTGCTGACGCTGGCGGCGTTGTTGCTGGCGGCCAGCCTCTACGTGTGGCACATGTACGCCAATCCGGCCGGTGCAGCCGATAGCGACGTTGTAACGGAAAGCGAAGAAGGCTCGGGCGGCATTCTGTCCGGCGGGACCGTTGCCGATTTCTTCCGCTCGACCGTCGAAGCCGAAGAACCAGCGGCGATCGATGAAGATGATGCTACGACAACACCCAAAGCTGGCAGGGCAGCGAAGTCCGGCAAGTCAGAGGCGTCACCCGGTCCATTCATCCTGCTAGGCCCGCCGCCGGCCAGCGCACCGGTTGCGATACCCTTCGCCGGCCCCGACAAATCGGCGGTGCGGCGTACGACCGTGCGGGCCCTGAAAAGCGGAAAGGCTCGCATGTGGAAGGATAATGGCGAGCGCGGCTATGTCCTGGTGAGCGGTGCCACTGCCTATTCGGACCGCAACTGCCGTCAGGTGAGCTACACCCTTATTCCTGAAATTGGAGATCAGCGGACATCGTCCCCCGTCCAGTGGTGCGAAGTCAAACGCGGCGACTGGCGCGAAGACGCTTACAGCGGGCGCTGATCGTACGAATGACGCCTTGATTTTGACGCGAGCATGATTTGGGTTAGGGGCGGGGACCTTTCCGGAGAAAAATGTGCTGCCGCGTGAAACGATTGCCACTGCCGACATACCCGATGGCGAAACACTCACGCTCGTTAGTCACGGGCGCGATTTTATCATCATGCTCGGCAGGGACGAACTCATGGGTACGCGCATGCAGTTCTCCGAAGAACAGCTTGCGGTGCTTACGCTGGCCGAACTCAATGCGCGGGCTCCGCGTATCCTCATCGGCGGCTATGGAATGGGCTTCACCTATCGCGCGGCACTTGCGGGCCTGCCGGAGAAGGGCACGGTCACCGTTGCCGAAGTCGTGCCGGAAACACTGGAATGGGCTGAAGGTCCGCTAGCCCATCTCACGGGCGATAGCCTTCAGGATCCGCGCGGGAATGTCGTGATTTGCGACGTCGCCGCCCTTATTGACGACGCGAACGACGGAACGAGCGCCAAATATGATGCTATTCTCCTCGACGTCGATAATGGCCCCGATGGGATCGTACGCGATGCCAATTATCGAATTTACAGCAAGACGGGGCTTGGCAAAGCGCGCGACGCACTGAAGCCGGGCGGCATTCTTGCGGTCTGGTCTGCTGCTCCCGATCACAGGTTCACCATGCGCCTGAAGGAAAGCGGTTTCGACGTGGAGGTGCGCGAAGTGCGCGCAAGGCCCAATAACAAGGGCCCGCGCCACACCATCTGGTTTGCCCGTAAGACTAGGGCTTGATCCTCACTCGTCCCAGAAAATCGCGTTTGCCGACAGGGACGCCTGTCATGCGCAGGATGTCATAGGCAGTGGCGCAGTGGAAATAGAAGTTCGGCTGACTGAAACTCAGCAGGAAGTCTTCTGCGGTAAAATCCATTCGGTTGCTTTTGAATTCGAACCGCATGGGTTGGCCGATGAACGCTTCCATGTCCTCTTTGGTCAGGCCGTTCATGAATTCGGTCGCTTCCACCAGCCTGGTGCGCAAATCGCCGAGACTTGGAGGTGGCGGCGACAGGTCAGGGGAATAGACGCCGGCGCGTAGACCTTCGATCGACCCTTTCGTATGTTCGGCAACGCTCTTCATCTGATAGGAAAAGGGCAGCATGTCATCGACGATCCGAGCGCCGACGATGTCGGCATGGTTATGGCCGTGATCGTCGCACCATTTTTCTGCCGTATCGACTAGATGCTTGGCTGTCCCAAGCATCTGGAGGGCGCTGGGCACATAGGCGGCGTGAAGTGACAATGGCATCGACTGGATCCTCTCTTGTTCGCTCGTGTCGACGTCTAACTGACGTGTCACATATGCATCAATGAGGGATTTCGAAATTGGCCAAGCGCCGGCGTCCGACCCGGCAAATGTTCGGGCCCGTTTCGATAGGTCGTGAAACTATGCTCGCCTTCTCCGCATCGCGGATGAAGGAGAAGGCGAGGAATTCGGACAGTTCGATCAGCGTACGCGCGGTCCGCCGAAGGGCAGGGGCGGAGGAGGACGGCGCGCGCCGCGCGGAAGCTGTGCCTGATACGCCCGTCCGCAATGTTCAACGCAGTAGGGGAAGCCGGGATTTACGGACTCCCCGCAGAAATGGAAATCGGGCTCGCCAGGGTGACCCATGGGCCAGCGACATACCTTGTCCGACAGATCAAGCAGGCTCGTCTTGTCGGCGATCTCCGCACTAGGCTTGGCCGGTACCAGTCGGCGCGGCGGCGCTGGCGGGATAGGAGCCTGTTGATCGCCGGGGCCCTGACGGAGAAAACCGCCCGGACCGACCGAAACGATCTTGGGCAGGTCCGAAGACTTGTTGGGCAGGGGCTGCGACGGGATTGAGGCATCAGGCGCTGGCGGCTGCGCCGCCGCAGGCTTCGCGGGAGCGATTGGAGCGGCCGGAGCGGGTTTCGCTGCAGGCTTTACCGGCTTCTTTGCGACCGGCTTGGGTGCAGCGGGTTTGGCTTTCACCGCAGGTTTCTTCTTCTCGTTCGCCTTAACTGGCGACGGACGTGATTTGAGGCCGAGGCGATGTGCCTTTCCGATCACGGCATTGCGGCTGACGCCGCCAAGTTCGTCGGCAATCTGGCTGGCGGTAGATCCACCTTCCCACATCTTCTTCAGCGTTGCGATCCGTTCGTCGGTCCAGCTCATCTGCAGTCCTGTATCTCGTGTCTTGACGCCTCAGCTTGCAAGCTGGGACGCTTGGGCCTAGTCGCGGCCTCATGGTGGATCAAGCCCAGCCCGCATCGCCCGAAAACGAGCACCCGGACGCCTCTTTCGTAGAGGACCATGCCGGAGGGGAGGGCCGTTTTCCGCCGCGGGGACGCCCGGTGATCCGGGGGATCAACGGGATTGGCCTGTGGAGTCTCTATATTAAGGAGATACGCCGGTTTCTCAAGGTCCAGACGCAGACAATCTGGGCGCCAGCGATCACAACGCTGCTTTTTCTCGTGATATTTTCGGTAGCGCTCGGCCGTGGGGGGCGCGAAGTGCTGGGGGTGAACTTCCCGACCTTCGTCGCGCCGGGACTGATCGCCATGGCAATGATGCAAAATGGCTTTGCCAATTCGAGCTTCTCGCTGCTGTCTGGCAAGATCCAGGGAACCATCATCGACCTGCTGATGCCGCCATTGTCCGAAGGCGAACTGATGGCGGGGATCGTCGGCGCTGCAATGACGCGCGCGGTTGCCGTGGGCTTCGTAGTGGCTGGCGCAATGCTGCTTTATCCCGGCGTCAACCTTGCCATGGCTCACCCATGGGCGGTGGTATGGTTTGGCCTGATGGGGGCGCTGATGCTTTCGCTGCTGGGTCTGGTCGCGTCCATATGGGCCGAAAAATTCGATCATAACGCGGCCGTCACGAATTTCGTAATCGCTCCGCTCGCCATGCTTTCGGGCACGTTCTACATTATCGACCGGCTTGCGCCCGCATTTCAGTCCGTCAGCCGGGCAAATCCGTTCTTTTACGTGATTTCAGGCTTCCGTTACGGCTTCCTCGGTCAAAGCGATATCGGCGATGGAACGGCTGTAATGCTGGCTGGGCTCGGCCTTCTGGCGCTGAACGCGGTGTTGGCCTTCGTGACTTACCGGCTTCTTGTATCAGGCTGGAAGATCAAGAACTGATCGTAACGATCGATCAGTGCGTCATGCTGCGGCGCATGCGATAGCGACCGTTTTCGAACTGTTCGAAATACTGGTGCACATCGGGATGCGAAACCGGCCCAGAGATCGAATCCGTCACCAGGTTCTGCTGACTGACATAGGCGACGTAATCGCTGTCATCGCTTTCTGCGAGGAGATGGTAGAAGGGCTGGTTGCGATCGGGGCGAATGTCTTCGGGAATGGCTTCGTACCATTCGTCGCTATTGGCAAACACCGGATCGATATCGAAGATCACGCCGCGAAAGTCGAACACGCGGTGTTTAACCACATCGCCGATGGCGAAGCGGCTTTTTACACGACGCGGAACGTCGATCGTGCGTCCAGCTTGGGCGGAAAAGTATTGTGTGCGATCCATGTGACTAGCAGATATGGGATAATTCGCGGCCCTTACAATGGGGAATGGCGGACGATCCCCCGAATTCTCGTGAAAAGGGCTTGGCAAGGGTGGGGTGCTCGGCTAATCGGCGCCCTCGCTTCGACCGGGGCCTTGTGCCCGAAAGCGCACCCGATACATGCGGAGAGGTGGCAGAGTGGTCGAATGCGCCGCACTCGAAATGCGGTATACGGGCAACCGTATCGAGGGTTCGAATCCCTCCCTCTCCGCCATAATTTCACGCATTTGCTCGTGTCGCTCGCGAACAGCGCAGCTGTGAGGCGTTATCAGCGTTGCCTTTTTCGCACAGCCGTGTGGGTACTGAGGCCGTTTCTCAGCTCAATGGTCGGGATAACCACAGCAAGACGCCGACTCCGTCTGCGTGAGTATTTTTCATAATTCCAATGTCAGTCTATTGTAATTTTTTTGCACGCTGCTATATGAAAATTGCCTGACGTCGTTTGCGACGGATGTTGATTGCCACCGACCGCGCGAAAGCACGGGGTTGGCACCAGTTCCATTTCATCCAAGTTGGCTCCGCTGCGGAATGCGTCCGCGCGGATTATTTTTGTACGTAAGGATGGTTGTTTGGCGAAGGAAGAGCTCATTACGATGGAGGGCGCAATCGACGAGGTCCTGCCCGATGGACGTTTTGGCGTCACTCTCGATAATGAGCATCGCATTATCTGCTACACGGCGGGAAAAATGCGTCGCTACCGCATCCGATCGGTCGTTGGAGACCGCGTACATGTCGAAATGACACCCTACGATCTCAGCAAGGGCCGGATCGTCTTCCGCGAACGAACACCTGGGCAAGCGCCCGCCGGTGCGCGCAAGCGCGGCTACAGGCGCTGAGACTTTTAAGAAAGTGGCGGGATCAACCTGTCAGCACACAATTAATGAACACAATGAACGTGCGCGATGCGTCGCGCCCCAAGCTTTCGCTGCGCTATGGCGCGACCAATGCTCCGAACGTGAGCCGTGAGCGGGACATCCCAGCTCCGATCGCGACCACCGAACTGCGACGTCTCGTCGCGACGATGATTGACTGAGCGCCCATTTTATTCGCGGCCGTGCACCAGCATTCCCGCCACAGCAGGAGAACTGACATGGACCTGAACCATCAATACGCCGAGCATCAGCGGGCACTCATGGGTGCCGGATGCGCGGCGAACGATGATGATCGCCTCGCCAAATTGGCAACGGCGTCCCACATTGCCGGTCGCATCAGCGACTTTCAGCACGGATTAGGCGCTGCGGCAGCCTGTGCCTGGAGCAAGGCGCACTTTGCCAATCCGGTTCCGATAACCGAAGCCCCGTAACCCTCGCGTAGCGCAGCCCCAACCCATGCCGAGTCGTCGGCTTCGTCCGATGCTTCAGTTTCTAGATGCGTCTCGAAAGAGGTTTCTGCCGGACTTGGGTTGAGGCAATGCCAGCCCCCCTATCCAAGCGGCGGACAGGGATCCGTGATCGGGGCAAGGGCCTGCTAATACCTTGTTAAATTTCCCGGACTTGCTACTTTGTCGACTTTGGAATGGAGTGGGCCATCGAAAATTCGCAAACCGCCGATGCTCCCTCCGCGACCGATCCATTGTCGGACAGGTATCTGGCAGAAGTATGGCGCCGCCAGCAGCAGATTCTCGGCCGCGTCGCATTGGGGGGCGATCGCAAAGCCATACTGTCCGACATCGTCAGTCTGGCTGAAGAACAGACCGGCGATGGCATGCTGGCGTCGATCCTGCTGCTTTCCGAAGATGGAAAACATCTCGAACTGGGCGGTGCACCGAGCCTTCCCGATGAATACAACGCCGCCATCGAAGACATGGAAATCGGTGAAGGCGAGGGGTCGTGCGGGACTGCGGCGGCACGGGGGCGCCCTGTTTTTGTCGAGGACATAGCGACCGATCCGCTCTGGGCCGATTTTCGCGAACTGGCCCTGTCTCACGGTCTGGCAGCCTGCTGGTCAGTGCCGATCAAAGCAGGTGACGGAAGCGTGCTCGGCACCTTTGCCAATTACTATCGTGAGCCGCGCCAGCCATCGGATCTCGACCGTGAGATTATCGAGGCAATTGCGCTCACAACATCGATCGCTGTCGAGCGGATCCGCCTCGAGCGCATGCGGCATCGCGCCGAAGAGGCGAAGGGGCTTGTTCTCGAAGAGCTGCAGCACCGCGTGAAGAACGCCTTCTCGCTTGCCCAGAGTCTGATCAATCTCAACGTGCCGGCAGCGCTCAGTGCTCGCGATCTGGCAGACAAGGTCAATGGCAAACTGCGTGCCATTGCGTCAGCCCAGGATTTGATCATCGTGCGAAATGCGGCGGGTCGCTCGGATGAAATGACATCCATCCGCACGCTGCTCGCGACGATATTGAGCCCTCTGGGATATGGCGATGTGGATGAGCGCATACGCTTGGCGGGGGATGATCAAACGGTCGATGCGCAGTCTTTATCGGGTCTGGCTATGGTCTTTCACGAACTCGCCACCAATGCGACGAAATATGGCGGTTTGAAGGACACTTCTGGCGTCGTTTCCATCGAGTGGAATACGGGTCCTGAAGGCTTGAAAATCGAATGGTCTGAAAGCGGAGGCCCTGCGACGGTCGAACCCGAAAGCCAGAACTTCGGCAGCCGGCTGGTGGCTTCCACCATCCGCCAGCTGGGTGCGACCATTGATCATGACTGGCGCAACGATGGGCTTCGCGTGACGATTGTTTTGCCGCCCTAGATTGTTGTCACCAGTTTGAATTCAGCCCGGCGACGCCAGCATTTCCTGTATCGCTGTGTGGACCGTGGTCGACGCGTAGGGCTTGGGATAGAATCGCGAACCTTCCGGTAGAGAATCCGCGCTGAGCGAGGCTCTTCCAGACGTCACAATAATGCCGATTTCCGGTCGACGTCGCGAAACCTCTCGCGCCAGCATAACCCCATCGAGATCGCCCGGCATATGCACATCGGTGAAAAGGATATTGATCACACCGCCGTCTGACAGCGCATCGAGTGCCTCCTGGCCGTTCGCCGCCTCGATCAGCCTGTAACCAAGAGCGCCCAGCTGATCGACCACATCCATACGGATGAGGACTTCGTCCTCGACCACGAGGATCACGGTACCGGGGTTCTGCATGGGGACGATATCCTTCTCGGATAGCCCCTCCGCCTTGTGGAACGACATATCTCGAACGCCTGCGCGTACGCATACGTTCCCCAGGCGACTTTAAGATTCGAATGCATTGATCTTGAAGCACTTGAAGCAGGCGAAATAGCCATTGCCGTCCCTCGATGACGAACTAAACGCCCTTGAATCTGCGCCAATTGCCGCGGTCGAAGATGACTTCGCGTGCGCAATTATGGCCGGGAGCGCCTGTCACCCCGCCGCCGGGGTGGGTCCCCGCACCGCACATGTAGAGCCCCTTTACCGGTCCCCTGTAGGCCCCGTGACCCAACACCGGCCGCGCGGACCACAACTGGTCCAAACTCATGTGGCCGTGCATGATATCGCCTCCGACCAGCCCGAACTTCCTGTAGAGCCCTTTGGGACTGAGAACCTGTCGCCCCAGGATGGAGGCACGGAAGCCTGGTGCGACGGCCTCGACCGTATCGATTATGGTATCGGCTGCAGCATCCTCTTCATCGTCCCAATCGCGGCCATCGGGGAGTTCGGGCGCGAATTGCTGGCAAAACAGGCTCGCCACATGCTGGCCTGCCGGAGCAAGACTATCGTCGACCGTGCTGGAGATGAGCATTTCGACGATCGGTTTCTTGGACCAGCCCTCGGTCTTGGCATCGAGGAACGCCCTGTCCATGTAATCCAGTGTCGGCGCGAGAATGATACCCGACCGGTGGTGCTCACCCGGTTGAGGGAGCGCGGTAAACGTCGGTAACTCGCTCAGCGCCACATTCATGCGGAAGGTGCCACCGCCCGCCTTGAACCCCCGCATGCGGAGGCGGAAATCCTCGGGCTGGTGGCTCTCGTCCAGCATTTTACCATAGAGGAGTTTGGGGCCGACATTGGCGATGACCCGCGCCGCCGCGATTTCCTCGCCGCTTTCGAGCCGTACCCCTGCGACCTCATCGCCATCCACCAGAACTTGGGTCACCGGCGCCTCCAGGCTGATGTCGACACCCGCCTGCCGGCACACCTTGGCCATGATCTGCGTGATCGTGCCCATACCCCCGATCACATGGCCCCAGGCACCCTTGTTGCCATTTACCTCGCCAAACACGTGATGAAGGAGAACATACGCGCTGCCCGGCGTGTCGGGGGAGGCGTAGTTGCCGACTACGGCGTCGAAGCCGAACGCGGCCTTGACCGCTTCGCTCTCGAACCACTGGCCGAGAAAGCTCGACGCGGATTTGGTGAACAGATCGAGGATGTCGCGCTTGGCCGGGAGGTCGAGACGCGCCATGCCCCACCCTTGCGACGCCCCGGAAATCAGTGTGCGCAGGCCTTCGCCGACATTCGGCGGGCTCTTGAGCGCCAGGTCGCGGAGAACCGAAGCCACCCCTTCCAGCGCATCGTAATAGGCCGGGAGCGTATCGGCATCACGCTTGGAGAACTTGCGGAATTCGGCCTGAGTTCGTTCCAGCCCGCCGCCCAGTTTCAAATAGCCCCCGTCGTCCTGCGGAAGGAAATTGGAGATTGGACGCTCGATTACGGTGTAACCATGCTCTTCCAGTCGCATGTCGCGAATGACTTTGGGCTGCAGCAGGCTGACGGTGTAACTTGCCACGGAATTTCGGAAACCCGGGTGGAATTCCTCCGTAACTGCCGCACCGCCCACGACATCGCGCCGTTCGACGATGCGGACTTTCAGCCCGGCGCGGGCGAGATAGAATGCGCATACCAGCCCGTTATGACCTGCTCCGATGATGACGGCGTCATATCTAGTGGCCATGAGCGCTTTTCCGGGTCAGCCCCGGCCCCGGTACGACGGAACGCCCTGATCCGGTAGCCACAGAGCCTCGGGCGGAGCGCCGCTTTGCCAGAACACGTCGATCGGAATGCCGCCGCGCGGATACCAATAACCGCCGATGCGCAGCCATTGCGGCTTCATTTCGTCGAACAGACGCTGGCCGATGCCGACCGTCACATCTTCGTGAAAACCGCAATGGTTGCGAAAACTCCCAAGGAACAGCTTGAGGCTTTTCGATTCCACGATTGTTTCGCCGGGTGCGTAATCGATAACGATATGTGCGAAATCGGGCTGTCCCGTCACCGGGCACAGTGATGTGAACTCGGGCGCCGCGAACCGCACGAGATAAAGCTGGCCTGCGCGCGGGTTCGCCACATAGTCGAGTTCCGCCTCGTCCGGAGAGGTGGGCAAGCCAGTACTTACGCCGAGGAATTTGGGAGAAGGTGTGTCGCTCATGCCGCGCTCCTGCCGTGATGCGCGAAAATGCGCAAGCCGGGGCTTGGAACTGTGCGCTTAAGTACCTATTCAGCGCGCCTCCGCACAGTGGCGGGTTTAATCCGCGAAACGAACCGCATGTATCTTCGTACCCGCATTTCCATTCTGGCGCTTGTCGCATCTTTACCGGCCTTGGCGCACGCCCAGTCGGTAAACGATTTTTCGTTGGAACCTGCGCCAAGCCCAAGCGCCACCCCGCAAGCACAGGGGCCTGCGGATACGCAGAGCGGCGTGGAGATCCGTCCGCGTGCCGTTAATACCCCGACACCGACACCAACCCCGTCCTCGGCGCCCGCGCAGTCGGTGCCGGTCCAGCTTTCCGAACCGCGGCCTGTTCCTACAAGACAGGCCCCGCAGGCAAGTCCTCTCCCAACCGTGACGCCCCGCACGGTGGAAACGGTAGATCCGCAAGCCGAAGCACAGCCGACCCCGTCGCCATCCGAGCCGGCGAGCGAGCCGAGCGCTACAATCTTATCGCCAGCCTCGCCGTCGCCGCAGCCGTTGCCGCCCGCACAACTGGCAACGAGTGATGACAATGGGGAAGACCTCCCCTGGTTGCCGATAGGCGGCATCGTAGCGCTGCTTACACTTCTCGGCGCAGGTTTTGTTATCTGGAACCGCCGCCGCGAAGCCGTCGTACCGGAAATCGAACGACCGCTGGTTGCCGAAGCGGGGTCCGTCGACGTGGTGCCGCTGGCGGATGCGTTGTCCGTACGGATCGAAAACGAAAAGCTCATCCGCAGCGCGGCCTTCGCCACGCTCAAATACCGGTTGACGCTGATCAATCGTACCAATGCTTCGCTAGCGGATGTCGTGATCGGCATAGACTTGGTTTCGGCTCATTCCGGTGCGCCGATGGAACAGCAGATCGCTACCAATGGCACGGTGCTCGAAAAACGCCACGAGGTTCCCCGGATCTCTCCGCGGCAAAGCGTCACCCTTACAGGGCAAGTGCAGCTCCCGCTCGCGCAGGCCCATGTCATCAGGCAGGGGCGCCACCCGCTATTGGTTCCGCTGATGCGGGTCAGGATAGACGGTCCGGGCGAGGGGGCCGTGCTCAAGACGTTCGTGGTCGGGCAGGGCATGCCGGATGGCGGCCGCGTGCAACCCTTCAGGCTTGATGAAGGCCCGCGCAGTTACGAACCGATTGCCCAGCGCGAGCTTGCCTGAGTCGACTTCGCTTCATCCGCACGCTAACCGGGCGACAATGCATAGTCTCGTCTCGACCCAATGGCTTGCCGAACAATCCGGCTCTCCCGACCTGGTGATACTCGACGCGTCGGCTCATTTACCCGACAGCCCGCGTAATTCGGCTGCGGATTTTTCGGAAGGTCACATCCCGGATGCGCGGTTTCTCGACCTGACCAGCTTTGTCGATACTGCATCACAGGTTCCCAAGGCGGTCCCTACGGCGGATCAGTTTGCCAGACGCCTGGGGCAGTTGGGGATCACCCCGTCGAGCCGCGTCGTGCTCTACGACGACAGCCAGATAAAAAGTGCAGCCCGCGCGTGGTTTATCTTTCGCCTCTATGGTTTCCGGAATGTCGCCATTCTGGATGGCGGGTTCTCGAGATGGAAACAGGAAGAACGGCCCATCGAGGCGGGCCGGGCAACTTACGAACAAACAGAATTCCCTACCCCCTCCATAGCTGGCGCCGTTCGCGGCAAGGATCAGATGCTCGCAAACGATAGTTCTCGCGCCGAACAGATCGTCGATGCGCGAGACGCGGCGCGCTTTGCGGGGGAAGAAGGCAGCGGTTCGGAAGGTCATATTCCCGGGGCGGCGAACCTGCACTTCGCCAAACTCTTCGCTGAAGACGGAACCTACCGGTCGCCGGACGACATAACTGCTTTGTTCGCGGAATCCGGCGTAGATCTGGATGGTCCGGTCACCACTTATTGCAACAGCGGCATGACCGCGTGCGTTCTCGCGTATGGTCTGCATCTGGCAGGAAAAGACGATGTCGCCCTTTACGACGGCAGTTGGCTCGAATGGGGTGAGGACGCCGATACGCCGAAGGAAAAAGGGGCGGCGCAGTAGCGATGGCTGGGGGAAATGACGACAGCTACGCGCGGTCGACGCGTCTTGTAACGGTTGGCCGCTCTGGCGACTTTGCCGACAATGTCGTCAATCCGCCGATTTGGCGCGCAAGTACCCACCTTTATGCAAATTGCGCCGACCTCAAGGCGCGAAAAGCTCGTAACGAAGACGGGCAATTCTTCTACGGCCGCCGCGGCGCGCCGACGCAGTGGGCTCTGGCACAGGCGTTGACTGCGCTGGAGCCTGGGGCGGCGGGAACGGTCCTGTACCCCAGTGGCCTTGCGGCTCTGGCGGGGGCACTATTGGCCGTTCTGCGCAGTGGAGACGTTTTGCTCGTCGCCGACAATGCCTACGAACCTACACGCAATACGGCGATGGGACTGCTCAAGACCTTCGGTGTGGAGCATCGTTTCTTCGACCCTCTCGATCTCGAGGCGTTCGAAGCGGCGTTTTGCGATCGCACACGGGCCGTGATGCTCGAAGTGCCCGGCAGTCTGACCATGGAAGTTTGTGACATCCCCGCACTTACGCGAATAGCGCGAGACAAGGGCGCGGTCAGTCTCATCGACAACACGTGGGCCACGTCGCTCGGCTTTGAGGCTCTTGGCCATGGTTGCGATATCGCCATCACCGCGCTGACCAAGCATGTGGGCGGACATTCCGACCTTATGATGGGCGCCGCATCTGCAGGGGAGCGATGGTATCGGCGCCTGCGCCTCGGTGCGCAGCAGTTGGGCCATGTCGTGTCCCCCGATGATGCTGCGCTGGCCCTTCGGGGGTTGCGGACCATGGGCGTGCGCCTCGAACGGCAGAGCAAGACCGCACTTGCGATTGCGCAATGGCTCGATGATCGCGACGAGGTCGCTCACGTTCTTTCGCCGATGCTGCCGGGAGGGCCGGGGCATGACCTATGGCAGCGTGATTTTACAGGGGGCTGCGGCCTGTTCAGCTTCGTATTGAAGGGCCGAGACGATGCCGACCGTTGCCGATTGATCGATGCCCTGCAATTGTTCGGCATTGGCTACAGCTGGGGTGGGTTCGAAAGCCTGGCCTTGCCGTTCGATGTCGATCCAGTCCGCAGCACCATGCCGTGGCCGAAGGATGGATGGGGGCTTGAGGACCGCTTCGCCATCCGGCTATCGATCGGTCTTGAAGACAAGGACGATTTGATTGCCGACCTCACCAACGGTTTTGCGGCGATGAACGAAGGATAGACGTGCAGGGCGAAACCCCACCTAGCGATGGTGCGACACCCACCACGGCTCCCGTCGAACAGGCGTGGAGCCTTGCCGAGCCTGCTCAGGAGCAGGGCGGGCTGGACGCGGCCGACGGCGCGAGGGAAGCGCTGAGCTCGCGAAGCGAAACCGTGGAGTCGGTGGTCGATACGCTCGATGCCGTGGCGTTGTCGTTCGGAGAATTCAGAGTTTCTCTGTTCGATGTGTTGATGGTCAGCTCCGTCATCATCGGCGTTCTCGTATTCGCCTGGTTCGTCAGCAGGATGGCTCGGCGCCTCGTCAGGCGGATGACGAGGCTGGACAATGCCCAGCAGTTGCTTGTCGAAAAGGTCGCCACGATCATTGTGTGGGCCATCGCCTTCTTCCTCGCGATCGATCTGCTCGGGATCGACCTCACCGCCCTGGCGGTGTTTTCCGGCGCTTTCGGCCTTGCGATCGGTTTCGGTCTGCAAAAAACCTTCGGCAATCTGATCGCGGGTATTATCTTGCTGATGGATCGATCCATCAAGCCGGGGGATGTGATCGCCGTAACGGACATGGCGGGCAACGAAAGCTTCGGTCAGATCCGCAAGATCGGAATCCGGGCCGTGTCGGTAACGACGCGCGACCAGCGCGAATACCTCATTCCGAACGAAAACCTGATGATCAATCAGGTCGAAAACTGGTCTTACTCGTCAAAGAATGTCCGTATGCAGGTGCCGGTTGGCGTCAGCTATGAAGCCGATATGAATCTTGCCGAAAAGCTGATGCTCGAAGCAGCGAAGAGCTGTGAACGGGTACTCAGCGCGCCGCCGCCCACAGTCTGGATGAAGGAATATGGCGACAGCTCGGTCAATTTCGTCATTCATTGCTGGATACAGGACCCGGAAGAAGGCGTCGGAAATGTGCGCAGTGTTGTGCTCAAGAAGCTGTGGTGGCTCTTCAAGGAACACGACATCGAAATCCCGTTCCCGCAGCGCGATCTGCATATCCGCTCCAGTGCCGATTTCGATCGTCTTATCGAAGTAATGGGGCAAGGCGCGATCGCGCCCACTCCGGCAAAAGAATAGATTGCCCCACGCACAGCGTCGGTTTCAAAATCTACCCTTCCTTGCCGCACACGCATTCTGATTGGCGCGAAAGGGCCCTGGTCCGCATCTTGCCACGATGGCTGATACCGGAACCATTTACCTTGTCGGCGCAGGGCCGGGCGACCCCGACCTGCTGACAATTCGCGCCGCGCGGTTGATCGAACGCGCCAAGATCATCGTGCACGATGGGCTCGTCGATCCGGCGATCATGGCGCTTGCGCGTGATGACGCGGAACTCATCTCGGTCGCGAAGCGCCGGTCTCATCATACTCTTCCTCAGGAAGCGATCAGCGACCTTCTGGTCCGCTTTGCCCGCTCTGGCGAGGACGTCGTGCGCCTGAAGGGGGGCGATCCCTTCATTTTCGGGCGCGGTGGCGAAGAGGCAGAGGTTGCCCGTGCGGCAGGTGTCCCGGTCGAAGTTGTGCCCGGTATCAGCGCTGCAAACGGCGCAGCCGCCGCATCGCAGATCGCGCTGACGCATCGCGACGCGTCGAGCATCGTGAGCTTCGTTGCGGGCCAGTGCAAAGGCCTGAAGGATCAGGATTGGGCAGGGCTGGCCGGTAAGGGCCGCACACTGGTAATCTACATGGGCGTCAAAACTGCGCCCATGATTGCAGAAAAGCTGATGGAGGACGGCCTTGCTCCTGATATGCCCCTGGCCATCATCGAAAACGGTACTCGGCCTGAAATGCGCGTGTTGCGCGGTTTGCTTGCCGGCTTGCCCGATTTGGTCGAGAACGAGAATGTCGTGAGCCCGGCTCTGATCGTGATCGGGGAAGTGACGGCACGCGACGACGTTGCGCTCGCGCTGGCAGCACAGGAGGCTGCGCGATGAGGCTCCTGACAGGAAACGATCTCAAGACCGGAGCGGTAACTTGGTGGACTGGTAAAGACTGGTCGATCCATATCGAAGAAGCCGTCGACGTGTCCGGCAACGAAGACGAGATCGCGCGCCGCGAAGAAGCCGCCCGCCGCGTGAATGTGCCATACGCCGTCGATGCCGAAATGCACGATGGCTCGCCGCGACCGTCGCACATCAAGGAGCGCGTTCGCGCACTTGGACCGACGGTCCGTCCCGACCTGACTCTCAAGCCTGCCGATCCGGAAATCGGCAACTGGGTGATCTGATGTATAAATATGACCAATACGACCAGGCGATGGTCGATGCCCGCGTCGAGGAATTCCGCGATCAGGCCCGCCGACGTCTCGAAGGGAAGCTGACCGAAGATCAGTTCAAGCCGCTCAGGCTGATGAACGGGCTCTATCTTCAGCTCCACGCCTATATGCTGCGCGTCGCCATCCCTTACGGCACGCTCGACAGCCGCCAGATGCATGCACTTGCCGACATCTCGGACAAGTACGATCGCGGCTACGGCCATTTCACGACGCGCCAGAACATCCAGTACAACTGGATCAGGCTGGAGGACGCAGCCGACATTCTGGCCGACCTTGCCAAGGTGGAGATGCATGCGATCCAGACCAGCGGCAATTGCATCCGCAACATCAGTTCAGACCATTTCGCAGGAGCGGCGGCGGACGAGGTTGTCGATCCGCGCCCCTATGCGGAGCTGCTGCGTCAGTGGTCCAGTTTCCACCCTGAATTCAGCTACTTGCCTCGCAAGTTTAAAATTGCCGTCATCGCCAGCGAAAAAGATCGTGCGGCGATGCGGCTGCATGACATCGGCATCAACATCGTGAAGAACGATGCGGGCGAGCTGGGAGCTGCGTTCTATGTGGGCGGCGGCATGGGCCGTACGCCGATGATCGCGCCCTGCATCAATCCGTTCGTTCCGTTGGACCAGCTGGTGACATATTGTGAAGCCTGCTTAAGGGTTTACAACCGGTACGGGCGACGGGACAACAAGTACAAGGCCCGCATAAAGATACTCGTTCACGAGCTGGGCGCGGAGGAATATACCCGCCAGGTCGAGGAAGAGTTCGCGCATCTGCTCGAGCAGGGCGTGGAGCCGCCGCATGACGAACTCATGCGGATCATACGTATGTTCGAGGCGCCGAACACCGACCAAACGGCATCGAACGATATCGACCGTTCGGATCCCGATTTCGCACTGTGGGTGGATCGCAACACCGTGGCGCACAAGGCCAGCGGATATGTGTCCGCCGTCATCAGCCTCAAGCCGGTGGGCGGGATCCCCGGCGATGCCACGGCAAAGCAGATGCATCTGATGGCCGATCTGGCGAAGGAATACAGTTTCGACGAACTGCGCGTGATGCACACGCAGAACATCGTCCTGCCGCATGTTCGCAAGGCCGATCTGCATGCTTTGTGGACCGCGCTGGACGAAGCGGGGCTGGGCAGCCCGAACCTCGACACGGTCGAGGACATCATCGCCTGCCCCGGGCTCGATTACTGCAGCCTTGCCAATGCCCGTTCGATCCCCATCGCGCAGAGGATTTCGGAGCGCTTCGCCGAGACCGGCAAGACCGGTACGCTGGGCGAACTCAAGCTGAAGATTTCCGGCTGCATCAATGCCTGCGGGCATCACCACGCGGGCCACATCGGCATCCTCGGCGTCGATCGCAAGGGCGTAGAGAATTACCAGCTCCTGCTCGGCGGCAGCGAAGCCGAGGATGTGAGCCTGGCCAAGATCACCGGCCCCGGTTTCGACGAGAACGGCATCGTCAACGCGGTCGAGACGGTCACCACGGTTTACGAACGCGAACGTCAGGATGGCGAGCGCTTCGTGGACACCTATCGCCGCATCGGCATGAACCCTTTCAAGGAGGCGCTTTATGGCTGATACGTTGCGCTATCGCGAAGACGAGCCCGTCGATCACCCGGCGGTCACCGTCGATGCTTTTCTCGACCAGTCGAATGCATCGGCAGTCCGCATCGAACCGGGCGACGATGCCCGCGAACTGGTGCCCCATCTCGAGCGGCTGGCGCTAGTCGAGGTGAACTTTCCCGCTTTTGGAGACGGGCGCGGCTATTCCTCCGCCCGCATCCTGCGCCAGGCGGGTTATGACGGCGAACTGCGTGCCGTGGGCGATGTCCTGGTGGACCAGCTCGCCTATATGCGCCGCTGCGGCTTCGACGCATTCGAGCCGGACCAGCAGCTCGACATGGACGATGTGCAGGCTGCATTCGATCGCTGGCCGGATGTCTACCAGAAGGCTGCGGACACGCGGACGCCGATCTGGGCGAAACGGCACTCATGAACGAACTGCGCGCCATCGACCGTCTCGACACGGGGCCCCGCTTTACCGAGCAGGACGCCATTCGCCTCAACCGCATGTTTCGCGGGACGGAGACGGAAGAATGGCTGCGCGCGGTAATCGAGGGTAGCCTCGCTGGCGATACGGCGGTGGTTTCCAGCTTCGGGGCGGAGAGTGCCGTGCTCCTGCACCTCATTTCGCAGATCGACCCGAATGTGCCCGTGCTGTTTCTGGACACGGGCAAGCACTTCCCCGAGACGCTGGCCTATCGGGACGAGCTGACCGACCGGCTCGGGTTCAGGCGCATCGATCTCTATCCCGAAATCGCCGATCTGAAGGCGCGTGACGAAAGCGGGCTCAGATGGTCGTACGACCCGGATGGCTGCTGCGAATTGCGCAAGGTCAGGCCGCTGGCCAAGGCGCTGGAAGAATACGATGCAAGCTTGACGGGTCGCAAGGCTTTCCAGTCGTCGACCCGCGCCAATCTGCCGCGTTTCGAAGTCGATAAGTCCGATGCGCAGGGGCGGCTGAAGGTCAATCCGCTGATCGACTGGTCCGCCAACGACATCACCGCCTATTTCGAAAAGCACGATCTGCCCCGTCACCCGCTGGTGGAGCGCGGCTTTCCCAGCATCGGCTGCATGCCGTGCACGCGGCCGGTGGCCGAAGGCGAGGACGCCCGTGCGGGACGCTGGTCCGGCTGGGACAAGGTCGAATGCGGTATTCACCGGCCCGGCGAAGAACCGTTCCTGTAAGGCCGAAAGTGGCGCCGACACGCAATTCGGCGCCACTCGTCAGATCAGGGCGCGGCTTTACATCCGTTCGACGGTCGCCGTTTCCCCATCGGCATTGGTCGATGTCCACACGCCATCGGCGCCGACCACTTCCGTGTTGCATTTCTCGGCGCCCATATCGCCTTCCTCGCGATATTGTTCGTCGACCGTCCAGCAATAGTCCTGGGGCGATTTCTGGACCCAGCGGCCGGTCTCGACCACGGTGCCATCCGCATCGGTCTGTATGTATGTGCCGTCGGGCTTGAGTTCTTCCGTGAAGACATCGCCGCCTTCGGTAGTGACGCGGTAGGTTCCCGGCGCAGGCTGGCCGTCGGCGGCCATGACTTGCGCAGGTTGCGTTGCAGCAGCTTCGGGAGCTTGCGCGGCAGGTTCCTGTTCGGCAGGCTTTGAACAGCCGGCGAGCGCAGTCGCTGCGGCGAGCACAATCAGATATTTCATGTAATGATCCTCCGTTCGCGACCCGATGGCGAAGGGGGTGTTTCCGTTCACGAGTCGCGACCCGAGAGGGCCGGTATAGGCTTAAAGCCCGGCGTTGGGAAATATGGGCCCCGCTCTCGCGGCTGATCACACCGCAGCAAATAGCAACTGAACTTCCAAATCGGAAAGTTTTCACTTGCCGATTTGGAAAGTGACTGCCAGTGATTTTCCATATTGGAAAGTGAAGGAGTGCGAGGATGAGTGGTATGGCAGCTTTGGCGCTCGTCGCCGTATTGGCCGCACTGTCATGGATGTCTTGGCGCGATTCTCTCGACTACGCAGAATTCAAGCTGCTCACGGCGAGCATCGATCGTATTCGATTTTATCGTCGCTGGACCCTCATCCCCTTGGCCCTTTTGGGCATCGGCGGTTACGGCTTGTTGCTTTCGCTCGGCAGGATCGACGCTCTCTGGGATCTGCCCGCCGAATTCACGAAACTGATCGCACCGTTCGAAGTTGCTCGCCAATCGGAAAACTCCGCGTCCGACTCACTTCTGGGAATGGCAATCGGGATAGCGCTTGGCTTGACGGTTCCGGCAATTATCTGGCGCAACCGTTTGAAGAAGATGCGGCAGCCTGTGATCGGCGACATCGAAGCTCTCTTGCCCCGCAACCGCAAGGAAATTGCTGCCAGCGTCCCATTGGCACTTAATGCGGGCATCAGCGAAGAAATCTTCTACCGGGTGGCTCTTCCGATCCTGGCGCTGGAGGCCACCGGTTCGGTTGTTGCGTCCATCCTGATTTCGATAGCGGCCTTCGGGCTGGCGCATTGGTATCAAGGGTGGAAAGGCGTGTTGGCAACAAGTGCGGTGGGTGCGTTTCTGTTCTGGCTTTACCTGTCGAGCGGATCGATTCTCAAGCCGATGGTGGTGCATGTTCTGATTGATTTGATGGGCCTAATCATTAGGCCCGCCGTTTCGCATTACTTGGCCAATCGCGATGGCGCGGCCAGTGGTAGCGTCAGCAGCTAAGGCGGAGCGGAAGGGATGAGCAGGATTAACGATTCAAAAGCAGCGCTGGCCGCGCTCGACGCAACCAACGACAGGCTGGCCAATCACATGACCTGGCCCCTGTGGAGGCACATGGCTGGCGGTATGCTCATGACCGTGATTATCGCTGCAGCAGCCCTTCCACCAGCGTTTGCTGCCGCCGCTATGATCACGGCAATGGTTTTGGCGACCGTGATCGTTAGGGAGGACAAAAAGCGTTATGGAATGTTCGTTAGTGGATATCAGCGCGGCCGGACCGGTTGGGTAGTGGCTGCCATCATCGTGCTGGCGCTGACGGCTCTCTTTGTTGTTCTTACGCAAGTTCGAAGCGGGGCCCGGGATCCGGTGTTTTGGGTTACGCTGGTGGTTATGTTTGCGGGTACCTCCATCCTCAGCCTGGTTTGGGAACGCGTTTATCGCAAAGATATCCGCGAGCGTCTTGTATGAGCGCGGTTCTGGACGATGTGCTCAATCCGCCAGTGCGCCTGCAAATCGCCGCAATCCTCGCGCGCGCCAACGAGGCTGAGTTCGCCATCATTCGCGACATAGTTGAAGTCAGCGACTCAGTTCTTTCCAAACATCTCTCGGCTCTGGCGGAGGCGGGGTATGTTTCGATTAAAAAAGTGCCAAGGGATGGCCGTCAACGGACCTGGGCCGCACTGACCGCCGAGGGGCGCCGTGCGTTTCGTCAGCATGCCAAAGCCTTGCAGGAAATGATATCAGCGGCGGATCGAAAGTTCAGCGACATTGCGACCACCTAGGTGTATGAAACAGCGTGTTACGTGTGTGGCGATGACGCGCCGTTAAGGCGCACACTCGTCGCTCCGTCAAAATCTTTCGGCAAGTGCGGCGCATCCGTTCGTTCGACATTGCTGTCGAGGGCTGGCGGAATATTCCGTTTTCGCAGAATGTGCCCGCCGCGACTGAACCTTGCGTTCTGCTAGACACCCAACTTGCGAAGATTCATTTATTTGGGGGGGCATCGCCGATTGACGGCATTTCTCGATTTGCGGCTAAGAGCAGACATTCCGCTATCGACCCCAACTCGGTCATTCGACAATGACTTCGGCTTTTCCCAAAGCCGTCATTCGCCGCGTCCCCTAAATACGTCCTAGCGAGCTGACCTAACGCTTCAATCATAGCCGACGCATTTAGGATGGCTAAGTCGCATTAAGTAACAATTTGAGTCCTAATCGGAGACCGGCGGCAGCATGAGCGCCGCCATCAAGGATTCGTACTCGGGGCAATCGACCGTTTCACAGCGGATTTGGATTGAGAGATGTTCGGGATATTCGTTGACGTTCCCGACAAGGGCCATCAACGCTTGACCATTGCCATCAGGGCGTTGGATCGCTGCCGCGCGTCCGTCGAGCGTTGTTGCGACGAAGCCTATTCGGTCGGAGACCGAATCGTAGCGTCCGTCGCGCAACTCCATGAAGCCACGTTCCTCGCCTTTGTAGGACAAGGTCGCTTGGTTGCCGGTCTGGCCAACGGGGCTCATTGACCAGTCGCCGTCCGCGAGCGCGCAACAGTCGGCGATAGTGCCGGTGGTCTCATGGGTAAAGTTCACCATCGTCTGATCTGCCTGCTCGCAGCCTGCTAAGACGGTTGCCATGAGCAGGGGAACGAGCATGGTACGCAAGCTATGTCCCATAAACACCTCGTATCGCGGCCCGTTCGTCGGCACAAAGTGTTCTACGCACTTCGGCAAAGGTTTGATAGTAATACATCGAACAGGCTTGGGTGTAAGTGTGATCAAGGCCAAGAGCGTGGCCCAATTCAAGCGCAACAAAAGCGGACCGGTTGTTAACGACGCCCTTGCAGACATTGGGCTTGAGCGGTCGTGATATTTTCTCCATTATCCGACAGCCGAAAATAGAGTGGCAGGTTGGTAGCTCCTGCACCCACATCTGGGTTCTTCTCAGCCGCGGCGTTGACCCAACCTGTTTGGGGAGGCGCTGGCTGTTTTTTCGCGTCTCCCCGGCTTATGCCGAGGAATCCTGATGTCGCTTTTCTATATCATTGCACTGGTGTCTGCCGCGTTGTTTGCCGGTGCGGCAAGTTATATCAGTCTGGTCGAACACCCGGCCCGCCTGTTGCTGGAAGACAGGCCGCTACTTACACAGTGGCAATCAAGCTACGCGAAAGCGCTACCGATACAGTCCGGCCTGGCTATCATCGGCGGTGTATGCGGAGTGGCGGCTTGGTATTTATCGACCCAATGGTTGTGGATCGCTGGAAGCATCGCACTTCTTGGAAACTGGCCGTTTACCATCATAGCAATCATGCCGACGAACAAGCGACTTCAGGCCATTCATCGAGAACAGGCAGGCCCTGACATAAGGGCCCAGCTTGTGGGCTGGGGGCGCCTTCACGATATAAGAAGCCTGCTCGGGCTGGCCTCGACAGTGCTTTTCGCGATAGCCTTGATGGCGACGATGTAGCGGCAGATCCCCCACAGATATTCGCCGGATCAGTCGCCAACGACAAGTCAGCCGAGAATTTGGCCGAAACCTGACAGTCCGAACCCCCAAAAAGAGGGCCGATAGAAATAGTTGAGAAACCGCCGGAACCGGCCGTGGGGGGCTGTCGCTGATGATGACGCCGCACAGGACGGGAAATGGTGCCGGCTAGAGGAGTCGAACCCCTGACCTGATGATTACAAATCAACTGCTCTACCAACTGAGCTAAGCCGGCGACCGGAGAGCGCCTTTCAAGCAAAGGCTTCCAAAAGTCCAGCCCCATTGCGACACTTCAACCGGCTGTTTGCGCTTGATGGGCTGCGAGCTTGTCCAGATTGGCGTCGCGAACCTTCCTGGCGGCCTCGTCATAGAGGAAAGGCAGGAATGCGTAACGCCGCCCGCTGGTCACCGGCGTCGCTTCATGCAGTAGCGAACAGGAGAACACGATCGCGCCGCCCGTCGGTGCGCGATAGGTGCGCTGGCCGAATTCGGGAAAGCGCAGATCGCCGCCGTCATATTCGCCTGCATTGAGGTTTATCGTGACGGCGAAGCGCCGATGGGCAGTGCCGTGAGTCGTATTGTCGCGATGAGGGCGGAAGTGGCCAGCGCCCGCTTCATAGCAGGCCACGAGGTAGCGTTCGATCCGCGTGGCGCGGAACTGGAACGCGCGTTCCATCGCGGGGATCAGGCGCCGCGCGATCCGTCCCGACAGGCGATCTTTCAGTGTCTGGTCTTCGATCAGGCAGTCCCGTCTCTGTTTGAAACTGTCGTCAACCACGAGGGTCGTCTTCCCATCGACATCGCGCATGAAGCCGGAAGGTTCGCCGCCGCGGCTCTCATACAGCGCGATCAAATCGGCGCACAGCGAAGGTTCGAACACGTCGGGGACGACGATGACCGGTGCCCAGCCTTCCTCCATTGCGGCAAGCCGCGTGCGGAGATCTGCAATGGCGCGCTCGCCATCATCGATGCGATAGCGGGATCGAATGCGTAGTTCCCGGTCGAGCACCAGCCAGTGCGCTTCATAGGAGGCAGCATCGTTCGATAATGCTCCGTAGGCCTTGCTGATTGCGCCATCGTAATCGAGGAAGTACCGAACTCCTGGCAATTTCTGCGCGATGCGGCCGTCCGCTTCGTCCGACGGATCGACCGTCACTCCAAAGAAGCACGCAGTCTTATCGTCGAACAGGGTGCGGTTGCTTTGTACAAGTGCCAGCGCCTGCTGGGCGGCAGGGGTACCGGCGTGGCCGCAGAAGAGCATGAGGACGTGGCGGCCGGCGATCGAAGAAAAGGCAAAGCGATCGGCACCACCCAGCGCCCTGGCGTAGAACCACGGGGCATATTCGCCCATGGCAGGCATGATCGGTTTGCCAGACATTTCACCTGCTTATCGCGCAGGCGTTGAGGCTGCAATTGCCTTAGAGCCAGCCCTGTTTTCGATACCACGCAGCGGTCGATGCGAGGCCTGCCTTGCCCGAGATGCGCGGCGACCAGACGGCTTCGGGCACCTTGCGGCTGGATCGGGCCACCCAATTGGGGTGGGTCATGTAGCCTACACGGTCGGCGGTGAGGCGGGCCTTGTCGCGGCGGATCAGGCGGTCGGCCCTGGCGGCGGTTTCGAGGACGGCGCGGGGCAGATGCGGGGCGAAGACGCGGCGACCCACGGCAGCGCCGATCGCTTTTGCCAGTTCCTTGTGCGACCAGCCCCCTTCGCGCCCGTCGTCGGGTTCGAATATCTGGCGGCGTACGAGGGCGGGCGGGGCATCGACCAAGGTCAGTAGCAAGCGAGCGAGGTCGTCGACATGGATGATCGAACTGGCGCCCCCGGGCGGGAGAGGGACGAAGCCCATGCGCGCGCTGCGGAACATTTCGAAATAATCGACATCGCGCGGGCCGTAGACGCCGGGCGGGCGGACGATCGTCCAGTCGAGCCCGCTGTTTTCGATCAGGCGCTCCGCTTTCGCCTTGGACGCACCATAGACCGAGAGGTCGGGCTCGCGGGCGGAAAGGGAGGATACGAAGATGAAGCGGCGGACCTTTTTCTGTTTCGCGGCGGCGATCAGCCGTTCGGTCCCGGTGACGTTGGCTTCTTCGAAATCGGCGGGATCGGGCGTGGTGGTGAGTCCGGCAACGTGAATGACGGCATCGGTACTGTTGCACAGCCGCGCAAGAGCGGCGGGGTTGGACAGATCGCCTGCAATCCATTCGACGTGTTTGCGATCGGCCTGAGGGCGGCGGGTAAGCGCGCGAACAGGCTCTTCGACCTGCGCCGCGACATCGAGTACGGCCTGTCCGACAAAGCCAGTGGCGCCGGTAAGCGAAACGGTCATATTCGCACCATGTGATCGCGGTGAATGACGGCGGCGCGCGGGGCATAGCCAAGCCTTTCGGCCTGCTGTTCTTCCCTGAGGCCCATGATCGTGCGGCATTCGGCCGACGTGTACTCGATCAGCCCCTGGCCAAGGCGTTCGCCTTGCGGACCGTGAACCGCGACCAGATCGCCGCGCCCGAATTCGCCTTCTATGTCGATGATGCCTGCAGCCAGAACACTGGCCCCGTTTTCGAGGGCCATCATGCAGCCTCTATCGATGGAGACGACGCCCGAGGGGGCAAGACGACCGCCGAGCCAGGCCTTGCGCGCATTCGCATTCGCTTGCGGCAGGAAGATCGTCCCGGTGCCATTTTCGATGGCGCGGGCGAGGGGCGCGGGGTGGGTTCCGTTGACGATCGCCAGGGCGATGCCAGCCCGTTCGGCAATGCGCGCCGCCTGCAGTTTGGCGGTCATTCCACCGGAGCCGAGGCCGGATGTCGATGCGCCTGTTGCCATGGCAATGATTTCCGGCGTCACACCTTCCACCTGCGGCACGAGAGTGGCATCCGGTTCGCGGGGGTCGCGATCGAACAGGCCATCGACATCGGACAGCAGCACGACGGCATCGGCACCTGCTGCCTGGGCGACGCGGGCAGCGAGCCGGTCGTTATCGCCGAACCGGATTTCTTCCGTGGCGACGCTGTCGTTTTCGTTGACGACGGGAATGGCCCCTGCATCGAGCAGGCGCGCGAGGGTAGCCGAAGCGTTGAGATAGCGTCTTCGATCTTCCAGATCGCCCAGCGTCACGAGCATCTGCGCCGCCGTGATCGTGTGCGCTTCCAGCGCATCGGACCACAGGCGGGCGAGTTCGACCTGACCGACAGAGGCGGAGGCCTGCGCATCGGCGAGACTGCCGCGCCCGCCCTTTGCCAGCCCGAGTTTCGCCGCGCCGAGCGCAATTGCACCCGAGGAAACGACGATGACTTCGGTGTTCCGGCGCATATCCGCGATTTCGGCGGCCAGGGTCGCCAGCCACTGTGCGCGCGGCTTTCCATCCTGCACAAGCAGAGCCGAGCCGACCTTGATGACAAGGCGGCGCGCGTTGCGCAGGTCTGCGAGGGCGGCAATGGTCATCGTCGACCCACTAGGCAAAGGTAGCGGCAGGCGGAAGCCGGCTTCGCTTGGCGGGCCCGAAGCACGACTTCGCGCTCAGAGAGGCGACCATTCGGCCGTATCGTCTTCGTCTTCCACTTCTTCGGCGTGGGTTTCCGTCGACGTACGGTCGGGAAGATAGCCCAGCACGCCGTCGAGCAGTTCGGCAATCCCCGCGCCCGTAGCGCCGGAAATGGTGAAAACCTTGTCCGCGCCGGCGGCCAGCAGTTCTTCTGCAAAGCCCTGACCGAGTTCGTCGTCTGCCAGATCGAGCTTGTTCAGCGCCACGAGCTGCGGCTTGTCCGCAAGACCGCCGCCATAGGCTTCGAGTTCGGCATTGACCGTGCTGTAGGCTTCTGCCGGATCATCGCCCGAAATGTCGATCAGGTGGATAAGCACGCGGCACCGTTCGATATGGCCAAGGAACCGGTCCCCGATGCCAGCACCATCGGCAGCGCCTTCGATCAGGCCCGGAATGTCGGCCAGCACGAATTCGCGGTTCTTGTGGGTCACGACACCGAGCTTGGGGACCAAGGTGGTGAAGGCGTAGTGCCCGACCTTGGCCTTGGCGTTGGAAACCTGGTTGATGAAAGTGCTTTTGCCCGCATTGGGCAGGCCCAGAAGGCCGACATCGGCAAGCAGCTTCAGCCGCAGCCACACCCACATTTCCTCGCCCGGAATGCCGGGCTGGTGCTGGCGCGGGGCGCGATTGGTGCTGGTTTTGTAGCTGGCATTGCCGCGGCCGCCCATGCCACCTTCGAGAAAGACGACCCGCTGGCCCACTTCGGTGAAATCGGCCAGCACCTCTTCCTTGTCTTCCGACAGGACCTGCGTGCCG
>Ga0189292_10201_pt1 | contig 27151 bp, 23 predicted proteins | sample UW1oraminimetaG_FD_130317 | JGI IMG/M metagenome (GOLD analysis project Ga0189292, IMG submission 130317) | Marine microbial communities from the Costa Rica Dome - UW179A-orange mini metaG | ecosystem: Environmental > Aquatic > Marine > Oceanic > Photic zone | place: Costa Rica: the Eastern...
AGGCGTGTTCGCTCGGTCATGAGACGATTGCAATTACGCCCTCAAAGAATCCGTTCTTATTTCCGGCATCCACGTATCGCCTACGCAGCATGATTTGGTGTATTTGATTGCCGGGTTAATATCGTCGCGCTGCTCTCAGCCGTGTGCAGGTCGGACGGGGTGTGGACCGAAGAATCGAACTTATTTACCAATCAGTGTTTGAGGGCTGACGGATGATGACTGCTTACAGGCCATATTACTCAGATTGGGCCGATGCCAATATTGTAGTCGACTCAGCGCCACGGGATGGAACAGTATTAACGCTTTCTCACTGGCCATCAGTCTACTGCAGTCCAGAGTATCGTGCGGATACATCCGCAGAGATGGCTATTAAATACCTTTCTATGTCGCAAGGTCTATCTCTAGCGCCCTGGGTAACGGCGTCTCACTACGACGTAGATGCACTGATTTCGGTGTATGCGTTTAGCTCTCCGGAAATTGTGCTTTCCAATCCCTCGTTCTGGATAGAGTTGGCTTTCGCAGGGGATTTTGAGTCCTCACACAATGACGAAGTTCGGAAGCTGGCTCGGGCGTTGGAGTTCTGGGTCGATGAAAGTCGGTCCCCCATGGGGACTGACTTCAAGGGCGTTGCGATGAGTGATCGCCATTCCCTTGTGTTCGATAATCTACTGCCACGTTTAGGTGAAATTGTTCTTCACCCCAATCGCCTCAAAGATTGCTGGCAGGATGGCGAGTTACTCTATGCACGATCAATGGCGCTGCTCAGTGATAGCAGCGTGGAAGTTACTGAACGCCCCGAACTCGATCTGACCATTATACGCAGTCAAAAAGCACATCTTCTCGATGGAGACACCTCATATCTAGGGTTTGACGCATTCGCGATCCACCGTGTCGCTAAAGGAGCCACGGTCGCAATAATGATGGGTGAACACTATCGCTTGATACAGAGATATGAAAGTTGGATTCAATTTGTGAGCCGAGATGTTAGACCACGCCAGGACCTCGCTCCGCTTTGCGTTTGGCTGACAGAGCAGGATCAAGCAGTTTGGGAGTACGACGGCGTTCAATATGTTGCCCCCGTCTTGGCAGTGAAATCAGGTGGAACCAGTTCACTAACTCAGGATGAATTTATTCATGACGTAACGGCTTACCTAACAGCTGCGCCAGGCGCTTGGCATCCAATGGAACTTTAACTCAAGTTTGGTCTGAATCAGAGGGCGATGATGAAACGCGAGAGTACTAGAGCAGATGAGGTGCGCGTGCGCTCCACAACGATGATTCCATTCAATCCTATAGGGAGGATACGCCAAGACGAAAAGCCCAAACTATTTACTGCTTTTGATGGGGTTGTCGATAAAAAAGAACATCTCGCAGTTACCTTTGGCGAGCCGTCACTAAATGAGCCGGTCTTGGTAAGACTGCATTCCGAGTGCCTGACTGGAGATATATTCGGCTCTTTTCTTTGCGATTGTCAGGCTCAATTGCATGAGTCAATCTCAACACTTGAAAGGCTCGGTGGTGTGCTCTTGTATTTGCGTCAAGAGGGGCGAGGTATAGGTCTTTATAACAAGCTTGAAGCTTACGCCTTACAGCAAAATGAGGGGCTTGATACTTTTGCCGCTAATCAGCGTATTGGGTTTCCTCAAGATGCTAGAGAGTATGACGTCGCTGCAGGGATGCTTAAAGCTATGGGTATCCTTCGGATTCTGCTGCTATCTAATAACCCGGACAAAGCTGCTCAGCTTACCGCGCATGGTATCGACGTCGTTCAGCGTATTTCGACAAAAACACATATAAATAAATTCAACAAAAAGTACCTCTTCACTAAGTACTTAAGTGGACATAAACTGGTCGGGCTCGCAGAAAATACCTAATTGAACTTCTTTGGAGTGAGAACAGGATGGACAGAAAAATCGATCAAGGAGTTTCCGAGGATGCGATTTTCGCTATGGCAGAGATCCATCGTGATGCCGCTCTTCTGCATTTTGCACACCGGGTAGGGCTTTTTGATTACCTTGTCACGCCGAGAAGCGCAAGTGATGTTGCGAGTAAGTTTAATTGGGTAGAAAGGAAAGCTAACGTTCTGCTGAACGCACTGTGTGCACTGGGGCTTGCTTTAAAGAGCGAGCATCTTTACCAAGACACAGCAAGTGTTCGTAAAAGATTAGTAGTCGGTAGCAGCCATTATATTGGTAGCTATGTCGAGGTATTACGGCGGCAGTGGGATGTGTGGAAAAGACTTCCAGAAATAATGTCCCAAGACGGGCATGTTGAAGGTCAACAGCTACTCGGTAGCATAGAAAACGATGGATTTACGGCTCTATTCCAAGCTGCCATGTCCCAAGTATGTGATGGAAACGTCAAAGCGCTTACTGATCTAGAAGTCTGGAATCAGGCAAAGTTAGTTGTCGATTTGGGTGGGGGACATGGCTTGCATATTGCCACTCTGTGCAAGGAGCACCGTAACTTACGGGGGGAAGTATGGGATTTAGAGTCAGCCCGTCAAGAGGCAGAGCATAATTTTAAACGTCATAGCGTTTCTGACCAGGCCAGCTTCAAGGTCTGCGATTTATATGTTGATTTATACCAATGCAGTACCCTTGCTGATGTTGTGATGATTAATCATGTGCTACACCATTTCAACCCTGACCAAGCCGAAAGAATTCTTGTGAAGTCTGTCGAAATGCTCCGGCCAAACGGCACGCTTATTGTGATTGACCAGATATTAAAAGCAAACGGTTACATGCCTCACGACTCGGCACTGTTTTCATTTTACTTGATGGTGAACAACAGCAAGGGACAGTTGCACAGCATTCCCTGGATATCTCATATCCTCGAACATTACGGGTGTTCAGTTCGATTAGAAGCCTGTGGATGGGACAACGAAGATTTCACGCTCATTGCTACTCGGGCATAACCTCTCTCAAGGATAGACCCTATGCATACTTCTCCTATCACCTCGCTAGCCTATGACGAACACGGTAACTTATATAGTGGCGGGTACGACGGCCTCATCGTGGCTTGGGACTCTGATCTGCGTACACCTAAATGGGTTGCTAGACATGATGAGCTAATAAATAGCATTCGTGTATTCGGAAATACACTCTTCTCAGCGAGTGCAGACCGTTCAGTTCGTGTGTGGGACACGCAATCTGGAGCGCTTAAGAATATCATTGTTACAGGTCATGAAGATGATTTGAATGTGCTTAGCCTGTCATCTGACGGGGGCTTTATTGCGTTGGGTGGAGAAGAAGGGAAGGTCTGGCTGTATGAATCTACAGGTGCGCTAGTGTGGTCACAGTCGGGAGGGACATGTTCCTCGCCTTCAGATTGCATTGATGCTATCGGCTTTATTGGTTCATGGATCATTGCTGGAGACGATCAAGGCTATCTGAAAGTCTACGACCTAACCGGCCAAGTACTATGGAGCGACAATGTACATGGCGCCATTGAAACTTGCGCGGCTGATGAAATTGAGCACTCAGCATTCCTTGGTCTGGATGACGGTAGCCTAGTCCGCCTCACTATCCTGCCTGGGCCGGTATTCAACTTGACTACAATCAAACCGCACACGAGCGCGATCAAGGCGGTGTGTGTAAGCTCACGAGACCGAAAATTAGTGAGTACCGCCTATGATGGCGAGATGGTGATTATGTCGCTTCCCGATCTGAAGGAAACCATGCGGGTCCAGATCGCCAACTACGGAAAATTGGGTTGGTCACGTAGCCTAGCTTTTAACCCCCTAGATGAACATATTTTAGCTTCCAGTTCGCTGGGAGGTGCTCCTCAAATTTGGTGCATGCGACGCGGGGAATTGCTGGCCCCCGAGGCGGCACCAACATATGGGCTCAACGCTCTTGCAGTCCTCTGCGGCAGACTCATTTGTGGAGGCGATAGCGGAGTTGTTTATACATATGAATTAGGGCGCCTGGAAGAGAGTCTTGATCTAAGAGTGATGATTAACGCTATTGCTACATCTGACATGACGAGCTTGATTGGTGTGGGCTGTCAGAGTGGTGAGACTTTGATTATCGATTCTAAAACCCATCGCATCATTGATAAGCTTTTTGGTGACGGTTCTCCCACTGTTTGCTGCGCCTTTAGCCCTGCGGGGACCAAGATTGCTGTTGGTAGTTACAATGGTCTGGTGCGTGTCTATGACAGCATCACCAATACGATTATGGTAAACTTGCAAGGTCCAGATACCGCCAAGACTATTAGCTTTTTAGATGGTGAAGACTTTGTAGTTGTCGGAGGTGCGGACGGCAATTTACTGACCGTTAGTGTGAGGGACGGATGTATCACCAATCACATAGTTGGGCTTTATCTAGTGAATAGCCTATCTTGGTCTGCTGAGGCTCGGCAATTGATCACCGTAGGACGTGATCAGGCTGTACGTAAGTGGAGTCGAGACTTTGAATTGCTTGATGAGCAAACAGCTCATAGCCGTTCAATTAAATCAGTAAGCTGGAACCCTAGTGGTACGGCTTATGCGACTGCTAGCTACGACAGTACTGTGACTATCCATGATGACGCATCGACCTGCATTGCGATTGGGCACGATAAGCCAGGCGTTTCCTGTCTAGCATGGCTGGATGATGAGCGCTTAGCCAGTGGCGGGTGGGATGGAACCATACGCATCTGGAGCCGGGCAGGCAAAGAACAACTCTGCATTCCTGTGGGGACAAGAATTTAGGCTTGGGATCAGAGGTTCCTGCACAGTTAGGTGCATATAAAACGGATTGAGAGGCTCATCTGCTAGATGCAAATGCGCGTCCCGGCACGTTCAGGCCCTCACTGAAAATTTCTATGAGGGCCCGGGTGCCTTTTCATATCTGGCTATTTTTATTTGATACTTTAAATTAACCAAGGGTGGGAATCTCCGATGGTCTCTTTCTGGGAAATCTACGTAGATGACATGCTAAAATCTAAAGTATTTTACTGCGATATTATTGGTCTTGAGGTCGTGCGGGAGCAGGATGATTTCATCGTTTTGCAGAAGAACGATGCGAAAATTCATATCTGCCCTAGGGAGGATATGCCGGAGTATTTAAAAGTCCAACGCACTAGAAGTATTGCGGGTGGAGTTGAATTTTGCTTCGAGACTACAGACATACAGAGCATTTACTCACAAGCACTCTCCAGTGGATATCCAATTTTTGAAAAGTTGACTGATCAACCTTGGGGGAAAACTGACTTTCGGGTGATTGATCCCGATGGTGCGTATATTCGGGTCAGTAGTCCTCGTACGCGAACCAATGCCTGCTTGAAGGACTAGATCTCAAAGGTGATGTATGGTGGCGATGGTGGGTGAGAGAAAAAATATTTCTACCCTTGTAGTCATTATGCTCTGCAATTTTTCTGCAGCTATGGCATTTGGTCTACTACAGCCGGTCTTGAGTATCCGCATGGAGCAAGCCGGGCAGAGCAGCGCCATGATTGGGGTAGTAGTAAGTGTGTGGTCACTGGCAATTATAGTCGGTGGTCCGTTATACCCAAAGATCATCTACAAGTTTGGAGTTAAGCCATCATTGGTATCAGGGTTAGTACTCACCGGTTGCCTAATCTTGCTGTTTTCTATTTCCAATAATCCCGTTATCTGGATGCTGTTCCAGTTCTTGCTCGGTTTAGCCTTTGGCCATTTCTGGGTAGTCAGCGAAGCCTGGTTGAATACTGTTGCTAGTGACGAGAGACGCGGTCTAACGACTAGTCTTTATATCGTTTCATTGGCTCTTGGTGGCTCAGTTGGACCGTTGCTGATTAATTTTTTTGGGTATCAAGGATTCTCGCCGTTTATTCTTTGCTCTGTAATTCTTATTTTGGGCACAGCACCAGTTTTTTTCTTGGAAAATCCACCCGAGCTAGATGCAGAAGAACCGCCACGGTTCCGGCTAATCATTGCTGCTTTTCCCATGATATTAATACTTGGGTTAGTAGCTGGTTTTACTGACCAAGCACCAGCTGGATTGTTACCTGCTTATATCCTCAAGGCCGGGTTCAATATTGATCTGGTTACTACAGCCCTGTTCATGGTTGGGCTGGGTAGGCTACTTTTCATTATTCCCATTGGGATGCTGGCCGATTATGCTTCTCCGCGGATAGCGTTAATACTCAGCTCTCTTCTCTGTATTTCTCTAGTTCTTGTGCTTCCAGCTACACTCGGCCATCCATTGTATCTACTAGCCATCCTTTTCTTGCTTGGTGCTCTTCTAGATGCCTTTTACGCATTGTGTCTGGCTGTTCTGGGCAAGCGCTATAGAGGAGCTCAATTAGCATCTGCTAACACCGTATTCGTTATGCTGCACAGTTTTGGGAGCTTCGGGGGCAGCTTTGGTCTTGGTCTATCGATGGATGCCTTTGGCGTTAGCGGTTATTCAATATTTATTGCATCAATTGTTGTATTAATTCCGGCAGGATACTTGCTGCTACGTCAACACTAACTATTTAAGGGTAAGCCAATGAAGCGAATCAATCTTTCCCAGGGGCTCGAGCTCTCTCGGGGAGGACTCGATTGCATTCTCACTGCGCTCTACGAAGCGAGCTCCCAAGATGGGGTCTTCTTGTTAGAAGGGCACGGAATTCCTTTGCAAGTGCTTCGTGAGGCGCGACAAGCTTTGCGGGATTTTTTCGTGCTACCTCATGAGCAAAAGATGAGCGCGCAACGTCCACATGGTCGCTACCGAGGGTATATTGAGAAAACGGCCTTTGCTGATGATGAACGAGATGGGCCTTCTGTGATGTACGAGGGTTTCGTGGTTGGAGCGGAAACGCAACCCGATGACCCGGAAGTTAAAATTTCTGACGGCATGCTCTCACCGAACTTATGGCCTCTGGGAAGTCCAGAGATAAAGCAAAGGATTTCCGACTACTGGCGCGCGACTGAAAATGTATCGAACCAGCTTCTGCGGCTATTTGCAGTATCCGCTGGACATGATAGTCATGCTTTTCTAGATTACTTCCGCTCCCCGCTTTCAAATCTGGTACTACTGCATTACCCAGCAGATGAAAATGGCGTGCGCATGGAACCAAAGTCGCATACTGATTCTAGTGCCTTTACGTTACTACTATTGGATGATGTAGCAGGCCTAGAAATTCAGCGTAAAGTGGGGGGGTGGGAGTCCGCTCCTCGAACAGGTGACGCATTTCTTGTTATTGTCGGAGAAATGATGCAGGCATGGACGGGAGGGGTGTATAGGGCTGCCCCTCATCGAGTACGTGCGCCAATCAAAACAAATAGAGCAACACTTGCGTACTTTGTTTCTCCTAATTATCGGACTATGATCGCGCCGAAGTTAGGTGATCTGGATAATCCGGCTTTTCATTTCTCCGCGGGGGAGCGATTTAAGAAATACGTTAGCGAATTTGATTAATTGTTTATGTCGAACGCTAACTTTTAATTTTCCATGTTCGCTAATTATGATGAGGCGAATCTCATGAACACCAGAATTTTGATTATATGTGGTAGTGATAGGCCAGCCTCCGCTTCATTAAAGATTTCTAATTATATTAATAATTTGTGTGCTGAGAATCCAGCTGTAGAGAGTGTCCAATTAATTGATCTTAACCAGGAAAAAATTCCACTGTGGGATGAAGGTTTTTGGGTCAGGACGCCTAGGTGGGAGAGCATATGGCACCCCATATCCTGCCTACTCAAGGATAGCGATGGGTTCATCATTGTGACTCCTGAGTGGGGGGGGATGGTGCCGCCAACGTTAAAAAACTTCTTGTTGCTGTGTGAGCCGTCAGAGGTAGGCCATAAGCCGAATTTGATAGTTTCATGCTCCTCCTCAAGAGGAGGAGCGCAGCCTATAGTTGAGCTAAGGACGTCTGGCTACAAAAACAATAAGCTATGCCATATTCCCGACCACATTCATATTCAAAAAGTAGATGAAGTTATAAAGGAAATTACTAGTGGCCGTAATTGCTATTTTGCTAAGCGAATTGATTGGTCGGTTAAGGTGCTACTGAGCTATGCGCAAGCGTTGAAGCCAATGCGGCAGGCAAGTTTTCTGTTTGATTCTGCATACGAGCACGGCATGTAGATGAGTGACTTAGCATAATAGAGCGAAGGGGAAACCTTCGCCGCACCATGCTTCGTTGGCTCTGCTCGGTGTTGAGGGCGGCGCACAGATCCACAATATGTGGACTGCGAGTTTTAGGGACTAATCAAAAAGTTTTTCCAAATCCACTGGGGAGCTGCTTCCTCAAGGGAGGATCTGAAGCAGCCTTATATTTCCGGCTAACTTCAGCCCTCGCTAATGTTGAAGCGGACAGAGAGTCAAGATCGACCTGACGTCTCGCTCATTTCGGTGTTCCTGGCTGCAAACACATCGCTGCGACCATTTTCCGAATCACAGGCTTGCCTCTCCCGGACTCGGCTGGATGTTTTTCGCCGGGGAATCTTCGGCGGGTGGAGGCATGCCCTCAAGCGACGAAGTCAACGCCACCATCTCAATTGTCGGCGTATGACGGCGCTAGCTCGACTGTTCGCGCCCTATCCGAGAGAGCTATCCATGCATCCTTACCCCATTGAGATAACGCGGCTGGGCTTGATAGAAAATCCGGCTTTCTCAACTTCCAGTACTTGGTTTTCGGTGTGTTGATCCGTTGTACTTACTCTTGCGTACAAAAAGTTCTTGCTCATAAGGAATCCTAGGGCAGGGTCAAAAACGTGGGTTAATTGTTTGCAAATGGTGTCATATTATCAGGCTCTAAATATTGACACCTGCTTTGCACGATTCTCGCCCGGTCTCAAAGACGGTGCTACGCAGTTTGACGTGCCGGATCGCTACGGATCAACGCTGTACAATGTCGGCCATACGAGGCAGGCGGGCTCTTACGCGCCGCGCTTTGCAGGGAGAGGCGGCGCGTGCAGTTGGCGTTCAATGAAAATCTCGCCTTATTACACCTGGCTCCTTGATTCGCTTGAATCGTCGGGGGCGGTTTCTGCGTCGGGTTGCCGGTTTACAACTAGGCGATCTGCCATGGCGCTACGCCGCTTATTACCATAACTAGCTTAAAGCTCAGTCGATCGAAACATGAGCCGCGTGGCTGTTGTGCTGCGCGCGAATGGCGGGGTGGGTGATTGTCGCAACTACAGCAGGGCTTTATCCTGACCCGGCACTGGCGGGATACGCATGAGGGCACGGAAGTCAGTTTCTGGCTGGCCACCGATGTGGGGCCCCGGCAGGTACGGGTGCCGCATCAGCACTCGGTCGCTTTTATCCCCGAAGAACAGCGCTCGCTCGCTAAGGCCGTGTTGCGCCGCGAGCGGGATGCTGAGTTGCGGCCGTTGGAGTTGTGTGACTTCCGTCATCGGCCGGTGATGGGGTTGTACTGTCGTTCGTATCGACGCTTGCTCGACTGCGCGAGGCTGTTGCGTGATGCCGGGGTCGATGTGTATGAGTCGGATATTCGTCCGCCCGAGCGCTATTTGATGGAGCGCTTCATCACTGCACCGGTGTGTTTCGCGGGCGCTGTCGACGGCGTGGCGGCGGTCGATACCCAGCTCAAGCCGGCGCCGGACTACCGGCCCGCGCTGAAGCTGGTCTCGCTGGATATTGAAACGACCGCCCGTGGCGATCTCTATTCCATTGCCCTGGAGGGCTGCGGCCAGCGCCAGGTCTATATGCTCGGCCCGGAAAATGGACAATCTGACACACTGGGTTTTCCGCTCGAATATTGCCAAACGCGTGCGCAGTTGCTGGAGCGGCTGAACGGCTGGTTCGTCGAACACGATCCGGATGCTGTCATCGGCTGGAATCTGGTGCAGTTCGATCTGCGCGTGCTGCACGAGCATTCGCAGCGGCTCAAGGTGCCGCTGCGCCTGGGGCGTGGCGGCGAGGAGATGGAGTGGCGCGAGCACGGCGGTCGCGGCAATCATTATTTCGCCGCGGCCGCTGGGCGCTTGATTATCGACGGCATCGAGGCGCTTCGCTCGGCGACCTGGAGCTTCCCCTCCTTTAGCCTGGAGAATGTCGCCCAGACCCTTCTGGGTGAAGGCAAGGCGATCGACAATCCTTACCAGCGCATGGCGGAAATCGATCGCATGTTCGCCGAGGACAAACCGGCTCTGGCGCGCTACAACCTCAAGGATTGCGAGCTGGTAACACGCATCTTCGCCCGCACCGAACTGCTGACCTTCCTTCTCGAGCGCGCCACGGTAACCGGGCTGGCTGCCGATCGCAGTGGCGGTTCGGTCGCGGCCTTCGAGCATCTGTACCTGCCGCTGATGCATCGCCAGGGCTTCGTCGCGCCGAATCTTGGCGAGCGGCAGCCAGAGGCCAGCCCGGGTGGCTTCGTGATGAGTTCGCAGCCGGGGCTTTACGAATCAGTACTGGTGCTCGATTACAAGAGCCTCTATCCGTCGATCATACGAACCTTTCTCATCGACCCGGTGGGGTTGATCGACGGGCTGCGCCAGCCGGATGACGAACAGTCGATTCCCGGCTTCCGCGGTGCGCGCTTCTCGCGGACTAGGCACTGTCTGCCGGCAATCGTGGAGCGCGTCTGGGAGGGGCGCGAAACGGCGAAACGCGAGCACAACAAGCCGTTGTCGCAGGCGCTGAAAATCATCATGAATGCCTTCTACGGCGTGCTCGGTTCCAGTGGCTGCCGTTTCTTCGATACGCGCCTGGCCTCGTCCATCACCCTGCGCGGTCACGAGATCATGCGGCGCACACGGGAGCTGATCGAGGCGCAGGGGCATGCCGTCATCTATGGCGATACCGATTCCACGTTCGTCTGGCTGCGCAAAGCGCATTCGGATGACGAGGCGGCGCTGATCGGCCGTCAGCTGGTACAGCACATCAATGATTGGTGGCGAGTGTATCTGCAGTCCGAGTACGGGCTGGGTAGTGCGCTGGAGCTGCAATACGAAACCCATTTCCGGCGCTTTTTGATGCCGACCATTCGTGGTGCGGAGGAGGGCAGCAAGAAACGTTATGCCGGATTGGTCACGCGGCCGGATGGCAGCGATGGCATGGTCTTCAAGGGGCTGGAAACCGTGCGCACCGATTGGTCGCCATTGGCGCAGTGCTTTCAGCAGGAGTTGTATCAGCGCATCTTCCACCGCCAGCCGCACCGGGACTATGTGCGCGACTACGTACGGCGCACGTTGGCCGGAGAGCTGGATGAGCTACTGATCTATCGCAAGCGCCTGCGCCGGCGGCTCGATGACTACCTGCGCAACGTGCCGCCGCATGTGCGGGCGGCGCGCCTGGCTGACGAGTACAACGATCAGCAGGGGCGGCCGCGGCAGTATCAGAACGGCGGCTGGATCAGCTACCTGATCACGGTTGCAGGGCCTGAGCCGCTGGAGACGCGGTCATCGGCCATCGACTACGACCACTATGTGTCGCGGCAGCTGCTGCCGGTGGCGGACGCGATACTGCCGTTCGTGGGTGATGATTTCGCTTCACTGGTCGACGGTCAGCTCGGGTTGTTCTGATTTCGCTGGCGCGTGGCAATTAATGGCGTGTCGGCCCGGTCGTATGCAGAGGCATTCGATGGAGCCCCGACATGTATCTGATACAGCTGCTACTACCGCTCTACGACAATGATCGGCAGGCACTGCCGAAATCACTGTTCCGCACTGTGAGCGATGAACTCATCGAGCGTTTCGGTGGCTTGACTACCTATTCGCGAGCTCCGGCGAGCGGGTATTGGCTGGAGGATGGTGACAATACCGTCCATGACGAATCGGTGGTCTACGAGGTCATGGCCGATGAGCTGGACGGGGAATGGTGGGGCGGTTATCGCGCCGAGCTGGAGCAGAGGTTTCGGCAGGAGGCTCTGGTGGTCCGGGCGCACGCCCTTACGCTGCTATAAGTGCCTTCGCCAGTGGTTAGCTGGGCACAATGGCCGGCTTGGCCGGCCATTGGCGTTTGGTCACTTGCGGACCCAGGTGCCGTTGAGCTGAATGATCTGGCCGGACGGTGTTTTCTCGATGGCTTTCTTGCCGGCGATGGCTTCCACGTCGCTGACGCTGATGCCGTTCTGCTTGGCAACACGGTGGTATTCGGCGCGGCGCGCCTGGTTGATCTGGCTGGCGATGGCTTCGGCGTTTTGGCTCGAGCGAACTACGCCGAGATAACCGTCGGGCCTTTCCCCAAGCAGGCCGCTGGCCTTGGCATCGCCCAATGCGGACATGGCTTCGTTGAGCGTCATGGCTGCGGCGGGTAGGGCAAGGGTGAGTGCAAGCAGCACGCTTGCCAATTTCAGATAGGTTTTCATCGTCTTCCTCAGAACAGGCCGCTGTCTTGGTTGATGATCGAGTCGAGCTGCTTGTCTACGCGGATGTAAATCTCGTGTTCGATCTTCACGTTCAGGTTGATGTTGATCGGCTCGTTCGGCACGGCCAGTTCCACCCGCGGCGTACAGGCGCTGGCGAACAATGCCAGCAGCAGAATGGTCAGCGATTGGCGCAACCGCATGGCGGTCTCTCCTGTGTCGGCTTGCGGTTGCAGGGCCTTACTGAAGGCGTTCCTGCACCCGCCGTTGAATGGTTTCGCTCACCCGGTCGCTCAGCTGCAAGCTGGTCAGTAGCGCCGGAATATCCTCTTCAAGGTTGATCGCGAAGTTGATCGGTCGACCGCCCTCCAAAGCGGGGTTGCGGCCATTGAGGCGTAGCCCGAGGTTCAGCTTGCCGCTCTCATCATAGCGGACGTCACTGCTTAGCAGATCATAATGAAAATCGTGCAGCGCCTCCGCGACGATTCTCATGGCAGGGTTCGCCTGGCTGAGTGCCTGGATTTTGGGTGAGCGGAAACGCAGAACGCCGCCTGGCGCGCGCGCGGCGAGTTTCCCTTGGTCAATGCTGAGTCCCGTTGGGCTGCGATGAACCTGGAAACTGCCATCGATGATGCCGCTGCCGGTGAGCCCCTCGGTGGGATAGGCTGCCAGCACATCACCCAGCTGCACGCCTTGTAGCTGGGCCTCGAGCTGCTGCCGCGCCGCGGCCAAATCGAGGGTGGCGGGCTCCAGCCAGAACCGGCCGCCCAATATCTGGGTTTCGGCGGTCTGCCAGTTCAGCTGGCCTTGCTCCGGCTTATCGATGGGGGCGCTGTACTTGCCACGCAGCAACAGCGGGCCGAACGTGAAACCAGGGTTGAGCTGCGCCAGGCGTAGCTCGGTGATGTCCAGCTGAAGACGATCGCGCTGCAGGCTGGCGGCAAGCCGCGCATCGAGTCCGGTGATCTCGGTACGGTCGGCGATGCCCGCCAGCCCCCTGGCCTCCAGCGTGAAGTTGGCGGACGGCCTTCCATTACCAGTCGGCAGTGAAAACCTGCCGTCAGCCAGTAGGCGTCCGCTGTTCAGCTCAAGGGCTGCCGGCCAGGCGGTGAAGCTGCGGGCAATGGGGTTACCGGCACGCAGGAAAATCTCCTGCAGCTTGCCGCTTACCTGCAGCGCGCCGTTCCAGGGCTTGTTCAGGCTGGTTGCCACGCTTAGTCCGGCGTCGTTGCTCAACGGCCCGGTTCCGCTCAGGCGCGCTGTGTCTATGTCCAGCTGGCTATTCCAGCGCCAGCCCTGGGCGATCAGCTGTGGGTGCTCCAGTCGCCCCAGGCGGAGGTCCAGCGGCCCCTGTGCGCGCCATGTGCTTGGCTCTGCGTCGTTGCGTTCGATCCGCAGGCGTAGCGGCTGGGAAAGGTCGACCTGCAGTTGGCTGGCGGCGAGCTCGTCGATCGCCAGATTGGCCAGGGTCACTCGCGAGGTTTTAAGCAGCTGTAGATCTACTCGCTCCAGCTCTGCATGGCCGGAGAAATCCAGCCCGGCGTCAAGGCCGCGCAGGGATAACGCATCCAGCTGCAGACTGGCGCTACGCAGCTGCAGGCGTGCCTGTTCGATGGCTAGCGCGTAAGGGGGCGTGGTCGCCAGTTGCACGCGTGCCTGTAGGCTGGCCGGTGCGCCGCCCTGAGCATCCAGCCGCAGCTGCACCGGCAGCTGGCCCGATGCCGAATCAGTGTCGATGGGCACGATTTTGATGCTCAGCTGCGTGGGTCGAAGCTGTTGCGGCAGGTCGGCGACCAGCGCGGGAGCAGGGCGCAGCTTGAGATCGGCCCTCAGCTCGGTGGGCAGCCACAGACCATTCTGCCCATGAGCCGCCAAGTCTATGTCGCCTTGCAGCTCGCCAAGACCAATCACTGGCCAGGGTGCCGGCAGGTGCCCAGATAAGCGCAGATCGCCCGCTGCATTAGGCCAGTCGAGCGAGTCGCTGGCCGATTTCGGCAAAGAGAGCGCCCAGCCCGCGCCAATCCGCATGTCGGCCGGCAGCTCTGGCAGTGGGGTAGGCTCGTAGCTTGTCCATTCGCTTAGCCAATCCAGCAACCAGGGCGCCTCGGGCAGGCTACCCATGGCCATCGTGCCACTCCACTGCAGTGCCTGCCCATCGTGGCTGAGCTGGTTACGAGCCTCCAATCGCGGCTGCTCGTCGATCAATAGATCGGCTTCGATCAGCGTGTTTTCGGTATCTAGCCGCTGCGCACTGATGAGCAGAGAAAGCTTGTGGTCATTGCGATCCACGGTCAGGCGGCCCTCGAGGGGGAGCAGCGACTCACCAGCATGTTGAAGCTGCAGCGAGCCCCGTTCGTCGCATCGTCCTTTGGCGCAAGGCAGGGCCAGGTGCAGATCGACTATGTTCAATCGTTGCGGCAACCATGCAGCCCATTGCTGGTACTGCTGCAGATTCACTGGCTCGGTCTGGGTTGCCTGGGCCTCTGGCAAGGATCTCAGGTCGATTTCAATATGGCCGATGTGCAGTGATTGCGGAGGTAAAACCCGCAAAAATGAAGGTATGTCCAAGGTTATGCCGCTGGCTTTTAAAGCCAGATGGAGACCGTTTCCCGTGACTTGCTCATACGTCAGTTGCCTTACCGCTAGTCCCTGAGAAGACACGCGCATGCCTTGCCAGTCGAGTTGCACAATGCCCTGCTCGCGCTTGAACGTGGTCCATTGATACCAGGCGACGCCGCCGGCCAGCAGCAACAAGGCAAGCAGCCCGAGAGACAGTCGGAGCAGAACACTGGGTGCTTTTGTCATAGCCGCTTCCAGGAAAACGAGGGCTACAGCATAGCTGCAGAACCGACGTGCGCGACGGTGCTCCAGCGAGGTGCGAACGTGACAACTTCATTGCATAAAAGTTCAGTTTGGTACCGCTGCAGCCCTTGCTGCAGGCGGTCTCGAGCACGGTGCGCTGAACTTGTGCACATTTTCGATGTGGGCCTGTCAAGCGCTTATGACAAACTATCGCAACTTGCTGGATTTCATAGATCGTTAATAACCAATTGATAAATAAAGCTTTTTTTCATTGGCGAAAAAACCGCCAGTTTAAGCGCAGCCCCCATGCCATCTGGGATTCGAAGACTTGTTTGCTGTTTGTCCACTGACTTATCCACAGGTTCTGTGGATTACTGGCCGGGTGTGATTCGGATCTAATTTTTTCGCTTTTGACAAGACTTTAACTCTCGGAAAAAAGGAGTAGAGTGCGCGACCTTATTCATCCAGCCCCCTGATGTGCATGAGAACGCGTACCTCGGCCCCCGCCACCTTCACTGCTCCCACCCCATCGGCGCGTTTGCCGCTGCGCATGGCGCTGTGGTTGCTCGACAGCCAGCACCTGGGCAATCGTCAGGGCGTGAAGCGAATTGCCGGTCGTCTGCTAAAGCAGCCGGCGCGTGAGGGCGTAGTGGAAGCACAGAGCCGACTGGGTCGTCTGCTGTGCTGTGAGTGCGAGAGTCAGCGGGACCGCCGCATCGGCTTCGAGCTGTTGCGTCAGGCCGCGCGTGCCGGTGACTGTCAGGCGCAGCTGGAGCTCGGTCGTCTGTATTGCCAGCCTGACCATTCCGAGCCCGCCAAAGCGCGCCTCTGGCTCGAGCAGGCCGCGGCACAGGGTTCTGACGAAGCAGCGTGCGTCCTTCAGCGGGTCAAACGCTGACCTCCAGCCTGACCGGCTAACCGTGGCTCGCTATACTTCCCGGCAATTTCGCCGGAGCCTTTCATGTCCTTTGATCCTCTTCATTTATTGATCGGCCTGGCGCTCTGCGTGCTGACATTGGCTGCGCTGAGCGTTTATCTGCAGCGCCGTCTGTCCACCAGTCAGACCGAGCAGGCCATGCTCGATGAACGGCTCAGGCAGGCAGCGTTGGCCCATGAGGGGCTCGCGGTCCAGTTGGAAGGATGCCGAATCGAGCTCGCCGAGGTGAGCGGCATCAAGTCCGAGCAGCAGGCCGAATTGGCGGCCCTGCGCCGCGAGACCGAATTGCAGCGCACACAACGTGCCACAGATGTTGAAATCATCGCTGACCTGCAGGCCGAACGTGACGCTCAGCAGGGAGAGTTGCGTCGGTTGAGCGCCACGCATGCTGCGCTCGAAGCCGAGCTACGCGAACAGCACAGCGCACATCAGCAGCGCCTGGCGGACCTGCAGGCTGCACGTGACGAGCTGCGGGCGCAGTTCGCCGAACTCGCCGGCAAGATATTCGACGAGCGGGAGCAGCGTTTTAGCGAATCCAGCCATGAGCGACTGGGGCAGTTGCTCGAGCCGCTGAAAGAGCGCATCCAGTCATTCGAAAAGCGGGTCGAGGAAAGCTACCAGAACGAGGCGCGCGAGCGATTTTCCCTGGCGCGCGAGCTCGAGCGGCTGCAGCAGTTGAATCAGCGCCTTGGTGACGAAGCCACCAACCTGACCCGCGCGCTACAGGGCCAGAAGACGCAAGGCAACTGGGGTGAGCTGGTACTCGAGAAGGTGCTGGAGCATGCCGGGTTGGAAAAAGGCCGTGAGTACCATACTCAGGTCAGCCTCAAAAGTGCCGATGGCGAGCGCTTTCAGCCGGATGTTCTAATCCACTTGCCGGGAGACAAGCAAGTGGTGGTGGATGCCAAGGTCAGTCTGACGGCCTACCAGGCGCTGACCCGCGCCGAGGATGAAGGCAGCCGGGCGGTGGCGCTCAAGCAGCACGTGCAATCGCTGCGCAGCCACCTGAAGGGGCTCTCGCTCAAGGACTATCAGCGCCTGGACGGACTGCAAAGCCTCGACTTCGTATTGCTCTTCGTTCCGATCGAGGCGGCCTTCGCGGCAGCGCTGCAGGCCGATCCCGATTTGTTCCAGGAAGCCTATGGCCGGCATATCGTGATCGTCAGTCCGACCACGCTGCTGGCCACGCTGAGGGTGATCGACAGCCTGTGGCGGCAGGAGCGCCAAAGTCAGAACGCCCGGGAGATCGCTGAGAAGGCCGGTGGGCTTTATGACAAGTTTGTCGCCTTTATCCAGGATCTGGATGAGATCGGCAGCAGGTTGCAGCAGGTGGATCGAGCGTATCTGTCGGCGCGTAACAAGCTTAGCGACGGGCGCGGCAATCTGGTTGGGCGGGCCGAGCAATTGAAGTCGCTTGGCGCACGGGCCAGCAAGCGGTTGCCTGGTGATTGGCTGGAGCGTGCTGGCGCCGAGGAGCTCAGTGAGGCAGGCGACTAGGCCGCGTTAGCGCAACAGCAGCACGGCAAGGCCTGTCAGCAAGCCGGCGAACATGATTGGCAGGGTACGGATCGCAAGCTCGCGGCCGCCAATGAAAGCGATCAGCATGGCCTTGACCAGGCTGTTGCTCAGCGCCGCGAAAACGATGCCGCGTGTCGCCACCTCATGACTTAAACCGTCGCGGGCATTGCTGGCCAGCGTCAGGGTGATTGCGTCGACATCGGTCAAGCCCGCCACCAACGACACCATATAGATGCCGGCATCGCCCAGCCAACGTCGCGCTCCTTCGACCAGAAGCAGAATTAGCACGAGCAACGCGGCGAAGCGCAGCGCCGGCCCCAGCTCGAATGGATTTTTCAGTAGGGGTTCGGCCGTGTCCTTGGGTGCCTTTGCGGCGAGCAGGTAATAAAAAATCGCGCCCGCGGCGTAGATTGCTCCGGCGCATGCCAACGGCAGAGTCAGGCCAGGAAGCAGCGCAGGGTTGACCAGGCCAACTTCCAGCAGCACGCGTGGGAACATCAGTGCCGATGTCGCCAGCAGGCCGGCTGCTAGGGCCGCACGCAGGTTTGGCGCGTTCAGCCGAGCCAGGGTGATGGTCATCGCGGTGGACGAGACGATGCCGCCGAGCAATGCAGTAACCAGCAAGCCGTGGCGGGTACCCAGAATGCGGATGGCCACATATGCGGCGAACCCGATTCCGGCAATCAAAACCACCATCATCCAGGTGGTGTAGGGGTTGAGCGCCTGCCAGGGGCCGTACCCTTGGTTTGGCAAAGCGGGCAGCAGTACCACGGAGATAAAGAGCATCTTGAGTGCGCCGCCGAGTTCGGCTTCGCTCAGACGGGTCAGGGCCTGATGCAGGCGTGCCTTCAGGCTCAGTAGCAGGGCGACCACAATCGCGCTGGCTGCGGCTAGCTGTCGGCTTTCCGCCACCGCCAGACTGCCGAGAACGAAGGTAAGCAGCAACGCAAACTCGGTCGTCATGCCGTGGTCGCCACTGCGGCGCGCGTCGATTACGTAGCCTGCGATCACCAGCAGCGCGAGCATGGTGAACATCGCGACCCAGGCGAATGCACCCAGATGGGTGATGCTTACCGCGGCAAGCCCGCCAAACAGGCCCGCAAGGCCAAAGGTGCGGATGCCGGCGACCAGTTCCTGGCCGGCATTTTCTCTGCCGCTCCAGGTGCGCTCAGTACCGATCAGCAGTCCGACGGCGAGTGCTGTGGCGAGGTTGAGAAAGAACTCGAGTGTCATTGACTACCTTGTCGCTGGCGATGCCGATGGCTGTGAGTGTAACCGGCCGTGAAATCTGAGGTAGATCGGTAGAGTGGGCATCTGCAGTCCAGATGCCCACTCATCAGCGCTTATCTCAGTGCCAGGTGGCGGCTCATCAGCGCTCGCAGCGCCGCAGGCTTGACTGGCTTGGCGAGGAAATCCAAGCCGCTCGCATGAATGGCCGCCACCAGCTCTGGCCGGCCATCGGCGCTGATTACCACGCCGGGTACCGGCTCGCCCAGTCGGGTGCGCAACCAGGCCATCAGCTCGGTGCCGGTCTGGCCCTCGTCCAGGTGATAGTCGACCAGCACCAGTTGCGGGCGAATGTCTTCGGCCAGAAGCGCTTCGCAGTCGGCGCGGTTGCTGGCCGTCCAGACCTGGCAGCCCCAGCGGGTGAGCAGGCTCTGCATGCCGACCAGAATGCTGTCTTCGTTATCGATACAGAGCACTTGGGTGCCGGTCAATGCGGTGTGCTGTGGCTCACCGCGCTTGACCGCTGGACGAGGTTGGCTGAGCGCGCGGGCGACCGGTACGGTAACGCTGAACACGCTGCCTTTGCCCGGCCAGGAGCGCACTTCCAGCGGGTGTTCGAGGACATGGCAGAGACCGTCGGCGATCGCCAAGCCCAAGCCCAAGCCCTTTTCGGCGCGGGTCTGATGGCTGTCCAGGCGCTTGAACTCCTCGAAGATCACCTTCAGTTTGTCGTGGGGTATGCCAGGCCCGCGGTCCCACACCTCGAGGCGCAATGATGCACCTTGCCGACGCACGCCAAGTACCACGTGACCCTTGGCGTAGCGGAAAGCATTGGTGAGAAAGTTCTGCAGCACGCGGCGGAGCAGGCGAATGTCGCTATCCACGCGCAGCTTGCTGCCGTGCACGCGGAAGGTCACGCCCTGCTCGCGGGCCAGTGCGGTGAACTCGGTGTTCAGGGTGTCGAACAGCGTGGCCAGGGGGAAGGGGTTGCGATCCGGGGTAACCCGGCCGCTTTCCAGTCGCGAGATATCCAGCAGATCGGTGATTAGGTCCTCGGCCGAACGCAGCGAGCTGTCCAGATGCTGTACCAGTTCCTGGGCTTCCTTGGGCAGCGCGCTCTGCTGGTGCGATAGCGCTGCGGAGAACAACCGTGCCGCGTTGAGTGGTTGCATCAGGTCATGGCTGACCGCGGCGAGGAAGCGTGTCTTGGACTGGTTGGCCGCTTCCGCCGTGCTCTTGGCTTCGATCAGCGCCTGGTTGAGTTGCGACAGCTCCTGGGTCCGCTCGCTGACGCGCTGTTCGAGGCCTTCGTTGGCATCTTTCAAGGCGCGCTCGGCCTCGCGGTAAGCGGTGATGTCACTGAAGCTCATGACGAAACCGCCCCCTGGCATCGGATTGCCGATCAGTTCGACCACACGGCCGTTGGGGAACAGCCGCTCGGACGTATGCGCGCGGCCCTGGCGCATCCAGTACAGGCGCTTGGCCACGTGGGTGTCCGGGTCGCCTGGGCCGCAAAGCCCGCGCTCGGCGTTGTAGCGGATGATGTCGGCAATCGGTCGGCCGATGTAGACCAGCCCGTCCGGATACTCGAACAGCTCCAGATACCGGTGGTTCCAGGCCACCAGGCGCAGCGACTGATCGACCACGCTAATGCCCTGGGTGATGTTCTCGATCGCGCCCTGCAATAGCGCGCGGTTGAACTGCAGCACCTCCGACGCTTCGCCGACTATGCGCACCACGTCGTCGACCTGCATGTCGCGCCCTTCGAGCGCTGCCTTGACCACTGCGCGCGTGGAGGACGCGCCGAGTACGCCGGCGAGCAAGCGTTCGGTGTGGGCAATCCATTGGCCGTCCGCCTGCAGCTTGGGCGAGAAGTCCTGGCCATGGCGCCGGGCGAAACGCTGGAAGCTCTGCTCGGCGCGCTCGGCGCCGACAAAGCGGGAGGCCAGGGTCAGCAGATCCTCGACCCGTACGGCGAGCAGGCGACGTGCACCGGTCGGTGAGGTGATTTCCTGGCCAATGAAGCGGCTAGCCTGCCAGTGCTCTGCGACATGGGTCTGGGTCAGGATCGACACCCAGAAGAACAGCGTCGCGTTGCCTACCAGCGATAGTGTTACACCCAGCGTCAGCCCGCTGAGACCGAAACCGAGGCCGCCGTTGTACATCCAGCTCAGCCCCGGGAACATGTCCAGCGGCCAGCCCAGCAGTGGCAGGATCAGCGTGTAGAACCAGATTGCCGCGCCGGCGGTCAGGCCGGCGAATACACCGCGGCGATTGGCCTGTTTCCAGTACAGCGCGCCGACCATTGCTGGTGCCAACTGGGTGATGGCGGCGAAGGCGATCTGGCCGATGGTGGCCAGCGATGCGGTCGAGCCAAGCAGGCGGTAGCTCACGTAAGCCAGCAACAATATGACCACGATGCTGATACGGCGCACCGAGAGCATCCAGTGACGGAACGCTTCGAACGGACGCTCGATTTCCTGGCGGCGCAGCAGCCAGGGCAGCAGCATGTCGTTGGAGACCATCGTCGACAGGGCGACGCTGGCGACGATTACCATGCCGGTCGCCGCCGAAGCGCCGCCGATGAAAGCAAGCAGGGCGAGCCACGGGTGCAGCTCGGCCAGCGGCAGGCTGATGACGAACGAGTCCGGCGTTACACCTGCGGGCAGCAGCATCTGGCCGGCCAGTGCGATCGGTATGACGAACACCGCGGCGAGTACCAGATAGAGAGGGAACACCCAGCGTGCCAGGCGGAAGTCGCGCGGCTCGATGTTCTCTACTACCGACACGTGAAACTGCCGGGGCAGGCAGACAATCGCCATCATGGCTACGGTGGTCTGCACCAGCATGGCGGACCAGTTGACGTTCACGCTCCAGAACTCGGCGAGCTCGGGTGAATCGTGTGCCTGGTTGAACAGATCGCCGAAGCCGTTGAACAGACCGAAGGTGACGAATGCGCCAACCGCCATGAATGCCAGGAGCTTGACCAGGGATTCGAAGGCGATGGCCAGGACCATTCCGCGGTGATGCTCGGTGACATCGAGGTTGCGGGTGCCGAAGAGGATGGTGAACAGCGCGAGCATAATCGACACGATGAGTGCCGTGTCGCGCGTGCCGGTACCGGCCGCCTCGATGTTGATGCCGCTCAATATGTTCACGCCGAGCACGATGCCCTTAAGCTGCAGGGCGATGTAGGGCAGCACCCCCACCAGGCAGATCAGGGTGACCACTACCGCCAGCGTCTGCGACTTGCCGTACCGCGCCGCGATGAAGTCGGCGATTGAGGTGATGTTCTCCTGCTTGCTGATCATGATCATCTTCTGGATCACATGCGGCGCAAACAGCATCAGCAGGATCGGGCCCAGATAGATCGGCAAGAACGCCCACAGCTGCTCGGCGGACTGTCCGACGGCGCCGAAGAAGGTCCAGCTGGTGCAGTACACCGCCAGCGAGAGGCTGTAGACCCAGGATCGCAAGCGCGGCGACATGGAGTCGCGGTTGCGGTCACCATAAAAGGCGATGGCGAACAGAATAGCCATATAGACGAGGGCGACCGCAGCGATCAGCCCGCCTGACAGCGTCATGCAAACTCCATAAAGCGAAGAAGAAGTGCCTGGTCGGCTTCGACTGGCCGGGAAGGGGTGTCGAATTTAATCAGCCCTGGCAACTCGTTAATATGCTGAATTCGCGAAGTTTCGCAGTAATGGTGCGCCCCGTGTGTGGGGTTGCGACCAAGGTCGCATGTGTCTAGCTCGGGCCTGGCAGCAGATCGCCGGCCGTCCGTGTAATGCCGCGTTTTTTACGCCATGGGTTACTGTCGGGGAACCGCCCGCACGCTCGTAGGCAACAACAGGAGAATGTCATGCTGACCCCGCATCCGGTAACCCTGCAACGCGGAGCGCTGCGCCTGGAGCCGCTGATGGAGGCGGATATTCCGGAGCTGGCTGCGTTGGCGGAGCGGAACCGCGGTGAGCTCACATATATGAACGGGCCATTGCGCCCCGACTGGTATCGCCATGCCCTGGCAGACCAGCGCGAGGGCCGAGCGGTAGTCTTCACCGTGCGAATGGCTGAGCGGGTGATCGGTACCACGCGTTTTTCTGATTTCGTTACCAGCCTTCCGGCCGCCGAGCTGGGCTGGACCTGGCTGGATCAAGCGGAGCATGGCACGGGCCTGAACGCTTCGATGAAGTTTCTGCTGTTGCGCCATGCATTCGAAGAGTGGCGGCTAGTGCGGCTGCAGCTCAAGACAGCGGCCAGCAATCTGCGCTCACAGCGGGCAATTGAAAAGCTCGGTGCGCTGCGTGAAGGTGTGCTGCGCAATCACCGCCGCTTGGCGGACGGCCGTCTCGACGACACGGTGCTCTACAGCATCACCGATCAAGACTGGCCACAGGTCAGGCAGCTGCTCGCCGCCGAGTGAATGTCGGCGCGGTCCGCGCTACATCGCCTGAAGGCCTGACTTCGGTTATCGTGTGGTGCTTTGCCGCACATCCCGTTCGTTTTATCTGACGCCTGCTCGTCGCTACGCTGCCGCTCTTTGCGTGGTGCGGGAGATGGCTCGTCGCGATTATGGTTATCAGGAGTTCCGATGTCTCGCTCGCAAGAGTTCATCCACGGTTGCCGTGACATTCTGCCGTTGATCCTCGGCGCGATTCCATTCGGCGTCATCTTCGGTACGTTAGCGGTCGGTGCGGGGTTGTCCGGTTGGCAAACCATGGGCATGTCCATCTTGGTCTTCGCCGGTTCCGCGCAGTTCATTGCGGTCACCCTGATCACTGGTGGCGTAGGGGCGGCAGTGGTGCTGTTGACTACCTTCGTGGTCAACCTGCGGCATGCGTTGTACAGCGCCGCGCTGCAGCCATTCGTTCGCCGTTTGCCCGGCCGCTGGCGTGCGCCGTTGGCATTCTTGCTGACAGACGAAGCGTTCGCCGTCGTGCAGAATCGCTACGCGCGTGATGATGATTCGCCGCACAAGCATTGGTTCTTTCTCGGAGCCGCACTGACCATGTACATCAACTGGCAGCTATCGACTTTGGCGGGTGTAGCCTTCGGTCAGGCCGTTCCAGATATCGCCAGCTGGGGTCTGGACTTCGCCATGATTGCCACGTTCATTGGTATCGCCGTGCCGATGATGCGCACCTACCCGCAGGTGGCCTCTGCGCTGGTCGCGGGTGCAGTGGCCCTGATGACATGGGAGTTTCCCTACAAGCTCGGTCTGATCGCCGCGGCCATGGCCGGTATCGTCGTTGGCGTATGGCTCGAGCGCCGAGCCGAAGCTGCGGCTCGCTTGCAGGGGGCGCTATGAGTACCTGGTTGCTGATCTTCGGCATGCTCGCAATCACCTTCGTGATTCGCTACAGCTTCTTCGCTTGGCCCAATCTGAGCTTCCCTCGCGCCGTCGAGCAGGCCTTGCATTACGTGCCGGTTGCCGTGCTGACTGCCATCGTGGTGCCAGGAATGTTGATGCCGGAAGGGCAGTGGGCGTTGCGTCCGGACAATGCCTATCTGCTCGCGGGGCTGTTGGCGATCCTCATAGCCGCGTTTACCCGCAACCTGCTGGCTACTATCGCTGGCGGTCTGCTGAGCTTTTTTCTGCTGCGCTGGGCTTTCGGGCAGTTGCCGATATGAATCAGGAATCAACCAGGGCTAGCTCGGCGAGGCCTGCGCCAGTTGACGGGCCGACAGCTTCGCATTCGCAGTTTCGCCTGCTCGGCAAGCGTCGCTTCCTGCCTTTCTTCTGCACACAGCTGCTCGGTGCATTCAACGACAACGTGTTCAAGCAGGCGCTGATCCTGGCGATCCTGTTCAAGCTCGGTACTGCCGCCGACAAGAGCTTGCTGATTAATCTTTGTGCTCTGCTGTTCATCCTGCCGTTCTTTCTGTTCTCCGCGCTGGGTGGCCAGTTCGGCGAGCGCTTCGAGAAGGCCTGGTTGATTCGTCGGATCAAGTTCGCCGAGATCCTGATCATGCTCGCTGGGGCTGTCGGGATGCTGCTCGGCAACCTGCCGGTATTGCTTGCGGTGCTGTTCTGCATGGGCACCCAGTCGGCGCTGTTTGGTCCGGTCAAGTACTCGATCCTGCCGCAGCAGCTCGCCGAGGATGAGCTGGTGGGAGGCAATGCGCTGGTGGAGATGGGAACGTTCCTGGCGATTCTTGGCGGCACCATCGGTGCGGGTGTGTTGATGGCGAGCGAGGGCTACGCCGAGCTGGTGGCGATCAGCGTGGTGCTGATCGCGCTGATCGGTTATCTCGCCAGTCTGGCCATTCCAGCCGGTACGGCAGCGCTGCCGACCCTGCATATGGATTGGCGCGTGCTGCGTCAGTCATGGCGCATTCTGCGGCTGGGGCTCGGACAGCAGCGGGCCGTGTCGCGGGCCATGCTGGGTAATTCCTGGTTCTGGTTTCTCGGTGCGACCTATCTGACGCAGATCCCGGCGTTTGCCAAGGACTATCTCGGCGGCGATGAAAGCGTTGTGACGTTGATTCTGACACTGTTCTCGGTCGGCATTGCGCTGGGATCGCTGCTATGCGAGCGATTGTCGCGGCATCATGTGGAGATCGGCCTGGTCCCGTTCGGAGCCATTGGCCTGAGCCTGTGCGGAGTACTGTTGTGGTGGCATGCGAGCGGCCACGTGGAGCCTGTGGGTACGGTCAACTGGCTTACGCTGCTCGGCGAGCCTTCTTCCTGGTGGGTGCTGATGGATATCCTCGGGCTGGGGATTTTCGGCGGGCTGTACATCGTCCCGCTGTATGCCCTGATCCAGTCACGCAGTGTGGTTCACGAGCGCTCGCGAGTGGTGGCCGCGAACAACATTCTCAATGCGCTGTTCATGGTCGCGTCGGCGATCATTGCAATTGTCCTGCTGGTGCTGCTGAAGCTCTCGATACCGCAGCTTTTTCTGACTGTTTCGTTGCTCAGCGTGTTGGTCTGCGGGGCGCTGTTCATCGACGCGCCGGAGTTCATCGAACGTTTTCTGGTCTGGTCGCTGGGGGAGCGATTGGGCGGGGCGCTGGCGTTGCAGCTGAAGGTGCGTTGAGGGGAGCGGGGCGCCGATCAGCGCCCCGAGTGGGTGTCAAAGGCCCTGGGGGACTTCTTCGCCACCAAACGCTTCGAACAGCGCAGGCAGGAACTCGCGGAAGGTCATCATCATCAGCAGGAAACTGGCGTCCTGCTGGGCAAGGGCGTCTTCACCACCGTCCTGCTCGGCCTGGTCCTGCAGCAGCTCCTCGAAGCGCAGGCGCTTGATGATCAGCTTGTCGTCCAGCACGAAGGACAGCTTGTCCTGCCAGGCCAGCGACAGCTGGGTGACCTGCTTGCCGGCTTCCATATGCTGCTGGATCTCGTCGCTGGTCAGGTCCTGGCGCTTGCAGCGCACCACGCCGCCGTCCTCGTGGGTATCGCGCAGCTCGCATTCGTCGAGCACGAAGAAGTCGTCTGCGGACTTCTGCGTCTTGACCCAATCGGTCAGGGTGGCGCTTGGCGCAATCTTCACTGTCAGCGGGCGCACCGGCAGCGAGCCGATGGCTTCGCGCAGGGTGGACAGCAGGTCCTCAGCTTTCTTCGCGCTGGCCGAGTTCACCAGGATCAGACCGCGCTCGGCGTCGATTGCTGCAAAAGTGCCGGATTTGCGAATGAAGGCACGCGGCAGGAAGGCCTGGATAATCTCGTCCTTTATCTGGTCGCGCTCCTTCTTGTAGACCTTGCGCATCTGCTCGGCTTCGATCTCGTCGACCTTTTCCTTCAGCGCATCCTTGACCACGCTGCCCGGAAGAATGCGTTCTTCCTTGCGCGTGGCAATCAGCAAGAATCCCTGGCTGACGTGCACCAGCGGGGCGTCTTCGCCCTTGCCGAAGGGCGCGACGAAGCCGTAGGTACTCAGCTCCTGGCTGGCGCAGGGACGGGCAGGTTTGGCGGCCAGTGCAGCTTCGAGTGTCTCGGCATCTAGGGCGACGTTCTGGGTGAGACGGTAAACGAGCAGGTTACGAAACCACATGGCGGGGTAGATCTCCGGAAAGCAAAGGGGTGCATTATTCCTGCCTGGCTAGCCCAGGCCAACCCTGCGGGAGGTTAATGCACTACGGAGGTGAAAAAATGGCTGGTAAACCAGGGTTTTCCTAAGTCTTTGGAACTTCTGCAATTTTTTTTTCGAAAGGGGGTTGCCAAGGTCGGGAACCCTCTCTAGAATGCGCCCCACTTCGAGAGCAAACGGGTGATTAGCTCAGCTGGGAGAGCATCTGCCTTACAAGCAGAGGGTCGGCGGTTCGATCCCGTCATCACCCACCACTCGAGGTTTAGCGCAGCGGTAGTTCAGTCGGTTAGAATACCGGCCTGTCACGCCGGGGGTCGCGGGTTCGAGTCCCGTCCGCTGCGCCATATTCGCTTCATGGGTCCACTGAACGCCCTGGAGCAACGAAAGAAACGGCCTTCTAGGC
>Ga0189292_10202_pt1 | contig 27069 bp, 22 predicted proteins | sample UW1oraminimetaG_FD_130317 | JGI IMG/M metagenome (GOLD analysis project Ga0189292, IMG submission 130317) | Marine microbial communities from the Costa Rica Dome - UW179A-orange mini metaG | ecosystem: Environmental > Aquatic > Marine > Oceanic > Photic zone | place: Costa Rica: the Eastern...
CTTGGCCAGCAGGATCTGGCCGATGCAGTTGTTGATCTTGTGCGCGCCGGTGTGGTTCAGGTCTTCGCGCTTGAGGTAGATCTTCGCCCCGCCGAACTGCTCGGTCAGGCGCTCGGCGTAGTACAGCGGGCTGGCGCGGCCGATGTAGTCGCGCTGGAAATAAGCCAGCTCCTCAAGGAAGGCCGGATCGGTCTTGGCCTTTTCGTACTCGGCAGCCAGCTGGTTGATCAGAGGCATCAGGGTTTCGGCGACGAACTGGCCGCCGAAGCGGCCGAACAGGCCGCGGTCGTCAGGACCGGTGCGGTATGAAGTCATGTGAGGCTCCTGTAACGGTTGCCGGGCCTGGGTGCTTGTCTTGAACGCGCGGCTGGCGCATTCGCGTTCAAGGCCGCTCCCGCAGGCGATCGGATGATGCGATGGATTCAGGGTACGGCTATGGGCGCCTGGTTAAAAGCGATAAGATCGCCACGACCTGTCAGGAAAACTCACGCTTATGGCTCAGGACCTCCCCCCTCTCAATGCTCTGCGTGCCTTCGAATCGGCCGCCCGTCTGGGTAGCGTCAGCGAAGCGGCGCGCGAGCTGAATGTCACCCACGGGGCCGTCAGCCGGCAGGTCAAGCAGCTCGAGGAGCAGCTGGGCATCGGCCTCTTCGTCAAGGACGGTCGTGGCGTAAAACTCACGGATGCCGGGATGCGCCTGCGTGATGCTGCCAGCGAGGCTTTCGAGCGCCTGCGCAGCACCTGTGCCGAGCTGAAGCGGCAGACCGCTGAAGCGCCGTTCGTCCTCGGTTGCCCCGGCAGCCTGCTGGCGCGCTGGTTCATTCCGCGGCTGGATCGGCTCAATCGTGATCTGCCCGAGCTGCGCCTGCAGCTGTCCGCCAGTGAAGGCGAGCTGGACCCGCGCAAACCGGGGCTGGATGCCACGCTGTGGTACGCCGAACCGCCTTGGCCGGCGGACATGCAGGTGTTCGAGCTGGCCGCCGAGCGCATCGGCCCGGTGCTCAGCCCCTACCATCCGCGCTGTACCGAACTGCGCAGCGCACCGCCTGCGGCGTTGCTCGACGAAGCGCTGCTGCATACCGCCTCGCGCCCGCAGGCCTGGCCGAGCTGGGCTCGCGGGCAGCAACTGGACCCCACGCAGCTGCGTCTCGGGCAGAGCTTCGAGCACCTGTATTTCCTCCTGGAAGCGGCACTGGCCGGGCTGGGTGTGGCCATCGCGCCGCAGCAGCTGGTCGCCGACGATCTGAAATCGGGGCGGCTGCTCGCGCCCTGGGGCTTCGTCGAAACCAGCGCCAGATTGGCGTTGTGGGTGCCGGCCAGGCGGGTGGATAGGCGGGCCGAGCGCCTGGCAGAGTGGTTGCGGGGCGAATTGCGCAGTGCGCAAAAGCCCGGGTAACGGCACCGGGGAGAGGCTTTGGCGGCGCCAGATCCGCGATCAAGGTCGCTCTCACAACAGCGAGACGACTCGGTGCGGGTCGTTTGCTGGTGGAGCGCGCCGGGCGAACGAGCATCACAAGCACAACCAATACCAGGTTCGCCCTGAAAAGCTAAGCGACGAATGGGCGCGCCGCTTGTCTGGCGCCACTAAAACGACATCACCCTTGCCGATACAGTCGCATTAACCAAAATACGGTTCGGCGCACTGCCGCAGGAACTGTCTGTAGTCGTTCGAGGAGAACAGTGATGGTCAGGAAACAACGTGCCGGTCTCGTCGTTGCGGTAGTGCTGACTTTCGCAGCTGAGCAGGTTTCGGCCAGTGCCCCCGCGGTTGAGGCTTCACTCAAAGCTGGTCGCCCCTTTGTCGAGGGCGAGCTGCTGGTGCAGTTCAAACCTGCTGCCTCTGAGGCGGCGAAGAACGCGGCATTGAGCAAGCAGGGCGCCAAAGCCGCTCAAAAGCTGCTCGACAAGGCGGCACGCAAAGACGCCAAGGGTGACTTGGTGCAGGCGCAGCTGGGCAAGGGCAAGAAGCTCGATGCCGCGTTGCTGGCCCGGCTGGCTGCCGACCCGGCGGTGGAGTTCGTCGAGCCCAACTGGATCTATCGCACCCAGCGGGCCAACCCCAACGATCCGGGGCTCGGTAGCCTCTGGGGCATGCAGGGCGCCACCACATCGCCTGCAGCACCGTACGGCAGTGGCGCGCTGGCCGTCTGGAACGCCGGCGCAGCCTGTTCGAGTCAGATCCACGTAGGCATCATCGACGAGGGCGTGATGACCACCCATGCCGATCTGCGCGCCAATATCTGGATCAATCCGGGCGAAGGCAGCCGCGCCGACCGCAAGGACAACGACCGCAACGGTTTTATCGATGACATCCACGGCTGGGATTTCAGCGCCAACGATGCCAGCGTCTACGATGGCCCGGCCGATGACCATGGCACCCATGTCGCCGGCACTGTGGCTGCTGTGGCCAACAATGGCGCCGGGGTATTTGGCGTCTGCCAGAGCGCCAAACTCATTACCGCGAAATTTCTTGGTGCCAATGGCGGCACCACCGCCGGTGCGGTGAAGGCGGTCAACTACCTGACCCAGCTGAAGCTGGCGAAGAAGATCAATCTGGTTGCGACCAACAATTCCTGGGGCGGCGGTGGTTATTCCCAGGCGCTGTACGACGCCATCCGTGCCGCCGGCAATGCCAACATCCTGTTCGTCGCTGCGGCGGGCAACAGCGGCCTCGACATTGATGCGACACCGAGCTACCCGGCAAGCTATCAGCTGCCGAACGTGATCGCCGTCGCCGCGATCGGTCAGAACGGGCAACGAGCAGGCTTCTCCAACTACGGGGCGAAGAGTGTGCACATCGCCGCACCGGGCGTCGATATCGTTTCCACGGTGCCGACTGCCAAGGGCGCGGCCGGTTATGCCTACATGAGCGGCACCTCCATGGCGGCGCCGCATGTCACCGGCGCGGCAGCGCTGTATGCCTCGCTCAACCCCTGTGCCACGGCCGCGCAGACCCGTGAGGCACTGCTGCGCCTGGCCGTGCAGGACCCACAGCTGACCGGCGTGGTGCAGCTCAACCGCCGGTTGGATGCGTCGAAGATCCGCCGTGAACTGGCCTGTGGTACGCCTTGATATCGCTGCTGTTACTCGGGCGTCCGACTTGGTTTGGTGCCGAGCGCAGCGACCCGCAGCTGGCAAAGCGTTAGCGCAGAGACGCTGGGTCCTTCACGGTGCCCCAGCACCGGCTGAACTCGGCTGAAGCCATCGAGTCCTACGCCGCACGGCAACGGAGCGGTTAAAGGTATGCCAAACCTTCCGATGCCTTCTTCCGCCTCGAAAGGACTTTGCGAATGAACTCTCGCGCTTCTGTTGTGATGCTTGTGGCTGGCCTGCTGCTGGCGAATGCCGCTGTTGCTCAACCAATCGAACTGGATGGCATCAAGCTGTCGCGGGACGTGCCCTGTCTCGGCAAGGACGTGAATATCTCCGGCAGCGCCAACAACATCACCCTGACCGGCGACTGCGGTGTGGTGCAGGTCTATGGCACGGACCATGAGGTCAGCCTGGCAACGGCCTCGGCGCTGGAGGTATCCGGCATCGGTAACAGCGTGACGGCCAAGTCTGTCGGCCGGCTGTTGGTGGATACCAACCAGAACGACATCCGCACCAAGGTTATCGGGGATGGACAGACGGCGATTGTCGAGGTGTCAGGGGCCGAGCATGAGTTGGATCTGGTATTTGACGGTCCCGCACAACTCACCTTGGACGGAATCGACAATAAGCTGGAGTGGAGCGGGGACGAGCCGGCGATGTCGTTATCCGGCGTTGGGAATCAGATCGACAGGCAGTAATGGAGCGCCAATGCCCACTTCACGCCTGCCCTGGCTGTGAGGTGGTCACTATCGGCGAGTCGATCTATCCACGTGATAGGCCGGACTCGCCTGCGCGGGTAGTCGTTCCTCAGCTCGCCAGCGCAGTCTGCTGGGCAATAGGTGCAGCTGCCGCGACTTTTTCCACCGAGTAACCGTGTGGGTTGCGGCTCTGCCAGCGCCAGGCATCGGCGAGCATGGTGGTCAGGTCTTTCTCGGCGTGCCAGCCAAGTTCCAGCTCTGCCTTGGTCGGGTCCGACCAGCACTGGGCAATGTCGCCGCTGCGGCGCGGCTTGATTACGTGAGCCAGGGGGCGCCCAGTGACTTCCTCGAAGGCGGTGATCATTTCGCGCACCGAATGCCCTTTTCCAGTGCCGAGGTTCCACGTGGAAACACCGTGAATCAGTTGCAGCCGTTCCAGCGCTTTCAGGTGTCCTTTGGCCAGATCGACCACGTGGATGTAGTCACGAACACCCGTGCCGTCCGGTGTCGGGTAGTCGTTTCCGTACACGCTTAGCTGCTTTCGACGACCGACCGCCACCTGCAGCATGTAGGGCAGCAAATTGTTCGGCACGCCGTTGGGATCTTCGCCGATCAGTCCGGATTCATGTGCGCCAATGGGGTTGAAGTAGCGCAGCAAGCCGATCGACCAGCGCGGATCGGAAGCGGCCAGACCCTTGAGCATATTTTCGGCCATCAGCTTCGACTGGCCGTAGGGATTGGTCGGCACGCCAGTAGGGCGGTCCTCGGTGATTGGCATCACCGGTGACTCGCCGTAGACGGTCGCTGACGAACTGAATACCAGCTTGAATACACCGGCTTCGGCCATCGCCTGGCATAGCGCAATGCTGCCGCCGACGTTGGTTTCGTAATAGCGCAGCGGCTCACGCACGCTTTCCCCAACGGCCTTCAGGCCGGCGAAGTGCATGACCGCGCCGATCGGATAGGCAGCGAACAACGCCTTGAGCAGCGAGCGGTTGCGCACGTCGCCTTTAACGAAGTGCAGCGGCTGCCCGGCCAGATGCTCGACTCGGTCCAGGGCCAGCTTCGAGCTGTTGCACAGGTTGTCCAGTACCAGCACTTCGTGGCCGGCCTGGAGCAGTTCGAGTACCGCGTGTGAGCCTATGTATCCAGCTCCTCCTGTCACCAGAATCATCTGTCTACCTCCGAATTCGCTGTCTTTTCGACACGCTCGGGACACTGCGGCTGGCCATGGCTGGCGCTGCATGAGTCTCCGTAATTGGGATCGGCGAAACGGAACGGGACGGCGACCACAAGCTGCGCGCGGGGGGTTCCGATGCCGGTTTAAATCAGGCGTCCTGCAGATAGGGACGGGGGGAGGTCCGAGCGAGTTCAATCCACCCGCTGGCCGGTCGACGGGCTGCGCAATCGGATGATTGGCGGGAACCCGCACCGCCGATTGCCGTCCACTACCGGCAGGTGGCGCGGGTAGCAGGACGTTGCAACGGCTCGCAACCACCCCGAGATGACACGCCTTACGCAGGGCAGCGCTGGCATCGAAGTGGCAACGTGAGCGAGCAGGAACGCTTGGGCACAGCTACCGAAATGAGGTGCTAAATGAGTTGGGCCGGCCCGTTCCAATACGACATCGGTAAATCCCGCAACGCGCAGCAGGCGCCGGCCGAGGTTGTCTTCGACGATCAGGTCCCAACCCTGCTATGCCTCTCGCACCTGCGCTGGAGCTTTGTCTACCAGCGCCCGCAGCATCTGATGTCGCGCTTTGCCCGCGACTACAACGTGCTCTTCCACGAAGAACCCATTCCCACCGAGGATGCCCAGCCGTGGCTGGAAGTGCGCCCCGAAGAGAACGGCGTGCAGGTGCTGATTCCGCGCCTGCCGGCCGGCTGCGAGGGCGAGGACGCGACCCGCGTGCAACGCCAGTTGCTCGACGGCTACCTGGAAAAGCTCGGCGTCAGCGACCTGCTGCTCTGGTACTACACGCCGATGAGCCTGGCCTTCTCCGACCATCTGGCGCCGAACCTGATCGTCTATGACTGCATGGACGAGCTATCGGCGTTCCGCGGCGCGCCGCCGCAGCTGGTCGAGCGCGAGGTTGAGCTGATGTGCCGGGCCAATCTGGTCTTCACTGGCGGCTACAGCCTCTATGAAGCCAAGCGCCAGCGTCACGACAATGCCCACCCGTTCCCCAGCAGTGTCGATGTCGAGCACTTCGCCGCCGCGCGCCGACAGCAGCACGACCCGGACGACCAGGCGGAGATTCCCCATCCGCGGCTCGGGTTCTACGGGGTGATCGACGAGCGCCTCGATCTCGAGCTGATCGAGCAGGTCGCGCGTATGAAGCCGGATTGGCAGATCGTGCTGATCGGTCCGGTGGTCAAGATCGACCCGGCCGAGCTGCCGCAGCGCGACAACATCCACTACCTCGGCGGCAAGACCTACGACGAGCTGCCGCAATACCTGTCCGGCTGGGATGTGGCGATCATGCCGTTCGCATTGAACGAATCGACCCGCTTCATCAGCCCGACCAAGACCCCCGAATACCTCGCCGGCGGTTGCCCGGTGGTGTCCACGCCGATCACCGATGTGGTGCGCACCTACGGTGATACCGGCATCGTGCGCATCGCCGACAGCGTCGAGGCGTTCGTCGCCGCCACCGAAGCTGCGCTGGCCGATGCCGAAGACCGCGACGCGCTGTTGGCCAAGGCCGACGAGATCCTTGGCGACATGTCCTGGGATCACACCTGGAGCCTGATGAAGGAGAAGATGCAATGCGCGATATGAGCCCGCAGGACCGCAACCCGGAACGTCTCGGCGCAGGCTCTGGCGACCAGCCACAGGCGCGCAGGCGCGGCTTCGACTACCTCATCGTCGGTGCCGGTTTTGCCGGCAGCGTGCTCGCCGAGCGCCTCGCTACTGGGTTGAACAAGCGTGTGCTGGTGGTCGACCGCCGCCCGCACATCGGCGGCAACGCCTACGATCATTACGACGAAGCCGGCGTGCTGATTCACCGCTACGGCCCGCACATCTTCCACACCAACGCCCAGCGCATCGTCGACTACCTTTCGCAGTTCACCGAGTGGCGCCCCTACGAGCATCGCGTGCTGGCGCAGGTGGATGGGCAGGAAGTACCGATCCCGATCAACATGACCACGCTGAACAGGCTCTACGGTCTGAACATGACCACCGAAGAGGAAGCGGCAGATTTTCTCGCCAGCCGTGCCGAGCCGGTGGAGAACATCCAGACCAGCGAAGACGTGGTGATCAACGGCATCGGCCGCGAGCTGTACCAGAAGTTCTTCCGCGGCTACACCCGCAAGCAGTGGGGTCTGGACCCGTCGCAGCTGGACAAGTCGGTGACCTCGCGCATCCCCACCCGCACCAATACCGACGACCGCTACTTCACCGATACCTTCCAGCAGATGCCCAAGTACGGCTACACCAAGATGTTCGAGAAGATGCTCGCGCATCCGAACATCAAGGTGATGATCAACACCGATTACCGCGAAATCCGCGACGAGGTGCAGTACGACCACCTGATCTTCTGCGGGCCCATCGACGAGTACTTCGACTATCGCTTCGGCAAGCTGCCGTATCGCTCGCTGAAGTTCGAGCACAAGCAGCTCGACCAGGAGCAGTTCCAGGCCGTGGGTACGGTCAACTACCCCAGCGAGGACGTGCCCTATACGCGCATCAGCGAGTACAAGCACCTCACCGGGCAGGTTCACCCGAAAACCAGCGTCACCTACGAGTACCCCGCGGCCGAGGGCGACCCCTACTACCCGATCCCGCGTCCCGAAAATGCCGAGCTGTACAAGCGCTATCAGCAGCTGGCGGACGAGACGCCCGGCGTGACCTTCGTCGGCCGTCTGGGCACCTACAAGTACTACAACATGGATCAGGTGGTCGGGCAGGCGCTGGCGCTGTACAAGCGCATCGAGGAAGCCGAGCTGGCAACGCAGCCGCAAGCGGTGCCCGAGCAACTCGGCTGAAGCCAGGCGGTCGTTATGCATGAGCCTGTCGCCGCGCGGCAGGCCAGTGCCGCTCGGCTGCTGCCCGGCCGTAGCGAGTCATCCATGAGGTAAACGATGCACCACCCCAGTCTGTTCAAGAGTTTCTTCCTTGGTGGTTTCGAGTGTTCGAACCACCGGCGCAGCGACGGCCGCCGTCTCGATCTGATTGCCGCGACGGGGCACGACCGCTGGGCGGCCCACGACTACGCCGAGCTGCACCGCTACGGCCTGCACAGCGTGCGCGACGGTCTGCGCTGGCACCTGATCGAGCGCCAGCCGGGGCAATACGACTGGTCCAGCTTTCTGCCCATGCTGCAGGCGGCGCAGCGCCAGGGCACCCAGGTGATCTGGGATCTGTGTCATTACGGCTGGCCGGACGACATCGACATCTGGCGGCCGCAGTTCGTCGAGCGCTTCGCCCGCTATGCCGCGGCGGCCGCGCAGCTGATCAAGGACGAGACCGGTGAGGTGCCGTTCTATGCGCCGCTCAATGAAATCTCCTTCTGGGCCTGGGCCGGCGGTGACGAGGCCTATTTCAATCCCATGGCCCGCGGCCGTGGCTTCGAACTCAAGCACCAGCTGGTGCGCGCCACCATCGCCGCGATGCAGGCGATCCGTGCGGTCGAGCCACGGGCGCGTTTCGTTCAGGTCGACCCGGCGATCCATGTGGTCGCGGGCAACGACCGGCCCGGGCCCCAGCGCGACGCCGAGCGGTTCCGCCAGTCGCAGTTCGAGGCCTGGGACATGCTTTGCGGCGAGCAGTGGCCGGGCCTCGGCGGTGCCCCGGAGTACCTCGACGTGCTGGGCATCAATTACTACTCGAACAACCAGTGGTACCACGGCGATGGCCGTACCATCGAGCGAGGCAGCCCGGATTACCGGCCCTTCAAGGGCATCCTGCGGGAGATCCATCAGCGCTATGGGCGACCCTTGTTGATCGCCGAAACCGGGGCCGAGGGCGACGTGCGCGGCGACTGGCTGCGCTATGTCAGCGAGCAGGCGGGCCTGGCCATGCAGGCCGGGGTGCCGGTGGAAGGCATCTGCCTGTATCCGGTGCTCGACTATCCGGGCTGGACCGACGAGCGCCACTGCCCGGTCGGACTGCTCGGCTTCCCTGACGAAAACGGCAAGCGCTGCGTGCATGAGGGCCTGGCCGATGAGCTGCGGCTGCAGCAGATGCGTTTCAGCCAGTCCAGCCCGGCCCCGCAGTTCGCCGAAGCCACGCCATGAACCAGGCGACCGGGATACCGCAGGCGCAGGCGGACGAGCTGCCGTTGCCGAGCCGCCCGGTCGCCTTTCTCTGGCATTACATCTGCGCCCGGCCCTGGCATTTCGGTGGCCTGCTGGCGCTGATCATCGGTGCCGCCAGCTGCGCGGTGGCGGTGCAATACGGCATGAAACTGCTGGTCGACGCCATGGCCCAGGGCACGGCGGATCGCGGCTCGGCCAACGTCTGGTGGCCGCTGGGGCTGTTCATCGGCCTGATCGTCACCGAGAACGTGTTCTGGCGCCTGGGCGGCTGGCTCGGCTGCCGCACCGTGGTGGCCAGCGTGGTGGATATCCGCGTCGACCTGTTCAAGCACCTGACCGGCCACCCGATGCGCTATTTCACTGAGCATTTCGCCGGTTCGCTGGGCAATCGCATTTCCGCCGTGGGCCAGGCGGCGGGAGCCATCTATGGCGGCCTGGCGTGGAAGATCGTGCCGCCCATCGTCGACTTCCTCGGCGCGGTGGTGGTGCTGCTGACGGTGGACGTGCGCATGGCGGTGGCGCTGATCCTGTTCGTCGCCATCGTCGCCGTGCTGATCACCGGCTTCGGCATTCGTGGCCGCTACAAGCATCAGCGCTTCGCCGCGCAATCGGCGCGGGTCGGCGGCGAGCTGGTGGATGCAGTCTCCAACGTCTGGACCATCAAGGCCTTCTCCGCCCGTGATCGCGAGGCCGAGCGCCTGGCCCACGAGATCGGTTTCGAGGCCCGCGCCCAGCGGCGCAGCTGGATGTACCTGGAAAAGGCCCGGGTGATGCACGACATCTGCCTGTCGGTGATGGCCGGCGGCATGCTGATCTGGGCGATCCAGCTGTGGGTCGGGGGCGAGGTCACGGCAGGCGACGTGGTGCTGGTCAGCGCGCTGACCTTTCGCATCCTGCATGGCTCGCGGGACCTGGCGCTGGCGCTGGTGGACGCCACGCAGCAGATCGGTGCCATCGACGACACCCTGCGCATCATCGTCCAGCCCCACGGTCTCGATGACACCGACAACCAGCTGATGCTGGCCGAAGGCGATATCACCTTCGAACGCATCAGCTTCAGCTACCCGGACCGCGGCGCCGTGTTCGAGGGCTTGGACCTGCACATTCCGGCTGGGCAGAAGGTTGGTGTGGTGGGCTCGTCCGGCGCCGGCAAGTCGACCCTGATCAACCTCATCCAGCGCCTCGACGACGTGCAGGACGGGCGCATTCTCATCGACGGCCAGGATATCCGCGGCGTCAGCCAGGACAGCCTGCGGGAGAAGATCGCCGTGGTCCCGCAGGAAACTGCGCTGTTCAACCGCAGCATCCGCGAGAACATCCGCTACGGCCGCCCGGACGCCAGCGATGAAGAGGTGGTCGAGGCAGCGCGTAGTGCCTTCTGCGACGGCTTCATCCGCGAGTTGCCGCAGGGTTACGACACCCTGGTCGGCGAGCGCGGGGTGATGCTCTCCGGCGGTCAACGCCAGCGCCTGGGTATCGCCCGGGCATTCCTCAAGGACGCGCCGATCCTGATCCTCGACGAGGCCACCTCGGCGCTGGATACCCAGTCCGAAGGCGAGATCCAGGCGGCGCTGAACAACCTGGTGCACAACCGCACCGTGGTCGCGGTGGCCCATCGGCTATCCACGCTGGCGAGCTTTGATCGCATCATCGTGCTGCGCGACGGCCGCATCGTCGAAGACGGCCCGCCGCAGGAGCTGCGCCGCCGCGGCGGTGAGTTCGACGCGCTGTGGCGCATGCAGGCCGAAGGCTTCGCTCAGGAACCCGGGCCGGCGGTATGAAGCGTGCAGCGGTGTCTTCGCGCAGCCTGCGCTCGCTCGGCTACGACCCCGAACAGCAGACATTGGAAGTGGAATTCAGCAGCGGTGCGTTGTACCGCTACGAAGGGGTTCCGCCCGAAGCGGTGCAGGCGTTGCTCGAAGCCGATTCACTAGGGCGGCATTTCAACCAAGTATTCAAGCCGCAGCACTACGCGTATCGGCGCATCGAGTGACCGGAGGGTGGGCTTTAGCCCACCAACGGGGTCATCGTTACCGGCGGGCTAAAGCCCACCCTACGAGTGCGTGCAGAGCGCTGAGCAGTTCGCAGCCTACGAGCTCCGAGCAGAATGCCGCGCAGTTGACCTTGATGGTTGGTGAGCTGCACCAGCGCTATCGATGCATCAGGTGCGAGTGTGACCGGTAGGGTGGGCTTCAGCCCACCAACGGGGCCATGGTTACCGGCGGGCTGAAGCCCACCCTACGAAGTGCGTGCAGAGCGCCGTCCAGTTCGCCCTACGAGCCCGAGCAGAGTGCCGGGCAGTTGACCTTGATGGTTGGTGAGCTGCACCCGCTATCGATGCATCAGGTGCGAGTGTGACCGGTAGGGTGGGCTTCAGCCTACCAATGAGCAGTTGCCGGTGGGCTAAAGCCCACCCTACGAGTGCGTGCAGAGCGCTGAGCAGTTCGCAGCCTACGAGCTCCGAGCAGAATGCCGCGCAGTTGACCTTGATGGTTGGCGAGCTGCACCCGCTATCGATGCATCAGGTGCGAGTGTGACCGGTAGGGTGGGCTTCAGCCCACCAACGAGCAGTTTGCTGTGGACTGAAGCCCATCCTACGCATCGATGGGACGCTGGAGTGTCCTCCTTGGAAGCTGCCAACGTAGGAGCGGGGCGCCTTTGATGAATCCAGTCTCATTCGCCCGCGTGCCGTTCACCCGCTCCGCTGAACTTCCGGGCCGCTCTGCGGGCCTCAATCAACAGGACGCGTCATCACCGAGCGGAGGCTCTCCAGATCAGAAGGGGATTGTTTCAATGTCGGATCATCACACGTACAAGAAGGTTGAAATCGTCGGTTCCTCGCGCAACAGCGTCGACGAGGCGATTCAGAATGGCATCGCCGAGGCCAGCAGCTCGCTGCAGAACGTCGAATGGTTCGAAGTTGGCGAGATTCGTGGCCATGTCGAAAACGGCAAAGTTGGCCATTTTCAGGTCACCATGAAGGTCGGCTTCCGTCTTACCAATAGCTGATCTGCGTTTCAGGTCACCCGGCAGCGGCTAGTCGGTCGGCTGCCCGGGATGCCCGCTTCAAACGTGGCCGGCGGGCGCATCGCCACGGCTGCGTTCGTAGCGTCGCAACAGCGGCTGAGTACTCAGGCCGTGCACGACGATGCTCAACACCACCACCGAGATCACCAGCGAAATAAGCGCTTCCGTCTCGGAGGGCAGCAGGCCGTGGGTCACCGCGTAGCTCAGGTAGTAGAGGCTGCCGATGCCGCGAATGCCGAACCAGCCCACCGTCAGGCACTGCGCGCGATCCAGATAGCGACGTGGCATCAGCAGCCACACGCTGAGCGGCCGGATAACCACGAACAGCGCCAGCGCCAATGGCACTGCACGCCAGTCCCAGTGCACCGAGACCAACACGCCGAGCATGGTCACCAGCAGCACTTCCAGGCTGCGCTCCAGCTGCCCGCCAAAGGTCAGGATGTCGCCCATCATCACCCCGGCGGCTACTTTCGGTTCGCCGACCTTTTGCCCCTGCAGCGGCAAATCCCGTGGCGTCATCCCGCCTTCGGCCAGGTGCGGCACAGCATGTGCAATCAGCTCTTCGGAAGGCGTTTCCGATTCGTTGGCGGCGTCCTTTTCCGCATGGCGAAGGCCGAGCCCGGCGGCGAACACCGCAAGAAAGCCCCAGGCGCCGATCAGTTCAGCGCCGACATAGGCCAGCGCAATCAGCGCCAACGCCAGTGAGTCGTTGGGCGACATGGACGTATCGGCATGCCGCGCCCGCAGGGAAATCGCCAGCTTGCCGATCAACCGTCCCAGCAGGTAACCCAGCGCCAGCCCGGCCGGTATGGCCCCGAGCACACGGTGTAAGGCCCACTCGCCGACCCAGCCGGAGCTAATGCTGCCTTGCTCAATCAGCAGCAGGCCGAACACCACGAAAGGAAAGGCCGTGCCGTCGTTGAAGCCTGCTTCGCCGGACAGCCCGTAGCGCACGTGATCGCTGTCGCGTGAGTTGTTGACCTGCACCAGGCTGGCCAGCACCGGGTCGGTAGGCGCGAGGATCGCGCCGATCAACACGGCGATGCCCCAATGCAACCCCAGCGTAATGACAGAACGCTGCCACACCCGCGATACAGGCGAGCATCACCGGGCCAGCGAGGATGTAGGCGCTTTTCCAGGCCGGGTGGCGCATCGGCATGCGCAGTTTCAGCCCGCTGACGAACAGCGAGACCAGCACGGCGATCTCCGTGAGGTGTTCCATCCAGCCGGCGATATGCAGGAATTCCATCTCCCACAGGCCCACGCCGAGCTGACCGATGAGCAGACCGAAGCCGAGGTAGATCAGCGAGGTGGTCACCGGCAGCCAGCGCAGGTAAGCCGAGGCCAGAGCGAGAATGAGCAACAGGACGCCGAGAATGGCCATCCATTCGAGAAAATTCATCAGGTCGTCCGATGGCGAGGCGCGACGTGCGCCCGAGGGTGTGTGCCATTGGAGCGGATGGCGACGGCAGGGTTCGCCGCCGGTGCCGAGGTAAGGCGCCGCCGGTCAGGGCAGCGGCATGGGCATTACTGACGCAGCCCAGCGACGATCTCGAAGGCGCGGTGACGGTCCGCAGTTTCGTAGAGATCGCAGGTGAAGATCAGCTCGTCGGCCTGGGTTTGCTCGAGCAGTACGTCGAGGCGCGCGCGAACCTTCTCCGGGCCGCCGATCAGCGCCAGGCCGAGGAAGTCGCCCACCGCATGCTGTTCATGCGGTAGCCACAGGCCCTGCATGCTCTCCACGGGTGGGCGTAGCACCAGGCTCTGGCCACGAATGAGCGAAAGGATGCGCAGGTAGACACTGGTCACCAGATGTTCGGCGCGCTCGTCGCTGTCCGCCGCGATCAGCGGCACGCCGAGCATTACGTAGGGATTGTCGAGCACCGCCGAGGGCTTGAAGTTGTCGCGGTAGAGCTTGATCGCCTGGTGCATGTAGCGCGGTGCGAAATGCGAGGCGAAAGCATAGGGCAGGCCCTTGGCCGCGGCCAGCTGCGCGCTGAACAGGCTGGAGCCGAGCAGCCAGATCGGCACATTGCTATTGACTCCGGGCATGGCGATCACGCGCTGATTGGGCTGCCGTGGACCGAGCAGCAGCTCCAGCTCCTCGACGTCTTTGGGAAAGTCGTCGGCGCTGCCCATGCGGTCGCGACGCAGAGCGTGGGCGGTGAACTGGTCGGCGCCGGGGGCACGGCCGAGCCCGAGGTCGATGCGCCCGGGATACAGCGCTTCCAGCGTGCCGAACTGCTCGGCGATCACCAGTGGTGCGTGGTTCGGCAGCATCACCCCGCCCGCGCCAAGACGGATTCGCGTGGTGTTGGCAGCCAGGTAGCCGAGCAGCACAGCAGTCGCGGCGCTGGCGATGCCGTCCATATTGTGGTGTTCGGCGACCCAAAAGCGCTGGAAGTCGAGCCCTTCCACATGCTGGGCGAGGGCCAGGGCGTTGTGCAGCGCTTCGGCCGGCGTGCCATCGTCACGAATGGGAGCCAGGTCGAGGGCGGAAAAACGGGTGTTTGCAATGCGGGACATCGTTTACCTCATGGCGTAAAGCGGCTATGCGCGAGCGGGCTCAGCGGCAGTGTTCGGCCTGGGCCTCAGCGACTACGTGGCGCTGTTCATCGCGCAGCCAGCCTTGCGGTGTGAAGCCGAGCGAGCGGGCCTGGAACAGGTAGCGCTGGCCGGGCTGGAAATCGTCGTAGCGGATCACCAGGGTGCAGCGAATGGTATGGGTTTCGCCGAACAGGCCGAAGGCGCCCCCTGTGACTTCGAATTCATAGCGCGCTTCGAGTTCATGGGCGCCTGGCGGCACCTGGAAGTAGCGACCGTCGGGCGTGCGTTTGCCGTCCAGTTGGTCGGACATGAAGATGTCACTGGTCTGCGCGGTCATGTCGACCCAGGCCATGTTTGGGTCCGGCTGCGGTAGCGGCCCAGCGCAGCCGGCCAGGGCGAGAAGGGCGAGGGGGAGTGAGCGACGCATGGCTGAATCCTCGGCGGATGGCTGGGTGAAACGCGCTGGCGCCTCACCGATGCAACCGAGGGTGCGCCAGATGACGGCGCATTTCAACGCGGGCTCAGCGTCCGGCGAGGTCGCCGCAGCCCTTTTCCTCGGCACGGGCCAGCACATACTGGTGCTGGTCGTAGAGCTTGGCCCAGGGCCGGAAGCCATAGCCGCCCGCGACCAGACGATAGCGCGCACCCGCGGTGAACTTGTCGTATTCCAAGGTCAGCTTGCAGTCGCGGGCAAGTGCGCTGCTACCCGGACCGACGTTGGCGCCATTGACCTCGAAGCGGTAGCGCATCTCCAGCTTGCGGCTGCCGGGCGGGACCTGGAAATAGCGGTCGTCTTCCAGTGTCTTGCCATCCACGGCCACCGCCTGCAGCTGGGTTTCGCCATTCGGGTTGAGATCGACCCAGGCCTGCTCGGGGTCGGGCTTGGGCATCAAGGCAGAGCAGCCGGCCAGGCTGGCGAGGAATGGGACGAGAAGAAGACCGCGCATGTACAAAGCTCCAGCCATGGGCCTGGCAAGGGATCGATTGAGAAAAGCCTTTGGGCTGCCGCGGGTTGCAATCGGCAGCATGGCCTTTGTAGGGTGCGCTACGCGCGCTGGCGCCAGCTCCGACCACTGACCGGTTTATCCGATGCCCAAGCCCAACGCCGCCTTGATCGACAACCGCAGCCTGCGCTGGGTTCCCCTGTTGCTTGCCGTCTGTCTGAATGGTTGCAGCTATTACAGCCAGCTCGCGGCTGGTCAGCTCGATCTGCTGCGCCAACGCCAGCCCATCGAAGCGTTGATCGCCGATGACACGCGCGACCCGGCGCTGCGCCAGCGGCTGGCCGAAGTGTTGCAGGCGCGCACGTTCGCCAGCCAGGCGCTGAGCCTGCCGGACAATCGCAGCTATCGCCTCTACGCCGAGCTCGACCGACCCTATGTGGTGTGGAATCTGTTCGCCACCGAGGAGTTTTCGGTCAAGCCGCTGGAGCACTGCTTCCCCATCGCCGGCTGCGTCGCCTATCGCGGCTACTTTCGCCAGAGTGCAGCACGCGGCGAGGCGGCGCGGCTGCGCAAGGCCGGGCTGGATACCCACGTCGCCGGGGTCGAGGCCTATTCCACCCTCGGCTGGTTCGCCGATCCACTGCTCAGCTCCATGTTGCGGCGCAACGACGAGCAGCTGGCGGCATTGATCTTCCACGAGCTGGCCCATCAGCAGCTTTATCTGCCCGGCGACACGGCCTTCAACGAGTCTTACGCCACCTTCGTCGAGCGCGAGGGGCTGCGGCAGTGGCGTGCCAGCCAGGGGCTGCCGGAACAGGATGAGCAGGGCCGGACGCGCTACCGGCAATTGGTGCAGCTGCTGCTCGACACGCGCGAGCGCCTGGACGGACTGTATGGCTCGAGTCGGCCAGCACCCGAGTTGCGTGCACTCAAACAGGCTGAGCTCACCGCGCTGCGCCAGCGCTATCGGGCGCTGCGTGACGAGCAGTGGGGTGGCGATGCGCGCTTTGATCGCTGGTTCGCCCAGCCGCTGAACAACGCCACGCTGCTGCCGTTCGGCCTGTACGACCGCTGGGTGCCGGCTTTCGCCGCGCTGTTCGAGCAGTGCGAGCGGGACTGGGTGCGCTTTCACCAAGCGGTCGCGACACTCTCGGAACTGCCTGCCGACGAGCGGGAAGCCAGGCTTTCGAAACTGGCTGACTGAACAAGCGAAACGGCGCGCCCTGTTGCCGTGGGCGTTACGCGCCGTTATGGCTCTTGCGCCGAAAATCACCGATATACCGTTCATCGGCAGCGATACGCCTGTCCGCTGAACGGTGCGAATCGTTTTTTGAGCTCTCCGGTCATTTTTACCAGGTCGCCGATTTAACCGGCGGCGATCCCCTATGCCTGATAACCACGCATAACAACGGAGGCTCCATGGAGACCATTTCCGGAATTTTCGACAACAAAGGCACGCCACTGGAGAAGCAGAAGTTCACATGGAAGGAGATGGCCGGCAAGCCGATCAGCAAGCTCGATGACGATGCGTTTACCCGTGTGCGCATCATCCTCATGAACGGTGTCGAGACCGACGCCCTTCGTCTGAGCCACGGCATCGCCCGTTTCAACAAGGACCTGCGTCTGCCGCTGGCTCAGATTCGTCGCACAGAGCAGCACCAGGCCACCATGATCAACTGGCTGATCGGCGCCGACCACTCGCCCCTGGAAACCACTGTGGCCTACGAGCAGGTCGCTATCGAGGTGACCGCCGCCGTGGCGCAGAACGAGCCCGATCCCTATCAGGCGCAGACTTATCGTTTCGGCCTGCTGGAGGATTTCGACCACCTGTACCGCTACTCGGCGATGCTCGACCGCCTCGAGGGCAAGGATGCCAACAACATCCTGCAGGGCTATACCGACATCGTCCCGGGTCGCAAGACATCCGAGCATCACCGGCACCCGGAAAACGACATCCGCGACAACTACGAAAAGGACAGCGCTGCGCTGATCACCAAGATCCACGCGGCGCTGATCACCGGCGCGGAATACCAGACCCACGATTACTACCAGAACATCGGCCCGCTGTTCGCCGATCCGCTGGCGCGGCAGCTGTATGCCGAGATCGCCTCGGTGGAAGAGCAGCACGTGACCCAGTACGGCTCACTCTCCGACCCCAGCGAGAGCCACATCGAGAAGTGGCTGGTGCATGAGGCGATGGAGGTCTACATGTACGCCAGCTGCGCCGAGCAGGAAACCAACCCGCGGATCAAGGCGATCTGGGAGCGCTTCCTCGATTACGAACTGGGCCACCTCAACGTCGCCTGCGAATGGTTCAAGAAGCTTGAAGGCCGCGACCCGGCGGAAATTCTCGCCGGGCCGCTGCCAAAAATGGTCGAGTTCAAGAGCCAGCGTGAGTTCGTTCGCCAGGTGCTGGCCGCCGAGGTCAACCTGCGTACGGCCGGGCCGGTCTACGTGGACAAGGCCAAGGAACCGCAATCTTCCCTTGATTACCGCAACCACCTCGCCTCGGAAGGGCTCGCCTCGGACATCGTCTCGGCGGGTTACCAGTGGGCGCCGGGTGGCGAACTGGTGCGCAAGGCTTCCTGAGGAGACGAACATGGCTACTGCAGCGAAAGTGGGCACCAATTTTACTGGCGTACAGATGTCCCCGAAGGACACCAAACGCCTGCTCGATGCCGTCAATGAGATTCATCCGGATGTGCCGGGCGATGAGCGCGGCATGTTGGTCGAACGCGCCGAGCGCGCCGCCGAGGCCGACCGTATCGGCTCGGTGCCGGTACCAGGTTCGGCGAAGGGCATGCTCAAGACCGGCTTCGATATGATGCGAGGCAAGAGCCCTGAGGTGTTCCTCGACAAGCTCGGCGAGCGCCTGGCCTACGAACGTAATGGCGTGCGGTTGTATGAGGCGATGATCGCCAAGGTCAAGGGCCTCGATACGCCGGATTCGGCGCTGATCGACATGCTGATGCATATCCGCGACGAGGAGCACGAGCACATGATGCTGGTGCATCAGGCCATCGAAACCCTCGGCGCCGACCCGACGTCGCAGACGCCTTGCGCCGATGTGGTTGGGGCCATGGCGCTGGGCATCGTCAACGTACTGACCGATCCGCGAACCAATGTCGATCAATGCCTCAACGCACTGTTGACGGTGGAGCTGGCGGATAACGCCGCCTGGGAGTTGCTGATCGAGCTGGCGCAGGCGGCGGGCCATCCGAACATCGCCGACAGCTTCGTCAAGGCGAAGACCCAGGAAGATGACCATCTGGTGAAGATCAAGACGTTGATGCGACGGGATCTGATCATGCAGACCAAGTAATCGCGTGCAAGCGGGTAGCTTTGGCGCACATTCCGAAAGGGGGGTGCGTCTTTTTTATGGGTGGGAATGGCTACCTCGTCGTCTTGTGAAGGCGAATATATTGGCGGCGGACTGGCAGGCTTTGCTTCATGGCGCTTAGCGAGTCGCCTGGAAACATGGTTTCGCCCTGCTGGGCGACTCACTTTTTTCAGTCGCGAAAAAAGTAAGCAAAAACGCTTGCCCCTGCATCCGGCCCTGCGCTTCGCTCCGGGTTCGTTCACTACGCCGCCGCTCCGAGGGTCGCCGTACAAGGGCCATCCATGGCCCTTTACGGCTCTCGCCGCATCCCTGCGGCTCGCCCCTCTCCACGACGGCTTCGTTCACCCTCCTGAAGGGGCGTTTGGAGTCGCCTGGTGGATCGTACAAACAGAACAGATGTTCGGCGTTTAGGCGGTTGCTGATGGCTTCAAAGCTCCAAGTTCTGCGCGTGGGCTTACCCTCGCGCTCTCCATTGCGGGCATGAAAAATCCCTACGGCGCGCCCGCACAGCACAGTCGGTACGATCATCTGCTTTGCTTTATTGCGCACAAGTCATCAGGCGACACCATTCGCCCCTTTCAGGAGGCCGAGTGCAATCGTTGCGTAGGGGAGTGAGCGGCATGGATGCCGCGAGAGGCGTAAAGGGCCATGGATGGCCCTTGTACGCCGGCCCCCGGAGCGGCGATGGAATGAGGGAAGTCGAGCGCAGCGAGACCCGCATGGAGGGGCAAGCGTTTTTGCCTACTTTTTCCGCGACTGGAAAAAGTGGGTCGCCCAGCAGGGCGAAACTAAGCTTCCAAGCAGCTCGGAAATAGTTATGCGATCTGAGCGTGCATCCATCCAGTCCAGCCATCGCTGCAGTTACTTCCTCGAACCAATCGAAGGACCAAAGAAAAAGGGGTGCCGCCTGCGCGAACACCCCTCTTCAACGAACACCGGTGAGCCGGTCAATCGTTGCCGACACTCGCCGTTTGCACGGTACAGCCCCAGACTTCCAGCGCCGGCTGGTCCGCTTTTGGCGGGCCGAGCCATTCGCTCATGGCGTGGCAACGCTGGTCAAAACACAGTTGGTAATCCCCTGCCTCGGGGGTTCGCCCCAGGCGCAGGAGTGGCAACGCAGGCATCTGGCGCTGGTAGTGCCAGGCCCCGTCGCGCAGTTCGGCGTCATCCGGGATTTCCATCCCGGCACCAGAACCCTTGACCCGCGCTTCGCCGAGCAGCAGCCCGTCCGGCGTCACGCGGTAATCCTCTTCCCAGCGGATCTTCTCGATCGTGTGGTTCCACGCCAGGGTGAAGGCGGGGGTGGGCACTTCGGCCCACACCACGCCTGCCAGCCCCAGGCACAGACCGATCATGCGGCCGCCAGACGCTCGGCGCGGCGGGCGCGCCAGATGTGCTGCGCGAGGAAGATCGCGCCGAGGGCGAAGCCGATCTCGTCACTCATCGGTGTGGCGAGGATCATCGCCGCACCGGCGACGAAGCCCAGCAACTTCTCCCACAGTGCCATGGGTCGCTGCAGGTAGCCGGTGAACACCGCGCCCCACAGGCCGATGGCGAAGGCCGCCTTGAACAGCATGTACAGCGTGGCCGCCCAGTCACCGCCCTGCATCATCAGCGCCGGGTTGTACACCGCCATGAACGGCACGATGAAACCGGCGATGGCGATGCGAATGGCCCACATGCTGATCTTCAGGCCCTTCTCCTTGGCGATCGGCGCGGCGGCGAAGCAGGCCAGCGCCACCGGCGGGGTGAGGTCGGCCATGATGCCGAAGTAGAAGACGAACATGTGCGAGACGATCAGCGGCACACCCAGGTCGAGCAGCGCGGGCGCGGCGATCGAACTGGTGATGATGTAGTTGGGGATCGTCGGGATGCCCATGCCCAACACCAGGCAGGTCAGCATGGTCAGCAGCAGCGAAAGGAACAGGTTGTTCTCGCCGACGGCCAGGATGTAGCCGGCGAAGGTCGAGGCCACGCCGGTCAGCGAAACCACGCCGATGATCACGCCGACCAGGGCGCAGGCGATACCCACCGGCACCGCATGGCGTGCGCCTTCGACCAGCGCGTGCAGACAGATGACCAGCGTGTCGCGACCGCCCTTGATGAACCAGCACACCGCCACCAGCGCGGCGATGACGGCGAAAATCACCCCGATGCCGAGTTGGAAGAAACCGGCGCAGAGCAGACCGAGGGCGATCCAGAAGGCGATGCGCAGGCCGAACGACGACACCTTGAGGATGATCGCCGATCCGAGGATGACGATCGCCGTCAGCGCCAGGCCGATGGTGCCGGCAAACATCGGCGTGCGTCCGGAGAACAGCAGCCAGACCAGCACCAGCAGCGGGATCAGCAGATACCAGCGTTCCTTCACCGCGGCCCAGGCACTCGGGCATTCGTCCTTCGGCAGGCCCTTGAGGCCGGCGCGCTTGGCTTCCAGATGGACCATCCAGAACACCGAACCGAAGTACAGCAGCGCCGGAATCAGCGCGGCCTTGGCGATCTCGACGAAGGGCACGTTGATGGTCTCGGCCATGATGAACGCCACGGCGCCCATCACCGGCGGCATGATCTGGCTGCCCATCGAGGAAGTGGCCTCGACGCCGCCGGCGAAGGCCGGGCGATAGCCGAAGCGCTTCATCAGCGGAATGGTGAACTGGCCGGTGGTGACCACGTTGGCCACGCCGGAACCGGTGATGGTGCCCATCAATGCCGAAGACACCACCGACACCTTGGCCGGACCGCCGAGCTTGTGGCCGAACAGGCCCATGGCGAAGTCGGTGAACAGCTTGATCATGCCGGCCTGCTCAAGGAAGGAGCCGAACAGGATGAACAGGAAGATGTAGGTCGCCGAAACGTAGGTCGGCGTGCCGTACAGGCCTTCGGTGCCGAACGACAGCTGGTTGACGATCTGGTCCAGGTAATAGCCGCGATGGGCCAGCTCGCCCGGCAGGTATTCGCCGAGCAGGCCATAGGCGAGGAACAGCCCGCAGATGATCGGCAGGGCGATGCCCATGACGCGGCGCGCCGCCTCGAACACCAGCACGATCAGTGTCAGGCCCACCACCATGTCGGCAGTGGTCATGTCGCCGGAGCGCTGGATCAGATCGGCTTCGAAATACCACTGGTAGAAGAAGGTGGCGAAACCGGCCAGGCCAAGCACCCAGGCCACTGGCTGGAACGGCTTGCCGTTGCCACGCGCCGGGTAGCAGAGGAACACCAGCAGCAACAGGAAGCCGACGTGACCGGCGCGCAGCACCTGGCTCGACACCGGGTGAAAGGCGGCGGTGACGATCTGATAGATGGAGAACAGCAGGGCGACGTAGAACAGCGCCCTCGGCCATTCGCTGGGGCTGGCGTGCAGCCCTTGGCTTTCGCTCATGGGAGTCACTCTCTCACTGCAAGGGGATGCCTGTAGAAGCAGGTTTGCCGACGAGGCGACGCGGGCAAGCCTGCTGCTACAAGGAGCGGGCTGGAGCAGGCGTTAAGGCCTGCTCTGCCCGTCTGTCAACGCTGGGTTACTTGAGTACCCCGGCTTCCTTGTAGAAGCGCTCGGCACCCGGATGCAGCGGAATCGGCAGGTTCTGGGTGGCGTTTTCCAGCTTGATGTCCTTGGCCGCAGAGTGGGCGTTGCCCAGTGCAGACAGGTTGTCGAACATCAGCTTGGTCATCTGATAAGCCACTTCATCGGAGACCTTCTCGTGGGTCACCAGGATGTTGGTGATGGCCACGGTGGGAACGTCGGCGTCCTGACCGTCGTAGGTGCCGGCCGGGATCACGCCCGCCAGATAGGCGTCGCTGGCGATCTTCTCGACCACTTCGGCCGGGATCTCGACGAAAGTCACCGGCATGGTGCTGGCCAGGTCGCGGATGGCGGCCATGCCCAGGCCCGAGGACTGCAGGGTGGCGTCCAGCTGGCGGTTCTTGATCAGCTCGACCGACTCGGCGTAGGGCAGGAATTCGACGCGGCCCATGTCCTTGTAGTCCAGACCGGCGGCTTTGAAGATCGCACGGGCGTTGAGCTCAGTGCCGGACTTCGGCGCGCCGACGGAGATGCGCTTGCCCTTCAGGTCTTCCAGGGTCTTGATGCCCGATTCCTGGCTGGCGACGATCTGAATGTAGTTGTTGTAGGTGCCGGCGATGGCGCGCAGACGCTTGAGCGGAGCCTTGAAGCCGGCGTCTTCGACACCGTTCCAGGCGTCATCCACGGAATCACCCAGGGAGAAGGCCAGTTCGCCACGACCGGCTTGCAGCAGGTTTAGGTTTTCCACCGAAGCCTTGGTGGCCTGTACCGAGGTCTTGGCGCCGTCGATCTTGTTGTACTGCTGCGACAGGGCCACGCCGATCGGGTAGTACACACCGCTGGTGCCGCCGGTGAGGATGTTGATGAAGGTCGGCGCAGCGACGGCTGCAGTGCTGGCGGTGAAGGCTGCAGCGGCAGCAAGCAGGCCCAGGCGTTTGGTCAGTCTCATGGGTGGATCTCCGTTTCGTTGTTATTGGCTTACGCAGCATGGATGACGATAGACGATGCCGCGTTCGGGAACGCGCCAGACGAGCAAGCGGAGGGGCGATGGCTCCGGGGCAGGACCCGGACGTGTGATATCGCTGGCAGCTCTTCTTGTCGTTGGAATCGCATCGAGCACATTGCCATTAGCAGAAGCCGTGCCAGCTAGCGTGAAGGCTCTAGACTGCGGGTGATGGCTCACCTCCAGTCCGCTATCGGCGGAAATCCGCCTATAGCTAGCCATTGATAGGCGGGTTCTCGCTCATGTGCTGGCGAACCTTGTCGTCACCCGGCCTTCGAATGCCTGACGGGATGGGAGGGGTGCATGGCAGGTGAAATCGCGGCAGAAGATCTGGGCATCGACGTGGCTCAGGGCGAAGTCGAGCTGTTCAAATGGTTCATTGCCAGTTTCTTGTTTGGCAAGCGTATCCAGCGCGGCATCGCAGCCGAGGCGCATCGGGTGCTTGTCGAGCGCAATCATCTCGATACGCCGAGCAAGCTGCTTGGTTGCGGACATCGCCGGCTGGTGCAGCTGCTCGGTCAGGCTCGCTACGTGCGTTACGACGAATCCACTGCAGCGCGGCTGCTGAAACTATGCGAAAAGCTGGAAAGCGAGTACGACGGCAGCCTGAGTCGCCTGCGCGAGCTTGGTGAGACACGCCGCGGGGTGGAAAGGCGCCTGCAGGAATTCGAAGGTGTCGGACCGAAGACCGTCGAGATCTTCATGCGTGAGGCGGCGCGGGTCTGGTTTGTGAGCGCGCCGGACGGCGCTTGCCAAGGCCAACCGAACGGTTAGAGTGGCGCCATTGCACTGCCGAAGTCCGCCATGCGCATTTTCCTGCTCGCCTTCAGTCTGCTCCTGCCCATCGCGGCCAGCGCCGCGCCGGCGCCCTATTACCAATGGCAGAGCAAGCTCGACGGCACCATCATCTGCCGCCAGACCTCCCCGGGCGAAGGCTGGGAGCAACTCGACGGCCGACCCTTCCGTGATCTCAACTGCACCATGCCCGCTGCGCGTGTCGACCGCCCGAGCAGCGTGCCGGGGTTCCGTCCGCAGCCGGGGCGCTGAGTTGGCCGGCATTTTCCGGGCCTGCATATCGAACGCTGACGCCGCTTCACATAGACGCCTGCCGGCGATTGCGTCCTTGGCACTGTAAATCGGCGGGCTGAAGCCCACCCTACAACGCACCCACCATCGTCTCCCAGGCTGGCCGGGCGGTGCTGCGCACCTCCCCCGTAGGGTGGGCTTCAGCCCACCAACCCGCTCAGTACGTTGGCAGATGCTCATCGATCAACGCCAACAGACGACCCACACTCTCCTCCAGCGGCGTGGAGTTATCCAGACTGATGTAGTCGTCCAGCTCACCGGCGAATAGCGCGTTGCGCGCCAAGCGTGAGTCGATCTGCTCATCGGTCTCGCGCCCACGCGCCTGCAGACGCTGGCGCAGCACGTCCTGCTCGACGCTGAGCAGTACGGCGAGCAGGTTCGGGTAACGCTCGCGGGCCTGCGGAAGATAACCACGCGAGCCATTGACCAGTACGTGCTCGCCGGCTGCCAGCCATTCGTCGATCTGTGCCGGTATGCCATAGGCCAGACCGTTGGCGCGCCAGCTCAGGGCAAAGGCGTGCTGCGCTTCGAGACGCTCGAATTCACTTGGTGTGACCGGCTGCGCGGCTTCGCCGGTGGCTTCTGCCGAGCGGGTGATCACTCGCCGCGCAACGCGTACGTGGCGTTCGGCTAGCGCCGGCCGGGCGGCGTCGAGCAGGCTGTCTTTGCCGGCGCCGGACGGCCCGATCAGGTAGATCAAGCGGCCTTGCATGAAGAGCTCCCGAATTGTCGTGGGCGAGCGAGGGGGGCCAGTATAAGACGAGCTCGTTGCCGAACATGCTGGCGTTCGTCCGTATGGCAAACATTCGGGGTTCGGCCCGTGCACGCGCCACTTTGCCTCGAAGGCGCTGCCCCCTAAGCTGAGCGTCTTCACCGCGCCCCGTGCTGCCGCGTCGCCTACACGACGGCCCGACATTAGAGAAAGAGGAAAAGCATGAAACAGAAGATCGTATTCATCACCGGCGCCACCTCCGGCTTCGGCCGCGCCACTGCCCGCCGCTTCGCCGAGGCCGGCTGGGCGCTGGTGCTCACTGGGCGGCGCAGCGAGCGCCTGGAAGAGCTGCAGAGCGAGCTGTCGGCGAAGGTGCCGGTGCATATCGCCACCCTCGACGTGCGCCATGCCGGCGCGGTGACGGAGGTGGTCGAGCAGCTGCCGGCCGAATTCCGCCAGATCGATTGCCTGGTCAACAACGCCGGCCTGGCACTGGCGCCGCAGCCGGCGCAGCAGGTCGATCTCGCCGACTGGCACACCATGATCGACACCAACATCACCGGCCTGGTCAACGTCACCCATGCCTTGCTGCCGACGCTGATCGCCACCGGCAAGGGTGCCAGCATCGTCAACATCGGCTCGGTGGCCGGCCACTGGCCGTATCCGGGTGGCCACGTCTACGGCGCGACCAAGGCCTTCGTCGAGCAGTTCGGCTACAACCTGCGTTGCGACCTGCTTGGCACCGGCGTGCGCGTTACCGACATCGCCCCGGGCATGGCCGAAACCGAGTTCACCCTGGTCCGCACCAAGGGCGATCAGGACGCCAGCGACCGGCTCTACCGCGGCACCACGCCGCTGACCGCCGAGGACATCGCCGAGCAAATCTTCTACGTCGCCACCCTGCCGGATCACATCAATATCAACCGTCTGGAAGTGATGCCGACACGCCAGGCCTGGTCGCCGTTCAACATCGATCGCGACAAGTAATCGGCTCCGGCAGGCGTGGCGTGCAATGCGCCGCGCCTGCTGCATCCCGGCAAACCGGCCGTCCAGACATATCGTTAACCCAAGCGTAACGATTGCGTCCGCTGCTTGATTGATGACCCTTCGGTCACGTCCCTACTGTGCGCTCCACAAGCGGAAAAACTGTGGAGTCGCCATGACAACAACAATCTCCCCACCGCCGCAGTGGTCGCGTCGTCGCGCTGAAAAAGCCCGTCGTCTCGATCAGGTGCAGAGCCTCGCCGATGGCGTGGTGCTGCCCTGCGAGCGGATCGTCGAGGCCCTGGAACTCTTGATCGCCCCTGGCGACCGGGTGGTGCTCGAGGGCAACAACCAGAAGCAGGCGGATTTCCTCTCCCGCTCCCTGGCCAAGGCCGACCCCGGCAAGCTGCACGACCTGCACATGATCATGCCGAGCGTCAGCCGCGCCGAGCACCTGGATCTGTTCGAGCGGCAGATCGCGCGCAAGCTCGACTTCTCCTTTGCCGGCCCGCAGAGCCTGCGCATCAGCCAGTTGCTAGAAGACGGGCTGCTGGAAGTCGGCGCCATCCACACCTACATCGAACTCTACTCGCGCCTGCTGGTGGACCTGATCCCCAACGTCGCGCTGGTGGCCGGCTTTCAGGCCGACCGCCACGGCAACATCTACACCGGGCCGAGCACCGAAGACACCCCGGCGCTGGTCGAGCCGACCGCCTTCAGCGACGGCATCGTCATCTTCCAGGTCAACGAGATCGTCGACGAGCTGCCGCGGGTGGATATCCCGGCGAGCTGGGTCGATTTCGTCGTGGTGGCCGACAAGCCGTTCTATATCGAGCCGCTGTTCACCCGCGACC
>Ga0189292_10203_pt1 | contig 27065 bp, 25 predicted proteins | sample UW1oraminimetaG_FD_130317 | JGI IMG/M metagenome (GOLD analysis project Ga0189292, IMG submission 130317) | Marine microbial communities from the Costa Rica Dome - UW179A-orange mini metaG | ecosystem: Environmental > Aquatic > Marine > Oceanic > Photic zone | place: Costa Rica: the Eastern...
GCGCTTCGACTTCAAATGCCCCATCGAGGTGATGGGAGAGGTCATGCAAAATGCCATGGCAATGCGGCATGATGCTCCGGCTTCAATTCAATAACCGTGTTGCACTCAGCTCCTGCAACCGCCAGGTCTTGACGGCAGCCAGGGTGTCGGAGCGCCAGAAGCGCTCTTCATGAGGCATAGGCTTCTTAAGTTTTCGCCGTACGAATTTTTAAAGCCTGGCTGATTAATAGTTACAACTTTGAAATCGTGAAGTTTGAACGCGACTTTGTTTGGATAGGGATAAGAATTCGGGGCTGATAGGATTGTTTGATGCAGTGGGGGAACGTACGATGGCACCTTTGTAGTTACAACGGCCAACATGCTGATGAACGACGGAACCCAAGCAGACTCGCACCTCTTACAAGAGATGATTGACCGCCTTACAGTACGTTACGGCGAGATCATGTCGGCCAAAGATGCTTGGCGGGAGTTGGGTTTCGCGTCCGAAATGGCTTTGCATAGAGCATATTCAAGAAGGACGTTCGATCTGCACATGTTTCATATCCAGGGACGGCGTGGACGATATGCGCTTAGTCGAGATGTCGCTAGTTGGATAATGAAACAAAGAAGTACAAGACCTGATAACGCGGAGATTCTATGAAAACCTGCTAGAGCAAACTTAGCTAAAGCGGGATAGAAAAAGCCCATGGCTGTAACCATGGGCTCTTTGGGAGATGTCGTTTGGACGCGACAATCCCATTCTCTATCCCTGAATGCAGAGCGTCAAGCCCTGCAACGGTCCTTCTTTGCCTTTAGAAATAGAGCTAAGAAGCCACCTTGCTTTCAATGTCATCGATTGTCCTAGCTTGTCTCCAATTGGCTCGATTGGACAGGCCGACAACGCTTTGAAAGCGGGACATGGATATTGGGATAAGAAAATGACACCAAGCGACCGCTTTCACCTGATTGCCAGACGACAGTTTCACTTTCAGTGGGGAGACCAGTACGAGCCAGCTATTAGGGCTACCAGGCAGGAGGCTCCAAGAATATCGAGGGTGACGCAACTCAACTCTCAAAAGCTTGGCCGTACCCTCCACCTCATCTCCTCACCTGAGAGAGCTTGTGCACAGCTCGCTCTCTACCATCCAGCATTGTTCGAGCTCCATGAGCAAAGACACCTCTCGCCTGGCCCGTCGTGCCATCCATTGCATGGCCACTCGCTGGCGGATGGCATACGGCTGCCGGGTACGAGCGGCACGGTGGCTATCGCAAGCCGCTTAGGTCTCAAGAGACATCCACGTGTCGTTGTATCAGTCAAAAACGAGCGTAGACAAGTCCCATATCCATATGTAGGTGATTTGTTGCTGTTCCTAACAGATAACTTGGGGAAACCCTATTGTGTTAATTGGTCAATAAAGTCTTGTCTGGAAGACTTTAAGGAAAGAAGACGGGCATCCTTGAAAACGATACAACAACGTTTAGCTGATAAACGAAAAGAACAGCTAAGACAAGATCTGGAGAGCGAATACTACTCAGAGATGGGAATACGCACGATACAAGTAGCGCCTGAGCTTTTTGACCAAGAGCTGCTTGCGAATATAAATCTGCTCTACGGCTGGCATTCAAGAAAGCTCAATATAAGTGAAGAGGTACTGCTTGAGTTTCAGAGTTGGATGGTTAGGTATTTAGAGGAGGGCCGACCGCTTTCAGAGCTGGTTGCTAAATTTGCAAATCGCTGGGGTAAGCGAGAGGCCTTTCTGGGAAAAATCTATCAAGATATTTGGCATCGGAAGCTTAACGTTGATCTGTATCGCCCTATCTTTATTGATAAACCACAAAGGGCGGCTAGGGTCGATTTTGTTGAACAACATAAAAGCCTGTTTGACGAGGTGTCCATATGATTCTCGGCCACATTGTAGTTGCGGCAGAAGGGTTCGGACAGCTCATCAAAGATATCGAATACCACTTTCTCTGCTCTGCAGAAAATAGGGTAAGGCTGGTGTTTTTTACAACGCGTAAATATGGAATATGGTCCAATGTCGTAACGATGCGAAGAGGTGAATTTGAAGAGGGTTTAGTAAGTGGCAAAATACACGTAGAAGGACGGTGCGGGTACCCTTACTGGTTAAGCAGCAAAAAGACCATTCCATATCTCGAGAGTGCGCGGGTAAAGAAAGGGAAAGAGACAATACTTGAGAAGATAAACAGGAGATATTCTTGCATCGCAAAGCTGGTTGAAAACTATCGAGACGTTTTATCGTCAGACTCGCCGGATGATGTAATCAATAAACATGCCGCGCAAAACACTCCGCGCCAAAATTCATCGAGGCTGAGAACTTGGTTTTACAGTTATCTGGTTTTTGGCAGAGACATAACCGTCTTGCGACCTCAGACAAAAAATATAGGACGATGGGATCGGTGCGCCTATCAAGGTAAGAAAAAGTTAGGAGGTGTTTCCAGAGAAGGAAAGCATGCTGGTTATAACGTAAACGAAGACATGAAGGAAAAGATTCAGGCTGGTTTTATCCGGCATAACAGTATTAAGCTGACTTGGAGTCAAGTGTATACAAAAGTCCTAACGGCGACTTTTAAGTGCGAAATACGAACAAGTTCTGCAAACAGAAGGTTTGTCATTCAACCTAGTGGCGACCCTTTTCCCTCCTACAACCAGTTTTTGTATTGGGTCAGAAAGCTGAATAATCGAGATCTGTTACAGGAATCAAGGATAGGTAAGCACGCGCTCCGTAGTCGCTCGGGATCCAAGGGCAGTTTCTCGCAGAGGCTATCCAATGTTTACGAGAAAGTTGAGTTTGACGGTTATTACATCAACGAGCGTTTACAGGGCATCGTAGAAGGCGGATCTGTCGAAAGCTTCTGCGTTGTTACTGCTGTATGTGCCCTATCCGGGGCGATTTTAGGCATTGGCTTTTCTGAGCGTAAAGAAACCCAAGAAGCTTATAATATGGCGCTGTTTTCGATGGCCATCCGTAAGTCTGTTTATGGACAACTTATAGGACTTGATATCAAGGATGATGAGTGGCCGTGTATTGGCTTACCTCCGGATTTCATAACAGACCGCGGCCCTGGGTCGTCGTTACGCCCCGAAGATAATATCAATTGGCTTACGTCACTTGAACTAACGCCAAGTTATTCCGGGCAATCAAAGGCTACGGTTGAATCTTCCCATAGACGGAACAAAAAGATTCCTGGCCCCCCACGGTATCATCAGAGCAACTTGAACTTCATTGAGATGGTGAAACGTGAAGTCTTGCGGGCAATGCTGTCTAACGCAACATCTGACGCTTCTATGCGCATGACTAATGAAATGTTGCTTGAAGGGTTTATGCCAACACCGGCAAATATTTATAATTTTTATAACCAGCGCGGAAGGACCAATGCCGTTGAGGTCCCATTCGAGGATATCGTGCCGCTTTTTTTGACGCCACACGCAGTCAAAGTTGACCGTGAGGCGGTCTGGTTCAGGGAGTTGCGGTACTCTTGCCGCGAATTCAGGGATTTAGGCGTTTTTGATAGAGCAGCGCGGGGCGGAAGCTTCGAGTTAAGCGCTTATGTCATGACTATGTGTGTCCGGTATATCTGGGTCGAGCTGGATGGAACTATATATAAGCTGCGCTTTGAGGCAACTGTTCGGCAAGATGTAGATGCTTCCTACATATCACTAGACGAAGCGCTGAAGCTTGAAGACCTGAAGAAGGCAGGCAAATGGGTTTTGAGCGAGCAGAGGCCTCTTATAGCCGCAGAGTTCGACCAGCGCTTCAGGAATGAAACAGGTAAAGAATGGCATGGCAGCGTAGCAAAGCCAGGCCGTCCTCGCAAAGATGGCGCATCGCGGCGGGATGAGGCGGACTACGCTAGGTTTAATAAACCATGATAGAGATGACTGAAGAATATCTGCGGATGGCAGATCCCGCTAGGATAACTCAAAAAATCACTGTCACGCCTGAGCCTTTGGTTGGGCTCTCAGATCTGCACCCTGTGGCAGCTGCGTATCAATTGAGGAGTCAGCTCACCAAACTATATTTGCCTACAGAATTTGTAGTTGGCTTGATTAGTGAACTGCTAGTTCATTCATCACTGCTGTTCAGTGATCGCTACTCAAATGAGAGATCTTACGCTCAACATGTCTACACTCCCTTTGAGTCAGGCGTGGTTCCTTTGTGTTTAACGGGACTCGCTGGCATAGGTAAGTCAAGGGCGTTGATCGCTATCAGGGATTACATGCCGGGTCCCGGCACCCACTTTTCTAACCTAATGCATGGCGAAATTAAAAACCAGTCTCACTTGTATGCAAGCGCAAATGCGAAAGATAGCGCCCGACAAGTGATTGAAGATCTATGCATTTCGCTAGACATCGAGGTGTCGAAACAGGTCAACGCAGCGAAATTGCTTTCCGTGTGTCGTAGACAGGCCAGCATTTCACGTGTAACGCACATCTTTATAGATGAAATGCAGTTTTTTACTAAAGGTAATAGCACTGACAGTTTAGCTAAGCTTTTGCTTTCGGTGGCATCGATTGGTATCCCCACGCTATATCTATGTAACTTCAGCCTGCTACATAAATTATTTACGCGAAATAGTGAAGATAGGCACCGTCTCTTGTCGCAGCCTAAGATCATGACTCCGGATCTACCAGATAGTCGAGACTGGAGGCTTTATATTCTTGCGTGTGACAGAGCTTTGGGTGGTGTCTTCAAAGGAAGTAATGAGGTATTGGTTAGGGCTATCTATGACTTCACATTTGGAATAAAGAGATTTGTAGTTGAGCTAATAACACTTTCATATTTGATAGCTCGAAGTCTTAATTCAGAGCGACTGACGCTAGATATGTTTAGACAAGCGTACTTCTCCGTTGAATATACCGCGTTCCGTCAAGATGTGATGTTGTTAAATCGTCAGGCGATAGAGAACAAGGCTTCTCGCAGAGATTTATGGTGTCCATTTGAGCTCCCGCCCGGATATAAAACAAGAGCGGCAGAGATTGCTACTGAGTCGAGGAACCGAAAATTCTCTATGGAGACTCTTAAAAGCGCCTTGAGCATGTCGGAGCGTAAGGCGCTTAATGAGCATTTTCCGTCTAAGCGTGCTCCAATTGACTCAAAGCAAACTTTGAAATCGAGGGAGGCCGTCAGTAGTGACGACGCCGGCCTAATTGATGCGCTAAATCTCTATAGTGAAATTTTAAGCCGGCCCCGGCGCAATATTAAATAAAGATAAACGCCCTAATCAGTTTTTAAGGATTTTGTGGTGCCTTCGGAAATTAATAACCCTTGCTTTGGAAGTATAAAAGGCTTAAATGTAACCTTTGTCTCGCTTGCATCCATTCTTTTGATTAAATAGAAAAGGTCATCTGACTCAGCGACGATGCATCCTACATGTGATTCTGTGTTTTTATAGCGAAGCGTTTGCTCTTGGCACTTTGTAATTTTTTTGATTGCTGACTTTCTGCCTGTGTCTGAAGGCTGTTGTAGGGCGACGTTATAGATTATAAAGGCAACTACTGCGGCTATAACAACGGCGCCGACTACAACAAATGCAGATTTAAGCTCTAAGGCTCTATCACGTAGCCGTGCGAACAGGCCGCTTGGCTGTGCAGGGGTGGGGGGAACTCTCCCAGGTTTCTCAAGTAGTGCTAAGATTAACGCTGGCACTGCGACCAGAGCAGCTGCGAATAATACCGCAAATATCAGGGTGCTAATGCTAGCCCCTCCGTACGCAAGCAACGTCTGCGTGCTGATATTTATTCTACTCATGGGTACTTCGAGTGTTATGTAATACTTTTCAAGATGGGCATATCCACTGAGGGTAAATATACCTATCGCTATAGCAACAACTAACGTTACCTCTATGCGAAGGAATCGGCTGAAGGACACCGTGCCTGCGTCCTTAGATGGTGCGGACTCGTTTTCGAGGCAGTCAGATTCATTAGTTTGCCGTTGTGCCATGTCAGACCCTAATTAGTTTGATATTACTGCGCACGTCTGCTCTAGGCTTGCCACGCATGGTCAGATAGCAACGTTAGCCATAGGCACGTTAATCCACCCGGATTTAAACAGGTTTTATCCCTGGGCCGACAGGGGGAACTGGGTTATGCGCCTTGTGGAACAGTTTATAACGTGCGTAGGGGAACGCTGGGGGCCGCTATCCATGCGGGCCTGTGTGACAGTTTTTATCTTCGGTGTTCAGCTCGAGAGAGATTGCGCGTGCAATGGATGGATGGAAAGGCCCTTCGGGGCCTTTCTGCATTTAGCCGTACTCGCAGTTGCGTTCCATTGCAGCGGCGTCGGCGAAAAGGCTGAAGGTGGCTTCAGCTGCCTCCAGCATCGGCTCCCAGGCACAGTCGGACGCAGCGTGCTCGAGACGAGCGAGGAAGGTTGGCCAGAGTCTGGCGACGTCCCCATGCTCGAGGTAGCGAACCGGGGCTGTCGGGTTGGTCTCACGTATTCGACGTGCGAGCACGCGCCCGCCCAAGCGCGACCCTTCCAGCACATAGGCGACCCCCCAGCAGCAGGCAATGTCGCTCAATTCCGGCACTTCCAGAGCTACAGGGGGATTGCTGCCAAGTTCGGCCAGATCGGCCAGCAAAACGTGACGGCGCACTCGCCTTGGCCAGTCGTCGAGCAGCTCGGCGATGCCCGCGTTCTCCAGCGAAATCTCAGCGGCGCTCAGAACCCTGCAGTGGGCACGCAGGAATTGGCGGTAGTCACCTGGATGCTCAAAGGCAAAACCTGAGAACGCGGTATCGACCTGCTCGTGCAGCGGCGCTGTCGCCTGCCTCAGCCGCGCGCGCAGCTCAGCCATCAGTCAGGCTGCCTTCTCTGAGTGCCAGATGGATCTTGCTCGCCAGCTGTTCCTCACGAAACGGCTTCTGGATCACCGAGTAGCCAGCCAAGCCCAGTTCGCACAACTCGGCGTAGCCCGTCACGAAAATCACTGGCAGCTCGGGGTGACGCACACGCGCGGCACGGGCCAACTCACCGCCGTTCATGCCTGGCATGGCGAAATCGGCCAGCAGCAGGTCGACTTCGATATCGGACGCCAGTAGTTGCAAAGCATGGGCGCCGCTTTCCGCCTCTGTCACCGCGAAGCCGAGGTCTTGCAGCATCAGCGCGGTAACCTCGCGCACGCTGTGATCGTCGTCCACCAGCAGAATGCTGTGCTGGCTGTTGTCTTCGCGCGTACCGGAGCTCAATGCCAGGGCCGGCTCCACCTGCTGTGGTGCAGCGGTGCGCGGCAGGAACACCTTGACCGTCGTACCGATGCCCTCGCGGCTTTCGATACATGCACCGCCACCGGATTGTTTGGCGAAGCCAAAGACCTGCGCCAGGCCCAATCCCGAGCCCTTGCCGACTTCCTTGGTGGTGAAGAAGGGTTCGAATGCCTTGCTCAGCACTTCCTCGCTCATGCCGGTTCCGGTATCGGTTACCGAAAGCACCACGTACTCGCCTGGGCTGGGATCTTCGGCGCGCAGTGCCGGTTCGCTGATCACCACGTTGCGCGTGCCCAGCGTCAGGCGTCCGCTGTCACCCATGGCGTCACGGGCATTGATTGCCAGGTTGAGAATGATCATCTCGATCTGGGTTGGGTCCACCAGCGCGTGCCAGATATTGGCCTGGGTATCGGTCTCGATGCTGACGCTACCGCCTAGGGTGCTTTTCAGCAGGCTGAGCAGGCTGACCAGGGTGTCGTTGAGGTCGATCGCTGCTGGCGTCAGCTGCTGGCGACGGGCGAAGGCGAGCAACTGGCTGGTCAGCGTCGCGCCGCGCTCGCCGGATTCGCGGATGTACTGCAAGCGCCGCAAGCTGCGCTCTGCTGGGGCGCCCTGCTCAAGGTCGCTCTGTAGAAAGCTGGCACTGGTCAGAATGACCGTCAGCAGGTTGTTGAAGTCATGGGCGACGCCAGCGGTCAGTTGGCCAACGGCTTCGAGGCGCTGCATCTGCTGCAGCGTAGCCTCGACACGTTCGCGTTCCTGGATCTGCGCGCGCAGCTCGCGGTTGGCTTCGGCCAGTTTGTCGACGGCGGCGATCTCGCTGGTGATGTCCCGCGCCGCGGAGTAGATACGTCCGTCATCGGCGACCACCGACCAGGATAGCCAGCGGTAACTGCCGTCGCGATGACGCATGCGATTGACGAAGCGGTTGGTGACCTTGCCTTGGCCGACGCGGGCATTTTCTTCAAGCGTCGCCTGCAAATCGTCGGGATGCACCAACCAGGTAAGCGGGTGCTGCATGAGCTGTTCCAGCGGCCAGTCGAAAGCATGCTCCCAGATCGGGTTGAGCGCGACCGGCATCATGTCCAGATGAGTGACCGCGAGCAGGTCGCGGGACAACTCCCAGGTGCGGTCACGTTCGCGGGTGCGCTCCTGTACCCGCTCGCCCAGGGTTTCGTTCATCTGCTTGAGGGTCTGGGTCGCCAGCTGCTGCTCGGTGATGTCCATCACCACGCCAACGAAGCGCAGGCACTGGTCGCCTTCGAAGAACGCCTGGCCGCGGGTTTCCATCCAGCGCAGGCTGCCGTCATCGAAAAGCACGCGATAGGTTGTGCAGAACTCGCCGCCGTCTTCGCCGCCGATGGCTCGGGCGATTTCCTCGCGTATCCGCTCGCTGTCTTCCGGGTGGCAGAGCCGTTCGAACAGCGGCATGTCCACCGGGTCCTGTTCCCCGACGCCGAGCATGGCGCGGCAGCGCTGGTCCCAGATCAGCGTGCCGTTCTGCGGCTCGTAATCCCACATACCCAGTCGCGCCGCGTCGATAGCCAGGCGTGCGCGCACTTCGACTTCGCGCAAAGCCTGCTCGGCCTGCAGGCGGCGCCGCCGTTCGTTGACTTCGGCCAGTGCCCGTTCCACCGCCTTGGGTAGAAAACCGAGGTTCTGTTTGAGCACGTAGTCGACGGCGCCGGAGCGCATCATGTTGACCGCGTGCTCCTCGCCGAATACACCGGAAAGGAAGATAAAGGGGGTCTGTGGCGCCAGTCGCAACGCTTCCTGCAACGCCTGGCTACCGGAGAAGCCAGGCAGGATGAAATCCGCCAGAATCAGGTCGAAGGCGCGTCGCTGCAACGCTTCCACGACGCCGGCATGGCTGTAGACCAGTTCGGTGTTCAGGGTGTAGCCACTGCGTTCCAGCGCCAACTGGGCAAGTTCGGCGTCGTGCGGGCTGTCCTCGATGAACAGGACGCTGATGTTCTTTGACGCTGGCATATCAATCCTGTCGAGGAAGCAGGAATCATCGAAACGGCCCGCCAGGCGCGGGCCGGCAGTGCTCGTTCAGTTCTTTTCGTCTTTGTTGCGCGCGCGCTTGAGTCGCAGCGAACCGGGTGGCGGCTCATTGAGCACGGCCCAGAAGATGCCGAGGTCGGAGATTGCGGCGACAAAATCTTTGAATTCGACCGGTTTTACGACGTAAGCGTTCACCCCGAGCTCGTAGGCTTTCATCAGGTCGGGTTCCTCCCGCGAGGAGGTCAGCATGACCACCGGGATGCTGCGCAGCTCGGCGGTCTCGCGCACCGTCTTGAGCACTTCCAGGCCGTCGACTTTGGGCAGTTTGAGGTCCAGCAACAGCACCGCCGGGTTGCCATCGGCGCGCTCGGCATAGGCGCCCGTACGCAGCAGATAGTTCAACGCCTCGGCGCCGTCACGCATGATCACCACTTCATTGGCCAGCTGGCTGCGTTCCAGCGCGATCAGCGTGAGTTCCAGGTCGTGGGGATTGTCTTCGACCAGCAGTATCGGTTTCAGCATCAGTTGTCTCGGTCCAGGAGGGACGATGTATAGGTCAATTTTGGGAGTGAAAAGTAGAATGTGGCGCCCTTGTCCAGCTGGCCTTCGGCCCAGACCTGACCATCGTGGCGCTCGATAATGCGCCGCACGCTCGCCAGGCCGATCCCGGTGCCTTCGAATTCCTCCATGCGATGCAAACGCTGGAACACGCCGAACAGCTTGTTCGAGTACTGCATATCGAAGCCGACGCCATTGTCACGCACGTAGACCACCACCTCGCCGGCGCGCTGCTCGGCGCCCACTTCGATAGCGGCCACCTCGCGGGTGCGGCTGTACTTGACCGCGTTGTCGATCAGGTTGCGCAACACCATGTGAATGAAGGCGGCATCGGCGACGATGATCGGCATCGGCAGCAAGTGCCATTCGATCTGTCGGCCTTCGCAGTCAGGTGCCAGCTCCTCGCGGATCGAGGCAACCAGCGCACCGAGGTCGACATCCGACAGGCGCAATGCCGAGCGGCCCATTTGCGAGAGGCTCAGCAGGTTATCCACCAGGGTGCCGGCGAAGCGTGCGGCGTCGGCGATGTTGTCGAGAAAGCGCATTCCGCGTTCGCTCAGCTGGCTGCTTTCCATCTCGCTGAGCAGTTCGGTGTATCCGGCGATATGCCGCAGCGGAGCACGCAGGTCGTGGGACACGCTATAGGAGAAGGCCTCCAGCTCCTTGTTGCTGGCGCGCAGCTCGCCTGCCAGCTGGGCCATTTCTTCAGCTTTGCGCAGGACGATGCCAAGCACCGCGTTGCGCAGTTCCAGCGCGCCTTCGATCACCACGGTGTCCCAGGCCTGGGCGAAGCCGCGCAGAGTTTCCTGCCATTGTTCAAAGCTGTGGCGCGGGCTGAGCGCACCACTTTCACTGTCTATGCGCTTTTCCGGCTGGCCGGCCCAGTTGACGGTCTTGATCTGCTCGTGGCGGAACCAGATCAGGTAGTGCGCATGCAGGCGAGATATGGAGATGGCCATGACCCCGGCGCAGTGCTCGGCAAGCTCCGGCATGTCCGGGATATCTCGGCTGATGCAGTCGCTATGGAACACCAGCTCGTCGCGCCGCTCGCCCAGCCACTGAGCCAGCTGCAGGATCTGTTCATGGTCGGGGGTATCTCCGACGGTCTCGCACTTGTCCGCAGAAATGATCGCCGCGCCATCGGCACCGGCGAAGCCGAGGACGACTTCGGGAAGGTGGCGAAAGCCCTCGACTACGCTGTCGCGATCGGCCATGGCCGAAAGCAGATGCACGATCTGGTGGCGCAGCTCTAGCTTTCGCTGCGCAAGGGTCTCGCTTTCCCGTGCCTCGATCTGCAGCGAGAGGATGCGGCCGAGCAGCTCGCAGGCGGTTCGGGTCTGGTAGCTGACCGGATGCGGTTCGGCGTTATGACAGGAGATCAGCCCCCAGAGCCGGTCACGTATGACGATGGAAATCGACATCGACGCCAGCGTGCCCATGTTGCGCATGTACTGCAGGTGCACTGGAGACACGCTGCGCAACGCGGCGAAGCTCAGATCCAGGGGTGCACCGGAACTCGGATTGAGCACCGGCAGCAATGGGGACGGCTGGTAGTTGGCGTCTTGGATCACCCGGATCAGATTCTCGCGGTACAGACGCCGTGCCTGTTGCGGGATGTCGGCTGCCGGAAAGCACAGACCCAGATAGCTCGGATAGCCGGGATCCGCCACTTCGGCCAATACCACGCCGTTATCTTCAGTATCGAAGCGGTAGGCTTTGACCCGGCCAAACCCGGTGATGCGTTTGACTTCCCGAACTGCCAGCTGACAGAGCGCCTCGAGCTCGCGGGTTTCCTGAAGCTGTGCGACGAAGGTACGCATCAGTGGGTACAACGTGTCGTAGGCCTGCCCCGAGTTCGCTGCGCGCTCGAATTCGAGGATCAGCTGACCGCGATGGCGATGCCCCAGCAAGGCGAAGGTGTGCTCGAGTGCGCCCTGCAGTTGAATGCTCACATCGCTCAAGTGAAAGGGGTTCTGGTCACCTTCAGTCAGGGACGCCAGGCCTGCTTCGATACGCGTTGTGGGCAGCAGGGTAGACAGGGGGCGATCGAGCAGCGACTGTGCTTCGATTCCGAGCCAGTGCCGGACATTTTCGCTGGCCTGCTGCACGCGCAGCTCCGGCTCGCTGACCACCAGCAGGAAACCGTGGGGCTGGATGCTACCGGGGATATGGATTGGCTCGTCGGCGCATCGGTCGATGGCCTGGAGCAATTCCTGGGCTTCGGTAGTGGTCATTGTGTGTCCTTGTTCAGGTCCGAGCGGACCGGAGGTGACTGGCAGGCACCAATGCGGGTTGCTACCAAATGTCTGCGATTGCGCAGGTTTTGTCGGGCGTGCGCCGTGGATGTCTTAACCGACTGTTTCGCTTGGCCATGCACTTTAACGCGACAGAACTGGCTCGCCAATCCAGCGGGCTGTATAAACGGGGCCTTGCCTGGGGGCATACGACAGGAGGTGAGTGTGGAAGAAGTCATTGAACAGCTGCGTGAACTCAACGAGCCGGTGCCGGTGCCGCTGGAGCTGCCGGGCGACGATCTGCTGGTGGAGATCGAAGAGCAGCTGTTGATCAATCTGCCGTTCGGCTTGCGTGAGTTCTTGCTTGAGGTCAGCGACGTGGTTTATGGGCGTCTGGAGCCTGTCACCGCCACCGATCCGCAGTCGCACACCTACCTGCCGGAAGTTGCCGCCAATGCCTGGGATGCCGGCGTGCCGCGCGATCTGATCCCGATCTGCCAGGACGGCCGCAATTACTACGTCGTCGATCTGGACGGGGAGGTCACGCTGTGGGACGGCGACGAGTGCGAACTGACTGAGGAGACCTGGGAGTCGGTCTGGCACTGGGCCCGCGACGTCTGGCTGGAGAGCTGAAGCGGATGTACGACGGTATTGAAATGGCCGCGCCGCGACGGCCTTCTACGCTGTGCGCCCGCGCGCGACGCTCCGTTATTCCATGCTGACTCTGGGCAATCTCTTCCTGTTCATGCTGCTGGCTGCCGCGGGCGCTTGGCTCTGGCATTCCCATGGCATTCGCGAGCGCGCCTTGTTGGCGGTGCGGCGACACTGCAAGAAGCTGGATGTCGAACTCCTCGATGGCAACGTCGCCTTTCGAAAATTGACGCTGCAACCCGACGCCCGTGGCCGCCGCAGACTGGCGCGCCTGTATGGCTTCGAATTCACCGTTACCGGTGAGCAGCGTCACCCCGGCACCATCGTCATGTACGGCGCTCAGGTCGGCCGTATCGAGCTCGCGGCGCATCCCTTCGAGCCTGCCGACGAGCCGGGGGGCCAGGTGATCCAGTTGGACGACTGGCGTCGGCCGCGCGACTGAGGGTCAATCTTCGATAAGACAGCCCTGCATGTCCTGATCCAGCTCGGTCTGCGGCTGCGCTGTGCTGAAGATCAGCTCCAGCCGTGAATCGCGTCGCCACTCGCTGGCCTTGAAGGCGATCGGCTCACCATCCAGCGCATTGGCCGACTGCCAGCCCGCACCGCCATTGACGACCAGTTTGGCGCGGCGCCACGGCCATTGAGCCAAGCGTTGCTCTAGTTTTTCGAGATCGAAGCGCTGGCTCGGGTGCCAGCGCCAGCCGATGCTCCAGTTCTCCGATGTCGCCTGCACCTGGCAGATTGGCTTGCGCGGGTCGAGCCATACCTGCGGCAGGCTGGCCGGCCCCGAGGGCAGGGCGGTCGCACGCGGTTGCTCGCTGGCCCGTGAGTCGACGCCGGGCAGGCGGTCGAGGGGCAACTGCCCTTGGGTTGTCCAAAACAGCGGCTGGCGCGGTAGCTGCGTGGCAACATCAGCTCGGGCGCAATCATCGAGTGTTTCGCTCTTGTTCATCAGCAATAGTCCGGCCGCTGCCAGCGCCTGTCGCTGGCTATCGGGTAGTGGCTGGCTGCGGCTCAGCGCTTCGGCATCCAGCACCAGCACGATAGGCTGGACAGCCAGCACCGTCTGCCACGGCGGTTGGCGGAGCTGGCGCAGCAATTCGGCTGGGTGGCCCAGGCCGGACGGCTCGATCAGCAACCGATCCGGCTTTGCCTGCCGCAGCAGTCGCGCCAGGCCAATCTGAAATGGCACCCCGTTGACGCAGCACAGGCAGCCGCCTGGAATCTCCGCCAGGCTGATACCGTCTGCTTCGGTCGTCAGCAGCGCGGCGTCCAGGCCGATCTGGCCGAACTCGTTGATCAGCACGGCCCAGCGCTCACTGGCGGGCTTCTGATCGAGCAGATGGCGAATCAGGCTGGTTTTGCCGGCGCCGAGCGGGCCGCCGATGACATGGGTTGGGATATGTTCGAGCATGGCGGCTATGGTGCGCATTTTGCGATGCGGCTGGAAGGGGCGAACCCTACCCCGTGCTAAAGTCGCCGCGATTCGAAGAGGGGTGAAATCGTGCGGTTACCGTTCTTGCTGTCTGTTCTGTGGGGCGCGTCTGTTGCCAACGACGCCCTGGCCGAGGCGTGTGTCATTCACAGTCATGATGATCGAGTGGAGGTCACGCTCTGCCAGGCGAATATCAACATCCCGGCTGAGCTGTTTCGCAGTGGCTTCTGTAAGCCACAGCTGAAGGATCATGAGGTCGAAGTAAAGTTCGTCGAGCAATGTCCGGACGGCGCTTTCGGTATTTGCCGTAATGCTCACGTATCCAACATGCCTTACCGCCAAGACATTCACTACTACGGCATCGCCAGCGACGCGCGCTTTCTCCAGCCCGCCTGCGAGCAAAACAGCCAAGGCGTCTGGGAGGGGGAGTAGCGCAGCCCAGCAGGCATAGTGGTTTCACGTGGAACTTCGAATTCGCCGACCTGCCTTTAGCCCGCTGGCTTTAGTGTCCCGCAGTCCTCGCCAACCCATTTTGCATGCGACTCGATCCGCGACGTCCCGGTCTCGGCCCCCTGGCGGTATTCGCTCTCGACGGTGCTGATAAATTCCTTCTCGCTGAGAAAGCGCGTTTCGCCCTGGCCTTTGGCATCGGGGCATTCGAAGCGAAATTTCCACAGCTTGTCGTTGCGCTCAGTAATTTCCTGGGTGCAGGTCGGATCGTCCTGAAACGGTAGCTCGCCTGCTTCGACCTGGGCTTTGCTCAAGCAAATCTGCACGCCTCTGCCACCAAGCTTTACGCCCTGGGCAGCCAACATTTCCTCCATCATCCGCCGTTGTTCAGTCGGCAGGTTCTGCATCTGCGCCAGCATCTCGTCCATGCCCGGCATCTTCTGCCCATCGACCTGGATATCGCCGCTACTGAACTCCCAAAGGCCGGGCAGGATCTGTTGCGCATGGGCCGGCAAAAGCGACAACGAAAGGAAGGCGAAAACGGCCAGCGGCGGCAGCAGGTTAGTCATGGTCGGGGCTCCTGGATCGAGTGTTCCTTTAGCCTAGCTGAGAACAACGGGATGCGAATCGCCGCGCTGTTTCACTGAGCACAACGATTGCCCATGGATTTATGTTGTTGAGAAGCGTTAGCATTAACGCCGGCAGCGCTCATGGGAGTCCGCATGGCAACTGAAGGTTTGGTTCGACAGCAGATGCTGCATCGGCTCTATGCCGACCACCACGGCTGGCTAAACGGTTGGCTGCGGTGCCAGCTGGGTTGCAATCAGCGGGCTGCCGACCTCGCGCAGGATACTTTTGTGCGGGTGATGACCAAGGATGCGGACATGGGTGCGATCCGCGAGCCCAGAGCGTATTTGCACACCATCGCCAAGGGCCTGTTGATCAACCACTGGCGCCGCCGACAGATCGAGCAGGCCTATCTCGACGCACTCGCCCTGCAACCCGAACCCGTTGCGCCGTCTCCGGAATCGCAGGCGTTGATCGTCGAAACCTTGTTGCAGGTCGATGCGATGCTGGCGCAGCTGCCGGCGAAGGCGCGCAGCGCTTTTCTCATGTCGCAGTTGCAGGGCATGACCTATTCGGCCATCGCCGTCGAACTCGGGGTGTCCGAGCGGATGGTAAAGAAGTACATGGCCCAGGCGATGTTGCATTGCCTGTTGCTGGTGGCGGAGGACTGATGGGCATCGATTACCGCGTGCTGCAGGAAGCGGCGAAATGGTTTGCCGTTTTGCAGTCCGGCTCGGCCAGCCCCGGCGAGCGTCAGGCCTGGAACGCATGGCTGGAACAGCCGGAACATGCCCAGGCGTGGGCCAAGGTCGAGCGCATCAGTGGCCAGTTCCAGCCGCTGGTGACCGACGCGGCAGGGCGTACCGCCGGAGCAATGCTGCACAGCCGTCAGCCGAATCGACGCCAGACGCTAAAGGTGCTGTCCGTGCTCTGTGGTGGCGCTGTGCTTAGTCTGGCGGGCGGCTCGTTGCCGTGGCGGCAGTGGGCAGCTGATGAGCGGACGGCCGTTGGTGAGGTTCGCGATCTGCGTTTGGCCGATGGCTCACAGCTGTGGCTCAACACGGATACAGCAGTTGATATCGCCTTCGATGCGAGCGCGCGATCGCTGGCGCTCTACCGCGGTGAGCTACTGATCGATGCCCCGGCCAGCCGACGTGCGCGACCGCTGCTGCTGACCAGTCGCGAAGGGCGCGTTCGCAGCGAACAGGCAGCGCGATTCTCACTGCGCCAGGAAGATGGCAAGACCCGTCTGAGCGTATTCACGGGTGTGGTGGATATCCAGCTCGACGGCTTTGCCACCACCAGTGTGAGCGCAGGGCAGCAGACCGAATTTGGCCGTCGCCATGTCGCACCACTGTCGGCTGCACGCACTGAGCATCAGGCCTGGGCGACAGGCGTGTTGCTGGCTGACAACCAGCGCCTGGAAGACTTCCTTACCGAGCTGTCGCGCTATCGGCACGGCTACCTCGGCTGCGATCCGCGTATTGCCGATCTGCGCGTCGTAGGCGCTTTTCCCCTTGCGGATACCGAGCGCGTACTCGACGCATTGGCCGCCACGTTGCCGGTGCGCATCGAGCGCCGCATGGCCTGGTGGGTCAGTCTTGAGCCCGCAACAGAGCGCGTAGATACATGACTCAATGCGGACACGAATAAAAAATATTCGCATCCGCAGTTCCCTTTCTTCGATCTGGTTGGGCATAGGGCTAAATCCGTCACTCGAACAGGAACACCCATGCGCTCGACCGCCTTGCCGTTCATTCCCAACCGCTCTCGTGCCCTGGCGCTCGGCATTCGTGCCGCCTTGCTGTGCCTGCCGCTGGCCAGCGTCGTGCCCGGCGTTGCCTTGGCCCAATCTGCGACCCAGCAGGCAGTGCGCAGCTACGACATTCCCGCCGGCTCGTTATCGAGTGCATTGAGCCGCTTTGCCGGTGAGGCAGGCGTGCTGCTGTCGGTGGATGGCAGCTTGCTGCAGGGCCTGCAATCGAACGGGTTGCAGGGGCAGTATGGCGTCGACGAAGGCTTCTCGACCTTGCTGCAGGGTAGTGGTCTGCAGGCCGTGCGTGACAGCCAGGGCAACTACTCGCTGGCGCGTCCCACCGCCCAGAACGATGCCGTCGAGCTGCAGCCGATGACCGTGGAAGGCTTTGCCCTGGGCAACGCACTGGGTTCGATGGAAGGCTACAACGCGACCCACAGCAGTGTGGCTACCAAGACCAGTATGCCGTTGGTGGAGACCTCGCAGACCGTCTCGGTGGTGACTCGCCAGCAGATCGAGGATCAGGGTTCGCGCTCGATCGCCCAGGCGGTGCGCTACACGCCGGGACTGATGAGCACGCCGTACGGTGCGACGACGCGCTACGACTATGTCGCCATGCGCGGCATCACAGACGGGTCGGTGGATAATCTATATCTCGATGGTCAGAAGCTGCTGGGCGACAGCGGCACTTACAGCAGTCTGCAAGTTGATCCGTATTTCATCGAGCGTATCGATATTCTCAAAGGCCCGTCCTCCGTGCTCTACGGTCGTAGCCTGCCTGGCGGGCTGGTTGCGATGACCAGCAAAAAACCGCAAAAGCAAGCCAGCCGCCAGCTGCAGTTCTCCTACGGCAGCAATGATTACAAGCAGGCAGCGTTCGACTTCACCGGGCCTCTGGATGACGAGCGCATAAGTTATCGGTTGGTCGGTGTGGCCAAGGATGCCGATACCCAAGTCGATGGTATCGAGGAGCAGCGCTATGCAGTGATGCCTTCGGTAAGCATCGACTTCACCGAGGACACTCGGTTGACACTGCTGGCGATGCTGCAGCGTGACCCGGAAAGCGGATACCACGGCGGCTTGCCAGCAGACGGCACGGTGACCTCACGTAATGGCCAGCGCATATCGCGCAGCTTCTTCGAGGGTGACGAGGACTACGAGAAATTCGAGCGTGACCAGCAGATGGTCGGCTATCAGCTGGAGCACCGCTTCAACGATGTCGTTTCTGCTCGGCAGAACTTCCAGTACCTCGACTCCACCGTGGAGTCGGGACAGGTTTACCAGTACGGCTATGTGGCGCCGGGGTCCGATGAACTGGTGCGCTATTACACCGGCGCGGACGAGGCACTGCACGCCTGGACCATCGACAACCAGCTGCAGTTTCTTTTCGATACCGGTGCGCTCAGCCATACGCTGGTGACCGGGCTCGATTACCAACGGCGTAAGGCGAGGGTCAATTACGACGCGGGCGCTGGTCTGCCGTCGATCAATCCCTACACCGGTGCCGTTAGCGCTGGGAATCCGGTGTTCTATTACCAGTACGACGAAACCCGTGAGCTGGAGCAGACAGGCCTCTATGTGCAAGACCTGATCAGCCTCGGCAACTGGCGCTTCTCGTTGGGTGTTCGCCAGGATTGGGTGGACGTCTCGTTCGACCATACCAACGATGCGAGCTACGGCGATCAATCCGATAGCGCCAAGCTCGAGCAATTCACTGGTCGCGTTGGTGTGCTCTATGCCTTTGATAACGGCCTGTCGCCCTACGCCAGTTACTCCGAGTCGTTCAACCCCAACGCTACCGCGGCCTACAACGAAGTATCCCCAGGGGTCTACGACATTGCGCTGTTGGATGCCACTGAAGGCGAGCAGTACGAAGTGGGCCTTAAGTATCAGCCGCTGGGTACCGACGATCTCTACACCATCTCCTACTTCGACTTGAAGCAATCCAACCTGGCAAACAAGGATTCCAACGAGAACTTCTACCGCGCGGTTGGCGAGCTCACCTCCAAGGGCGTGGAAGTCGAAGCACGCCTGCGGCCGTTGGAGCAGGTCAACGTCATCGCCAGCTACACCTACATGGACGTCGAATACTCCAAGGATTTCACCGGCGCCGCTGGCGTAAACAACCGCGGCAATACACCCAATGCGGTGGCGCGCAACATGGCTTCGCTGTGGACTGACTACACCTTCGACCAAGGGTTGTTGGCTGGGCTGCAGGTTGGCGGCGGTGCGCGTTACTTCGGCAAAAGCTGGGCTGACGCGGAGAACACCCTGCGCATCCCGTCCTACACACTGTACGACGCCATGCTCGGTTACGACCTGTCGCGCGTAGGCCTGCAAGGGGTTGGGGTGCGCTTGAACCTCAACAACCTTACGGACGAGAAGTACGTTGCGGCGTGCAACAGTCTGAGCCAGTGCTATTACGGTGAAGCGCGCAATGTCATGGCTACCGTGACCTACGACTTCTGATCGTTGCTGAGCCGCCGCCGGCCCCACAGGGTCGGCGGCTTTGTGCTTTCTGAAATACGGACGACCGACGATGCGTTCCATTCTTGTGCTCCTGCACCGCTATATCGGCCTGGCCACCGCGGTATTCCTGTTCCTTGCTGGTATCACCGGCAGCATCCTGGCCTTCCACCACGAACTGGACGAATGGCTCAACCCCGAGTTCTACCACACCACCAGCGAGGGGCCGGTGCTGGCGCCGGGGACGCTGGTCGAGCGGGTCGAGCAGGCCAACCCGCGCATGCAGGTCTGGTACATGGAGTTCCCTAGCGAGCCGGGCCATGCCGCGCTGATGGCGCTGGTGCCCCGCAACGATCCGGCCACCGGCAAACCCTATGACGAGCGGCCCGTGGTCCAGTACATCGATGCGGTGACCGCCGAGCCGGTTGGCACGCGTTACTGGGGCGAGTGCTGCTTCTCGCGCAAGAACTTCGTGCCGTTCATTCTCGAGTTTCACTACAACCTCTCGCTACCAGGCAACTGGGGCCTGTGGCTGATGGGCATCGTGGCGATTGCCTGGGTGATCGACTGCTTCGTCTCGCTGGTGCTGACCTTCCCCCGCGGGCGGCCGTTCTTTTCCAAGTGGTGGACGGCCTGGAAGATCAAGCGCCAACGAATGAACCACGATGTGCATCGGGCCGGGGGCCTGTGGCTGTGGCTACTGCTCACGCCGGTGGCGGTCAGCAGCGTGGCGATGAATCTGCCGGAGCAGGTGTTCAAGCCTGTGGTTTCACTGTTCTCAGCGGTTGAGCCAAGCGTCTATGAAGCCCGCGGGCGGATGCCGGCAGAGGAGCTGGGGACCACCGCCTATGACTTCCACCAGGCCTATGACTACGCCATGCAGCACGCCGCCGATCTGGGCCTGACCGAAGCGATCACCGAGCTGTACTACAGCTTCGAATACAACTTCTACGGCGCCGGCTTCGGCGAGCACGACAGCAACCAGGGCAACGCCTGGCTCTTCTTTCACGGTACTGATGGGCGTCTGCTGGGGCAGGAGATTCCCGGTCAGGGCACGCTGGGACAGCAGTTCCACCTGCTGCAACCGGCGATCCATGGCGGCCGCATCCTCGGCTTGCCGGGTCGTATTCTGATCGCCGTGCTGGGCGTGGCGATTGCTGTGCTGTCGGTGACCGGCGTAGTGATCTGGTGGCGCAAGCTGTCGGCGCGGCGCCAGACAGCTGCCAGGCGCGGTGCGGTGGCGGAAGTGGGCTGAGGTTTGCGGTGGTACTAGCAGGCCTGCATTCGCCGCGAGGGCGCGCCTCCCACTCGTTAGGTGCGGGCCCTCTGGGTGTGGTGATTGCGATGCTGAGGGTCTCCACTCGGCTCAGTGTGCACGATTCGTTGTTCGTGGGAGGCCCGCCCCCCGGGGCGAAGCTGTTGCTGCTGGTGCCTATCGGTTGCCGCGGAACTGCATCCGGCGTCGATGGAGAGCCGTACCGCTGAAGGCACCTAGGGTGCCCGATTGATCACCTCTGGCAACTGTTCGGCCAGCTTCTGCACCCGCAACGGCGAGCGGATAAAGCCGCGCTGGCGGCCGTCCGGGCCGATCAGGACCAGGTTGCCGCTGTGGTCGACGGTGTAGTTTTCCTTGCTGGTATCCCCCGGAATGAATGGAATGCCGACGCCGTTGGCCAGGGTCTGGATATCGTCCAGCGGGCCGGTCAGGCCCTGGAAGCCGTCGTTGAAATAGCCGAGGTATTCCTTGAGCTGGGCCGGTGTGTCGCGATCCGGGTCGACGCTGACGAGGATGATGCGCAGCTGGTCGCGCACGGCGTCCGGCAGCATGCCATTGAGCTGGCGCAGCTCGGCCAGGGTGGTGGGGCAGATGTCCGGGCAGAAGGTGTAGCCGAAGAACAGCAGCGTCCACTGCCCGTCCAGTTCGTTCAGTTTTACCGCTTCGCCGTCCTGATCCGTCAGGCTCAGCGCCGGTACCGTGCGGCTCTGCGGCAGCAGGACGATGCCGGCATCCAGCAGCTGCGTGGGGTCGAGCTGACGCTGGCTGTTGAGCACCTTTGAAACCGTCAGCCCGACGACCAGCGCGATCAGCGCAACGAGGATGAAGACGGTTTTCTGGATGCGGGTCATGGATGTCCTTAGTGCAGCTGCTTAGAAATCGAGCAGCAGATAATGATCAACCAGCAGCGCGATGAACAGCGCGAACAGGTACCAGATGCTGAATTTGAACGTCTTGATTGCCGCATGTGGCCGGCTGTCGCGGTACAGCGCGATAGCCCAGTAGAGGAAGCGCGCACCCAGCAACGCCGCGGCGGCGAGGTACAGCGGCCCGCTCATGTGAATGGCGAACGGCATGAAGCTGACCGCCAGCAGCATTACCGTGTACAGCAGGATGTGCACCTTGGTGTAGTGCACGCCATGGGTCACCGGCAGCATCGGCACGTTGACCTTGGCGTACTCGTCCTTGCGATGGATGGCCAGCGCCCAGAAGTGCGGCGGCGTCCAGGCGAAGATGATGAGCACCAGCAGCAGCGGTTCTGCGGTCACCTGGCCGGTTACCGCGACCCAGCCGAGCAGCGGCGGTGCGGCGCCGGCCAGGCCGCCGATGACGATGTTCTGCGGCGTGGCGCGTTTGAGAAAGCCGGTGTAGATCACCGCATAGCCGATCAGCGAGGCTAGCGTCAGCCAGGCGGCGAGGGCATTGGTGAAGGTCAGCAGCAGGGCCAGCCCGCTGACGCCGAGAATGAAGGCAAAGGTCAGCGCGGCCGCTGGCGAGACCCGGCCTTCGGCCAGTGGTCGCTTGTGGGTGCGGGCCATCACCGAATCGATCTGCCGGTCCACCACATGGTTCACCGCCGCCGCGCCACCGGCACACAGGGCGATGCCCAGGTTGCCGAACAGCAGCACCGTCCAGGGCACGCCGGCGCGGGTGGCGAGGAACATGCCCACCAGCGAGGTGATGAGCATCAGCAGCACCACCTTCGGCTTGGTCAGCTCCAGGTAGTCGCGCCAGGTAGCCTGGGCGCCGCGTTCGCTGAGTAGAGTCGCCATGGAGGTTCTCCTTATGGTCATGCGCGGGGCAGGTCGAGCCGGCCCGTCTCGTTCGAAATGGATGCGGAGTGCGCAGGGCGGTGGACGTGCGCGGGCACGCGCAGCCGGTAATTGACCAGCACCAGCACCAGCAGCAATGCGGCGCCGCCGCCGTTGTGCGCCACTGCGACCGCTAGCGGCAGATTGAGCAGTACGTTGCTGATGCCGAGGCCGACCTGCAGCGCCAGCGCGGCGAGCAGAAGACAAGCAAGCCGCCCAAGGCCGCGTCGCCAAAGCATCGCGGCGAGCAACAACAGCACCAACGTCACGAACACTGCGCCGATCCGATGGGTGAGGTGAATCGCGGTGCGCGCCTCGCCGTATAGCAGGCCGCCCAGGTAGTTGGGGCCGATGTCGTGGTGGGTCAGGTTGAAGGCGTTGGCGAAGTCCATCTGCGGCCACCATTCGCCGTGGCAGGTGGGGAAATCCGTGCAGGCAACGGCCGCGTAGTTACTGCTGACCCAACCGCCGAGGGCAATTTGGGCTATTACCGTCAACATGGCGAAACCGGCGAATGCACGCAGTCTGCCATCGACAACCGACAGGGGAGCAAAAGCGCCAGACAGCCTCAGGCACATCAGGAACAACAGGCTGAGGGTGGTAAAGCCGCCGAGGAGGTGGGCGGTAACCACCTGCGGCCAGAGCTGCAGGGTCACCGTCCACATGCCGAATATGGCCTGGGCAATCACCACGGCGAGCAGCAGCAGCGGCAATTTCACGGGTTGGCCGGGTTCGGCGCGGCGGCGGACGGCGTGCACCGCCATGGCGAGAATCACCAGTCCCAGCGCGCCGGCAAAGTAGCGATGGATCATCTCGTTCCAGCCCTTGACGACTTCCAGCGGTGCCTCGGGGAAACGCAGCGCGGCAAGGTTCTGCTTGTGCTCGCTCATCGGCACGGCGAGAAAGCCATAGCAGCCAGGCCAGTCCGGGCAGCCGAGGCCCGCGTGGGTCAACCGCGTATAGGCACCGAGCAGCACGACCACCACCGCGAGCAGCGTGGCGATCAGGGCGAGGCGGTATCCGGGTTTGGCCATCGGGTTCTCCTTGGGCGGCCAGGTTGGGACCTCAGCGAAGCGGCAGAGTGCGTCAGCCGATCTGCGAGATCTTCAGCAGGTATTTCAGGTCGTCGAGAATCGCCTTGCCGTCTGCATCGGCGTCATAGCGCAGCACCAGGTTGCCGTGCGGGTCGACGATCCACAGCTGCGGCGTTGCTGGTGCGTCGGGGTTACGTGCATACACGCTGGCGTCGAGTCCATGACGCTGCAGCTGCGGATATTCGCGACTCAGGCGCTGCTCGTAGGCCTCATCCAGGGCCGTTGAGCTGGCCAGGGCGTGGCTGGCGCGGGCTGCCTCGCGGGCCAGGCCGATATTGATCTGGCGGGCCAGGTAGACCAGTTCCTGGCATTGCGTTTCGCAGCCTTGCGGGGCCGTAACCAGCAGCTCCCAGCGCCGTTCGGGATCGGCCGCAGTCACGCCGATGGCCGCGCGGTCCTGGCCGTTGGCGATCAGTACACCGTCGTAGCTGCGGGTTTGTGGCACCCAGAAACCGAAGCGATACATCGCCGAGGCCAGCAGCATCGGCCCCAAAACCACGGCGATGATCAGCAGCAGTTGCAGCCGGCCGCGGCCACGTTTCGGCTCATGGCCGGCAAGGGTTGGATTCATCGTTTCCACTGTGCTTCTCCCGTGCCTGATGCACGCCGAAGTAGATGAACAGTGCCAGCAGCGCGCCGGCCAGCGCGAACCACTGCACCGCATAACCCAGATGCTGCGATGGGCTCATGCTGGTGATCGCCCAGTCGGCGCGGTAGGCGCTTGGGCCAGGCTCGACACGGAGTTCGTGGATCACGCCTTCGCGGCCGGCCTGCTGCCACATCGCTTGGATGTCGACATGATTGATCAGCCGCGGCCAGCCCTCGGCGGTGCGATGGCTGAAGATGAAGGGTTTGCCGGGTGGCACGTAGACCCAGGCTGCGAGCTTCAGTGGCTGCGTCGGTGTATCGAAGGCCGGTGGCACACGGCGATCCGGCCAAGGTATCCAGCCACGGTTGACCATCACCCAGCGGCCGCTGAGTTCATCCTGGAAGGGCTGCAGCAGCTCGATGCCCACTTGGCCGTCGCGGGTGCGACTGTCGAGCAGAAAGCTGTGTTTTGCGTCGAACCGGCCTTGCAGATGCACGCGGGCGAAGGCCGGGTCGGCCAATCGCTCGATCTGATCCGGCGACAGTGGCGCGGCCTGCAGACGTGCCTCCTGACGCTCCAGCAACTCGCGCTTCTGTTCGCCGCGCTCCAATTGCCAGAACCCCAGCCACACCAGCACCGGCAGCATGCTGAGGACCAGCAGGGTAGGCAGCCACCCCGGCCTGAAGCCGTTCATGGCCGGCGCCCTGGTGTCTCGATACGGCTGGCTATACTCCACCCCCAATACCCCTGTCGTGGAATCGCTCATGCTCAAGGCGGCGATCGTTCTGTTGTTAGTGGCCACGCTGGTCAGTCTGTTCAGTGGGATGTTTTTTCTGGTCAAAGACGAGGGCCGCACCTCCCGTGTCGCCACGGCCCTGTTCATTCGGGTCAGCCTCAGCGCACTGACCGTTGCGCTGATTGCCTGGGGTTTCTATACGGGGCAGCTGCGGCCGTCGTTCGGTTTCTAGCAACGCCCCTCAGCTGCTCGCTAGATCACGTAGATGAAGACGAACAGCGCGATCCACACCACATCGACGAAGTGCCAGTACCACGCTGCGGCCTCGAAGCCGAAATGCTGTTCCGGCGTGAAATGTCCGCGCAGGACGCGTACCAGCATCACCGTGAGGATGATCGCGCCCATGGTTACGTGAGCGCCGTGGAAGCCCGTGAGCATGAAAAACGTCGCGCCATAGATGCCCGATCCGAGCGTCAGCCCGAGCTCAGTGTAGGCATGCACGTACTCCTCGATCTGCAGGATCAGGAATGCCACGCCGAGCAGTACGGTCAGCGCCAGACCGATCTTCAAATGCTGGCGGTTGTTCTTGCGCAACGCGTGGTGCGCCCAGGTCAGGGTGAAGCTGGACGTCACCAGCAGGATGGTGTTGATCAGTGGCAGGCCCCAGGCGCTGATGGTGCCTTCCGGTGCCGGGTAGAGTTTTGGATCGGGGTTGTTCAGCAGCGGCCAGGTGTACTCGAAGTTGGGCCAGAGCATGTTGCTTACGCCCTTGTCGCCTTCGCCGGCGAGCCAGGGGCCGGCCCAGTAGCGGATGTAGAACAGTGCGCCGAAGAAGGCGAGAAAGAACATGACTTCCGAGAAGATGAACCATGTCATGCCCCAGCGGAATGAGCGATCCATCTGCGGGCTGTACAGCCCGGCTCGACTTTCCTTCACCACTGCACCGAACCAGCCGAACATCATGTAGGCGATCAGTAGCGCACCGACAAAGAAGATCATTGGGCCACTGGACTCGTCGCGCCCGGCCTTGAGGTCGTTGAACCAACTGCCCAGGCCATAGAAGGTGATGAGCAGGGCAACGGTGGCGATTATCGGCCATTTGCTTTGATCGGGAACGTAATACTGCTCGTGGGTGGTCTGTTGGCTCATTGCAGACTCTCCTTGGCCGGGACCGGCGTGCCATTGGCAGCGACCGGCGGCTGGCGGGATGTGATGTCGAACAGCGTGTAGGCGAGGGTCAGGTTGTGCACATCGGTAGGCAGGTCGCGATCAACGATGAAGCGCACTGGCATTTCGATGCGTTCGCCCGGCTGCAGGACCTGCTGGGTGAAGCAGAAGCATTCGGTCTTGTGGAAGTAGGCCGCCGCCCGCGACGGCGAGACACTGGGAATCGCCTGGGCGGTCATCGGCTTGTCGGTCGGGTTGTAGGCCACGAAGCGGATTTCCTGGCTGGCGCCCGGGTGCACGCTGACCTGATCGGCTTGCGGGCCGAATTCCCAAAGCATGCCGGCGGCATTGGTCGCAAGAAACTGCACCCGCACCGCGCGCGCTTCATCGGCGCTCTGCACGCCGGTGTAGGCACCGGCAGTCTTGCCGTTGATGCCGAAGGCCTGGCACATGACGTCGTAAATCGGCACCAGTAGAAAGCCGAAACCGAACATGGCGACCACGACGAACAGCAGGCGGCGGACCAGGCGCCGGGTGGGTAGGGACTCGTTCATGGCAGCCTCCCCGATTGACGGCTGCGGGCGGTCCGGCAACCCCCAGCCAAGCTCTGATGCCTGCTCACGGCGTCAGCTCCCCGCCGGTGCCTTTGCGGTGCTCGTGCACGTCGCTCATGTCTGGTGGTGTCTGGAAGGTGTGGTACGGCGCCGGCGAGGGCACGCTCCATTCCAGCCCCTCGGCACCGTCCCAGGGCTTGGCTGGCGCCGGTGCGCCACCGCGAATGCATTTGATGACGATGAACAAGAACAGCAATTGGGTGGCGCCGAACATGAAGGCGCCGACGCTGGAGACCATGTTGAAGTTGGCAAACATCATGTTGTAGTCGGGGATGCGCCGTGGCATGCCGGCCAGGCCGACGAAGTGCATCGGAAAGAACGCCAGGTTCATGCCGATGAAGCTCATCCAGAAATGCAGCTTGGCCAGGGTCTCGTCGTACATGTGCCCGGTCCACTTCGGCAGCCAGTAGTAGGCCGAGGCGAAGATGCCGAAGATCGCTCCCGGAA